>Ga0326728_10008413_pt1 | contig 25669 bp, 21 predicted proteins | sample MB3enrmetagenome_FD_207602 | JGI IMG/M metagenome (GOLD analysis project Ga0326728, IMG submission 207602) | Lab enriched peat soil microbial communities from McLean, Ithaca, NY, United States - MB31MN | ecosystem: Environmental > Terrestrial > Soil > Wetlands > Peat | place: USA: New York... | reverse complement strand
CATTGGCGGCGTGGTCGGCAGAACGCAATGCTCGTGGAGTTGGGGCGGACTGGCAATTCCGCACCCAAGACGCACGCATCCGTTTGAAACACCTCTATCCGTCAAATGAACTGTGACGGAGCACTAGCCTGTTCACGCTCCGAGCCTAAGTCTGTGAAATTAGCGTGTCAAACACATTCTCAAGCAGTTACAGCCTTGGCCGTCAGCGCTCGCACGCACACAACTTTGTCCTTTGGCGGTGCTGCGTGGGGCTGCGAAAGACAAAATCGGCTGCCTCGCCCCATTGCCGAAGTTCTGCATGACAAGGGAACAGCGGCGTGATAAGTGTAGCGGCCTTTTATGGAGTGGATTCACCAAATCGTCGATTTGTTCCTGCATCTGGACAAGCATCTGAATGCGGTAATGCAGGACTACGGCGTGTGGACGTACGCGATTCTGTTCGCCATTATCTTTTCCGAGACCGGATTTGTCGTGACTCCGTTTCTGCCGGGAGATTCGTTGTTGTTCGCAGCCGGCGCGTTGGCGGCGACGGCGGACAGCCCGTTGCGCGTGGGGTGGTTGTTTGTAGTACTAAGCGCCGCCGCCATCGGCGGGAACACGACGAATTACTCGGTGGGCCGGCTCTTCGGTGACAAGTTGTTCACGAAGTTTCCGCGGATCATCAAGCGAAAATACCTGGAGAAGACGCATGCGTTTTACGAGAAGTACGGCGGCGAAACGATCATCATCACGCGGTTCGTGCCGATCGTGCGCACGTTTGCGCCGTTCGTGGCCGGTATCGGACACATGCGGTATCTGAAGTTCATCCTGTACAACGTCGCCGGCGGCGCGTTGTGGGTGGCGATTCTGTTGTATGGCGGTTACTGGTTCGGCGGGCTGAAGTTCGTGAAAGAACATTTTGCAATCGTCGAACTGGCGATTATCATTCTTTCCGTGCTGCCCATGGTGATTGAGTTTGTCCGACATGAGCGAGAAGATAATAAGGACTTAGAGTTTGCAATCTCAACGAAAACCAGCGTTGCTGACGAGCTCACAAGGCTTGCACAGCTTGCAAGGGATGGCTTGCTGTCACCGGATGAATGGACCAGGGCGAAAGAACTCTTCTTAGGAAAGTCCCCCGATAAGAGGGATGATGTATTCAACGCGTTGCAGCAATTACATGAACTTCATAAGTCAGGAGCGTTGTCCCAATCTGAGTTCAATATGAAAAAATGGGACATTCTGTCGAGAACCGACGTTTAGCGGCGGTGTCCCCTGTCCTGCTACCCATGGTAATTGAGTTCTTGCGTGCGCGCAAGAAAGTGTGATTAAGTAGCGCAGTCGGGTTCGGGACGTAGCGCAGTTTGGCTAGCGCGCTTGGTTCGGGACCAAGAGGTCGCGGGTTCAAATCCCGCCGTCCCGACCATTCTCCGTGTTTCCCGCAATCGCCTTTCAATGCGGCGGCCACATCGGTTTATTGTGGAATTTGACTCGCTCGTTCTCGATGGTTTTGATCAGCTTTGATGTCCAGATCACCAACGAGTCAAACCGCCGCCCAAGAGTCAATAACGCGATGTTTCAGTTTGTGAATTGCGATCGACAGACTATCATGGGGTCTCACCTTCAAACGATTCAACTCGGCTCGGCCCCTCCGGTCTACCAATTCGTGTGCGCTGAGAAGCCGTTGAAAAAACAAAGGAGCCATCGCCCCACATGCTTTCGGAGTGGCCTACAACAATTCCTCGTATTCTAATATCGCACCCAACTCGCCTGCCGCGTGCAGGTCAGCGGCGGCGACTGAGGACGCTGGCTTCGTATTTTTCCACGTCGTCCATCCAAGCGCGGTCGAGCGGCGCGTTGGCGCGTTCGCAGAGGGAATCCCACACGGCGCCGAACGGCATCGTCTTCATCTCGTCCATCATCGCCAACCGGCCGGCGTTGTTGCCTTCGTTCTCGAGGCTCTTGAGTTTGGCGGATGGGTCCAGAAGCGCGTACAGAATCGCCTTGCGCGTGGCGCGCAGACCAATCGCGTACGCGGCAATGCGGTTGATGCTGGCGTCGAAGTAGTCCGTTGACAGTGCGATGCGATCCCACGCGTTGCCGCGCTGGATTTCGAGGAACACATGCCGCAGATCGTCGTTGAAGATGACGACATGGTCGCTATCCCAGCGGATCGCGCGGCTTACGTGCAGCAACAATCGCTTGTGGAATTGCAGGAAGCTGGAGATCTTGTCGTGAATCGTCTCGGTCGGGTGCCAGTGGCCCATGTCCAGGCAATACCCGATGCCGCGACTGAGCGCGTAACTGTTGTAGTATTCGGCGGAGCCGACGACGTACTCTTCACTGCCGAGGCCGAACAACTTGCTTTCGACGTAGTCCGCGCACAGATTCTTGTTCACCGACTTCTCGTTGGCGATGGCCTCGTCGAGCGACTCGGTCAGCAACGCGCGATGCGTCCAACGATCCGCGGGGAAGTCCTTGCAACCATCGGGAATCCAGTGATTGATCAGGCACGGGCCACCTTGGTTCTTCGCCATCGCTTCGGCGATCTTGCGTGACGCGATGGCATGGCGCACCCAGAACTTGCGGATGGCCTTGTTGGTGTGCGAAAGCGTGTAACCGTCGTTGGCTTTGGGGTGCGCGAAGAACGTCGGATTGAAATCGAGATGCACGCCGTGTTTCTTGCTCCAATCCATCCAGTTGGCGAAATGCTCTGGCTCCAACGCGTCGCGATCTACAACCTTGCGGCCCGTCTCCGCGTAACAAGCATGAATGTTCAACCGATGCGCACCGGCCACGATGCCCAGAACCTTCTCATAATCGGCGCGGGCTTCATCGGGTGTGCGAGCGCGGCCCGGATAGTTACCGGTCGCCATGATGCCGCCGCCGGCCAGTCCCTCTTCCTTGGTCTCAAACCCGACGACATCATCGACTTGCCAGCAGTGGATCGAGACCGGAACCTTGAGCGCCTTGGCAACCGCCGCCTCCGTATCCACCCCCAACTCCGCATACTGTTCCTTCGCGCTGCTGTACACTTGTTGAACCCTCTTCTCCGTCGTTTTCATGGTGATTCTCCCTCGCGTTATTTCATTTGTTGCTGCCGGTAAGATTCGACTTCCCAGTTTTCGATGAACTCACGTGCTGTGTCAACCAGAAACTGGACGCCGCCAAAGGCAGCCGCCAACTGCATGACCAATGCGCCGTCCTGCGCCAGTTCTAAAGCTAGTTCCGCCTTGCTGCGCGTGTTGCCCACCCCGAACTCGCCGGCGGCAGTGACGACAATCTTCGGCCAATAACCCCGACGCTTCTGAAAATCGGCCACGCCTTCACGCGTCAACGGGCCAGCGTAAGGATAGGATTTGGCATACACGATGTGGTCGGGCGAGATCGGTCCCGGCGCGACCTCAAAAGAGTCACCGCCCACGACGAAAGCGGCCTCTTCTCCGAGCAACGAGCCCAAGGTCTGCCGCACCAATTCGGCCTCGTTCGGTTTGGACGGCTGGGTCACGCGCAATTCCATGGCAATCCCGGCCTTCTTGTACTCCGCGCGCAGCGCATCCAGCACATGGCCATACGCGGAGCGAATCTCCTCGGGCGTGTCACCGGCAACGAAGATCCCATGATTCTCGAGGATCAGCACAGGGGGCTGTTTGCCGTGCCGTTTGGCATGGTCACTGACGCGGCGGCGAACATCCATGCACAACGTAAACCCGGGGTCGATGTAGGGAACCCACAGCGCGTCGGGAAAAAGACGCGCGCAGACCGTGGCGCCGTTGCGCGAGCAGGTCATGCCGTTGACCATCGCGGGGTGCGTGTGCACGACGAACGTACGGTCCAAAATGTCGTGCAACGGCGCTTCGACCGAGGCGCGCGCCTTCTGTCCGGGTTTCACGGCGGCGGCCATCATGTCTTTCACCAACGCCTCGCGGGCTGTCGAATCACGCGGTATGTCGGCCTGATACAACCGGCCCAGCTTGGCTCTGTCCATCGCCACAAAGGTTTCCGGAGAAAGTTCTGCCAGACGCGTTCCTGACGGTTTCACCCACAGTGTGTCGGCGGTCTTGGCCGAGGTGTTGCCGCCGCCGCCCTTTACGTAGTCCGTCGTTCCAAACTGGTGCGACAGTTCCGTGATGTTCTCCAATAAATTCATAACAGATTCCCACGTCCCGCCTTGGCGCTGCGATTTATATTGTTCTCGTGCCAAGGCTTTCATAAAGTCAGGCCGTTGGCAAGCTCTGTTGGGAAAAGGAAGAAGAGGCACCCATGATCCGAAAAGCGTTTGTCATGTCAGTCAATGCAGGGCAAGAGACCGAATACGAGAAGCGCCACAGGCCAATCTGGAAGGAGTTGGAGGACACGCTCACGAAGCACGGAGTCCACAACTACTCGATCTTTCTTCATCCCCAGACCCGCCAACTGTTCGGCTACGTCGAGATCGAGGACGAATCGCATTGGAACGCCATCGCGCAAACCCCGACCTGCAAGAAGTGGTGGGCGCACATGAAAGACCTTATGCCGTCCAATCCGGACAACAGTCCGAAGTCGCTCGAACTCCGCGAAGTGTTCCACATCGACTGACGATGAGATTGGCTCCGGGGCCATCGATAATCCCTTCGGAGAATCGCCGCTCGTCGCCCGTCTCATTTTTCACTGAAACATTTCTGAGTTGTGCTCTCATTCCGGGCAGGATAAAACCACCAGTGAGGCTAAGAAAAAAACAAGCATAACCTGCGGCTTCGCCGGGCGCGGGGCGGGCATGAACAAGGAGACATCATGAGCGGCAAGACGATCTTGGTTCCCGTGGACGGAGCCTCGAACATCAAACTGGAAGCGCTGGATTTCGAGACGCTGGCCACGGTGCATTCCTCGGCCACCGAAAGCCCGACCGCAAAATGGGAAGGACTGGCCTATAATGCCACCGGCAAGGAATTCGACTGGTTCGACGAAGCGATCGGGTCGTTGCCGGAGGGCTGCCGGGCGGCGGCGGCGGTCGCTCCAGTCGCCCGCGGCGCCTCGGGGGGTTTGGCGGGCGCCGACAACACGCTGATGGAGGTCCCCGGTCAGCGGCTGACGCTTGCCTACACGCAAGCGTATCCCGATGCCGTCAACGAGCAGTTCGCCAAACTGGCCGGCTCGCGGGAAGAGTTCTTCCAGGAGACCGGATCGATCCGAGATTTCCCGGGTTCGCTGACGCTGCTGAAGCGGTTCGTGTTCGAAGAGACGGTTCGTCCGCTATTGCTGGCCAAGGCGGCGGGTTTCGCACAGTATGGCGCGCTGATGGGCGGGCACTTTCTCGGTGATGATTACCTCGCCGCCATCCGCCAAGCCGGCAACGAGCACAGCTATTGGATGTGCCATACCGGCACGCGGGACGTGCGCGCCAAACCCGGCACACCCAGCCGGGCCGCCGGGAAGGTCGCGGCCTTTCGCCGGCTGGTGCCCCAGCAGCCGGCCGTGTGCTATCAATCCATCGGTACCATGCCCCGCGCGCAGGCCAAGCAACTGAAGCTTTCCACGCAGCCGTTGGTGGTTTCGGGCGGGCACGACACGTGTCTCTCGCACATTCCCATTCTTTCGACGTTTTACCAGGCCTATCCCGCTGCGGTCGGCAAACCGGTGGTGCAAGTGGAAGCCGGCACGTGGACGATGATCGCCCAGATGGGCGGCACAGCCAGAGTGCCGGGGGACGGCTACACCCGTGACATCATCATTCAGGGAACGGTGGACGGCGAACCTGTCGTCACCGCCCGGTACGGCGGCGGCGCGGATTTTTCGCATCTGAAGAAACTCGCCCAGTCCAAGGGGCGCGGGTTCGATAACTCTTGGGATGTCCAGCGACTGGCCAAGATGTTGAAGGATGCCGAGTGCTTCGTGCTGCCCAACATCAATCCGTCCAACCACGGCACCGGCCCGTTCCCACAAGTCAAGGGCCGGATCATCAACGAGCAGGTGTTTCTCGGTGACGGCGTTACCGCCTACCTCGCAAGCAACCTGTTGACGGCCATGACCACGGCCCATCAAGTAGAGGCGATCTCTCAGGACGACAACGTGCCGATCGTGCTGACTGCCGGCGGCTCGAAGGACCCGCTTTTCGCGGGGCTACTCGCGACGCTGACCGCCCGGCCCGTGTACGCCATGTTCGACAAGAGCGGCCAGGCCGTCACAGAGACGACCACCCTCGGAGCCGCCATCGCCGGCAAGGCAGCGTGCTTGGGTGTCCATCCTTACAAAGTGGACACCGCTCCTCTCGGCGTGAAGTATCGCCAAGTGGAAGCATTCCCGAGCGATCTGTCCCACGCCCTCCAAGCCTACCGCGCAAAGTGGATGCAGCACGTGAGCGGGAAATAGCACGCTGGCACGCTCGCGACGTGTCTGGTCCATTCGAGAAAAACTGAGGCCGCCTCCCTGCGGAGACGGCCCCGAATCCAATCACAGCGCTCTTGTGTGCGCGCTCAACCTTGCCGCGACAGGAAACCGCTATAACCGGCAATGACGGCCGAGACCAACAGCACGGCGAGGCCGGCGAAAAGAAGACCGCGTGTCTTGCAGCTGGTGCCTTTCCATTCGCCGAGCATCAAGCCGAGGATGCCGCTGAACATGATCTGACTCGCCATCAGCACGGCCCAGCCGACGTAGCTCAGGCTGCCCATCTTGGGTTCGCCGGTCTTGAAGGCGATGAACTGGCAGGTCCAGATGGCGCCCGCGATGGCGCCGAGGATGATATTGCCGGGGATGGGGGCATCCTTCTTCGCATAGTCACCAAAGGTCTTGTTCTTGGCGTTGAGGAATAGACACCAGAGTGCATTGACGGTGAAGCCGCCGAGCAACACCACGACCAACACAGGCATGCCCTGCCACGCCAATGCCGTCGGAGGCTGAACGATCGCGGCCAGTTTCTGGATTTCAGGCCCGCCCTGCAATCCGAAGCTCATTCCGGCGCTCATGATGCCGGAAAAGATCGCAATCATGATGCCCTTCCTGAAGTTGTATTCCGCCACCGCTTTCTTCTTCGCCTCTTCCGGCAACTCGTTTTCCTTGGACATACCGGCCATGCCAACCAGGATGATACCCACCAGCGAAACCATCGCAGCCGCCAGCGAGGCGCAGCCCGATGACGTGTGGAAGAGTTGAGAGAACTGTCCTTTCAACATGGGAGGCACCACGGTTCCGGCCGCTGAGCACAGTCCGCAACCCAGCGCCAGCCCGAGTCCGACGCCGAGGTACCGAATCATCAAGCCCCACGTCAGTCCGCCAAAACCCCATGCCGCCCCGCAGAGGTAGCAATACCAGACCTCCTTCGAAGGCGCCTGTTGCAGCACTGAGAACCAGTTTGGGGACGTGGCGAGGGCCAAAATCAGCGGCACCACCACGAGCGCGAAAACAGCCCAGAACAGCCAGTAGCACTCCCACGCCCAGTTCTTGACCTTCTTGAGGGGCAGATAAAACACGGCTCCCGCCAGACCGCCCAGCACGAAGATCGTCACACCGAGGATTGGATTTGGTTGCATGGTTCTAGTCCTTTCGAAGGGTTAACATACTCGTGTGTACTCAATCCCCAGAATCGCTGCAAGCTTTTCCAGCTTCGAGGCAATATGGCCCACGCCGACGGCGCAGTGATGCGCCGGGCCATGGGCGCTCCATTCGTTCACGAACCGGCGCGCGCCGATGCTGAAACGGTAGCGGCTGTTGGTGTTGCCGATCCCAAACAATCCGGTGCGCACGTTTCTTGAAAATCAGGCGTGGCAAGGAACGACGCCAGTTCATTTTTACAACCCATAATTCAAGCCTTGCCGTGGCGTCAGATACAGACAAGTTTACAATCCTCGAAGCCGGCGCAACGCAAGGAAGAGTCATGTACTCCGGTTCGATGGATCATCCACCAGTGCGTGAAGAGGTGATTACGTACCTCGAAGGAGGATCCGACACGTACAAGACAAAGTACGGGAAATACAGAATCGACCGCAAGAAATAGACTGTGCGAGACCCGGTCGCTTTGTGCTAGTGCAGAATTAATGAATGTGAGTTGTCTCAAGTGCGGCAAGGGGGAAGCAGTGAGTTGCACTCGCTTACTCCCGTTCGGCTCATGACAGAGCGGAAGGGAGTGGACGGCTCGGCGATCCGTCCCTACCCGCGACAGAATCCGCGTCAATCCGCGTTCATCTGCGGTTGAAAACCTTTGTGTAGTTTTCCGCTTCTCTGTGCCTCTGCGGTTCAACGACAGAGATGCTTCGACAAGCATGACAGCAGGGTCCTAAAGGTCGGCTCGAAGACCTACCGGGTTGACATCCTTGTCTCGCGCTGCAGCGCTGCATCTCAGAAATCAAACTGGTCGATGTTGTCCTTGTTGAAGACGAACGGCTTGCCGAGCATGATGTTGTCGCCCTGAATCTCGAACTCACCGAGAGAGCCTGCCTTGATACTTTTGGCTCCCGGTTTCAGCGTGCCCCTGGCCAATGCGTCTGCGGCATACACGGTGAGATAACCAAGGTCTTCGGTCTTCCACAAAATCACGCTGTCGGTAACGCCTTCCTTGACGTACCGGCGGTTCTCGCTCGGCAAGCCGAGGCCGATAACTTTCACCTGGCCCGTCTTGCCGGCCTGTTTCACCGCTTCGGCGGCGCCGGGCACACCGAGCGAGGTTGTGCTCAGGATTAGTTTCAGGTTCGGATACGCGCTCAGCAGCGCCGTGGCTTCGCTCTGCGCCTTGTCCTTGAGATCGTCGCACGGGCGCACCGCAACCAGTTTCATGTTCGGGTATTGCGCGGCGCGCCGTTCCTCAACGTACTTGCGCCACTCGATCTGGTTGGCGGCCGTGAGCGAACCCGTGATGACGGCGAACTCGCCTTCGTTGCCGCAGAGCCGTGCGGTCTCATCCATGAGCGCGTAGCCGATCCCTTGCGGCGTGGCCTGGTTCACGAAAAACTCGCGCGCGTCGGGCAACGCGTCGGCGTCGTAGGTAATGACCTTGACACCTTTGGCCCGGGCCTTCCGCAGCGCGGTCGAAATGCCTTCCTTGTTCTCGCACGCGGCGGCAATGGCATCCACGCCGAGCGTAATCCAGTTATCGACGATCTCGTTCTGCTTGGCCGGGTCGGGATCCGTCGGGCCGTCAAAGATCAGATCGATGCCGAGTTCTTTGGCTGCCTTATCCGCGCCCTTCCTGCACGAGATGAAGTACGCGTTGCCTTTGCTCTTCGGCAGGAGGGCAACGGTGAGTTTCTTGCTGCCGCCGGGGGACGATTCGGAAGACTTGCTGCAGCCGGTCACAGCCGCGAGACCGGCAACGATCAGGAGCGCGAGGAACTTTTTCATGCAGCTTCTGTTGGTTGAATACTGGCTGGTGGAGTTTGCCGTCGAGACCATAGCGTGGTCAACATTTTTGGAACGACCGAACCCGACAGCGCCAGCAACAACAGCGCGCCTGTCAACATGCCGGCGACCTCTCGTGGCTGGCGCGCGTGGACAAGGCCGTTGTTGAGCACTGCGATGGCCGCCACGCCGAGCAACGTGCCATGCACCGAACCGACACCGCCAAAGATGCTCGTACCGCCGAGCACGACGGCGGTGATGGCGAACAGTTCGTAGCCCGTGCCGGCATCGGCCTTCGCCTGACCGAGCCGCGCGGTGTAGATGATTGCGGCCAGCGCCGCCACAATCCCCGCCAGCACATACACGAGCGCAATCCGTCGTTCGACCGGTATGCCCGCGTAGCGCGCCCCTTTTGGCGCAAACCCGATGGCCCGGAACGACCGCCCAAACGTTGTTCGATGCACGAGCAGCCAGACGGCGACAGCGACCGCAACAAAGATTGGCGCCTGCGCCGGGATGCCGAGCCAGCGTTCCTGTCCGAGGAACAGGAACGACGCGGGGAAGTTCGTAAACGTATCGGCCCCGTGCGTGATGGCTTCGGCGAGTCCGCGAAAGAGCGAGTACGTGCCGAGCGTGATGATGAGCGGCGGCAATCGCAGCCAGGTAATCAGCGTGGCATTAAGCCCGCCCGCGAGCGCGCCGATTCCCAGCGTCCAAATGCCCGCCATTGCCGGCGACAGGCCGGCATCGCGCCAGAGTTTGCCGAACAGAATCGCGCACAATCCCAGCAGCGAACCGACGGACAGATCAATCCCGCCGGTCAGGATGATCGGCGTCATCACCAACGCCAGCAGCCCGATTTCGACCGAGTGGCGGAGAATATCGTAAGTGTTGTCGAGCGAGCCGAAGCGCGGCCCGACTGAGTTGAAGTAGAACCATTCCAGCACCAGCACCAGCAGAAGAATCGTTTCGTGGCGGAAGAGGATGGTTCTCCAGCCGCCCGACTTCGGATTGTTCGTGGGCGCGGCCATACTGGTCAGCGTTTCTCCTTCCGGCTGCGCAGGCCGTCCGCCACGACGGCGAGCAGAATGATGGCGCCTTGGATGGCTTTTTCCCAATAGGCTTCGACGTGCAGGTGCGTGAGCGCCGGGCTGACGCACGCCAGCAGCAGCAAACCGACGAACACGCCCCACAGGTTGCCGCGTCCGCCGGAGATTGCCACGCCGCCGACGACCACGGCGGCGATCACCTTCAGTTCCAGACCGGTACCAGAATTCGGGTCCACCTGCGGCGATTGCGCGACGTTCATCATCGCCGCCAAGCCGACAAGCGCGCCCATCAGCGCGAACGTGGTAAAGGTGACAAGTTGGGGCCGGATACCGGCCAAGCGCGCCGCTTCGGCGTCGGAGCCGACTGCGTAAACAAAACGCCCGGCGGAAAGGTGCTTCATCACGAGCACCATGACCACGAGCAACAGGAGCGCAATGAGGATAAGCGCCCACTGGCCGGCGGCCTGGCTGAGGCCGAACCATTGGATGCCGTTGGGCAGATCCACCCAGACTCCTTGGCGCAACCAGCGGAGTCCTTCGCGCCACGTGACCATCGTGGCGAGCGTGACGACGATGGACGGCAGGCGCAGTCCGGCGACGAGCGCGCCGTTGGTCGCACCCATCAAGGCGCCGATGGCAACCGACGCGGGCAACACAAGCGCGAGCGGCCAGTTCATGGACGCCAGCAATCCGGCGCAGACGCTGCACACGGAGAACTGCGAGCCGACAGAGATGTCAATTTGCCGGCAAATGATGACCAGCGCGATCCCGCACGCGACGACCAGTGTCGGCGCTTCGCGGGTGAGGAGCGAAAGGAGCGGTTGCGGCTGATAAAACGTCGGTGCCGCCACGGCGAGGAACAACAGCAGCAAACCCAGCGCGAGCGCGACGGACAGTTCGCGGAAGCAGCGTTTCATCGCGAGCCTCCGATCTCCGTCTGTCGCAGCGCCGCGACCATCACGTCGTGGGCGTCGGATTTGCCAGGAAGAATCGCCGTGATTGTCCCGCCGCGCATGACGGCGATGCGGTCGCTCATGCCGAGGATTTCCGGCAGGTCGCTCGAAATCATCAGCACCGCCACGCCGTCCTTCGCCAGGCGGCGGATGATCTTGTGAATCTCGCTCTTGGCCCCGACGTCCACACCCTGCGTCGGTTCGTCGAAGATGAAAAGTTTCGGTTTCGTCGCCAGCCAGCGGGTCAAGGCGACTTTCTGCTGGTTGCCGCCGCTGAGAGAGCCGGTGGGAGCTTCGGGGCCGTAGGTTTTCACGTCGAGGTCACGGATGTAACCGAGTGCGAGTAGGCGTTCGGCATCGAAGCGGAGCCAAGCACCGGGGAAAATGCGGCGGTGAATGGCCATCGTCATGTTGGCAGCGACGGTCATATCGAGAATCACGCCGTGACGCCGCCGGTCTTCGGGCACGTAGGCGATGCCGTGGGCGACGGCATCCTGCGGCGAACGAACGGCGAGCCGCTGACCGTTCAGCAGGATTTCTCCGGTGTCGGCGGGCGTGATGCCGAAGAGGACACGGGCAAGTTCGGTGCGACCGGCACCAACGAGTCCGGCAAGCCCGACAACTTCGCCGGCGCGCACGTCGAGGGTCACGTTGTGGACGCCGCCAATTGCGCAACCGACGTTTTTCAGCGAGAGGACGACTTCACCGGGGGCGCCTTCGGTGGCCGGGTAGATGGTAGAGACTTCGCGGCCGACCATCAGCTTGATCAGTGACGCCTCGTTCATCTCGTCCACCGGATTGGTGGCCACGCTTTCGCCGTCGCGCAGGACGGTGACGCGGTCGGCGACGGTAAAGATTTCTTCGAGCCGGTGGGAGATGTAGATGACGCCGACACCGCTGCCTTGGAGATCGCGCACGACGCCAAAGAGCAATTGCACTTCCTTCTGCGTCAGCGACGCGGTCGGTTCGTCCATGATAACGACGCGGGCACCGGCACCGAGCGCGCAGGCGATTTCGACAAGCTGTTGCTCGGGCATGGAGAGCGATCGGACCTCGGCGTCGGGGGAAATCTCTGCCCCGATGCGCTGCAGGAGTTGTGCGGCGCGGGCGCGGCGCGCGGGCCAATCGACGCGGCGACCGGCGGTGGCGGGTTCGAGGCGCAACGCGATGTTCTCGGCGACGGCGAGGTCGGGGAACAGCGCCGGCTGCTGGTAAATGCAGGCGATGCCCAGCTCGCGCGCGGTGGCAGGCGTGAGGTGGCGGACAGGTTGCCCCGCGATTTCAATCGTGCCGCCATTGGGCTGATGCGCGCCGGTGATGACTTTGATGAGGGTAGATTTCCCCGCGCCGTTCTCGCCGAGCAGGGCGTGAACCTCGCCCGGGCGCAGGTCGAACGATACGCCCTTCAGCGCGCGCACGCCGCCATAGGACTTGCTTACCTGCTGAATCTTAACCAGAGCTTGTTCTGTCACGTTCCTGAAGAAATCCGGTCATTGCCCCGCCAGCACGACGGGGAGATAGTTGGCAGAACCGCTGATGATAGTCGAGCCGATTGACACGACCACATCCGGCAGCGATGACCGATTATTAAGGAGCGCCAGGGTGAGATGACCCATGAAGCCCTGCCGCGCCAACATCTCGCTGCCCTGAACTGTCGCGGATTGTTGTAGCTGCGCCCCTATGAAGTGCAGATTCCTGAACGAACACGGCGCTTCGTTGCGTGTATCATCGCAAGCCGAGCGCGTCGGCTCGACCACAGCGAATCGGGCTGTTCATCACGATAATGAAAAGCGGACTTCTCTGCTGGTGGCGCGTTCCTATCTCGGGGCGTCTCCACTGATGCCCACCGCCGGGCAATGATTGTCACTTCGCGCCACAGCATTTCTTGAACTTCCGCCCGCTCCCGCACGGGCAGAGATCATTCCGGCCCACGGACGCGGAGTTCTGGCGCTGCTCCTCCTCCTGAAGAATCTCCATGATCGCGGCGGCTGGCTGGTTGGTCCGCAGAAGCTCAGCCATCGTCCGCATGTGCGGATCAATGTGATTGAAGAACTGCTTGTAGGCAGGGCAGAGATAGTTCAGGCCGTCTTCGCCATCGGGAGTCTTGGTGAACCGATGCTTCGGGCATACGCCGTTGCACGCGAAGCGCACCTCGCACTCGCGACAATACCGCGGCAGCGCATTGAGCTTGTCGTTCCCAAACTTCGTCTGCCGGGCAGAGCGGACCATCTCGCCCAAGCTCTGGTTCATGATGTTGCCGAGGCGATATTTCGGGTAAACGTAATGGTCGCAACTGTAGAGATCTCCGTTGTGCTCGACGGCCAGTGCCGCGCCACACTTTTCCGCAAAGACGCAGAGCGATGACCCCAGCCCCATCCAGTTGCCCAAGGCCACATCAAAAAGCTGCACGAAGATCCGGCCCACGTCGTTGCGGACCCATTCGTCGAAGATCGTGCAGAGGAAGTTCCCGTATTGCTTCGCTTCAACGCTCCACCCCGTTACCGGTGACTGCTGATCGCGCGGCTGGCTTGGCTCGGGTGGCTCGGCAAAGTCGTATCCGAGAGCTTTCAATTCCTGCGAAGCTTGGCGCTCGACCAGCGGAATAAACTGCAGAAACTCGCTGCCGATTCCTTTGAGAAACCGGTACACCTCCAGTGGCTGCTGCGAGTTGGCGCGGTTAACGACCGTCAGCGTGTTGAAATCGGCCTTGTGCTTCTTCAGCAGTTCCAAGCCGCGCACGATGCCGTCGAACGTTGGCTGCTGCTGTTTGTCGACGCGATACTTGTCATGCAGTTCCCGCGGTCCGTCGATCGACAATCCGATGAGGAACTTGTGCTGCGTGAAGAATTCGCACCATTCGTCATCGAGCAAGACGCCATTGGTCTGCAGGGCATTGGAGATCGTTTTCCCATCGGCGTACTTCCGCTGCAATTCGACAACCTTGCGAAAAAATCTCACGCCGGGCAGCGTCGGCTCGCCGCCCTGCCAGGCGAAGTTGATCTCCGGCACGGGCTGGCTATGAATATACTGGCGAATGTATTCTTCCAACACCTCATCGCTCATCAGCCACTGGCGTTCACCCCGGTAGAGCCTCTCCTTCTCCAAATAAAAGCAATACTTGCATTCGAGATTGCAGATCGGTCCGATTGGCTTGATCAGGACATGAAAGCCGCTGCCAGTAATGCTGGGCGTTGTTCCGTTCATCCCCGCGAAAAGTATACCCTGTCTTGTGCAACTTTCGCGTTTCTTTTTTCATTTTCTCCCGACGGCCCGTGTGCTACACTGCTGTGCGCGGAGACACGAATCATGAGCCAGATCACTCGCCGGAGGTTCTTGGGCCAACTCGCCGGTGCGGCGGTGGCCGCATCGCTGCCAAAGGCGCTGTTCGCGCAAACACCGAAGCCAGCCGCCCGCAAACTGAACGTTTTATTCCTCATGTCCGATGACATGCGTGTTGAGCTTGGCTGCTACGGCAGCATGTTTGGCGCGAGGACGCCCAACCTAGACGCGCTGGCCAGGGCCGGAGTTCGCTTCGACAGGAACTATTGCCAGTTCCCGCTTTGCAACCCTTCGCGCGCATCGTTGCTGACCGGCCGGAACCCAACCCGGACCAGCGTGCTGGGCAACCGCACGGATTTCCGCGTCGCCCACCCGGATTGGACCACGCTGCCGCAGTTGTTCAAGGAAAATGGATACGTCTCGTATCGCGCCGGGAAGATTTATCACGGCGGCATTGATGATCCCAAGTCCTGGATGGAAACCGGGGACGGTGGCGGACCGACCGACGATGGCCGGGGCGCTCCGGTGGGAAGAACCATGGTCGTTCCATCAACCAATGCCCCGCCCAAGCCAACCAATGCCTTGGCGGCGCTTCCCCAAGATCTGAGTCGCGCCGCCTACTCGGACCGCATCGTCATTCTGGACGGCAACGGTGAAGCCCACGGCGATTACCACAGCGCCGATCGCACCATCGAACATCTCCACAAATACAAAGACGAGCCCTTCTTCGTCGCCTGCGGATTCGTCAAACCGCACAGCCCGCCGACCGCGCCGCAGCGGTTCTTTGATCTGTATGACTTGAACAAGATCAAATTAACGCCGGACTTTGCCGCGTGGCCGACCGTCCCGCCGGGGTTTCCGAGCGCGGCCATCCGCAAACGCAACGCCGATCTGTTCATCGGGCGCGGCGCGAGCGAGGCCGAAGCCCGGGAAGTCATCCGCGCCTACATCGCCTCGATTTCCTGGGTGGACTGGAACGTCGGGCGCGTTCTGGCCGAACTGGATCGCCTCGGCCTGCGCGATAACACGATCATCGTGTTCACGGTTGATCACGGATATCAGCTTGGCGAAAATGGGAAATGGTCCAAGGCCGGGTCGCTGTTCGAAATGGGCACGCGCGTGCCGTTACTGATGGCGGTTCCCGGCGCCAAAGGCAACGGACAATCCTGCTTCCGCATTGTGGAATCTTTGGACATTTATCCGACGCTGGTTGAGTTGTGCGGTCTGCCGCAGCCGGCGGGGCTGGAAGGGAAAAGCCTCGTGCCTCTCCTGAACAATCCGCAAGCGCCGTGGGACCGGCCGGCCTACAGCGTCTGGAGCGAAGACGGCCAGACCCTGCATGGAGTGGCGGTTCGTACCGAAAAATGGCGGTACGCCGAGTTCGGCACCGATGGACAGAACGGCGCGATGCTGTTTGACCCGAAGGCCGATCCGCTAGAAATGAAGAACTTGGCGGACGATCCGCAGTATGCGCGGGCGCGTGCGGAGCTGTCGCCGCTCACCCGGAAGTACGCCGCAAATCTCGGTAAGAAGTAGCCATCACACGCGGCCTTGCGTTTGCATCTCGCTGCCTTGAACTGTTGCCGTGGAACTTTGCTCAGCCTTACAGAACCATTTCCGAGGCTATGGCACTAGACGGACGCGGTAGGAGCATGAGGGGAAGCTGGTTGCGCCGCCCACATCCAAGTAGTTGGTCACCGAGCCGACGGTGTTGGTCACGATGAAGAGGTTGGTGCAGTTGTTCGTATAGCCGCTGCTCGCGTCGCATCTCGTCGTTTGTAGCGACGTTGATCTTACCGCTGCCCATCGTCTACGTCACCCGGACGTTGTTGCCTTCCTGCGCGATGGCGCTAGTCAGGAAATCCGATGCGCTTTTGGTCGGATCGGTGATGGCAAAATACTTCTGCAGGTTTCTCACGCTGTCGCCGCCAGGGTTGGCATTGGCGTCGGCGGCATTCAACGGGTCGAGACCGTGCGCTTGTTCCCAACAGTTGGGGAGATCGTCACCGTCGTCTTCGCGCGCCGGATCGAGAATGGCGCTGCGGTAGATTAGCGCGCCGCGGTTGCGGATGAATTGCGCGCAGGCAAAGGGGTAGAGTGCGGTGAGCCTGAGGGACATGCCTGACGCCCAGCCCCGACAGTCTCCGGGGCCAGCGTTGGAGGGGCGATTCTTGCTCGAATTCATTCAGTTCCCGTCGCGACCCGAGACGGATTCGCCCATTCCTGACCAACAGTCACGGATGCTAGCAGTTTCTTTGGTTGCTTTTCTTTGGTTGCAGTCGAGCAAAAACTCATGTTCGGCGAGGGGAAGGGCGCGGTGGGTGCATGGCTGCGAAGGCGTGGCTGTCTGACAGGCCGGAAGCCTATCCTCCTTTTGCCGTAGGGACTGTGCGCATAGCAGGGGGAGGTGACAGCCCGGTCAGTTGCCTTTGGCTTCAATCCTCTTCCCTCGCCCCTCCAACAGCACGGTATGTTATTCGCGCCCAATGCAGACCAAGCCGCTTCCCGAACCGCCGTCGCCGTCTCACTTCTCCGCTGGCGGGGAGGCCGTGCCATGACGCGCTTCCCGGCTGGCGGCTGCAAGCGCGGCCTTCCGTTTTTGCCGGCGCGCCGTGAGAAGCTCATCCGCCAGCACGCCGACGAGCACGACGGCACCCATGACGGCGAAGTTGAGGGAACTGGGAATGTTCAGAAGGTTCACGAGGTTCTGCAGCACCTGCAACAACGTAGTCCCGATGACGATGCCGAGGATTGAGCCTTCACCACCGCGCAGGCTACAGCCGCCGAGCACGGCAGCCGCGATGCCGTACAGTTCGTAAAAATTGCCGTGCGTCGAGGGCGAAATGGAGTTGGTGTAGAAAGCAAAAAGAATGGCCGACAGCCCGGTCAATAGTCCGGCCACGACGTACGAGCTCCCGATCACGAGCCGGGTGCGAATGCCGGAGTAACGTGCCGCCTCCTCGTTGCGACCCACTGCAAACAGGTAGCGACCGTACACGGAACGGTGCAGCACCAGCCACATGATCACCGCAATCACGAGCAAAATCAGAAACGGCGACGGCAAATGGAACAGTTGCCCTTTGGCCACATCGCGCAGTCGCTCGAACCCTTCGGAGTTGGCAAAGCCCTTCGTCGTGTCATCCGCGATGAAACGCGCCAGGCCACGGTAAATGAGTAACCCGCACAGCGTCACGATAAACGCCTGAACCCGCAGCCGCGTAATCAAGACGCCATGCACCACGCCCAGCGCCATCGGCAACGCGGTGATTGCCAGCGCTGCGACCGGCCACGGCCAGTGCCACTCACGCAACATCATCGCTAGCAGCACGCCCGCCAATGCGAACATAGAGCCGACCGACAGGTCAATGCCGCCCGTGATAATCACCAAGCCCGCGCCGATGCTGAAAATACCGAACATGCCGACGAGGTTGGCTGTGTTGGAAAGATTCACCGCCGACAGAAACTTCGGGTTCAGCACCGCGACCACCGCGCACAACAGCAGCAGCAACACCGAGATGCCCAGTTCCTTCTTCATACTTTCATCTCTCCTCGCTCAACACGGCGGTCGCGCCTCCGCCACCGGGCGTCCCACGGCCAGTTGCATGATGTTTTCCTCGGTGCAATCGGCGCGCTCCAGCACACCGGTGATCCGGCCTTCGTGCATCACCGCCACGCGGTCGCTGACGTGAAGAATCTCTTCCATGTCGCTGCTGATCATTAGCACCACCGCACCCGCCGCGGCCAAATCCCGCATCAACCGGTAAATCTCCGCCTTCGCGCCGACATCAATCCCGCGGGTCGGCTCGTCGAAGATCATTATCTTCGGCGCCAGCGCGAGCCATTTGCCGAGCACGACCTTCTGCTGGTTGCCACCGCTGAGATTGGCGACCAACGTTTCCACCGACGGCGCCTTGATGCCAAGTGTCTCCCTTTGCCGTTCAGCGGTTTCTGTTTCCCGCGCGAGCCGCACCAACCCCGATACGGAGTGTTGGGGCAACGACGGGAGAGTGATGTTCTCGCGGACGGACATTTCCGTCACCAAACCCGCTCCGCGCCGGTCCTCGGGCACGAGATAAATGCCCTGTGTGATGGCGTCGCCGACACTGCGCACCGGGAGTTTCTGGTCGCTCAGAAAGATTTCCCCGTTGCAATCGCCGTCCACGCCGAAGATCGCCTCGGCCATTTCCGACCGTCCCGCCCCGACCAACCCGGCGAACCCGAGGATCTCACCGCGCGCCGCATCGAACGACACCGGGCTATCCGGATAGGCTCGGGAACGGATGTCACGGACTCGGAAATAGGCCGCCGTACGCGTCGCCGTCGGTTCCACGTAGAAGCTCCGGATGTCCCGTCCGACCATCATGCGGACCATGCGGTCATGGTTGATCCCATCATGCGCCAGTTCACCTGCGTTGCGTCCGTCGCGCAACGCAACGACGCGGTCGGCGACGTGGTCCAGTTCGGCCAGCCGATGCGAGATGTAGACGATGCTGACGGCCTGCTTCTGGAGTTCCAAGACCAATTCGAGCAGCCGTTCGGTTTCGGCGATCGTCAGGCTGGATGTTGGCTCGTCCATGATGAGGATACGGGCGTCGAGCGAGAGCGCCTTCGCGATTTCGACGAGCTGTTGTTGCGCCATGGAGAGACGGCTGAGCGGCGTGCGGCTGGAGACGTTGAGACCGAGCCGTTTCAGATATGGCTCGGTCTGCTCGTGAATGCGGCGACGATCGATCAGCCACGACACACCGTGCCGGGGTTCACGTCCGAGAAAAACGTTGCCCGCGACGTCAATGTTGTCGAGCACGTTCAACTCCTGATGAATGAACGCCACACCGTGACGGATGGCGTCCGCAACATCGTGGATGCGCACCGGCCGGTTGTCGATGCGGATTTCGCCGGCATCGGGCTGACAGATGCCTCCGAGGATTTTCATCAGCGTGGACTTGCCCGCGCCATTTTCGCCGATCAGGCCCACCACCTCGGCGCGGTGGACCGTGAGGTCCACGCCATCGAGCGCAACGACGCCGGGGAACCGCTTGCCGATCCCCCGCATTTCGAGGATGGGGTTTTCGGATTCCGTCGGCACGAGTGCGGTTACTTGCCGAGCAGTTCCTTCAACTGCTTGTGGAAAGCATCGACGTTGTCTTTCTTGATGATCTTCGTCGGCACGATCAGCACCTTGCTAGGAGGGAACACCGATTTGTCTCCGCGTAAATAACGAGCCATATCGGCAATCGCCAACCGGCCAAACTCAAATGGCTGCTGCACAACCGTGGCGTGAATAGCGCCCTCTGCCACGCCGGCCAACGTCTCTTCCTCTTCGTCGAAGCAGACGATCTTGACCTTGCTGACCAAGCCAGCGTCCTTGACGGCGTTGAGAATTGCCGGGCCGTTATAGTTCCACAGGCCAACAAGGCAGGCGACATCAGGATAATTAACGAGCGTATCCTTGACGTTGTTCTTGGCGCGTACGGTATCGGTGTCGTCGGTCCGCACGTCAATGATCGTGACGTTCGAGCCTTCGAGGGCTGTGACGATGCCGTTGTAGCGATCGCGAGCATTCTGCGCGTCGCGTTTGCCGACAAACACCATGATTCTACCGCCTTGTGGAACGGCTTCCTTGATCATGTCGCCCGCCTGTTGGCCAGCGGCGACATTGTCGGTGCCAATGTAACAAGCGCGGTCGCTTTTCGGCGCGTCGCTGTCCTGTGTGACCAACAACGCCTGCTTGGCGACTCGATTGAGCATGGCAGTCTGGTTGTCCGGGTCGATGGGGCTTATGGCGATTCCGTCCTCGCCTTTGGCGAGCAAATCGTCGAGGATTTGCTGTTGTTCGGCGGCGCTGCCGCTGCCGGGAATACGGAACTCAACCTCGACGTCAGTAAGTGCCTTTTGCGCCGCTTCGCAGCCGCGACGGGCGATGGTCCAAAAATTGGCGGCGTTGTTACTGAGAAAGGCGAGTTTGAGTTTGGCTTTCGGTTGGGCGATTGGTTGCTCTTGCTGCTCCGGTTTGCTGCATCCGATGATGAACGCGGCGACCCATGCCACCGCGCACATCCATTTTGCTGGCTTCATGATTTTGCTCGTTTGTTCAAGAAATCGACCGTCGCTGTGCTCCTCGCTGGACGCGGAATGGCAGCCTTACTTCGAAGGACTCTTCATCGCCCGGCGGGCCAGCACGAGCATGGCCGCGCCAATCAGAAACAGCACGAGCCCCCAAACCAGATTGATGTTCATGCCCAACAATCGTCTGTACGTCTCAACATCGGATCCGGTCATCGCGCCGTAAACCACCAAAATGAGGCCCACGATCACGAACATCACGCCCATCGGCATACGGATATCGAGTTTCATGGAAATCCTTCCTTTACCAGAAGATTATGTTTAGGACAACCGCTGCCGCCACGACAATGATGCCCAAAGTGGCTGGCTGCTTGTGCCATGGCACATCGCGATCCTTGATCTTCGGCGTGAGCGAATAGACAAGTCCCTTGAGTTGTTCATCGGTCTTGTTCCGCACAGTCGCCAGAGAGATCACGATCGTGACCACAAAACAAACTGTCCACGCGAAGATCGCCGTCCAGAAATTCTGGGCCATGTCGCTGGGATACTGATGAACGATCGTGCCCAGCCAGCCACCGTGAATGCCCACCTGAGTGCCCGTGGGCAACGTCAGGCCGTGATGGATTGCCGCTGTAATCGTGCCGCCCAGCAAACCAAAGAAGGCGCCGTGCCCCGTGGCCCGCCGCCAGAACATGCCGAGCATGAACGTCGCAAACAACGGCGCGTTGACAAATGCGAACACAAGCTGGAGGAGGTCCAGGATGTTATTGAATCGCGTGGCCGCATAAGCGCAAGCCACGCTCAGGAGAATGCCCACTACCGTCGTCATGTGGCCCATCCAAAGATAATGTTTGTCGGATTGACCCGGACGGATATAGCTCTGATAAATGTCGTAGGTCCACACCGTGTTGAAAGCCGTCACGTTGCCGGCCATGCCCGACATGAACGACGCCATCAACGCCGTCAGCCCGAGTCCCAGCATCCCAGCGGGGTAATAGCGGCCCAGCATCATCGGCATGGCCATGTTGTAGTTCGGTTGGCCATTCTCCACCGGCAGGAACATGCCCTTGGTCTTGTAATGCATCGAGATGGCGATCAAGCCCGGCAGAATCACCAAAGCGGGAAACAACATCTTGGGAATGGCGGCAATCAGCGGTGTGCGCCGCGCGGCCAACATCGAGTTGGCCGCCATCGCCCGCTGCACCACCAAAAAGTCCGTGCACCAGTAGCCGAATGACAACACAAACCCCAACCCAAATACCACCCCGAACCATTCCACGCCCAGCGGGTTCGACGCCGCCGAACCTGTGTGCGCCCAAGACTGGGTCATCGTGCCGGGCGCGAACCCCTTGCTGACAGCCACTTCACTCAACTTCCGGATCAGTTCGTGCCACCCGCCAACATCCCTGAGTCCCAAGAGCACGAGCGGTAGCAACCCGAGCACGATCAGGAAAAACTGCAGCACCTCATTGTAAATCGCCGAGGTCAAGCCGCCGAGGAAAATGTAAGCCAGCACGATGACTCCGGAAATGAACACGCTGAAGTGGAAGTTCCAACCCAGAAGAATCTCGAAGAACTTCGCCAGTGCGTACATCGAGATTCCGGAGGAGAACACGGTCATCACCGCAAACGAAATCGCGTTGAACCCGCGCGTCTTTTCGTCAAATCGAAGCTTCAAATATTCCGGCACCGAGCGCGCCCGCGAGCCGTAGTAGAACGGCATCATGAAGATCGCCAGAAACACCATCGCCGGGATGGCGCCAACCCAGTAGAAATGGCTGGTCATAATTCCGTACTTGGCGCCGGAGGCCGACATCCCAATGACCTCCTGAGCGCCAAGGTTGGCAGAAATGAACGCCAAGCCCGCCACCCACGCAGGAATCGAGCGTCCCGAGAGGAAGAAATCCTCACCGGTTTTCACGTAACGTCTGAGCGCCCATCCGATGCCCAGCACGAACACGAAGTAAACCGAGAGAATCAGGTAATCGACGGCATGCAACTCAATTCTCGGCATAAGGTTTCCCTTTCTTGGACAAGGCTAACGGCTTTCTTTTCAGCCGGATGTTGGAGAGTGCTAGTACAAAACCGTCTTTCCTTTGTCTAGCACATTCTCTTGCCGACGTCCCACCGCCTCCCCGGACTCCGCCCACGCCTCTCTTTGTCATCCCGAGCTTGCCGGGGAATCTCTGTCGTTCAGTCGATGCCGTACTCGTGGTACTTCGCCATCTTCCAACGCATCGCGCTTCTCAATGCTGGAAGTTCTGCGCCCATTAGCTGCGTCGCCTTAAGAAAAGGGGACGCGAGTAGTACCGTGAGCAATCTCCGGGCGCGCCTCGACGCAGTAGAGGTGGTCGTGGCGGCGGACCTGCTCCCGCAGGTCAGAGATTCGTTTTTGAGCTTCGGCGCGTTTCATAGACCCAGTAGGCAGCCGCAGCGATGAACCCACCAAAACTGTCCGCCGCCCAGTCCGCCACGATGTCGGTGCGGTTGAGCCGGAAGCGCTGGTGAAACTCGATCGACGCGCCGTAGGCTGACGTAATCAGGAAAGCCCCTGCGATAGCCTTTGCCAGCGACAGGCGGTGGGCGGATCGCAAGGGCAGCAGGATGAAAAACCAAAAGACGAGGTAAAAGACGAAGCGTTCGATTTTGTCCTTGTCTGGGAATATCGCCCCGAGTTCTGGCAGCTTGGACTGCGAGGAGAGATAGAAAATCAACCCCGCGCACAACAGAGACGGAAGCCAGTAGGCAATTCTTCGCACTGGGGTGATGGAAGCCTGTCGTCCGTTGTCGGCTCGCTCGGCAGACAGTTCTCCGTTGTCTGCGCGGAGCGATCCGCAGATGTAATAGGCGAGCACGGCAATCGCACCCGCTACGGTGTCGAGCACCACGTCGGAGAATTCACAACTACGACCGGGGACATACTTCTGGTGCCACTCGTCGGAGGCGCCGTAAGCTGCCGTGATCAGGATCGCGAGCACCAGGGATTTCGACAAACGCAGAGCGTGACCGCGGTCCAATGCCCACATCACCGTTCCACCCAAAATGGCAAAGACTGCAATGTGGCCGATCTTGTGTTCTGCCGTTTCAGTTGACGGCCCGGGTCGTGGAATCATCGACAGGAAGAAGATCAGTCCTCCCCATAGCAGAGATGGAAGCCATAAGACGGTTTTCGGCAGTCGTGTCATGGAAGCATGTTGTCCGATGTTGGCCGACATTTCCCATATGACTTACGCCCCGCGACAATCGCCGACCATTCAGTCTGACGAGCACTCATGGTATCGCGTTTGACAATGTTGACAAGCCGATTCTGAGCCTTTGCTGTCCCTGCAAGATAGGGTTCCTTACCACGGAGAAGATCATCGCTGCCCTCGCCAGCGTCCAGATCGATCTCTCAAACGCCAGCCGACAAACCGGTGCCATTCCCACGTGTCCTTCCGGCGATTGCCACAGCGACGAGCGGTCAGCCCGGCATCGGTGTGGGCAACCTCAGCCGTTTCATCCATTCCAAGATGGCTCGGAATAGCTCCCGCGGGACCGCCACCTCCACCATCTGGAAGACCACCTGCCAAGCATGGCGCACGACCTTCGCCCCGATATTGATCAGTTTACTGTCGCATTCACGCCAAGCCGCTTCACTGCAAGTGGCAGGACCACCAGATATACCTGATAGACACGCCCGGCGTCGCCGACTTCTACGGGGAAACGATGGCGGCAGTCCGCGCAGCCGACGCAGCCATTGTGGTGGTCGATGGAGTCGGCGGCACGGCCTCAATCCATTCGATTATGTGAAAGATTTATTCACGCGCCTGCCCTCGGCGAAGATCACGGAGATCAACCACTTTACGCCGCGAGCATGGGCCAGAGCAAAAGCGAAGGAGAAATTGATCGCTCTGGCAGCTTGAACAAGTCGGCAGCCGGTCGAGCTTAACCTCCCGTTTTCAACTTCTGCGCCATGACGGTTGCGTGCTCCCCAGTCGGATGCTTTGTAGGAACGTCATCCCCGCCGCGTCCGGCCCCGTGAAACGGTCTTCTGATTTAACAGAACCGCCTCTCCGGCATGAGCCGGAGAGGCGGTTCAAAGGATCACGATGAGCGCAGCAGATTACGACGAGCGGCGGCGCAAAATGCGACAACCAACGACCCTGCTCGACCTCCACTGCAAGGGCTGGAGCAGTGGCCAACTGGCTGACGAGTTGAAAACTACCGGAGTGCTGGTCTTTCCGGCGCGCATGCGCGAGTGCTTGGGCCGCTGGACGGCGGGCGGAGACGGAGCCACGCTGCTCCACAACTGATTGGAGCGCCGATGAAAGCTGTCGTCTACTCGATCTATCATCAGTCTCATCCGAATCAGGGGAGTTGGTTGAGAATCAGAGGTCGCAGGTGTTTACGGTGAGTGGGGTCGGTGTGGGGAACGTAGTATCAAATGGCTACAGGGTGCTGCGCTTTGTGTTCGCCACCCGGTGTGCCAAAGACAAAATGAAGCGGGAGGCACTGCCCAAGGGCACCTGCCTCCCGCTTCCGGTCATCGTGAAACTACTTTAGGAACGTCGGCGACGGATCGCCAACAATCCCGCCAATCCCAGACCCGCCAGCACCAACGCCGACGGCTCAGGAACAGTAGTAAACAGATAGACTTCTCCAATGTCAGGGCCCGAGGAGGGCTCGTTGAGAATAAGTGTGTCCGTCATGCTGAACGGGGATGTCAGGGCACTATTAATGATCGGCTGACTCGAGGTGTTGGCCCCGCCGGAAGCCTGGGAAAGGAATTGAATCGTGGCGCTATTAATGTATCCAGTCTCGGTCGAACTTGAGTCGGTATAATTTTGGAGAACCATATCAAAAGTGCCACTTGTGGTAGGGAACGGGGTGAAGCCGGTCTCGGTGGCCGTGGCTACCAACGGTGGACTGCCACTAGTGCTCCGTCACAGTTCATTTGACGGATAGAGGTGTTTCAAACGGATGCGTGCGTCTTGGGTGCGGAATTGCCAGTCCGCCCCAACTCCACGAGCATTGCGTTCTGCCGACCACGCCGCCAAT
>Ga0326728_10008412_pt1 | contig 25669 bp, 18 predicted proteins | sample MB3enrmetagenome_FD_207602 | JGI IMG/M metagenome (GOLD analysis project Ga0326728, IMG submission 207602) | Lab enriched peat soil microbial communities from McLean, Ithaca, NY, United States - MB31MN | ecosystem: Environmental > Terrestrial > Soil > Wetlands > Peat | place: USA: New York... | reverse complement strand
AAGTGCGCCGAGTGCAACCTGGAAACGCTTTGCTACGCGAAAGACAAAACCGTGTGAAGGGAGGTTCAACATTGCAGGATGTTGAGCCCAGCTTCCAGCCATCGGTAAACAAGTTCCCTTTTGCCATTCCCCCGTTGCTAATTCGGGCCGTGTCGGTCTGCGTGCTTCTTTGGGTCGCAGTATTCAACGGCTATCCCATCGTTTTCTCGGATACCGGCAGCTACCTTCTAACCGGTGACATGCTCGTTGCGTTGTGGCCTTTCCGTTCTCCCGGATACGGCATCTTCACAAGATTCGCGAGTCTCGGGATTAGCGGCTGGTTTGTGGTTGGAGTGCAGGCAATCCTCGTGGTTTACGTGCTGGACCAGACCTGTGCGTACCTGCTGGGCGACGAACGCCGCTTCCACGGCATCTGCATGCTTGCTTCAGTTTGCATTTTAGCTGTGCTTACAAGCCTTCCTTGGTTGGTGTCGCAGCTCATGCCGGACGTGTTCGCGGGCATCGTCTTCCTGTCATCGTTTCTGTTGGCATTCAACGATCAATTGCGCTTGGCACGCCGCACATTGCTGGCTGCGATTCTCCTGATTTCCAGCGCCGCGCATGCCTCGCTTCTCCCCATTGCTGCAGTGTTCGTCAGCGCGCTGATTGTCGTGAGGTTGGTCCGTCGCCCGCATGGTCCACCGGCCGTGCGCAAGGCCGTACTCGTTTCGCTGTTTGTACCACTCATCGCTTCTGGACTTTCGACGGCCACACTGAATTACCGCATGCACCTGGGGTTTAAGGTCTCCCCGTCAGGGCAGCTCTTCGTGATGTCCAGGCTTTTTGCCGATGGCCTGGCAGCAGACTTTCTCCGCGACAACTGCCCAAAGCTCCCCTTCCTTGCGTGCCGCTATCTCTCCGATCTGCCTCGAACACAAACGGAATTTCTCTTCGGGGATAGCCCTTTGTTAGGGGAGCTGACCGGACACCCGCAAGAAATGGATGAGATTGTTCGCGGAACGCTCGCGAGCTACAAACTGCGATTCCTTGCCAGCAGCGCTAAAGAAACGATTCTCCAGCTTGCCGCCATCCGTACCGGGGACGAAGTTCGTTCGTTTAATGCTAAGGAGTGGAACATTAACGCGCTCGGGCAGGTCTTCCCCGGCGACTGCCGGGCATTTTTTCGCTCCAAACAATCTCGCGGCCTGCTTCTTCCTTTGGCCAACACGGCTGCGGCAATTCACACGGCGATCTTCTGGCTAAGCCTCGCATCATGCTTCACATTTGCTTGCACCAAGTCCAGGAGGCGCCTGAACCATTTTTTCTTTTCCGCGATGGCGTTTCTGCTGATCAATGCGGCGGTTTGCGCGACATTCTCTGGCGTTTTCGATCGCTATCAGAGCCGCGTGGCTTGGCTGGCTGCCCTTTGCGCCACAATTTACGTTTGCAGTTGGTTCCAAGACCGCCATCGCGCCAAGAGTCTGGCCCGGGGATTCTGATCCCCGCAAACTCGCCGATGGTGGTCGGCTAATCCCGAAATCCGAAGTTCACCAATTGCAACCAAGCGCATCTTGGTCTGTTTCAATGGCTGGTCAAGGGAGATTTCAACCTCGCCGAAGTTGGATTCGGCCGCATCACCCATCACCTAATATTTGTCATTCCGACCGAAGGGACGGCGTTTTTTGCCGTCCCGGAGCGGAGGAATCCCTCTCCAATTTCAGGTTCCAGCATGGCTTTTCGCTATCGCAAGCGGTTTGCAGCTTTGACTTGGCAAATTACCTATGCGATAAGTGGTGCTAATGAAGTCTCCCGCGAAGCCGGGATTTGTTCCTTCCAAAGAAACCTACATCGCCGGGCTCACGCTTATTGCAATACTCTTGCATGTTGTCCTGAAGTACGTTCTGCACTTCCCTGCCCTTTCCGCGAATGCGCCGCTCTTTGCCGCGCTCCTGATCGGCGGCATACCGCTCGTTTGGGTACTTCTGAAAAAACTGGTTCGCCGCGAGTTCGGCTCCGATCTTCTTGCCGGCGTTTCCATCCTGACGGCAATCGTGCTTCGTGAATATCTTGTCGCTACCATCGTAGTGCTCATGCTTTCTGGCGGCGAAGCGCTGGAGGGATTTGCCACCGCCCGCGCTTCCTCCGTGCTCGATGCCCTCGCGCGCCGCATGCCCGGCACCGCCCATCGCAAGGAGCCCGGCGGCCTTGTGGACGTGAACCTGGGTGACATTCGCATTGGCGACCAGCTCACCGTCCTGCCTCACGAGATTTGCCCGGTTGACGGCACCGTCCTTGAAGGTCACGGCATCATGGACGAGGCCTACCTCACGGGCGAGCCCTATGAAATTTCCAAAACGCCAGGGTCCATGGTGATCTCCGGCGCCATCAATGGTGAACAAGCCCTGCTCATCCGCGCGGAAAAAGTGGCGGAAGACTCGCGTTACGCCCGCATCATGAAGGTGATGCACGATACGGAGCAGCAGCGCCCCAAGCTGCGCCGGCTGGGCGATCAGCTCGGTGCGTGGTACACGCCGCTGGCCCTCGCTGTTGCCGTCGCCGCCGCCCTCCTCAGCCGCGAACCTCAGCGCTTTCTCGCCGTCGTTGTGATTGCCACGCCCTGCCCGCTGCTTCTTGCCATTCCCACCGCCATCATCGGCGCCATCTCCCTGGCCGCACGCCGCGCCATCATTATTAAGAATCCCGCCGTTCTCGAGCAGTTGGAGAAGTGCCGCACACTCATCTTCGACAAAACCGGCACGCTGACCTACGGAAGGCCGAAGCTGACCGAGGTGCTTTGCGCCGAGGGATTTGATCGCACCGGCGTGCTGCGCTTTGCCGCCAGCGGTGAGCAATATTCCAAGCATCCGCTGGCCAGCGCCATCGTCTCCGCGGCCAAACAGGAACAATTGGATGTCCTTTCCGTCGCGCACATCAGTGAACGCCCGGGACAAGGCTTGCTCGCCAACGTCGAAGGCCACTCCGTTCAAATCACCGGACGTAACAAGGTGAATACGCAATCTCTGCCCTTGCCGGAGCTTTCCAGCGGTCTCGAGTGCCTCATCTTCATTGATGGAAAATACGCCGCCGCCATCCGCTTCCACGATGCCCCGCGCAGGGACAGCGCTTCCTTCATCCAGCACCTGCAGCCAAAACACGGCGTTGGGAAAGTGATTCTGATCTCCGGCGATCGCGAGTCTGAGGTGAAGTACCTTGCGGAGAGCGTGGGCATCACGGAAGTGCACGCCGGGAAGAGCCCCGAAGAAAAAGTGGCCATCGTGAAGGAAGAAACCGCCAAAGCCCGCACGCTTTTTGTGGGAGACGGCATCAACGATGCCCCGGCGCTGCTGGCCGCCACGGTCGGCGTGGCCTTCGGCACACAGAATGACATCACCACCGAAGCCGCCGACGCCGTTGTGCTGGAAACAGCTCTCGGCAAAATCGATGAGCTCATGCACATCGGCCAGCGCATGCGGGGCATCGCCCTGCAAAGCGCTCTCGGCGGCATGGGCGCTAGCGTCCTCGGCATGATTGCCGCTGCCTTCGGTTTCTTGCCGCCCATCTGGGGCGCCATCGGACAGGAATTGATCGATTTGCTCGCCGTGCTGAACGCCGCCCGCGTGGCCCTCCCCACCGAAGATCTCCAGGATTACGAAGGGGAATAGGGCGGAAACTGGCGAAGCGCGGTAATCAGTTATCAGCGATCAGATACCCGTCCGCGCTCACGGCTTGCTGGTGCTTGATGACGACGACGCAGCGGGCGCTTGCGCTGCGGGAGGCTGCGCCGATTTCAAGATCCCATTGAAATCCGGATGCCCCGCCGGAGCTTGTCCCGCTGTGCCATTCACGTTCGGATGCCCTGGCGGCAGTCCGCCGGGTGGCATTTCTCCCGGCCCAGGATGCTGCATGGTGCCGCCAGCCGGTTGGCTCTTCACCACGGCCCATTCTTCGCCGCGCTTTTCCAGGTTGTAGGAAAGCTTCATGCTCGCGCCATCCGGCGGGCCATTTTTCAGCCGGATCTCGACCTGCGCCTGCGCCTGATTGCCGTTTACAGTGGCCTGCGTCACGTTGATGTCCATCGCGCTCACATTCAACGTGTTCAGCGACCCCAGATATTTGATAATTCCCGCGCGCATCGCTTCCTTGTCATCCACCTTGGACTTGCAGGCCCCGGCAAAGAGCAGCGTCGTGCCCAGCAGAGCAGCAAGAAATGCGCGATTCATCCAGATTTCCTTTCCCGTTTGAGTGGCGCTGGCCTGATCGCCTCTGCTTTCTATGGTAGCGAATCACCAAGCGATTGCAACGCAGCTAGGCATCTTGCCACCTTCGTGAATGGGCGGTCGGACAGGATCTTACTTCGTTTCCGAACCTGTCCCCGGACTCTCGGGCTCGTTTTGGCCCCGGAACGGAAGCCGGAACTTCTTTGCAATCTCGGGCCAGAATTCCCTGAGCACGTCGTAACCGATGCCCCCCCCAACGCTGTAGCCCACTCGCGCTGCCGCCGGTCCCACCCCGCGTTTGTAGTCTGGGTGGTAGGAATTGCTCAGTACCACGGCGCTCGTCGTGCCTAGCCATTCCGTAAAATTGAACATCCGGGTGCTATCTGCCCTGTGGGCCACAACGGAATGGCTCACGGCGTAAAAGAAACGCTTTCTGGCGCTCCCGTATCCTAAGCGGAAGTACCGCGGATCCTGGGAAAAAATCGTCGGATAGAGAAAATCTTTGAAAAACTGGAACGAGGCCGCGCTGGCCAAGCCGGCGCCAAATCGCTTTCCATATCCCTCCGCGCCCTGCCCGTAGCCGGGGGCGTCGCGTTCCGCCTGGCTGATCCCCGCATTGTAGGCAATGCCCAGGAATGTCACTGGGTCGGACGTTTCATGAAGAGTAAGCAAGAACTTGTCGTGAAGGCTCAGCTCGCACAGCACCGCTCCCGGTTTGTAGTGAGGCGCGTGCGTTGACTTGCGCTCGAGCCGCCGCCCGAATGCACCGGCTACCTTCTTCAAGCGCCCATCGTAGTCCTCCCAGCTGACCATCGGCGCAGGCTGCACGCATGGTGCCGCTGCGCTCGGCTGAGTCTCTTGCGGAGGAGCTGTGGGAGCAGGCGGGGAGCCTTGTCCCCAGACCGTCCCTCCCCAGGCGGCAGCCATGATGAGAGCCGCCCCTGCGATGGCTCGCATACTCGGAATCCTCATCCGCTTCCACCTCTTGCCATCTGGCGGGCGCACACGATGAAGCGCTCTGGCGCCGGATCTACAATAGAACGGAAAGCAAGTGACCACGGTTAGGGTGTTCTCGCCAGCTAGGTGGCCTCCCCTCGTACCTAAAGGGCGGTCATGGGTTTCTCTCCTGGTCTCGGATCGCTCGTCCCTGGCCGCCGAACGCTGCGTTTGAAGTGGCCGACCCTGCTTCGCGGGTTCGGTTCCTCTCTCCAGGCTATCCGAATGGCGTCTGTCCTAGCCGTCTGAAACCTTCACCAGCCACTGGTGACTTCGTTTACACATCAGGCAAGAACGAATGGAGAGCTTTCCGCTCGACTGTTTTTGACCACATTTGGTGTACTGCAATGTGATGACCACGTCTAAGCTGCTGAAAATGCAGGATTATAAGGATCAAAAGGCCATGATTCCTTCGCGAATTCGCGAATTTCCGGCTTCTGAAATGGTAAGAAAAAACCGCATGGCTCGCCCCGCTCTGCTGGAAAAGCAGCCTGATAAGTCCTCACCGATTCTTGCGCAGCTTGGTGAGTTTGCGCGGTCTTGATCCGTGGAGAAGGGCATGCGCAACCGGAGTGTATTTCAATTCGCGGTTTTCACGGCAACAGCGAAGCAATAAACTACCACGGCTCATATTGCCGCGCCCGACAAAGTCGCGCGGGAACACCAGCCGCGTTCCGAAAATGCCGAGGAGGGGCTCGACATATTTCAGCGTGGCGATACTACCGAGCAATACAACTTCGGCGCTCGGCCCAACCTGTTCGGAGAGAAGACGCGCATCGCGCTCGAGGGGATCTCGAAAGTCGGGACTGGTGTGCGAGACACGAACCAAGGAAATATCCGCCATCTCGGCGAGCATTACGGTCGATTCTGGGAGCACTAAGCCGCGCGACGGCGTGATGATCAAAATGCCGGGCAAGCCGGCGGGCGGATTCCAAAATCTGCGGGCGTACGCTAATTTCCCGCGGAAGTAGAGGGTGCTCATGAAACTGAACACCTCTTGCAAAGGGGCGCCAGTTCCGCGCAATCGCTGCGCAAGTTCCGAGCGCGAATTGCTGCTGAGCAAGGTCTGTGCGCGGATTCCTGTGGCATTGGCCGGAGACAGTAAGAAGATTCGTCGAGGCAAAGAAGGCAGGTTGCACGCGGGCAGTACGATGTTCGGGCCGCCCGGGGCTTGGCCATGCAAGACGATGCGCTTACCGATGATCGGTGCGTCGGCTGATCTCTGAGCTGTGGAGTCGTGCTTTGCCATCGACCAATTATAAACCGCTGGGGAAGCGCTTCGCTCCGTGGGCGGTGGCCGCAACAAGCAACCCGCACCACACTTCGTTGCGTTGCATCCTCGATAGTTGTCGGCAGGCTAACCATCGCGGAAAACACGGAGAAGCCATCTTAGGAATTCATGGAGTTGCCGGGCGATGGTCCGCGCCCAAGGCAGGCGCGCCAATTGCAGACGAAACTGTTTCCGCTAGCGTAATGGCCGCTCCCGCAAATCGGGAGAGCTGTTTTTGTTCAAGAGCTAATTTCGATCCCATCAAGACGTAATATCTTGGCGCGCTTATTGCCCAGTTGACCCGACCCGCCCTGGAAGCCATCTTGGAAAGTACGCTAGAATGACTATCTACGCTTGTCGGGGCGTAGCGCAGCCTGGTAGCGCGCCTGCCTTGGGCGCACGATATGGCATTCTAAGCATCCTGTCTCCTACTTTGGTTTCCATTTGTTTTCAACAAACTGGGGAATCTGCTTCTCGTTCAGAGCTATCTCCAATGGCCTCAACCTCACTCATAAATGCACGGTTCGAGCACGGTAGCGCACCTGCTTTCGCGACCGATCGCGACAGCCTGTTAAACAAAATATCTTCCGACAGTCGAGCCATTCCCGAACTCTGCGCTAATGGTTCTGGTAAGCAAAATATTATATTGACCGTTGACCCTTGGTCCCGAACCAGTGGATAAGATCAAATAATTCGTTGTCCTGGCGTCACTTTTTGACCTTCGTGCCGCTCTCAGATTGACTAGTGTTGAAAGGTGTTTTTCGCCCTTTTGACAAAGGCCGACTTTGGCTTCATCACGCGGGTCAACCCTTCGGTTAACAACCGTGTGACTGACTTCATCACAACTTGCCGGAATTGGGCCAAGGACGCAGCAATCAGTCGACCGATTCGGCCTTCAGCGATGGGTCAGGTCGTGGAGATTCCTCAAGTAGGCGGACTGCATCATCATTACGAACGGATCTCTGCCCGAACAAGTGCCACTGTCGGCGCACCCCCTACTGGGAGATGCCGTTGGGCTGTTTTTTGTGTCGCTGAACGCAGCGCGCCCGGGTTGTCGGAGGCACTTAGGCACCGCCAAATGAGTGCGAATGAGGCTTTTGGTACGGGCAGAGTGGACAGCCTACGCGCGATAGCATCCCGACAAAGAATGCGGCAAACCTTATAGATTGCAGTTCCCTGACGCTTACAATAGATTGCTCTGGCGTGACTTGGAGGAGTTCGTGTCCGTGATCCGGCTATTGTCCTTGCTCTGCTTGCGCCCCACATTCTCCCTAGATGGAGGCACGGCTTCGCATGCCCCAGTCACCCTCGCCGTCTGATCACCCCGTGCCGTCAGGGAAAGGGAGTTCCGGGGGTCCCAGCGCAAAGCCGCAGCCTGGTTTGAAGCCCGTCCTTTCTCTCTGGGCGCTGGTTCTTTTCGGCCTTGCTTTCGTCGGCCCGACCGCCCCCTACACCTTCTTCGGGGTCGGCGCTGCGCAGTCCCATGGCCACTTCGCCATGGTCTACCTGATCGCCATGATCGCGGTCAGCTTCACTGCGGCAAGCTACGGCAAGATGGCCGCGGCCTTCCCGGAAGCGGGCTCCACGTATGCCTACGCCTCCAAGGCCATCCACCCCGTGGTCGGCTATCTGGCGGGCTGGGTGATGATTCTCGATTACATTCTCATGCCCATGTTGTGCGTGATCATTGTGGGCGCCACTTCCCACAAACTTCTCCCCGCCGTTCCCTACAGTGCCTGGGTGATTTTCACCGCTGTTGCCATCACCGCCATCAATTTGCGCGGGATAGAGATGACCTCGCTGGCCACGACCATTTTCAATGCGGTTCTGAGCATCTCGATCGTGTGGTTCCTGGTCGCTGCGGTGTGGGCGCTCACGCACGGCGTCGGGCGGGGCACGCTGATTTCGATTGAGCCCTTTTACGCGGCGCGGAGTTTCTCCATCAAAGCCGTGATGGCCGCAACGCCGGTCGCGGTCCTATCGTTTCTGGGCTTCGATGGCATCTCCACTCTCGCTGAAGACGCGAAGGATCCTCAGAAGAACATTTCTCGCGCCACCATTCTCGTTTGCTTCATCGCCGGCGGCCTCTTCATTCTGCAAACCTATCTGGGCCAGCTCATTTGGCCTGACTACACGACCTTCTCTCCCGTGGAGACGGCGTTCAGCGATATCGGGCGCCGCATCGGTGGCCCTGCGTTGGCCTACCTGATCGCCCTGCTGGTGGTCGCGCAGGCCTGGGCCAGCGGCATTACCAGCCAAGCCAGCGCGTCGCGTTTGCTGTACGGAATGGCGCGGGATGGCAAGCTGCCGCACTTCGTTTTCGGGTACTTGCACCCCAAACTCCGCACGCCCAGCTACAGCATGATCCTGATGGGCGCAATCGCCATGGTCGCGGGGCTGATTCTCGATCTCGACAAAGCGGCGGAGCTCGTCAATTTCGGCGCCTGCGCCGGATTCATGGCCGTGAATCTCTCCGTGATCGGCCATTACTTTTTCCGCCGCCGCGAGCGCCGCAACCTCGCTTTTCTAACCAATTTTCTTTCTCCCGTGATCGGGTTTGCGGTTTGTCTGTGGATTTGGCTCAGCGTTTCTTCGCTGGCCATGAAGGTCGGGACGCTCTGGAGCATCGCCGGCATTCTCTACCTGCTCGCCCTGATCCGGCGGCGCGGCGCCCGCCTCGATGCTGTCCCTGTTCAGAACTGATGGCGCGCGGGTGCAAAGTCGCTGAATTCTCGTGTGTGAACTTTTCTTGGGAGGAAATTCCCAGGGGTAAGACGGCCGGAAGCGCCGCTCGCGCAACCCGAATGAGCACACGCTATTTCGCCGTGTAGCCGCCATCCACCATCAAACACGCGCCGGTAATAAACGAAGCCTCCTCCGACGCCAGAAACAAGATCGAGTTGGCCACCTCATCTGCCGTCCCAAACCGGTTCAAGATGTGCAGCGGGCCCTCCAACGCCAAATCTTCCTCATAAGTCATTCCCATGCGTGCCGCATCGGCGCGCAACTGCGGCGTATCAATGCAACCGGGCGCCACCGCGTTCACCCGGATCTTGTGCACCGCGAGATCCATGGCCAAGCCGCGCGTGAGTCCCAACAGCGCTGCTTTGCTGGTGTTGTAGGGCAGGCTCTTTTCCTGCGCGACAAACCCGCTGATGGAGCTTACATTGACGATCGATCCTCCCCCCGCGCGAATCATCGGCTCCACCGCGTGTTTCGCGCAGAACGCCGTCCCCATCACATTGACCGAGAGGACCTTCTCCCAATCCGCTTGGGTCACATCATAGGAGCCAAACACGAACGCCGCCGCATTGTTCACCAGAATGTGCAGCGCGCCGAACTCCGACTCCACCTTGCGCATGCCTTCCTTGACCTGTGCTTCGGAGGAGATGTCCACCGGGAGTAACAGCGCCTTCTTCCCGCCTTCGCTGATCTCGCGAAGCACCTCCTCGCCTTTGCCGGCGTTCCGGTCAAAAATGGCCACGGATGCGCCTTCCGCGGAGAAGCGCAGCGCGGTCGCGCGGCCAATTCCCGAGGCCCCGCCGGTCACCACCGCCACCTTACCCGCCAGACGCACGCTCATTTCACCTCGCAATGCTCCGTTCCTTCGCTGGGGCACACCATGATTCGCCGGGAAAACAAGGGTTTGCCAAGACGCTGGCTACGGCAGGATCTCCTCGTAGATCTTGACCTCGAATTTCTCCACCAGTTGCGGCCGGACATCGTTGAAGAAGCGCGTGATGTACGGCGTCGCGCAGTGCCGGTCAAACACCTTCTTGTCCTTCCACTTCTCGATGAACGTGATCCAGCGCGGATCGTCCACGCGCTGGTTTAGTTCATACCGGATGCACCCGGCCTCTTTGTGGGTCGGAGCCATGAGCACATGCAAGGCCTCAATCAGAGCCTCCGTCTTGCCTTCCATTGCCCGGAACTCCGCAATGCACACAACCCGTGTTGTCTCTTTTTTCGCCATGGTCAGCTCCTCGTGGAAATTGCCTTTGCCGCGTCATTCTTAAGCGAAAGGTAGAAGTCGTAGGCCTTTTCCGGGCGCGCTCGGTCATGCACTACGGCGCGCACCGCCTGGATCATGGCGCTGGGCGCTTCGCACTGGAAAACGTTCCGCCCCATGTCCACGCCCGCAGCCCCTTGATCGGTAGCCTGGTAAGCCATCATCAGGGCATCGAGTTCCGGCAGCTTTTTGCCGCCCGCGATCAGCACGGGCACCGGACAAGCCGCCGTCAGCTTCTCGAATCCCTTGTCGCAGTAGTAGGTCTTGACGAAATGCGCGCCCATCTCCGCGCAGATTCGCGTCGCCAGTCCAAGATACTTTGCATCCCGCACCATTTCTTTGCCAACCCCGGTCACGGCCAGGGTGGGAATCCCGTGGCGGTTGCCCGCATCCACGATCTTCACCAAGTTGCGGATCGATTCGTGCTCGTGCTCTCCCCCGATGTAGACCTGGACGGCCATCGCGGAAGCATTGATCCGCACGACGTCTTCGATATCCACGGCCACCAGTTCGTTGGAGAGTTCCTTCAGGATGCTCTGGCCTCCGGTGCAGCGCAACACCACGGGCTTTGAAATCTCCGCCGGGACGCACGAGCGCAACGCGCCGCGCGTGATCATCAGCGCATCGGCATGGGCAATCAACGGCACGACGGAAACGTCAATGCGCTCCAGCCCTGTTGTCGGCCCCTGGAAATACCCATGGTCCACCGCCAGCATCACGCTTCGGCCCGTTGCCGGATTGAAGATCCGCGCCAGGCGGTTCTTCATCCCCCAATCGAGCGAATTGCCGCCTTTCAGGAAGAATAAGTTGGTCTGCGCCGGCACGCCCAGGTAGAAGTTCTTGCCGTCTTGCACATCATCCATATCAGGCATGGTGAAACTCTCCTTCTTGGCCCACGAGACCCCGATGAAATCCATCGAAAATCAGCGCCACAGACGTCGCCCCCGGATCCTGGTAGCCCCGCGTTTTTTCGCGCAGGAATCGCGCGCGTCCAAAGGCGGCGGTCATCTCCCGTGTCGCCTCGGCGCCCGCCTTCGCGGCGGCTGCGGCCGCTGCCAGCGCTGCGGCGATCTCTCTGCCAGCTTGCGCCGCCTGCGCGAACGCCTCGATGGCTGGCGCCAGTGCATCCATCATCGTCTTGTCCCCGGCCTTGGCCTTCGTCTGCTGCCGTACCGCCTGCAACCCCGCTTCAAACGAAGCTGCTAGCTCCCGGCAGTCCAGACTCTGTGCCTTTGCCGCCAGGGGTTCCGCCATCCCCAGAAAGAAGGAGCCGAGCAGCGCGGTGGACGCTCCGCCATCCGCTTCCATGACGTTCCACCCCGCGTGCTCAAAACAGGTCTTGAACTCGGGCGGAATCGTGCCTGCAAAAACCTTTTCGAGGCGTTCGACCGCGCGCAGCATGGCCGCCCCGTGATCCCCGTCGCCACAATGCGAATCGAGTTCCGAAAGCCGCGCGTGTTCCGCGCGAATTCGCGCTGTGGCTCCCGCGACCATGCGCGAAAGCTCCGTTGTCGTCATTCTTTCCGTCATCGCACCACAAAATACGGCGCATTGCTCGGGGCATCCCAGAGGTCCGTCAATTCCGAATCCATCCGCGCAATCAGCAGCTGGAAGCCCCCTTGCTCCTGGGTGGTAATGAACTCGCCCACCTTGGCCCGCACCGGACGTATGCCTTTCTCCTGCAACAGTTGATGCACGCGGCGGAAGACCACGAACAGCTCCATCAGCGTCGTCGCGCCCGCGCCGTTGACGATGACCAGCAACTCTTCGCCCGATTTCACCTTCAGATCATCCAGCAGCATGGACAGCATCAGCGCCGCCGTCTCGTCCGCACTCTTCAATTTCATGCGTCCCGTGCCCGCTTCGCCGTGTTGTCCCATGCCGATCTCCATCTCGTCATCGCCAAGATCGAAGATCGGCTGCCCGGTCGCGGGATGCGTTGCCGTGCTGGCGGCCACCGCCAAGGTGCGCATGTTCCGCTCCATGCGTTCGGCGATCTTAGCGCAAGCGTCGAGCGGCATGCCCCGTTCCGCGGCGGCGCCCGCAACCTTGTAAACCGGCAGGAAGCCGACGAGCCCGCGACGGTCTTCGGGATTCGGTCCACCGGAAATATCCTCATGTGTCAGGACCATCTTGACGTTGAGGCCCTCCTTGTGGGCCATCCCCATGGTGATGTTTGCGCTCAGCACATCGCCCGCGTGGTTCAGGACAACGAACAGCACGCCCGCGCCGCGGTCCGCCAGCTTTATGGCTTCCAGACATCGCGGTGCGCCCGGTGCGGCAAAAATCTCCCCGGCCACGCTCACGTCCAGCATTCCTTCGCCGACAAATCCGCTCAAGCCCGGCTCGTGGCCGCTTCCGCCGAGCGTCATAATCCCCACCTTTCCCGCTTCCTTGGGTTTTGCGCGCGCCACCAGGTTGCTGCCCACCAGCCGCACCTTGTCGGGATGCGCGAGAGTAAACCCCTCGAGGAGTTCCTTCACCACGTCTTCAGGGCGGTTGATGAACTTCTTCATTTTCATGGTTGGATTCCTGGACAAGAATTCTCCTGCTGTTACTTTCCGCGGGCGCCGGTCCACAGCGCAAGGCCATCGGCAGAAACCTCTGCGACTTCCAGCTGTCCCAATTCGTACTCCGTGATATGCAGGCGTCTCCGTCCGGGCAAGGCAAAGGCCACGTTTGTCGGCAATTTCCCCTGTGTGGGAATGCGCTCCGCAACGCTTCCGTCAGGCTCCAGCACCGTCACATCGCCTTGTCCGAACACTGCGACGTACAGCTTGCCGTCCGTTGAAAACGCCATGCCATCCGGCCCTTTCCACCCTGGCGGCGAATTTGGCCGGATGACATTCCCAAACAAGACACGCGGCCCGGCGACCGCTCCGGTCAACCATTCGTAGCGGTAGATATTCCCCGTCAGCGTTTCGTTTACGTAAAGCAAGTTGTCCGGCCCAAACGCGATGCCATTGGTGAATTTTATCCCTCGGTCGAGCTTGTTGACCTTGCCGCTTCCCACGTCCACGCGATACACGCGCCCGTCATACCTGACGCTCATGTAGTCCGGCCGGATGTTATTGTTCGGGGCAAACTCATCAATGGAGACCCCCGAATCCGTCAGGTAGATCGCGCCGTCCGGCCCAAAGCACAAATCGTTTGGAAAGAGGAATGCTTCTCCATCGCAGCCGGTGGCAACCACCTCTGCTTTGCCTTCCATCGTCAAGCGCAGCAGCGACGGCGTTTTCGATTCCGCGACCCAGATGACGCCCTTGGCATCAACGGCCAGCCCGTTGGGGCGCCCGGTCTTCTTGATGATCTTCTTGTCTAGTCCGTCCGGACTAATGTGGGTGACACAACCGCGCTCGGCCCCGCCCTCCACGATCAACCACGAGCCATCGCCCAGCGCTACCGGACCTTCGGGTGCGATGAAACCACTGCAAAAGACAGTTGTCATGGTCAGTTTGGGAGGCGCCCCGGCGGGGGCAGCTTGCGACCAGCATCATCCACGACCAGAACCCAGTCTCCATCGCCCGGCGCGGTAAACTTTTTCTTGCCGCCAGTGGCCAACTCACCGGCCGATTCGGAAAGTCCCGTGCGCGGGTTGAACCACCACGCCTGCGCCTTCTCTCCTGTGATTTTCGTTAGGTCCACCGTGAACGCGCGTGCGGTGGGCAAATACGCCATCAGTGTCCCGCCATCGTGCGTCCGGGCGGCCGAGAGGTAGTCGAGACCCAGGAATTCGCCGAGCCCGTCAATCACTACTTCATGCTTTTCGTCGGGAACCAGGTCGTACCACGGGCGTGAAGCGAACAGAGCCTTGAGCCGGGTCATGTCCTGAGAGGCCGTCGAATTTAGTGCTGCCTCCCATCCGGGATCGAAGAGCCAGATGGGGCGGTTCCCCATGAACTGGCCCGTGCCGCCGCACAAGATTGCCCAGTAGGCTTGCCGGCGCACCTGCACTTCGGAAGCGTTGTGTTCGCCTTCATAAATGGATTCGATCAGAACAAACGGCATGGGCGGCGTGCGGTGATAATCGTTCATCAGCGAGAGATGGACGATGGCATAGGTGTAGGTGTCGTTCAGATCCAGCCATCCCTCTTGCCTGTATTGGTCGATGGCGGAACTCTCGGTGTTGCAGTGGGCCGTGAAGATATGCCGGCGATCAAACTCCTTTATGCCGAGCGCCACGGCGTCGACGTCCGCGCGAGCTGTCTCCGGATTACGATCTCCCCCGATCATCCAGACGACATTGTCGAAGCCGGCGTAGCGCTTGCCGACGTAACGCCCCCAGTTGCGGCACTTTTCGGGGCCGTTGGCCAGCGCTTCCTCAACCCATCCCTCGTCCGTGCCGATGTATCCCAAGTAGATTGGCGCCAGGAAGACCTGAATCCCTTTTTCTCCCGCCTTGCGAATTACCCAGTCAGCGTGCTCGAAGTACTTTTCATTCGGCGTGGAGAAATCGCCCGGGGTCTTGAAGGGTCCCTCTCCGTAGCGGTTGACGGGACCACGGAATTTGTGTTCGATGAGATTGACGATGATGGAGTTAAAGCCCTTCCGGCGGCGGTCCTCGAGATAGGTCTCCGCTTCTTCTTTGGTGAGACCTGAAATCAACGACCAGGCAGCATCCCCAAGCACCAGATAGGGCTTGCCGTCCTGGTCCACCAGATGCCGGTGATCCGCGCCGACGCGCACAGGATATTGCCGGGTGCTCTGAGCAAGCACACCAGCGGCGAACACTCCGGCCAGCAGAAGACCGCAGAGGAATCGAGTCATGGAACGCATAGCGTAGGAATACTCGTTGGCCTGCCAGGGGTCTATAAGCATCTTATCCCTTTTTGTCGCAAAAGCATGACCCACTCCGGGAACACCCGCCGCAGGCGGCGAGAAGGCGGCCTGCCAAACTTATGACATTTATTTGTAGATTCCTGATAGAAATCGGGGTTCATACGGGCTACAACTGTCCGGCAATAAGAGCGCCACGCGGTCTGGCCGGATGGAGAACGACAATGGACTATCAAGCTCTAGCGAGCGATTATGTGCTGCACGCGTTGCGCCGCGAGAAATCCGTCATTTTCGAGCGCGCGCAAGGTTCGCGCCTGTGGGATATCAACGGCAAGGTCTATCTCGACACGATGTCCGGATCGGCGGGCCCCGCCATGGTCGGCCACGCCAACCCCGTAGTCGCCGATGCCGTTGCCCGCCAGATGGCCAAGTTGCCCTCGGTGAACCTGCTCCACGACAGCACCACCCTCATCGAATTCTGCACGCGCATGGCTTCCCTGGCTCCCGCGGGCCTCACCAAGACTTTCCTCTGCGTCGGCGGCGGCGAAGCTGTTGAGGCTGCCATCAAATTCGCCATTCGCATCACCGGCCGCGCGGAAGTGCTTTCCCTTACTGGCGCCTACCACGGTCAATCCCTGGCGACCATGGGTCTGGGGGGCATGCCCGCCCTGCGCAAGTGGCTTCCCGGCTCTGTCCGCTGGCCCAATTTCCGCCAGATCCCTTCGGCGGACGCCTACCGGCCACCCCTCGGTGGAGATCCCGAGAATGGCAGCGCCGCTCTCCATGCCCTCGAGGCAGATCTCGACGGCGCAGGTTCCGGACACGTCGCCGCGCTGATCATCGAGCTCGTGCAAGGTCCCAACGGTCACAGCGTTTATACCTCGGACTATTACCGCGGGGTTCAGCGGATCTGCCGCGAACGCGGCGTGCTCCTCATCGTTGACGAAATCCAGACCGGGTTGTGCCGCTGCGGCACTACTTGGGCCTGCGATCTGTACGACGTTCGCCCGGACATTCTCGTGATCGGCAAGGCGCTCGGCGGCGGCGTGCCCATCGGCGCCTTCATCACCCACAAGGATCTCATCCCCAAAGGCCTCGAGTCCGAAGCCTGGCACATGCTCACCTTCATGAATCAACCTCTCTCCGCCGCCGCGGGCCTCGCCGTTCTCGACATCATGGAAAAGGAGAAGCTCGCGGAGCGCGCCCGCATCCTCGGCCAGCAAGCCACGGAGCGTTTCCGGCAACTCGCCAAACGCTATGATGTGATCGGAGACGTCCGCGGGCCCGGCTTGTTCGTCGGCGTGGATTACGTCGAAAACCGTGAACAAAAAACTCCCGCCACGTCGGCCTGCCGCAAGGCCTGGGGATTTGCGCTGGATCATGGTCTCATCTCGCAATTTGGCGGCTTCGCCAGCAATGTGCTCAAGTTCAAGCCGCCGCTCACCACGCCGCAGGCGGATTTGGACGAGATGCTGGATATTTGTGAGGAGACAACCGCGTTCATCCAGCGGGAAGTGGATCAGGCGCGCAAAGTGCATCCGGCAGTGGTGCCCGCCAACGTCGGCGATCAGACTATCGTTCATTTGTAGGCGAATCCGGGCTATCGGTGCGACGGCACCCCTCCACCGATAGCCGGTTCGTCAAACTCCGGAGAAGCCTGAGTGTCGGACTCGGCCAAGCGCAACATCAACCACATCGAAACCCCCGCGCTCCTGGTGGATTTGGAGACCATGGAGCAGAACCTGCGCTCCATGACGCAATTCTTTTCCACACAAAAAGCCAAGCTTCGTCCCCACTTCAAGAATCACCGTGTTCTCGATCTCGCCGCTCTGCAACTGCAGCGCGGCGCCATCGGCATCACCTGCGCCCGGCTCTGGGAAGCCGAACGGCTGGTGCACTCCGGCATCCGCGAAATCCTGATCGCCAATGAAATCGCGGGTGAAGCCCCGCTCCAGCGCTTAGTCGAGCTTTCGAGAGAAGCTCCGGTTGTGGTGGCCGTGGATAACGCGTCGGTAGTCCGCGATCTCGCTCGTATGGCGCGGAATCACCACGCCAGCGTGAACGTCCTGGTGGACGTCGATCTGGGCCTGCAACGTTGCGGCGTGCAACCCGGCGAACCCGGCCTGGCTCTCGCGCGTCTCATTCTCGAGCAAGGCCTGCGCTTCCGCGGCATCATGGGCTACGAGGGGCACCTGCAGCCTCAAGTGCCCGGTCCAGAGAAACTCAAATCTGTCCGCCAGGCCATGGAAGCGCTCCTCGATACGCGCAATCGCATCGCCGCCGCCGGAATCCCCGTTGAGATCGTGAGTTGCGGCGGGACCGGCGACTACTCCATCTCAGGTATTTACCCAGGCGTCACGGAAAATCAGGCGGGTTCCTTTCTGTTGATGGACACCTGGTACGCTCCGTTCGCTCCCGATTTCAAGGTGGCTCTCAGCGTCCTGGCCACCGTCGTCAGCAAAACGCCGGGTGAACGCATCGTCGTGGATGCCGGCGTGAAGGCCATCAGCGGAGAACGCGGCCTGCCCTTCGTAAAAGGCCTCAGCGGCCTGAAACTCAAAGCACTTCATGCCGAGCACGCCCCCATCGAAATTCTGGATCCCCGCGTTTCCGTTGAAGTTGGCGACAAAATCGAAATCGCCGTGCATTATCACGACGGCACCATCAACCTCCACCGCCGCATGCACGGCATACGAAACGCCGCGGTGGAGCGCGTCTTCACCATTGAGCATGGAGACTGAATCTTGCATGCGAGGGAACTATGCGATTAAGGGACAAAGTAGCGATCGTGACGGGGGCCGGAGCGGGCATAGGCCGTGGCATCGCGGAACGCTTTGCTGCTGAAGGCGCCGCCGTCGTCCTGGCCGAAGTGGATGCGTCAACCGGCGAATCCGCCGCGCGCGCCATCCAGGGTGGCGGCGGCAAAGCCCTGTTCATCGCCACCGACGTTTCCAGCGAAACGCAAGTGCAGGCCATGGTGGAGAAGGCACTCTCGCGTTACGGCAAGATCGATGTCCTCTGCAACAACGCCGCGGTCCTGTTCTTCCGGGAAGAAACTCGCGCCCATGAGTTGAAGAACGAGATCTGGGAACGCACACTGGCCGTCAATCTCCGCGGCTATTGGCTCACTTCCAAATATGTCATTCCGAGCATGCTGCGCCAGAAGTCCGGCTCCATCATTTTCGTGGCCTCCCCGACCGGCATCTTCGGCTTTACCAACCTCACTGCGTACAGCACCAGCAAGGGTGGTGTTCTTGGATTGATGCGCGCCATGGCCGTCGACTATGCGCCGGAGCACATCCGCGTGAATGCCATCATTCCCGGTACGATTGATACGCCCATGAACGCTGTTGAACTCTCTGACCCGGCCACGCGTTCGCGCTATGCGGAAATTGCGCCCGCGCGCCGGCTTGGCACACCCGATGACCTGGCGGGCATTGCGGTGTTTCTCGCTTCGGAAGATTCAGACTATTGCGTTGGCGGAATATTTACCGTGGATGGGGGCCTTACCGCGGTCTGAGCGGTATGTGAAGCTGCCCCGGCGCCGTGGTGCAGGCGATACGCGAGCGGCGTCATCCCGCTGATGCGCCGGAAAACTACCCCAAAGTAGCTCTGGTTGCAGAATCCCGTTTCCAGACTGATGTCGGAGATGGCCTTGTTCGTTGTCGTTAACAGTTGCTGCGCCTTGGCCACGCGGAACCTGTTCAGATACGCCACGAACGACTGCCCGGTCACTTCCTTGAAGAGATTCATGAAGCAGCAAGAACTCGCCGCGCAGAGCCGCGCCGCGTAATCCACGCGGATGGGTTCGTCGTAGTGCTCCTGCAAGTGCGCAAAGACCGGCGCCAGCCGCGCCACCACCTCCCTTTGCCGTTCAAACGCTTCCCGGCCCACACCCATCTCCGAAAAGTAGTTGACCAGACCCAGCAGGATCATCTTCAGGTAGGTCCGAATGGCCAGGCGCGACCTTTCCGTCTCCCCCGGCATTTCTGTGCGGATTTTTTCGATCAGCTCGCGGATCCCCCGCGATAGCCCGGTCTTGGCGAGAATGACATTGGGCACGGATGGCGCTTGTAGCGTGAAGGGCATCAGGTACTGAACGTCATCGCCCAAGGGTGTCCCGCAGTGGACGGTTTGCGGAAGGAAGGAAAGATTGATCGTCCTGGCCTGTTTTTGCGAGGGCCCCATGGGGCGGCATCGATGGTGCAACCGATCCCCCACGACGATGATATCGTCCTTCCCCACGGTACAGAGATGGTCTTCGACTTCGTAGCCGAGCTCACCGGATTCAAAGATCACCACTTCCAGATGGTCCGGCCGGTGCAGGGGTATTTCATGCCGGCGCTCGATCACCAGAAAACGCACGTCCACCGGGTAGGCATTGCGAAACGGCCACACGTGGTCTTGCTTCTGCGTGATTTGCCGGTCCACGAAGGAGTCGGCACGCTCCCACTTTGGCTCGTTACTCCCGCGCATATCGCTGACGCCCCCGTTTCGGGCATCATATGCCTATTTCATGACTCCTGCCAAGAATCTCTTTGCGGTTCCAGGGAGCCCGTCGCTCTCTGGCTTCAGAAGGCCAACTTCAGTCCTAGTTGCATGATTCTTGCCGGGAAGGCGGAAGTGATTTCGCCAAGCGTGCCTCCCGTGCACGGCAAGCCTGCCCCGACCGTGCCGTTGCAGCTGGTATTCACTCCCTGCCATTGCGGGTGATTGAACGTGTTGAAGGTCTCCCACCGGAATTGCAGGTTGCTTTTTTCTCCGCCAAACCATGGCAGTTTGAAATTTCTCATCAGCGCCAGGTCCCAGTTGTTCCGGCCCGGACCCCGTACCGGATTCTTGCTCATCGTCCCAAACATCCCCGGCTGATTGTTGGCCTGCAGTTGGGCTTGCGTCACCTGGCCGATGACGGATGGATCGATCCACGACGGCGTCAGCTCGCCGTTTGTCCCTAGGCCCGGATTCAGCAGCATGCCCTGTTTGACCTTTAATGGCCCCAACGTGTCGCACATCACGCCTTCGCCAATCCCCGAAGCCTCTCCTGAAATTCCGCAACTGAAATTGAGTGGTGGCCCGGTCATGAAGTTGCTGATCCCTCCCACCTGCCAGCCTCCTAGCAGGTGCCGCGCAAACGCGTTGGGCGATTGCTTGAGAAACGGCAATTCATATACCCAATTGATGGTCAGCACTTGTGCCTGGTTCAGGCTGGATGTGCCGTACCAGCGGCGAATGTCCGTGTCGTCTACGTTGGGGACCGTGATGTTATCCAACGTGTGCGACCACGTGTACGACACTTCATACATAATCCCGTGGCTGGTCGGGTGCCGCAGGCTTGCTTGCATCGAGTTGTAGTTGGAATCTCCCGAGGGCGCGCGCATTCCGATCCCGGTGTACCCGCGATACGGCACAAAGTAGATGGCATCACCTGGAGTGCTAATCAGAACCGTCTGGACATCGCAGAGTCCCGTCACGTTGTCGCAGCCCGGTGTGTTGCTCCCGATGAGTTGTGGCACGGTCTGCGTCGTTGAGCCGATCGGCACCTGGTTGATGTTCAAGGTCTGCTGCAGGTGGTGGCCCAGGGTGCCCACATAGCTAACGCTCAAGACGTTGTTGTCAGGCAACTCATGCTGCACGCCCAGGCTGAATTGCGATACCTCCGGCCACTTGCGCGCTGTTGGTATATCCGAGAAGCCTACCGTTCCCAGTCCGCCCGGGCTGATATTCTGGAACCCCGAAACGTTGAAGATGCTCAACGACGCCGCTGTCGGCGGATTCCCGTTGAAACCCGCTCCTGCATGCAGCGGGTTGCTCGAATCCCAGTTCAGTGCGTAACCCCCGCGCACCACGGTCTTGCCTTTCGCGAACGGATCCCACGAAAACCCGAATCGTGGAGAGAATGTCCTGTGGCTTACGTGGGAACATCCTTTCGGGACGGACCCGCTGCCGCATTGCAGCAAGCCGTTCCCGTAATTCAGATAGGTCGCCCCGGTGCCCGGTATCAGGTTTCCATTCGAATCGAGTTGCGCCTGGTTCGCCGGGTTGTAGTCGCTGGGCACGAAAATCGAGTCGTTGGTGGGTGTCACGCTGTCGAAGAACGGCGTCAGGTAGTAGTAGCGCATCCCCATGTTGACCGTGAGGCGTGGGGTCACCCGCCAGTCATCCTGAAAATAGGGCTCGAGATCCCACTGCCGCCAGTGACCCAGTCCCCGCCCTCCGGTGAGTTGGCCGCCAACCGTCCGGCCATATTCGCTGTAGTTCGCGATCTGCCCCAGGAACATGTCCGCGAGCGCGTTGCCCGTGGTTGCACTCGACGTCGTATCAAATAGGAAGGAACCCTGCGTGTTCAAACCGATGTTGGTCGTCGTATTGATGTGGTTGTCCAATAAGAAGAACCCCATCTTCAATGTGTGTCTGCCCTTTGACCACACCAGGTTGTCCTTGATCGCGGTTTGCGGGTCCCAGAAGAAGAACTCAAACCCCGTCGATTCCGCCAGACCTTGAAATGGCACGCCGCCTCCAAAAGCAATGCCCGGAAGCTTCGGTTGGCTCTGGTTCCCAGGGAAAATTGTGTTGATCGAAAACCCCTGCGGCTTGTTGATTGATCCCGCCGGACTGTCGAAACCCGTATAGTTGTTCACGGTATTGACATCCGCGGACATGCTGAAGATGACTTCGTTCAGCAGGTTCGGCCGGATCGTCTGCGTCAGGTGGAAGACTCCGGACTTCGCCGGGCTGGTCCACTTCGATTTCACCGTTCCGTAATTTGCCGCAGACCACAGCGTCGGGATGAAATCCTGTACATACGCATCCTGCGTGTACCTTACAAATGCGCGAATCTGGTCGTTGAAATTGTGATCGATCTTGAACATGTCTTCACGGAATTCCGTCGGCAGGCTCGGCGAGGAAATATATTCATTCGTCCCGGCATTCGGCAGGGGAATTAGCGCATCCAAGAGTACCTTCGCGGTCGGATCGACTGGCACTATGTCGTTGGGAAAGGGAATTGCTGGTGTGGTATTCGGTTGCATAGGAAGCGTGCAGTTCGTGGCAACGCCGAGGTTGTAATTGGGGGAATTCGGATCGCATTCGCTAAAATCACCCGCGCGCTGGCGGACCGACGGAACCGGAATGGGACCGATGATCGTGCCCTGGCGGTAGGAGCGCCACTCCTCCGACACGAAGAAAAACGTCTTATTCTTCTCCGTGTTGTAATGGCTCGGGATGTACACCGGCCCGCCCAGTGTGAATCCGTAATTGTTCCGCTTCAGTGGATTCTTGGGAGAGCTCGTCTGGTTCAAGAACCAGTCGTTGGCATCGAACGCATCGTTACGCACATACTCGAAAAGGTCGCCGTGGAACTCCTTGGTTCCCGACTTCGTCACCACCTCGATATTCGCGCCCCCCGACTTCCCATACTCCGCGCTATAGTTCGACGTCGAAATCCGGAACTCCGCGATCGAATCGATGCTGGGATACAACATCAACGAATTGCTGCCGGACCCCTGGTCCACATTGTTGGTGCTGTCGATTTCCCAGTTGTTGAAGTTTCCCGGCACCCCGTTGAACGAAAGCGTCGCGTTGGCCAGCACGCCCACCGAGGTGGGGTCAAATCCCGTTCCCAGCGGCGCCACTCCGGGGATCAGCGTGGCCAGGTTGGCGAAGTTCCGCGCCTCCAGGTTGAGTTCGCTCACCTGTCCGCTGGTCACCACGTGCGAAATGGCCCCGGTTTCCGTTTCCACGGCCACGGCGTTGGCTGAAATCACCACTTGTTCCGTCACTGCGCCGACCTGCAACTGCAAATCCAGCCGCAGCGTTTGTCCCGGATCCAGGTGGATTCCCTTCCTCACTAAGGTCTGGAATCCCGTCTTCTCCGCGGTGATCTCGTACTCCCCGATGGGTATTCGTGCCACGGAGTACCCGCCCTCGGCATCCGAGGTTACCTTCCGCGTGAAACCTCTCTCATCGTTCGACACCGTCACTTGGGCGTCGGGCATAACCGACCCCGATGAGTCGGTCACCGTGCCCAAAATCGTGGCTAGATCCTGTGCCTTCGCCCCACTCGGTACCAGGAACGCCAAAACCAATGTGATTGCCAGCGCGGTCCAGATTTTCATGACCATCCCCCCTCCGCACGCTAAGGATTACGCGGATGCGTTGACGGAGTTGTAAGATTTTCGGGCGAGGATACGTCCGCCTCTTCCGCGAATCTATCGATATCCCCTTTATTTTTGTTGGGAATTGGGAACCTTGCGTGCTTCTGAAAAATAGATTTTTGCTATCGGCGCTGTGCTAGCATGCCTCCACCACCATGGGCCGGCTACGCACAGAGAAATTCCTCGCCACGGTGATCTTCACCTTCTTTTTTTGTCATCCCCTGCTCGCTCAGCAAGCCACTCTCCCCGACCCCAAGGCCATCGCCGAGCACGGGCAGCGCGCCCTGTCCGAGGGCCAGTACGCCGCCGCGGAACATGATTTCAACCAACTCCTGAGACTCGGTGTGCGTTCCGCTTCGCTCTACTCCAACCTCGGCGTCGTTTATCTTCATACTGGTAGGGTCGATGACGCCATCCGCTTGCTTCTCAAGGCTAAGGCCCTTGCCCCTAACGTCCCCGGTATTCGCCTCAATCTCGGCCTCGCCTACTTCCGCAAGCGCGAATTCAAGGCCGCTGCCTCCTACTTCGCCGAGGTCCCCGCCGCCGACCCCGCCAACGTTCAGGCACGCTACCTCAAAGGCATCTGCCACTTCATGATGGACGACTTTCCCGCAGCCATCGCTGCCTTTGAGCCTATCCAGGACGCCGAGCAGGACGACCTCGAATTCCTCTTCATGCTGGGCACCAGCTACGGCATGGTCAAGCGCACTAAGGACTCGCGCCGCATCTTTGAGCGCCTCGTCGCCGCCGGCGGCGACACCCCGCATCTCCATCTCCTTCTCGGGAAAGCCTATCTGGCGCTTGGCCAGATGGATCTCGCCGAAGCCGAGCTGCGTCGCGCCGCCGAGGGCGAGTCCTTGCCGTACGCCCATTACTATCTCGGGATGCTCTACAAACAGAAGGGCGGCATCGATCAGGCCATCTCTCAATGGGAAAAAGAGATCGCTGTCTTTCCGCAAAACACTTGGGCTTACAAGGAACTCGCGGAAACCCGCATGCGCCGCGGCGAGATCCCCGCCGCCATGGCCCTCCTCGAACAGGGCACCGCCCGCAACCCCGATTCCGCCGACCTGCTCACGGTCCTGGCCCGCGCCTGCCTGCAATCCTCGGATCCCGCTCGCGCCATCCCTTTGCTTAAACGCGCCCTGGCCCTCGATCCCGACGACGGCAGCACGCATTTCCAGTTGGGCCGTGCGTATCAGGCTTCCGGCCGCGCTCAGGAAGCCAAAGCCGAAATGGCCAAGGCGCGCGCACTGCTGAAAGGGAGTTCGGAAGGCAAGATGGGAGCACTTTCACGCGACCCTGCGGCGGATTCTCAGCCCCCAGAAAAGCAGTAGCATGTGCGACCAGCTACTCGGGTCCAAGGCCCGGCATTGAATACTCTCACTGAGGTACTTCGCTTCGACGTTTGCCGCTCCATCCAGGTCCGCGATCGTTCGCGTCACTCTCAAAATGGGGTCGCGCTCCCGCGCGGAGACTCTCGGCTTTGTCACCGCATTCTCCGGCAGCTTTCTTCCCTCGGGCGATACCGCGCAGTGCTTGGAGATCTCCGAAAGCCGAAGGCACCAGTACGTATTTGTGACAGTGACTGTTAACCGTGGACACGTTTGCCGAGAAGGGCTTTCCTTTGGCAGGATCCGCAGCACTGATCGCCACTTTACCTGCCAGAGCATTCGGGCCATAGCCGAATGCTCTACCTACTAACTGCGATTCAATGAGGCCAGAGGATTCTGGCTACTGCGTGGATTCGAGCCTCTCCAGGACGACGGTTTCCAAACCGTTCTATCCAATTGCGGACCTTGAGCGGCTACTTACGCGGCAGGTTCTTCCCAAAATTGTGGTCGTCTGCTTGGGAGGCAGTGCGACTCTTCTGAAGAGTCAACACGCCATCATTTAGGCGATCAAAGGAATCGTCCGTACTCGAGAGCACCGCAGCTCATTCCTGATTCTTCGCCGTGCTTCACAACGAAGGTTGGTAGAGCCTATGGAAGGGATGGGTGTTTTGGAATCCCTAGTAAAAAGAACGCACCTGCTTTGCGGGCAAGGAGCGCTGGCTCCCAAGAAATCCCAGTGTGAGTGCACTCTTTGTTTTCAGTGATTTAGACGACGTGCGATTGTGCACGATAGCTAAAATCGAGCGCTATCTTGCACGATTCATGCACGGGCGCTGCTCCGATCGCTGGAAGAGCAACCGCAAAATGCAGTAGAATCAAGCGGATAGTTCATGTCGGGGCGTAGCGCAGCCTGGTAGCGCGCCTGCCTTGGGCGC
>Ga0326728_10008411_pt1 | contig 25672 bp, 12 predicted proteins | sample MB3enrmetagenome_FD_207602 | JGI IMG/M metagenome (GOLD analysis project Ga0326728, IMG submission 207602) | Lab enriched peat soil microbial communities from McLean, Ithaca, NY, United States - MB31MN | ecosystem: Environmental > Terrestrial > Soil > Wetlands > Peat | place: USA: New York... | reverse complement strand
ACCTTCAGGGCGAGGATGTTCGCGAAGGGCTGGTGGCGGTGATCAGCGTGAAACTTCCGCAACCCCAATTCGAAGGCCAGACCAAAGGCAAGCTCAACAGCGACATCCAGAGCACGGTGGCTAGCTTCGTTTACGAGAAGCTGATGGAGGCTTTTGAGAAAAACCCCACCGTAGGCAAGAAGGTCTGCGCCAAAGCCATCGACGCTTCGCGCGCCCGCGAAGCGGCCCGCAAGGCGCGGGAACTGACGCGCCGCAAGGGCGCGCTCGATTCCGGCGGGCTGCCGGGTAAGCTGGCCGATTGCCAGGAGCGAGACCCGGAACGCTGCGAACTCTTCCTGGTGGAGGGCGACTCGGCCGGTGGTTCTGCTAAGCAAGGGCGCGACCGCCGCTATCAGGCCATCTTGCCGCTAAGAGGCAAAATTCTAAACGTCGAAAAGGCGCGTTTCGACAAGATGCTGGGCCATGAGGAGATCCGCGCCCTCATCACGGCGCTCGGCACCGGCATTGGTAAGGAAGATTTCGACGTCACCAGGCTGCGCTACTCGAAAATCATTATCATGACCGATGCCGACGTGGACGGATCCCACATCCGCACGCTGCTGCTCACCTTCTTCTATCGCCAGATGCCGGAACTCGTGGAGCGCGGGCACGTCTTTATTGCTCAACCGCCGCTTTACCTGATTAAGAAGGGTAAATCGCTGCGCTACATCCGGGATGAGAAGGAGTTTCGGCGCGAGATCATGCGCCGGGCCACGGAGGATCACACCGTCGAGGTCGGTGATGGCAAGAAGACGAAGCTCCAAGGCGGTGAACTGACGAACTTCCTCATGGCGCTTGCCGAGTACGTCGAGTTGTTTGACAAGCTCGAGAAGAGAATTGGTGATGACCGCCCGGTGAACGCCATGCTGAAGGCCGAACTGGGCAAGAAAATGGAGCTTGAGAACAAGGATAAACTCGAGCTGGTCGCCAAGGAACTCAAAGCCGAAGGATTCACCTCCCAGATGCGCCTCGATGAGGAGCACAACCTCTACACTCTGACCTTTTCCAGTGAGACGCTGGGCGAGCGCACCATCGATTGGGACCTGGTCTCGAGTGCCGACTATAAGCGCCTCCTCGACCTCCACCGCCGGGTGCGGGACTTCGACAAGCCACCCTTCATTATGTCCACCAACGGCACCCAGTTGGCCATCGAGGACCGCAGGCAACTCCTCGAACACGTCATGGCCCTGGGAAAGAAAGCCTTCACCGTGCAGCGCTTCAAGGGCCTGGGAGAAATGAATCCCGATCAACTCTGGCAGACCACCATGGACGCCGAGCAACGTGTGCTCTTGCAAGTGAAAGTCGAGGACCAGGTCGAGGCCGATTCCATCTTCACCGTCCTTATGGGCGACGTCGTCGAGCCCCGCCGCCAGTTCATCGAAGAGAACGCGCTGGATGTAAAGAACCTGGATATCTAGCGCGGCGGACACCGGGGACTACACATTATTGAAAAGCCCTCTCCCGGGGGGAGAGGGTGTCTCACTCCGGCGTTTTCATCAGCCGGAGTGAGACGGGTGAGGGGTCGTTTCCCGTCGGTCTGCACGCCCCGCTCGATCACAAAATCAGCTACAATAGAAGTCCGAGCACCTGACGATTGAGCACATTGTCGGCCCGATGACACTGACTTCACGATCCAAGCCGCCCACGAGAAAGGGCACATGGATTCCCGCTTTCGCGGGAATGACGGGCCTCGTGGGATTGCGGTGAACGGACTGCGGTGATTCTTCGCTTCGCTCAGAATGACAGGCAAGGGCCTGACATGGCAGGCGCAGGGCTCGGAATGCCAGCGCTCGATAAGGGACAACGGTAATGGGTGACCAAGAACTATTCAAGCCAACGCGGGAAATCCCGGTCAACATCGAAGACGAGATGCGCAAGTCTTATCTCGATTATGCAATGAGCGTGATCATTGGCCGGGCGCTTCCGGACGTCCGCGACGGGCTCAAGCCGGTACATCGGCGGATTCTTTACGCTATGTACAAAGAGGGGAACACTTCCGACAAGCGTTACATTAAGTGCGCGGGCGTGGTCGGCGAGGTCATTAAGAAGTATCACCCGCACGGGGACGCGGCGGTTTACGACACCTTGGTGCGCATGGCGCAGGATTTCAACATGCGCTACCTGCTGATCGACGGGCAGGGCAACTTCGGCTCGGTGGATGGCGATCCACCGGCGGCCTACCGGTACACGGAGTGCCGGCTGGCGCGCATCGCGGAAGAGATGCTGGAGGACATCGAAAAGGAGACCGTAGACTTCATCCCCAATTTTGACGAGTCCACGGAAGAGCCCACGGTCCTCCCAACCCGCATCCCCAATCTCTTGACCAGCGGCTCGGACGGCATCGCGGTGGGGATGGCGACCAAGATCCCGCCGCATAATCTGACGGAAATCATCGAGGCAACAATACTTCTTATCAACAAGCCTACCGCTTCCATTGACGAAGTCCTCTCACTCGTCCCCGGCCCTGATTTCCCCACCGGCGCATACATCTACGGCAAGAGCGGTATCAAATCCGCCTATGAGACAGGCCGGGGCCAGTTCACCATGCGCGCCAAGGCGGCCATCGAGCGGCCCACCAAAGAAAAGCAGCAGATCGTCATCACGGAGATACCCTTCCAGGTGAACAAGGGGAAGGTCATCGAGCGCATTGCGCAGCTTGTTCAGGACAAGAAGATCGAGGGCATCTCCGACGTGCGCGACGAGTCCGACCGCGATGGGATGCGGATTGTCGTGGAATTAAAGCGCGGCGAACAACAGCCGGAGATTATCCTCAACAACCTTTACAAACATACCCAGCTCCAGGAAAACTTCGGCATGATTATGCTGGCCATTGTAAACGGCCAGCCGCGCATCCTGTCGCTCACCGAAGCGATCCAGCTTTTCATCGACCACCGCGTCAACGTGGTTCGTCGGCGCACCGCCTACGATCTGCGCAAGGCTCAGGAGCGCGCGCACATCCTCGAGGGCTTCCTCAAGGCGCTTCAACACCTCGACGCCATTATCAAACTCATTCGCGCCTCCAAGACGCCCGCCGAAGCGCGCCAAGGCCTGATGGACCGCTTCGAGTTCACGGAGCGCCAGGCCCAGGCCATCCTCGAATTGCAGTTACAGCGCCTGACGGCCATGGAGCGCGACAAGATCCAGCAGGAATATGACGACCTGCAAAAGAAGATTGCCGAGTACCAGGAAATACTGGCCAGCGAAAAAGCGCTGAAGAAAGTGATTGTGAACGAGTTGAAGGAAATCCAGAAGGAATACGGCGACCTGCGGCGAACGGAAATCATCGAGGAGCAGGCGGAAATCAAGCTCGAGGACCTGATTGCGATCGAGGACGTGGTGATCACGGTCTCGCATTCGGGTTACCTCAAGCGCACTCCGGTCAGCATTTATCGCCAGCAGGGACGCGGCGGCAAGGGTCGCCTGGGAATGAAGACGCGCGACGAAGATTTCGTCGAGCACCTCTTCATCGCGTCCACCCACAGCTACATCCTGGTCTTCACCAACACCGGCAAGATGTACTGGCTGAAGGTTTATGAAATTCCGGACGTGGGCGCGGCGGGGAAGGGGAAGAACATCGTCAACTTGGTGAACCTCGCTTCCGGCGAGAAAGTCGCGGCCGTCGTCGCCGTCAGGGAATTGCCGGACGAACCCAAGGATGTGACCATCGAAGGCGCGACGTATGCCGAAGAGGGTTACGTGACCCTGGTGACGCGCCTGGGCCTGATCAAGAAGACGCGCCTGGCGGAATTCTCCAGCCCCAACTCGCGCGGCATCATCGCCATGAAAGTCGAGGAAGGCGATGCGCTGATTGGCGCCACGCTGACCTCCGGGCGAGACACCATTTTCCTCGCCACGCATGAGGGCATGGCCATTCGCTTCCCGGAGAGCGATGTGCGCGACATGGGCCGGGCTGCTTACGGCGTCTATGCCATGGACCTCGAGAAGGGCGACTACATCGTGGGCATGGAGATCGTGGGCGAAAAGGAGTTGATCCTCTCCGTCACTGAGAAGGGCTACGGCAAGCGCACGCCCATCACCGAATATCGCTTCCAGTCCCGAGCCGGCAAGGGCGTCATCAACGTCAAGACCGTGGATCGAAACGGCAAGGTCGTGGGGGTGCTGAGCGTGACCGAGGAGTCGGAGGTCATGCTCATCAGCCAGCAGGGCAAGATCACTCGCCTCGATGCCGGCACCATCCGCGAATCGGCCCGCTCCACGCAAGGCGTCAGGTTGATTAACCTCGAAGAGGGCGACGAGGTCGCCGCCGTCTGCCTGGTCAGCACCGAAAACGGCGAGACCGAATCCTCGCAGCCAAAATTGATTCAATAGAGCATTTGTAGATTGAACAGCCCTTTCCCCAAGGGGGAGGGCTCACGCTTAGGATAGGGCGGCAGATTTGAGTCTTGGACTTGTTGGCTGTATTCTGTAATGTGGGTTGTAGCGATGGGTGAAGTGGAAGCAAAAGAAAGTAGACTGCTGGAGGAACTGCGGCAGGTGCCGTCGCTGGTGGTGGCCTATTCTGGAGGCGTGGATTCGGCGTACCTCGCGTATGCGGCGCACCAGGCGCTGGGCGACCGCATGTTGGCGGTGACGGCGCTGAGCGCCAGTTACTCGGCGCGCGACCGGCAAGAGGCGCAGGCCGTGGTGGCGCGCTTCAAGCTGCCGCACGAGTTCATCACCACCGACGAACTCTCGAACCCCGCCTATCGCGCCAACAATTCCGACCGCTGCTATTTCTGCAAGCATGAGCTTTTTGACAAACTCGATGCGCTGGTCGCCCAGCGTGGCTTCGCTGCCGTGGCGTACGGCGTGAACGTGGACGATCAGGGCGACTGGCGCCCGGGCCAGCGCGCCGCGCGAGAGCACAAAGTGCTTACCCCCCTGCTTGATGCAGGCCTCACTAAGGCCGACATTCGCGAGCTTGCCCGCCAGGCTGAGGTGCCGGTGTGGAACCGCCCCGCGTCGGCGTGCCTATCCTCGCGCATTGCTTACGGCATCGAAGTGACGCCCGAGCGGTTGGCGATTGTGGAGAAGGGCGAAGAGGCTCTCCGCGCGCTCGGCTTCCGGCAGTTCCGGGTTCGTTATCATGAGGAACTGGTCCGCATTGAGATTGCTTCTGAGGAGATGCCGCGCGCGCTTGACCCGGCGATGGCCCGCAAGTTTGCCGAGATTTTCAAACAGCTCGGCTTCAAGTTCGTCACCCTGGACCTGGAAGGCTACCGCACTGGTTCTATGAATTCCCTCCTCGTGAATATTCAGAAGTAATTACAGGCAACGGACGAAAGACCGGTTTCACGCAGAGGCGCAAAGTACGCAAAGCTCGCAAAGTAACGCAGGGACTTCGAAATTGCAGTTCTTTGCGGCTTGGCGTTTTGGCGTGAGGTGTTTTGATTTGCTCGGACTTTCTCACGTCGTGAGTATTCTGTGCCCCGCCCCGCGCTGCTATAATGCCTCAGTTTCCCTGAATAAGCGGAGGTTCCTGATGCACAAACACAGTCTTTTCACAGCCTATCTTCTCGCCGCGGTTTCTTTACCGGCAAGCGGGCAAAATCAGCCCCTGTTGCAGCGGCTCGGATACCCCGCCGATGCCAAGCTGCTGATCGTCCACGCCGATGACCTGGCGGTGGCGCACTCGCAGGACACGGCCAGTTTTGAAGCCCTGAACCAGGGCGCGGTGACGTCTGCCAGCATCATGGTTCCGTGTCCGTGGCTTACGGAAGTGGCGGATTACGCGAAGGCTCACCCGGAGGCCGACCTCGGCCTGCACCTGACCTTGACGAGTGAATGGAAGACCTACCGGTGGGGACCCGTTGCGCCGCGCGATCAGGTAGCGTCGTTGCTCGATCCGCACGGCTATCTATATTCCGACGCCGGAGAGGCTGTACGGCATATCAAGCCGGAGGAGGCGGAGCGGGAAGTCCGGGCGCAGATAGAAACGGCTCTGAAAATGGGAATCCGTCCTACCCACCTCGACTCACACATGGGGACGCTGTTCACCAAGCCTGCCTTGATGACGGTCCTTATCAACGTGGCGCATGAGTATCACTTGCCGTTTCTGGTGTTGAAGATTCCCGGCGTGCCTCATGACATGTACTCAGCCCTCAAACCCACGGACGTGGTCCTGGACCGCGTGTTTATGGCTGCTCCGCCCATCAAGCCGGGAGACTGGCTGAACTATTACACGCATATTCTGAAGACACTGCCGCCCGGAGTTTCGGAGCTCATCGTTCACCTCGCGCACGACGACGCCGAAATGCAGGCCGTCACCATCGACCACCCCGACTATGGCAGCGCCTGGCGGCAGCGCGACTTCAACGTCATGACCAGCCCGGAATTCCGCAAGGCGCTCGAGGAGAACCACATTGTGTTGACGACTTGGCGGAAGCTGGGCGAGCTGCTTCCGAAGCCCTGAGCGTGGGCCGGCCTTCTGGATGTTTTCTGCGTCGTTGCAGGCTCAGGGAAGAATGAAAGGTCTGCCGTGCAGAATTCCCGGTTCCGTCGCGTGCTGTTATCCGTAGTGGGGTTGGCGCTCGTGGCCGTTGCAGCCGAGGCCTTTCGGTTTGCTTGGTTGTTGCAGCGGCCCGTGCCTGTGGAGGATGGTTTTGAACGGCCGAACCTGAGCTCGATAAGGACCAATGCGAGACACCGACTTGCAGCGAGCTTGAGATGCCACGCGTAGGTGGCTGAAGAGGCTGCGGAAAAACTCCTTACAGACTGGAGAGTCCCAGGTCAATTCGTCGCCTTGGCCAGGCGGCTCAGGGCGTCGCTCGCCGCTCTGAACTGCGGATCAATAGCCAGCGCCTGGCGAAATTCATCGGCGGCGTCGTTCGGTTTGTTTTGCTTTTGGAGCACCAGGCCAAGGTTGTAATGCGCGGAGGCCGACTTGGGGCGGAGTCGAATAGACTCCAGGAATTCACTGCTCGCCTTGTCTAGATCACCCTTTTTCAGGTAGAGGTCCCCCAGGGCGTTGTGAGCCTCGGGATTCGCGGGATCGATGCTCAGCGCTTGCCGAAGCTGCCGCTCGCCTGCTTCCCATTGTCCCTGAAGCGCACTCAAAGTCCCCAAATTGTAATGCGCGTTGTAGTCGTACGGGTTCAGGACCAAAACGTGCTCGAATAGCGCGCGGGCCTGGTTGTAGTCCTTCTTTTGGAGTGCAATGCTGCCCAGCTCATCAAGCGCGGGCGCGAAGATCGGCGAAACCGCTAGAGCCGCCTGCAATTCCCGCGTGGCTTCGTCCAGTTTCCCGAGCCGAGAAAGGCATACCCCGAGGTTATAATGCGCTTTCACATCCGCAGGGTCTGTCTTGAGGACCTGCTGGTAATCACGCGCGGCTTGATCGTAGCGCCCCGTCTGCTGCTCGTTCCACGCTAAACTCATACGCACCTCGACGAGTTCCGGATGACGAGCGACCAGCCGTTCGAGGATAACGTTGGATTCGTCGCCATGACCCTCGTCGGCGAGGTTGAGGGCGCGCCCGTATTCCCTGAAGTCCTTAATACGATCTTTGGGATCGGCGCCGGCTTCAGCAGACTGCGAGTCGTCAGCGCTTCCCGCCACGTATCCCAGGGACCGCAAGCGAGCCAGGGTTCCCGGATCCAGCATCCTTTGCGGGAACGTATTTTGGCGTCGCAACCGCGTGCGCAGCGATGCCAGTTTTTCCTTTTCGGCCAGCGCGATGGCGGCGCGCTGCGAATAGATGTTCCGGCTCTCGCCCGGATCACTGGCCAGATCGTAGAGCTCGGGCTTCGGTGCGTCGATGTATTTGTACCTTCCACTGCGCAATGCCTGCAAGGCGCTGCATCCGAAATGCATATGCGGGTAGAGGGTTTCGCTATAAATGTCGCGAGGCGTTTTCGAACCGCCCGGACGCAGCAGTTCCATTAGACTGCGCCCCTGAAATTCCGGCGGCGCGGGAATGCCTGCGAACTCCAGGATGGTCGGCGCCACGTCCACCAGGCGAACCGGGTCATCGATCTTCGCAGGGAAGCCAGCACTTCCCCCAGGCCAATGCACAATCATAGGCACCCGAATGGTACTTTGATAGACGAAGAAACCGTGCGCATCCTCCCCGTGATCTTCCAGGCTCTCGCCATGGTCGCTTAGGAGAACAACGAGGCTGTTATCGAAGAGATTCCGCTGGCGCAGAATATTCAGGAACGCCCCGACCTGCTCGTCCACGTAGCGAAGCTCGGCATCATATCCCGTGCCGAAGCGCGCGCTTTCGCTTGCGGGCAGATTGTAGGGCGTGTGCAGATCATAAAAATGGATGAAAAGAAAAAAGGTTGAGTTGAAATTCGCACTCAGCCACCGGTTGGCGATTGAAACGACGTCTGCGCCCAAACGCTTGATTTCATCTGTCGGGGATTCTTCATTGCTCGGCTGGTTGAATCGGCTGTCGTACATGTCGAAGCCACGGTTCAGTCCGAAGCGGTGGTCCATCACGAATCCGCCCACCACCGCCGCGGTGCGGTAGCCGTGGAACTTCAGGAGGGCGGCCAGGGTGATAGCGTTGGGCGCTAAGGTCTCGCCGTTGTCCTCGATCCCATTAAAAAATGGATAAGTCGAGGTGAATAAAGACACGTGTGACGGGAAGGTCAGCGGGACTTGAGAGCCAGCCTCGGAGAATAACGTGCCCCCTTTGGCTAGGGCGTCGATGTGAGGCGTCTCGACGGCGTTGTAGCCGTAGCTGCTCAAGTGATCAGCGCGAAGCGTGTCGATGGAGATCAGAATAATGGAGGGTGGTTTTTTCGGCGCCGTCGGAGAGGAATCCTTGCTGTAAGCGGCCAACGGGCTCAGGCAAACAGCCACCATCATACAGATCCATATCCTCATTTTCGACCTCGGTCTCATTTGGATTTGTCGCAGGCTTCTGTGGTCGCGCGGGCCTCGAAACGGGGGAAGGAATTCCCCGCCCGATCCCCGCGGAGGTCGATCAGGAACTCGACTCCCCAACGCCTTTTGACCGAACCTTGCAGTGAACCGATCTTCGACAGAGTCGGCGGACAACCCATCCCTCGCCGGCGCCTTGCCGTGTTTTCGCGAGGGATATGTAATCCTACCATCCCTGCCAGGGTGTAGCAACGATCTGCGGCAAATGCAGGTGCGATGGCACAAGGTCTGACGCCGGCGTAAGCCTAGGATTGTGGGCTGCGATGAGCAGCCGGAATACGGCCGGTTGCGGCTTTGGCCCCTGTGTCGAACCTGGATCTCAATCACTAGCTCGCAAATTCCTTGGCCACGCGGATGGTGTTGGCGTGGATTTGAATTGTGTCCTCGAGGCGGCGCGCGTAGCCGCCCGCCAGCGTGACTGCGACGGGAATGGACTTGGCGCTCGCTTTCTCGAAAACCAAACGGTCGCGTTTCTCGAGGCCTTCGAGCGAAAGCTTCAAGCCGCCCAATTGATCGTCCTGGTAGGGATCGGCGCCGGCGACGTAGAAGATCAGGTCGGGGGTGAATTCGGCGAGAGCCCGATCCAATCCCTGGGTAAGCTCACGCAGGTACTCTTCATCCTCAACGCCGTCGGCCAGATTGATATCGAGCGAACTGGGCGGCTTGGGATAGGGATAATTGTTCTCCTGGTGGATCGACAGCGTGAAAACCGCATGATCGCCGCCAAAAATCGCCGCCGTGCCGTTACCCTGGTGGACGTCGCAATCAACCGTCATGGCGCGCTCGATGCTTCCATCCTTTTGCAGGCGGCGAATCGCGATGGCAAAATCATTCAACACGCAGAAGCCCTCGCCGTGGTCAGGGTAGGCGTGGTGAAAGCCGCCGCCCAGATTGGCGGCTACTCCGTCTTCGAGCGCCAATCGCCCCGCCAGAATTGATCCACCCGCGCAGAGCCAAACGGCGCGGATCAACTCGGGAGAATAGGGGATCTCGAGGCGCATCACCTCGAGGTAGGAGAGCTTGCCGGTCTGGAGCTTGCGCAAGTATTCCCGGTGATGAACCAAGGCGATATCGTCGTCCGAGGCCGGAGGGGGCTCAACAAAATCTCCGGGAACGACGATCCGGTCGTGCAAGAGCTTTTCTTTCGTCAGGCGATACTTAACGGACGGGAATACGTGGTTACCCAGGTTCAAGTCATACCGATCCGAGTAGACAAGTTTCACCCTGCGCCCCCGCTGGTGGAATTACTGTCATCCTGGGCGAAAGGTCTCCGCTGCTGTGTGCGGGTCCAAACAACTGCGGACAACTGCGGAGATGTTCCGCTACGGACAGCATGACAGGTTCGAGGTTATCTAATCAAGGTCGGCCAGCCAGTCCCGGTGCCGATAATGTTCGAAGAGCCGGCCAATCTGCTCCGCTGTCACGCGCATCGTTGAGGGTGCCGATATGGCATCCTCCTCCAACGTCTCGCGCGCCGCGGCACGCCAAATGTCGTCAGGTTGTATTTTACGCAAGGAATCCCCGCTTGAGCAACGTTCCGGATCATTTGGTAGCTGATGTCTTCCCAAAGCGTGCCGGTGCTTCGCTCATGGCTTGGCGGTAGAAGGCGCCTCCGTTTGGGGCGCCGCGTCGTTTACGCCTCGGCTCAGTAGCTTCTCGGCGACCTTCTTCGCACTGGCGGCGTATGGTCCTTGCGGGCTTAGGCGCAGATAGGTGTCAATTTCCGTGAGGGCCTTCGAATACTCAGCGATCTTCAGGTAGGAGTTGGCAAGCTTGATATGAAACTCCGCCGGCATATCGGGATGGAGTGACTGCGCGGCAAGGAAATCCTGCGAGGCCTCGCGGGATTTTCCTAAGACCAATTGAGCGTTTCCCAGTTGATAGTGGAAAAGCCAGGCGTTTGGAGAAAGGCGCAGCGCCTCGCGCAGAATCGCCTCGCTGTCCGCTGGCTTCCGTTCCTCCATGTAAAGTTGCGCCAACTGGTAGAAGGCATCTGAGTATGTGCCGTCACAATGTATGGCGCGCTTATAGCCGGTCTCGGCGCTCGCCATATTGTGCGCGGCGAGATCGACTTCCGCGAGGGCGGCATGTGCCCGCGCGTAGCAGGGGTATTCTTCGATGGCCTGTTGCAGGTGTTTGCGCGCCTCTGCCGGCTTATTCTCCCGCCAGGCGCGGCTTCCCTTCTCAAGCTCTTTGCGGGCGCTCTTGGGAGCGGCCTGATCGGTCAGAGAGGGCAGAGACGCGAGGTTGACCGCCGGCTTCTCGAGGGGAGAGAGGACAATGTTGAAAGTGTGGTAGGTAACTCGGGCATCAGTAAAGTCCAGAGTCTCGTGGAAGTTTTGAAACTTTTCGGCCTTCGCACTCAGAGTGTAAATCGTGGCGCTGAGTCCGACGAACTCGAAGTTCCCGTTCCAGTCCGGCTGGCGAGTGGCCACGGGCGCGCCGTCGGTGGTCTGAAGAGAAACCATCACCCCCTCAGAGATTCCGCGCCCATCCTTCGTTTGGACCTGGCCGTGCAACGTGATGTTGTGTGACACATCGTATTGGGCGGGCAACGGGACCGCCGCGCAGAACGCCACGCTTGCACCTACGACCCATTTCCAAAGGGTGGGAGATCTCTTCACCGCGGCGCACCCCTTGTCTTCAAGTTGGCCTGAGCGCCCTGCCTTGTTCCGACGTCGCCACCCTAGCACGAACCCACCCCGAATGCAATTCGCGACCATAAACAGTAATATGAAGCGGATGAAGCTGACGCGCCAGGACGAAGCTGCTATTCGGAGCGCCCTGCTGGCGTGGTTTCGCCGGAACGCGCGCTCCCTTCCTTGGCGGAAGAGTGGCGACCCCTATGCTGTCTGGGTTTCTGAGGTAATGCTCCAACAGACTCAGGTGGCGACTGTAATCCCGTATTACCAACGCTTTCTTGAGGCGTTTCCCACCCTGGCTGACCTGGCGCGCGCCCCGCTCGAGCGGGTCCTCGAGCTATGGTCAGGGCTTGGTTACTACCGCCGCGCTCGTCACATGCACGAGGCTGCCAAAGAATTGGTCCGAAGCTTTGCGGGAGTATTTCCCCAGGACTACACGCAAATCCGATCGCTCGCCGGCATTGGGGATTACACAGCTCGCGCCGTGTTGAGCATCGCCTTCAACCTTCCGCACACGCTGCTGGACGGAAATGTGGCTCGAGTCCTTTCGCGTCTGGCGGCTCTCCAGGGTAATCTCAACCAGGGCGGCTTCCGCCGCGCTGTCGAAGCCCAACTCGAGCGTCTGCTTTCACGTCGCCGCCCCGGCAACTTCAATCAGGCTTTGATGGAACTCGGGCAAACCGTGTGCCTGCCTCGCGCTCCCCGGTGCGCCGCCTGCCCGCTGCGAGGCTGGTGCGAGGGCTACAGAACCGGGCATCCCGAAGTCTTCCCCCAGCCGCGTCCGCGGCGCGCGGCGGAGTCGCACTTTCTTGCCGCCGCTGTCATCCGGCGCGGACCGCGGGTGGCCTTGGTGCGTGGCTTGGACGACGGTCTCCTAGACGACTTATGGAATTTCCCTTCCGCCTTTGGACGGTCACGCGTCGAGGCGCTCGAGAGCTTGCGTGATAAGCTCGTAGGGCTCGGATTCACCGGCCTCAACGTCCGCGACTTCGTCGCCGAACTCCGCCACGGCATCACTTACCGCTCCATCTGCGTCCACGCTTACCCCGCGGAGATGTCGAACGTCTCCCGCAGGAAAGGGCTTCGATGGTTTCCCATTTCTAGCTTGTGGCAAGCTGCCATATCGCAATTGGCTCGGAAAATCGCGCAGCAGGTGTTCTGAAAAGCTTCCACCACAGAGGGCACAGAGACCACTTAGGGAAACGCTGCGGCTTTTGCTCAGTGCGCGCTGTGACCTCTGCGGTGAATCCCGTCCTGGGTTAAAATGTAATCCGCAAGCAGAGTATCGCTGATGCCAAAGGCCGCACAGCCCGATCCCTCCGCGCTCCTCAAGCTTCAATCCAACATCAGCGTGCAGCGGTACTTTGAGGTTTCCCTTCTCTTGACTCTGGCTACCGCTTTCATCACCGTGGCGATGACGGGCAAGCTGGACTTTGTCTCCACTGTCGTGGTTTCCGTAGCGCTCGCCGTGAAGCTTTGGAGTTACTCCCGCGAGGCTGACTTCTCGCTCTCTCCAAGGACCGTCACGCGGGTTTCCATCTTTTACATCTTCTTTTATGCGCTCGACTTCCTGATCTTCTCGCCGGGCCCCGGCCTGCTGGACAAGATGTTGACCGCCACCGTTCATCTGGTTCTTTTCACAACGGTCATCAAAATCTTTTCTGCCAGGACATATCGCGATTACGGTTACCTGGCCACGCTGTCCTTCATGATGATGCTGTCAAGCGCCATCCTGACGGTCAGCACAACCTACCTGGTTTTCTTCGGTTTGTACGTCGTTCTGGCCATTTCGACCTTCCTCAGCTATGAAATCAAGCGCGGAACGGAGTCGGCTCGCCGCGCGCCTGAAGGCCCCTTCCGGAAACCTCGCCAGAACCGGACAGCGGTCGAGCGGGCGCTTATGAAGGCGGCAGTGGGGTTGGCGGTCGGCATTTTTCTCCTGGGAGCAGTTCTTTTCTTCATCATCCCGCGCTACCGCACTGGGTTTCTGACCTCACTCTCTTCGCAGTCCCAGAACATTACGGGCTTTTCCGAGACCGTGAACCTGGGAGATATCCGCAAGATCCTCCGTTCCCCGATGGTGGTGATGCGAGTGACGGTGGAGGGCGATCCCAGGCAATTCCAGGGAGTGAAATGGCGCGGTGTGGGTTTGACCAGCTTCGACGGCACGCACTGGTTCAACGACAACACGGAGCAGACGCCCATTACCCCGGCTTCCGAGCAGCGCATTGTTCTGCCCCGCGAGGAGGGCTGGCAGAGTCGTTCGCACCACCCGCTTCGCTATCACATTCTTCGTTCCGCCCTCTCCACCGACGTGCTCTTCGCTGCCCCCACCCCTCAGGAGGTCGCGGGCCGGTTTCACATGCTGAATCTCGATGAAACCGGCTCCCTCCACAGTCCTCAATACGCTTTTGTGCCGCTTGCCTACGATGTGGTTTCAGAGGCCGGGCTGCCTTCGGTCCGCGAGTTGCAACGAGCCTCGACAGACTTCCCTGAAAGTATCCGCTTGGTGTATCTGCGGCTTCCCGATATGGACCCGAAGGTTGCGGCCCTTGCCCGCCAAGTCACCTCCTCCGCCACGAACAATTACGACCGCGCCACCGCAATTCAGGATTACCTGCGTGGTAATTTCCGTTACACCCTCGATCCGTCAGCCATCGAGCCCAAAGATCCCATCGGCAGTTTCTTATTCAAATCCCGCTCGGGCTTTTGCGAGTATTTTGCTGCTGCGATGGCTGTGATGCTGCGAACCCTCAACATCCCCTCGAGGTTGGTGAACGGCTTTCAAACAGGTTCCTACAATCGTGTGGGCAAGGATTTTGTGGTGCGCGCCCGCGACGCCCATAGTTGGGTGGAAGTGTATTTTCCGAAATACGGCTGGATCACTTTTGATCCCACCCCCGCTGATCCCAACCCCATCCGCGCCGGGGCCTGGGACGATTACCTCGATGCCGTCAGCCTTTTCTGGAGCGAGTGGGTGATCAATTACGATTTCAGCCATCAAGTTCAGCTCGCGCGACAGGTGGAACAAACCTCCAGGAACTTCCAGCAGGAGTTCGTTAGCCATGCCGACCAGTTTAAGCGGTGGGCAGTGCGCATGGCCTATTCCGTCGAAGGCTGGTTGATGTCGCACAAGCTGCTCATGTTCCTCATCATGGTCACCATCCTGGCCGCGCTGGTGGCGGGCGAAAAAGGCGGCTCGCTGGCCGAAGTGCGCTTCTTCTGGCTTTGGAGATTCGGACGCCGCGAGCTCCCCCTCAGCCCGCGCCAGGCCACCATGTCTTATCAAAGGCTGCTGAAGACTCTGCGTAAGAAAGGGTACAGCAAGCCGACTGCGCTGACTCCCTGGGAATTCGCCAAGTCGCTGGCGGGGACGCGCCTCGGCTCCGGCGTCTCGGAATTCACGCGCCTCTACAACCTGCTCCGCTTCGGCCAGGCGCAAGTCCCCATGGCGCGCCTGCGCCGGCTTCTGGACGAGATCAGCAGGGCTTGACCATTTGCGATTTCAGATTTCGGATTTGGGATTTGTTGACGGTAGGTGGTATGTCGGGAAGAACCATGAAAGAGCTGCCCTCTCCGCTGGGGAGAGGGTGGACCGCGACGGCGCTTTCACCAGCCGTCGCGGGCCGGGTGAGGGGTTTCTCCTGTTCGTTACGGAAGATCGTCCGGTACCACGAAGGGGTCTTGTGCATTGATGGGAATTCCTGCAAGGCGAATTAAAGGAGGCTTATCGCGGCGCGACTTCCTGGGGTTCTGCGGCTCCGCATCCTCCCTGCTGCTGCCTGCCCCGATATTTGGACTGCCTGCCATTGAAGAGCCGCTGAGTCTCCGGCCAGCGAGACTCTGCGCTGCCTCCGCGGCGATGGCTGCGGTCCCTCCATCCTACGCGGATTATCGAGTCCTTCCGCATTATCCGGTGCGTTCTCCCCTCGAGGAACTGATCCGAAAAGCTCGCCAGAAAGAGGACGATTTCCCCAGCGAGCGCTTCAGCCGCGAAATCGAAACTCAGCTCACCCAATGGGGAAACGAGCTTCGCAAGAGCCCGAATAATGTGCGCATGCTTGCCGAGCTTCTTTCGCCGCAGTTTACGGCTGCCTCGCCCAGGCCCCAAGAGCTGCGCGAGCTCCGCGGCACCGCGACCCTGAAACTCCAGCGCGCGAGTTTTTCTCCCCAGCTATCGCTCGGGCGCGACGCCTTTCTTGACCAGCTCCAATCGACTTTCGAGCGCACTTCCGAGATTCTGGCGGCTGAATTCAAGGTCGCGGATCTGGAGATAGTCTCCACTTCTCCGCCGCTCATCAAGACCCAGGTTCGTTTCCTGTTCGTGGGGACTGCGCCACGGTTGCACCGCCTCGAGCGAATCGGCGTTTGGCAAATCGGGTGGGAGCAAGGCTCCGAGGGGAAGTGGTCCGCAATAAAGTGGCAGCCCGTCTCAGAAATCCAGAGCATGGCCGCCGTGCCGATATTTGTGGATATCACTTCGAGTGCCCTGAAGGACGCTTCTTCCTACCGCACGCAAATGCTGCGCGGCACGGATTATTGGCGCACGGTGCTCGACGGCGCAACGGGCATCGACATTTACGGCAACAACGGCGTCGCGGCTGCTGATTACGATAACGATGGCTTCGACGATCTCTACATCTGCCAGCCTTCCGGACTCCCCAACCGGCTTTACCACAACCGCGGCGACGGCACCTTCGAAGACGTGACGGAAGCGGCCGGCGTGGGCGTCCTGGACAACACTCCTTGCGCGCTCTTCGCGGACATCCGCAACAACGGGTATCAGGACCTGATTGTCATCACCGCCAATGGGCCACTGCTTTTCCTCAACCAGGGGAACGGGAAGTTCAAGCCCAAGTCCGACGCGTTTCGATTCGCGCAACCGCCGCAGGGAACCTTCACTGGCGCAGCCTTCGGAGATTACGATCGCGATGGGCGCCTGGATATTTATTTCTGCTTGTACAGTTACTATAAGGGACTCGAGCAGTACCATTTCCCACTTCCCTACTACGACGCACGCAACGGCCCTCCCAACTTCCTCTTCCATAACGAGGGCGACGCCACTTTCCGGGACGTGACCGCGGCCACCGGCCTCAACCAGAACAACGACCGTTTCAGCTTCGACTGCTCCTGGTGCGACTACGACAACGACGGCTGGCCGGATTTGTACGTGGTAAACGACTTCGGGCGGAAGAATCTCTATCACAACGATCGCAACGGCAAGTTCACGGACGTCGCCGAGGAAACAGGGGTCGTGGACGTAGGGCCGGGCATGAGTTCCTGCTGGTTCGATTGCGACAACGATCTGAACTTCGATCTTTACGTGTCGGACATGTGGGAAACCTCCGGCATGCGCTTGACCTCTCAGATCAGTTTTCTGGAACGGATGCCTCCCGGCGTCCGCGCTCTCTTTCGTCATCACGCCAAGGGCAATTCGCTCTTCCGGAATCTCGGCAACGGCCGCTTTGAGGATCGCAGCGCCGCAGCGGGAATCGAACAGGCCGGTTGGTCCTGGTCTTGCCACGCCTGGGACTTCGCTCACGACGGACGCTCGCATCTCTACATCGCTAACGGCATGATCTCCGGCCCCACGCGCGATGACCTGGAAAGCTTCTTCTGGCAGCACGTGGTGGCGCAGTCCCCGCCGGACGCTCATCCCACCGTTCTTTACGAACTGGGCTGGAACGCCATTAACGAGTTGATTCGTTCCGAGGGCACCTGGGCAGGACATCTGCGCAACGTTTTCTTTTTTAACCACGGGGATGGGACGTTCGCTAACATCTCCGGGGCGGTCGGCCTGGACTTCGAGGATGACAGCCGGGCCTTCGCTCTCGCTGACTTCGATCACGACGGCCGGCTGGAGGTCGCCCTGAAGAATCGCACGGGACCTCAGTTGCGCATCCTGCGCTGCGAGGCGCCCGATCTTGGCAATGCGCTCGCGCTCCGACTGCGCGGCACGAAAAGCAACCGGGACGCCATCGGCGCGGTGGTTATCCTCACGACCCCGGAAGGGCGGCAGATCAAAATGCAGCAAGCCGGCACCGGCTTCCCCTCCCAGCACAGCAAGGAGGTCTTCTTTGGAATCGGCAAGGCCGTAGCCGCAAGCGCCGAAATTCGCTGGCCGAACGGCGATGTGCAGCGCCTGGAGGGGCTGCCTGCCAATCATCGTATCGAGATCGAGGAGGGCTCGAGCAAGTTCCTGGCAGTGCCGTTCCGTTCCCATCAACCTCTCTCTTTGATTCCCCCTCCGCCGATTGCTGAGGAGCCTCCCACCGCCTGCGAAACCTGGTTGATCGATCCCATCCGGGCGCCGGATTTCGAACTGCCGGATCTCAACGGACAGAAACACCGTCTGGCAGATTTGAGGGGCAAGACGGTTGTTCTGAATTTCTGGGCCACCTGGAGCCCGCCCAGCCTCGAAACCCTCAGGGCGCTCGATCGTTCCGCGGCATTGAGAAGGACGCTCGAGGTGTTGGCCGTCAACCTCGATGAACCCGAACACGCCGCCCAGGTCCACTCCTTCGCGCGCGCAAACTCCTTGCGGGTGCCTGTCTTGCTGGCCGCCGAGGATGTGTCCGGGGTTTACAATCTGATTTACCACTTCATGTTCGACCGGCGACGCAACCTGGGCCTGCCCACCACGTTTCTCATCGATAGCAAAGGTTTCATTGCGAAGGTCTATCAGGGGCCCGTAGATGCCGAGCGCTTGAACGGAGACCGTGAGCGCATCCCGCAAACCGCCGAAAGGAGAATAAAGCTGGCGCTGCCCTTTCCCGGCAGTCTCCACCTGGCGGAATTCCGCCGAAATGAGTTCACCTACGGCGCGGCCTTTTCGCAGGCGGGATACTACGACCAGGCGATCCGGGAATTCAACCTGGCGCTGGCGGGCGATCCCGATTACGCCGAGGCGCATTACAATCTGGGAACGCTGTATCTGAAGCAAGGAAAAGCTGACGAAGCCCGCCGTCACCTCGAGCGCGCGCTCGAGTTGCGTCACGAATATCCCGACGCACTCAACAACCTTGGGCTGCTGGCAGCGGAAGCCGGCGACACTGCCCAGGCCGTCCGTTATTTTCAACAGGCGATTGACCAACGGTCCGATTACGCCCTGGCGTATTACAACCTGGGTAACGTCTATCGACGCGAGCAGCGTTTCAGCGAGGCGAAGCAAGCGTTGGATCGTGCCGTGGCGCTGGCTCCGGACGACCCGGAGGTCAATTACGGCGTCGGCATGCTTTATGCACAGTTGGACCAGGCCGACCGGGCTCTCAAGTACTGGCAGCACGCCCTCGAGATTCGCCCCGACTACCCCGAAGCGCTCAATAATCTCGGCGTGCTCTTTCTGCGCCAGGGAAAGACCTCAGAAGCCCTGGAAGTGTTCGAGAGGGCCATCCGCGCCTCGGCCGGCTTCGACCAGCCCTACCTGAACCTGGCGCGGCTCTACGTGGCGCGGGGAGAGAAAGATCGTGCTCGGGAGATTCTGCAACAGTTGCTTGCCCGCCATCCCGACCACGCGCTGGCAAAGACCATGCTCGAAAAACTTGGCCAGTAGTCCTTCTGGTCATCGGGGCGAACCTTGTGCCCATGAGCGCCAGTATACGGTTTGATCAATTGGCCCCGAAAGGGGCCATCCATGAGTAGCCGCAGGTTTCAACCAGCGGATGACCGGAGCGGGCCCCATGCAGGCCAGCCCCAACGGGGTTGACCTATGAACGGTCGGCCCCTCCAGGGCCGGAAGGTTGACGAACGCTTCAGTCTTGCATTTTCTGCTTGACAGGCCCTTGAAGCCATGATAGCCTATGACTGTTGTCGATGTGGGGGCGTTTTGTCGCAAGGGGGTGCCGGGGTGCGCAGAGGGGAAGGACAAAGCCGGACGTTCCCAGTGTGCTGGGGAACCACGGTTCGGAAAAAAAACAAAAAAAATACGACCGAAGCCAGTATGTTATTGAAAACACAAGGAGCAGGACTAGAGTATTTGAAACGAAGCTAAGAAGTACCTGAAAACAAAAGGCTTATTCAATAACAGCCGAAACGAAGCTAAGAAGTTGTTGAAAACAAATGACATCACTCTCTTGCTGACTGCAATTCTCGCCCGTTTTGCGTGCCAACTGACGCAAATCGGACCCCAAAAGGAGCAAAAATCAGCACATTTTGAGAAAACGAAGTGAAACTTCTGGGCGGCAAGGCAAGACCCGGGCAGTGACAAGAAGTCGGCTACACAACGGTCGGGCAGTCTAAAGCAGCGCCGACCTTCAGGTCGGCACACAACGACAAGCTGGGCCGTAACGCCGGCTTCCAGCCGGCAGTGGAGCCGCCAAGATGGCGGCGCTACGCCCAAATTAGGACAGCACCGCGCAACGGGTACTTATGGAACCGAAACCAATCCTGCGGCTGAGGTGGGTTGGAGTTTGGGGGTTGGCCTTCGCCTTAACCCCTCTGTTGTTCGCGCAAGGCCCGGCGAAGGATCGCATCGTACAGGTGATCGACAACGCTTCGCGGGCCACGCTGCGAGGCAACGTTCGCCCTATGTTCCGGCCTGAAAACGACCTGGGACGTGTTGACGGCTCCATTAAGCTCGAGAACATCTCCCTCATGTTCGCGTTCACGGAGAGCCAAGAGGCTGGATTGACGGCGCTCTTGGACGACCTGGAGAATCCGTCGTCGCCGAGCTTTCACGATTGGCTAACCCCGGAGCAGTTCGCCGACCGATTCGGGCTGAGCCAAGAGGATATGAACCGGGTCGTAGCTTGGCTCGAGGGGCAGGGCTTCAAGGTGACCTGGAGGGCTCGCAGCCGCACCTGGGTCTCTTTCTCGGGGACTGCGAGTCTGGTGCGGGCTGCTTTTCAGACGGAGATTCACAACTTCTCCTTCCGCGGCGAGACGTACTATGCCAACGCCACAGAGCCTTGGGTGCCCAGCGCCCTGGAGGGGGTGGTGCTGGCCATTCACGGTTTGGACAATTACCCTCTCAGGCCCGCCGGTGTGGTCCGCAAGGCGAGCCCGAATCTCAATCCGGCATTTACCTCTTACATCAGCGGCAACACTTACATCTCCCCAGGCGACTTCGCGGTTATCTACGATCTCAACAGCCTTTACTCGGCCGGAATCGACGGCACGGGGCAGTCGATTGCGGTGATGGGGCAGACCGACCTCTATAGCGGCCAGAGCGGGTCCAACAGCGACATCACAGCCTTCCGCAGCGCCGCGGGGTTGCCGGCGAACTCGCCCCAAGTCATCTTGATTCCGGGCGCATCGGATCCTGGCGTCGTTTCCGATGATATCGGTGAAGCCAGCACAGACGTGGAATGGGCAGGCGCGGTGGCCAGGAACGCCACGATCATCTTCGTGAACGGGGGGGCCAAAGGAGTAGGTAATGCGCTGCTCTATGCCATCGACAACAAGACGGCCCCCGTGATCAGCATCAGTTACGGCGAGTGCGAATCGATGCTCGGCTCCGCGAACCTGACCGCCCTCGCGAATCTCGCCCAGCAGGCAAATGCCCAAGGGCAGACCATTGTGGCTGCCTCCGGCGACACTGGCCCCGCGGGTTGCGAAGGCGGCCTTTCGTCCACGGTCGCTACGACCGGCTTGGCCGTAAATTGGCCGGCTAGCCTTCCCTACGTTACCGGCATGGGCGGGACGGAATTCGATGAAGGCTCGGGAGTATATTGGGCGGCGGATACTAACGGCTCGGATGTCCCCCTCTCCGCCCTTTCCTATATCCCGGAGATGGCGTGGAACGATACCTCGTCACCATTGAACACGCAGCATGATCTCTGGGCGGGGGGAGGAGGAGCTAGCGCTTTTTTCTCCAAGCCGAGTTGGCAGACGGGCGCCGGTGTGCCGAACGACGCCGCCCGCGACGTGCCGGATCTTTCCCTTGCTTCCTCCCTCTATCACGACCCGAGTCTGTTGTGTGTTCAGGGGAGCTGCGTCAATGGATTCCGCGATAGCGAGCAAAACCTGACGGTGGGCGGCGGAACCTCTGTGGCGGCGCCTTGCTTTGCGGGGATGGTTGCCCTCATTAACCAAAAGATGAACACTCCCGAAGGTCAGGGCAACGTCAATCGAATTCTCTATTCCCTGGCCGCCGCTGCGCCTGCGGCGATCCACGACATCACCAACGGCAACAACATCGTGCCCTGCTCGGAAGGCTCCGCCGATTGCCCCGCCATTGCGCCTTTCCAGTTCGGCTACAGCGCCGGCGCCGGTTACGATCAGGCTACCGGACTAGGCTCTGTCGATGTATCCAATCTGGTTGATGCGTGGGGCTCGTCGCTGGCCGGGAACTTGCCGGCCCCCGCCTTGACCGCGCCTGCCAACGGGGCGGCCGGGGCGCCTCTCGCCCCTGATTTCAGTTGGACGAATGTCGCCGGCAACGCCGGTTACCGAATCCTGATCGCAACCAGTCCCACCGTCCTGCCGACCGACCCTGCCACGGCCGCTTGCAGTGCCTGCACGGTTGTTGACGAGACCAATACGAATTCGAACTCCTACACTCCGCCGGGCGCTCTGGCCGCGGGCATCTACTTCTGGCAGGTGCAGGCCCGCGAGCCATCCTCCAGCAGCGGAACGGCCGCATGGTCGAGCATTTTCAGCTTCACCACGAGCGGTCCAGCCCTGGCCGCGCCCGCCCTGACCGCGCCCGCTAATGGAGCGACGGGCGTCTCAGTCCCGCCCGCCTTCAGTTGGAGCGCGGTAACAGGGAACGCCGGGTATCTCTTATTCGTTGCCAAGACGCCAACTGTGCTGCCCACAAATCCTGCCGTCGGGACCTGTTCAGGTTGCTCAATAGGCACGAAGGTCAACGCAACCACTTACACTGCGCCCGGCGCTCCCGCTGCGGGAAATCTTGCTGCGGGAACTTACTATTGGCAGGTCAAAGCCTTATCCTCGTCGAACGGCGTGTACGGCGCTTGGTCGAGCGTCTTCAGCTTCACCACCGTCCCCGGAGATTTTTCGCTGAGCGCCTCCCCCAGCACGTTGGCGATTACTCCCGGCAGCAGCGCGTCATCCACACTCACTTTCACGCCGATCAATGGCCTATCCGGCAGCAGCGTGACCTTTTCGTGCAGCGTTTCCAGCACGCTCGCGGGAGTCACCTGCTCGGTCGGGGCGCTCGACAGCAACAACACCGCTACGGTAACGATTACCGCTTCCTCCTCAGCATCAAGCTTCCCTGTGCGGCAGAAGATACACCTGCTGAACGCAGGCGTGGCGCCGGTTTTGGCGGGGCTCTGGTTGGTGCTGACGGTTTTGCTCGCCCTCGATGGGTGCGGTCCACGAGCTCTGCTGAGGAGGAAGTGGGTGAGGGGGATTGCGTTTGGTGCGGCGCTCACCGTGGCGCTCGTGGCCGGCCTTAGTTGCGGAGGCAGTGGCGGAAGCAGCGGGCTGAGCCTTGCACCCTCTGAATCCGGGACTGTCACCGTCCAGGGCACGGGGCCCAGCACCAGCCATAGCGTGACGATTTCGGTGAACGTGGACTAGCCACAACCACGAAGTCGGTGGAGGAGGAGCAAAAAACGGAAACCGGAAAATAGAGACTGGAAACTGGAAAACGGAAAGTGGAAACTAGGAATTGGAAGCTGGAAAACAGAAATCAGGGATTGAAGAATCGCTGGCAGGTTGCCATTTTCCACTTTCCAAACTCAGGCTATCCAGTCGCGCAGCACATCCGCGAAGTGGTCGAGCGTAACGGGGGCTGTTTCGCGCCCGAGGGGGAATTCCTGGGGCGCGACAACATAAGCTTCGGCAAGGCTCTCGGCCAGACAGACGCACACGGTTGAGCGTTGGTATTCCTCGTAACGGTTGGCGGCCAGCCAGACGTACAGTGAGAGCATCTCGGCGTCGACGGCGCTGCCAGGCAAGTCCGGGACGGGAGGGAGAGGATTAAGCTTCTCGGGATTTTCAAATAACACCACTCCGGTAAAGGGCTTCGGCTTGTTGCGAATTCCGAACTGCGCCACCAGGAAGGACGGCCGCGCGCGACGCAGCGCTTCTGAGCAGGCCCATTCTACAAACGAGTTTCCGAGCAGCAAGGCGCCGTTGCCGCTGAGATAGAGCGAGCGTAGGAACTCCCGTATCGCGGGTTCTCCCGCCACTTCCTCCGGACACCACGGCGTGACCTCGACTTTACGCAGATAATCGAACACCGCGTCCGCTGCGGTAAGGTCCTTCCGCATGGTGTTCATCTCGTGCGCGAAGCTCTCGCGGAAGGTAGCCAGCCTGCCGTAGCTGAGCAAGATGGCGGGTGGCGGCGAGGCAGCGGCAGGGCCGCCCTTTCGCAGGTAATCGACCAGGCTGGAGCCGGCGTCGCACACCCAAGTGTCCGCAAGCGACGAGTCCGCAGGGCGCAGCGCCGCATCCAATAGTCCTCCGGACCGCCCGCCGGCTGCGCTGAGTGTGCCTCCCAGAAGAGTTTGTGCGGGGCTCTGATTCGCGCCTGAGGAAGCCAAATCGAGTCTTAGCGGGCGGCCGATTCCCTGCCACTTCGTCCAGACCGTTTCCGGGTCAAGCGGGAGGGGTTTAGGAAGAATCAGGAAAATCAGCCGGTGTCCGGGCTTGCCGGCGGCTGTCTGCGTCCTCGGCCCGTGCTGGTCAACCGCGTCGAAAACCGCTTGCACAGCCTTCCGCCATTCCTGGAAGTACGGCGAGCGGGCAAGAAGAGACGAATTCTCGATAGTCTGTTCGCTGGTCGAGAATTGCTTCCAGCCGCGCACCCCCATCTTTTCCTCGAGCTGCACCACGTCCCGGAATAGGTTGGAAAACTCATCTTCGTTCAGGCTGGCCACGTAGACGATCAGGCGCTGAACCGACTGCCGTTCGTACGGAAACTGGTACTCCCACTCGCGAAGATGCTGGTTGGTGAAAGGCAGAAAGGTCAGCGGCAGGCGTTTGAGCAGACCTTTCCTCAAAGCATCCTGAACGTCTTCCGGCAGCGTTTCCTCGGGTCGCATGCCAACTCCCAACCAGCGGGGGTCCTCAGGGAACGCCCCTCGTTCCCGGGCTTCGCACCAGAGCCCTGTGCCACTTATCTTATGCCCCACACAAGTGTTTTTCAACGAAGTGGCGCGGCGACATTGTGATGATGCTCGGCGTGCGGAAGCGAGACGTTCCGCGACAGCCGCAGGACCCACGCAGGACGGTTCTTGGTGTTAGAATTGAGTTCGACAAGGAATTGAGTCAGGGGTTCCTATGGCCTGGACAGCCGATTTCCGGACCCGAAGCTTTTCTCGCAGACGTACGCCTCGTGATAAAACCGAAAGTCATTCCAAATTCCGGTCTTCTATCAAGTACGCGGAGGCGAGAGCCACCCTGCGCGGATTGCTGCTCGCATTTTTGTTGGGTGCGGGAGCCCTTGGGGCAGCCGAGAAGGGCGCTTTAACGGGGACCATCGCTGGGCCTTCCCACCTCCCTATTCCCGGCGCGAAGGTCACGCTGACGGCTGCCGATGGGAGCCGGCAAACCGCTACAGCGGATCAGAACGGGCGTTATTCGTTCCCCTCCCTGGAACCCGCCAGTTATACACTTACTGTGGAAGCTGCCGGCTATCAGCCTGGCAGCCGAACCAAGGTGCGGGTTACGGGTGGAACCTCGACCACTGTTGACTTGCTCCTGACCGCGAGCGCCCTTTCTCAACCCAATCCGGAGTCCCCCCTCACACAACCGTCCGGCTTCTACGACGATACTCCCTTGAAGGCCGGCGGGGTCCAAACCACAATTGACGCGGCGGGGTATTCCTCCCAAGCGCAAAGCCCGCGACGATTGTTAACTGAGGGTCCGAGCCTTTCAGCCAACCCACCCTCTCCCCACGAGCCGGAAACACCCCAATCGAAAGAAGCAGAGCAAAGGCTTAGGGAAGCCCTTCGAACGAATCCCGACGATTTCGATGCCAATCATCGGCTTGGAGAGTATTACCTTTCCGCGGCAAACCCTGCCGCCGGTGTCCCTTATCTCGAAAAGGCACAAGAGTTGAAGCCTGGAGACGCCGCAAATGAATTCGACTTGGCCCGCGCTTATCTCGGAAGCAAGAACGCGGCGAAAGCGCAGCAGCTTCTGCAAGACTTAATCCGCCGCAAGGACGCCGCCGAATATCACAATCT
>Ga0326728_10008410_pt1 | contig 25673 bp, 22 predicted proteins | sample MB3enrmetagenome_FD_207602 | JGI IMG/M metagenome (GOLD analysis project Ga0326728, IMG submission 207602) | Lab enriched peat soil microbial communities from McLean, Ithaca, NY, United States - MB31MN | ecosystem: Environmental > Terrestrial > Soil > Wetlands > Peat | place: USA: New York... | reverse complement strand
GGCCGTCATCGCGACCACGTGCGGCTGCCGCCCCGAAGGCAGATCGGCGCGAATCCGGCGCGTGGCTTCCAGACCGTCCATCTCCGGCATCTGCACGTCCATGAAAACCACGTCGTAGTCCGTATGTTGGAGCCGTTCCAACAGATCTTTGGCGTCGCAGGCGGAGTCCGCCTGGTAACCCAGCAGCTTCAACAAGCTCACTGCCACCCGGCGATTCACCGGGTTGTCGTCCGCCACGATGATTTTGAGGGCGGGCAAGTCCGCTGCCGGTTCGCGCGCGGCCGGCGGCGGCGCTTTGGCCTGCGGCATTTCCGCGATTTCCGCCGCGATACTGAACGAAAATGTCGCGCCGTGACCGAGTTGGCTTTCCACGCGCAGATGGCCACCCATCTGCTCCACCAGCGACCGGCTGATCGCCAGGCCGAGCCCGGTGCCGCCGTACTTCCGGGTGATGCTGGCATCCACCTGGCTGAAGGAATCGAAGATCCGCTGCTGGTGCTCGGGCGCGATCCCCGGGCCGGTATCCCGCACCGCGAACAAGATGCGCCGCCAATTTCCGGTTCCTTCGCTGGCCGTCACGGTGAGCGCCACCTCGCCCTGTTCAGTGAACTTCACGGCGTTACCCAATAGATTGATCAATACCTGGCGCAGCCGCCCCGCGTCGCCCGCGATTACCGCCGGTACCCGCCCATCGATTCCCACCGAGAGCTGCAGCCCTCTCTCTTTCGCGCGCGCCAGGAATAGCGCGATGGACTCGTCTACAACCGCGCGAAGCTGGAAGGGTTTCGATTCCAGCTCCAGCCGGCCCGCTTCAATTTTGGAGAAGTCCAAAATGTCGTTGATCAGCGTGAGCAGCGCGTGGCCGCTCGAGCGAATGCCATCCACGTATTCCCGCTGCTCCGCTGTGAGCGTGGTCCCGGCCAGCAGGTTGGCAAATCCCACCACACCCGTCATCGGTGTGCGGATCTCGTGGCTCATATTGGCGAGCAGCAGGCTCTTGGCGCGATTGGCCGATTCGGCCTGCCATCTCGCCTGCTTCAGCGCCTCTTCGGTGCGGGCGCGCGCGCGGCGTTCGGCTATCATGGTGGCCGCTTCGCTGGCCAGCAGGCGCAGCTGTCCGGCGCGATCGGCCGTCAGAGGACCGCCCGCTTGCATCACCAGCCGGCCTTCCGCGCGGCCCTCGATGTTTACCGGCAAGCACAGGTCGGCGCTGCTCAGAATCCGCGAGCTCTCCTCGATTTCGTCCGGCAGATCTTCCATGCCGGGCGCCATCACCGGCGCGGAGACGGCCGGCCGGACGCCATCGGGAACCACGCGGCCGTACCACACGCGGCCAAATCCGTACTGCTCCACGATGGAAGCCAGCAGCGTCTGCCAGAGCATCTCTTCCGATGCGTCCGGTCCCACGCCGCGGAGCGCCACCAGCGCGCATTGAAAGCCGATCAGATCGCTGAGAGTCTGTTCGACACCGGGAACGGTCACTTGCGCACGCTCCCGCGGCTTTGCTCCAGGTTCTCCCGGGCGCGCCGGTACCAGTCGTCGCCGCTTTCACCGCGCACCATCTGGGCCGCGCCGCATGCCACTCTCGCGCTGATCTTTTTTGTGGTTCCGCCTTCCGCCGTGAAGTAGCTGCTCATCGCAAAGGATTCGCAAATGCCGCGCGCCTGGTCGAGCCGGGCCTTGAGCGATCCTTCCGCGAGGGCCAGGAACTCGTCGGCGCCCCAGCGGAACAGGATGCCTTCTCCGGGAAATCTCTCGCGCAACGCATGGGTGAGCGCCCGCAGAAGCTTGTCGCCGAACATCGTGCCGTGCGCCCGGTTGATCTGCGTGAAGCCCTCGATGTCGAAGACCACGATACAGCTCGATCCATCGCGCTTTAAAGCCTTCTGCAGCTGCCGCTCGGCTTCCCGCCGGCTGCCCAGGCCCGTCAGACGATCGATGCCCGACTCCCGGCGCGACTGCTCCACCCGCTCCTGGAAAGCCGTGACCTGTGTTTCCAGCCGGTGGACCGATTCCTCGCTCTCTTTGCGCATCTGCTCCACGGTCTCCCGAAACGTGGCAACGTCTTCCCGTAGGCGGCGGCGGAGTTCGTTTACGTCTTCCACCCGCGAGAGCGTGTCGAAGCCGTCGGCGAGCTTGTTAAGGGACGTTTTGTGACGTTCGCCGTGGCTCTTGAAGCTGCTTACCGCCGACGCCACGGTCTCCACAACTTCCCTTAACGCGGCATCACGCTCCTCGATGGCGACTTTATTCGAGTTACAGATTTCATCCACCTGCCGGACGGCAACCGCTCCGGCGGCATCGATTTCCGTGACTTGCGGTTCGCCCCTGAGGGGTTCGGCAGCTTTTTCGAGACTCTCGCGCGATTGCGCAGCCAAGCCGGCATTAGCCGGCAAGGCCGCTCTAGGGACGGCGGAAATCAGGTCCAGGAACGCCCTGACGAGCGCGCGCGCACGCGCTTCCGCGTTCTCCGAATCCTGGATCTGTTTGCGGAGCGAAATCATCCGGTTTTGAGCCTAATATCACCATCGATGGTAAACAAAAGTGGCGCGCCATTCAATCTTACTAAACGATAACTTTTGCCTTACCCCGCTTGACAGCCGTGTCGCAAGGAAAATAGCGTGGGAGGGATAGCCAAATGAGCCAACCTCTTCTTATTCCTCGACAGGGAGCCCTGGACCTGGTGTCCCTGGGCGCCCTCATACACCGTCTCGATCCGGGCATTATTCCATTCCGCAAGGCGTCTCACTGCGACATCCATGTGAGCGGCGGCGAATTCAACGTAGCCGCCAACCTGGCCGATTGTTTTCGCCTCAATACCGGAATTGTCACCGCCATGGTGGATTACCCCATCGGCGATCTGATCGCCGAGCGGGTTCGCGCCATGGGTGTCCGGCCGTTTTATAAGCGCTTCGCGCACGATGGCGTCACCGGTCCTAACATGGCCACCGTCTATAGCGATCGCGGCTACGGTGTGCGCGCCCCGGTGGTGTTCTATAACCGCTGCCATGAGGCGGCCGGCCTCCTCAAGCCCGGCGATTTCGATTGGAAGGCTATCTTCCAGGGCGGCGTACGGTGGTTCCACAGCGGCGGTATCTTCTCCGCGCTGTCCCCCACCACGGCGGAATTGGTCATCGAGGGCATGGAGGCGGCCAAGGCAGCCGGCGCGGTGGTTTCTTTCGATCTCAACTATCGCGAGAAGCTCTGGAAGATCTCCGGCGGCACGGCGCGCGCGAGCGAAGTTCTCGGGCGGATCGTGAAGAACGTCGATGTGCTGGTGGGAAACGAGGAGGACTTGCAGAAGGGATTGGGAATCGCCGGCCCCGAGGTGGCCGCGGGTAAATCTAATCTCGACCCCGGGGCATTCTTCGGCATGATCGATCGCGCCGTCGAAAAACACCCGCAGATCAAGGTGGTGGCCACTACGCTGCGCGAGGTCCACTCCACCAATCGGCATAGCTGGAGCGCGGTAGCGTGGATCGGGGGCAAGACTTATACCGCTCCGGTCGCCGAGCTCGATGTCTACGATCGGGTGGGCGGCGGCGATGGCTTCGCCTCGGGCTTTTTCTACGGATTGCTGGCGGGCGAATCGCCTGAGGACGCGGTGAAACTCGGCTGGGCGCACGGTGCGCTGCTCACCAGCTTTCCCGGCGATACCACCATGGCCACGCTCGATCAGGTGAAGGCCTTTGCCAAGGGAGGCTCGTCGCGCATTCAAAGGTAGTGGAGCACTATTACTGAGCCGCGACCGCGAGGGAGCGGTGCTTTTCCAGGAGCATGCAATGGCAGCCAAGAATCTGATGGATTTGACCGGGCGTGTCGCCGTGGTGATCGGCGGCACTTCCGGGTTGGGCCGCGAACTGGCCATCGGCCTTGCGGCGGCCGGCGCCCATGTGGTCCCCACCGGACGGCGCGAAGCCATGGTCGCCGAGGTGTGCGCGGAGGTGGAGCGCGCCGGCAGCCGCACTCTTCGGAGGGTTTGCGATATCGGCTCGCGGGCCTCGGTGGACGAATTTCGCGATGCGGTTCTCGCCCAATTCGGGCAGGCCGACATTCTGGTGAACGCCGCCGGCCAGATCTTCCGCAAGCCGACGGTGGACATCACCGAAGCCGAATGGGACGGTCTGATGGACGTTAATCTCACCGGCATGCTGCGCACTTGCCAGTCGTTCTACCCGGCGTTGGCGGCCAACCGCCGCGGGCGCATCGTCAACATTGCGTCGCTGAATTCCTACGTGGCGCTGGTGCAGGTGGCGGCCTACGCCGCTTCCAAATCGGCGGTGCTCTCGCTCACGCGCAGCCTGGCGGTGGAGTGGGCTCAATCGGGAGTCAACGTGAACGCCATCGCCCCCGGCGTATTTCGCACCGATCTGAACGCGGCTTTCCTGGATGGCACCGAGCGCGGGCGCGAATTGAAGCTGCGCACGCCCATGGGACGATTCGGCAATTCGCAGGAACTGATCGGCGCCGCCGTGCTGATGGCGTCCGACGCCGCCAGCTTTATCACAGGGCAATGTCTGGCGGTGGACGGCGGATTTCTGGCATCGGGCGTTAACTCCATTTGAGGCCTTCCATGCTTTCCCGGCGCACCTTCGGAAAATTGACTCTAGGAGCACTATCTATGCCTGCCATGGCTGCCAAGAAGATCGACTCCGTGGTCCGCGGAATTCAATTCGGATTGCAAAGCTACATCTTCACGCGGATCGGATTGCCGCAGGAAAGCCTCGTCGATATCGTGATCGCATCGATGGTGGAGTGCGGCCTCGGAGAGTGCGATTTCTTCGCGCCGCTGGTTGCGCCCGGGCTCACGCCCAATCAATATCAACCCATTCGCAAAAAGTTTGACGATGCGGGAATCGAAATATACGGGCTCAGCGGATTCCCGGGCTCGACCGAGACGGAACTCGCCCGGACGTTCGAAATCGCCGCGGTGCTCGGCGCGCGGCTGATTACTCTAGGGGTCACGCTTCCAGCGGCCAGGCGCATCGTGCCGCTGGTGGAACAGAGTCAGTTTCGTGTCGGCATTCAGGGCAATCCCGACATGAATCCTGCCAATCCTGAGACCATCGCCAGGCCGGAACAATACGAGGAGGCGGCCGCGCTCTCCAAAAGCTACGGCATGAGCTTCGACATCGGCGACGCGACAGGCGGCGGATACGACTCGCTGAAATTCGTCGAGGCTCACCTCGATCGCATGAGTCTGATTTACCTCAAGGATCGCCGCAAGGACAGGCTGAGCGTGCCGTGGGGCGAAGGCGACACGCCGGTAGCGGAGGTCCTGCGGCTTATCCGCAATCGCCAGGCGCCGGTTCGCTGCTATATCGATTGCGATTACAAGACGAGCGATCGTCCCGCCGATGTGAAGCGCTCGTTCGAATTTGCGAAAAAAGCACTTGCGTAGACGTGGGTGGGGCGGACCCCCTGGGGGGTGCCCTCTGGGCCACGGGACGCCCACGTCCCGCTCTTTCCGCGATTCAGGCACTTGCGAACTCGAAGAGGCCGACCAGGGGGTCGGCAGCGGACGTGGGCGTCCGCCCCCCTCACAGCCCCAACGTCTCTACGATCGCCTCGACATCCGCATTGCGCACCAGCACATCCGCTTTGATCAGTGACGGCGATTCGCGCTCGTCGAAGGCTTGAAACAGGGCCATTTTAGCGACGGCATAACGTTCCGTATCCGAGAGCTGGCGGTCGTGCGCCGCTTCCCACCAGGCGATCGTGTCGTGTGGCAGGACGACCTTGCAAGCACGCCAGGTTTTCCGATCGGCCGACATGCTGAACACGAACTCCGTTCCGCTCTCGCCCGATCGCTGGAGCGGCCGCTGACCTTCATAACAGTATTGATAGACGTACCCGCTTTGCGCGGAATAGGTCTTCAGCCGGCGCACCGGTGGGGCGCCTGTGAGCGGCGCTTCCTTTTTCGGGAACAGTTTCTCGAACACAACAATCAGACCTGATATCGGTAATTCCCCTGCTGCAAAGTACGTGGGAGAACTATTGACAAGAATAGCAAGCAGGAGCAAAATGTAATTGGAATCAGGCCGGTTTCATTGATTCCAGCGTTTCATGCCGGTCCGCCAGGGCCGGTAGGAGGTGCCAATATAGAACCGGACGAAGATGGGGGCGGCCTCATCTACGGCGACTGAACAGGCAGTAAAGGGAAGTTCTCAGCAATCGGAATACGACGCCCGCAAACTCGGGCTCGGCGCGCGATGCGCAATTCGGATGATTGAATGAGGAAATCCTCAGTTCAGATGCCGCCTGGATGACCGCCCCTTGTCCTTTTGTCTAGCTCTTTTTCCTCTTTCGCGGATTGTCGGACGCACTGGTGTAAACTAAGGTGAAGTCCCAATCCATTCTTATGACATCGGTTGCTCCCCGGGAAATTGTAAGCGCCCACAGTCCGGATTCCGACGACGCCTTCATGTTCTATGGCCTCGCCACTAAGAAAGTCCGCTCCAGTAAGGTGACCTTCCGGCACGTTCTGGCGGATATCGAGACGCTGAACCGGAAAGCCAGAGACGGGGAATACGAACTGAGCGCAATTTCCTATCACGCTTATCCCTACGTGGCCGACAAGTACTTCCTCATGGCCAGCGGGTCGAGCGTGGGTGACGGGTATGGCCCCATGATCATCGCCAACCGGCCGATGGATCCGGACGAAATCAAGGGCAAGCGCATCGCCGTGCCGGGTAGACTTACCACTGCCTACCTGGCGTGCAAATTGTTTCAGCCCGATTTCGAGGCGGTGGTCACGCCGTTCGACAAGATCACCGACGCGGTGCGCGAACGCACCGTCGATGGCGGGCTGATTATCCACGAAGCGCAGCTAACCTTCGACCGCGAAGGCTTTCACCGCATCGTCGACCTGGGCCGCTGGTTCAAGACCGCCTACGGTCTGCCTCTGCCTCTGGGCGCTAATGTGTTGTTGCGCTCCCTCGATCCGGAGATCCGCAGCGAATGCTGCCGCATGATGCGCGAGAGCATTCAATATGCCCTCGACAATCACGCCGCCGCGCTGGAATACGCCATGCAGTTCGCCCGCGACATGGAACCGCGCCTGGCCGAGAAGTTCGTCGGAATGTACGTCAATCACTACACCGTGGACGCCGGCGAGGTGGTGCCCAAGGCAGCGCAGAAGCTGCTCGATCTGGGATTCGAAGCCGGATTGATCGATCGCAAAGTCGAGCTCGAATTCATCCGTTAGGTGTGGGACGAGCTGCAGCTTTGTCCAGACTCCGGGGCGAGCTCCGCTCGCCTGACAAGCTGAAGCATGTCCCACGAAAGCAAAGCTCCCTGGCACGCCAGACACTCGGGGCATTCAGGGGCGCGCTACATTAGAAACATGCGCGCATTTTCAGTGGTTCTCTTCACGTGTGCAGTTCTGCTCCCTCTGACAGCTCAAGATGTGAAACCCAAGGACGTGCGGGACGCCGCCAAGAGCGGTGCTTCGTCGATCCCTACTTTGCAAGGCTATCTGAAGAACCAGCCTCCGGAGGTCCGCGGGGAGGCGGTCAAGCAACTCACTGAGGTAGGCACAGCCGCCAGCCTCGACCCGCTGATTCTGGGTACTCAGGATGCCGATCCGCAGATCCAGATACTCGCCACCGATGGGTTGGTGAACTTCTACTCGCCGGGCTACGTCAAAACCGGGCTCGCCGGCTCGCTGCGCAAGGTCGGCACCAGTATCAAGGGCAAATTCACCGACACCAACGATCTGGTGATCGACGCGTATGTCACCGTCCGCCCCGAGGTGATTGACGCTATCGCGAAGTTGGTAACCGGTGGCGTCAACGCCGACGTGCGCGCCAATGCCGCTCACGCCGCTGGAATTCTGCGGGGCAAAGCGGCCGTACCGCAACTGATCGAAGCGGTCCATACCAAAGATACCGACGTGATCTACGAGGCGTTGGTGGCCCTGCAGAAGATTCGCGACGAATCGGCCGGCCCGGCCATCCAGTTTCGCCTGCGCGATCTCGACCAGAAAGTGCAGATCGCGGCCATCCAGACCACCGGCGTGCTGCTGAACAAGGCCGCCGTACCCGACCTCATCGACGTGTTCAACCGCGCCAAGAATATGACCGTAAAACGCGAGGCGCTTAGCGCCATCGCCATGCTGCCCGAGCCCTCCGGCCGCCACCTCTATGAGACCAATCTGCACGACAAGGACGATCGCATCCGCGCCGGCGCGGCGGAGGGATTTGCGCGGCTGAAAAATCCCGCCGACCTGCCCATGATCGAGAAGGCGTGGAAGGAGGAGACCAAGACGGCGCCGCGGCTGTCGCTGGCGTTCGCGCAGGTGATGTTGGGCAAAACCGAAATATCCGAATTCAGCCCGCTGCAGTTCCTGATCAACAACCTGAATTCCGCCGCGTATAACGGTGTGGCGTACCCGTTCCTGGTGGAGTTGGCGCGCGACGCGGCGGTGCGCCAGGCGCTCTACGCTCCCATGGCATCGGGGACTAAAGATGAAAAGATTGGATTGGCCCGTGTGCTGGCCCGAAGTGGCGACAGCGGGAGCGTTGCCGCGCTCGATAAATTGAGCAAAGACCCCGACCCCGCCGTTGCACAAGAGGGATTGAAAGCTCTGCGTACTCTGCAGAGCAGGATGTAACTACTTCGCCTTCTTCTGTTTCTGCTGACCGACGCGCACCTTGAAATGGAGCTGTTTGGCTTCCTGGAATGCCTTGTGGTCGTGACGCGCCACGGCATCGGCCAAATACTTCTCCACATTCGCATCCTTGGGTAGGACGCTCATCAAGGTGAAACTATCGTTGCAGGTCGGGCAGAAGGGCCGGAACCGCTTCACATTCGGAATTGCCATAACTTCTATCAGTGTAGCAAAGCCGGCGTGGGGCATGCTTTAGCTTGCCCGCCGGGCGTCAGCCCGGCCAGAGGCGAGCTTGGCTCGCCTGACAAGCAGTGCCGGGCGTCAGCCCGGCCAGTCTATCCGCTATTGGCGCTACACTGGTTGATTCCCTTATGAAACTGCAAAGCCACACCATCACCCAGGGGCGAGACCGCGCCCCGGCGCGCGCCATGCTGAAGGGCATCGGCTTCACCGATGAGGACCTCGCCAAGCCGATTATCGGGGTTGCTAACACCTGGATTGAGACCATGCCCTGCAATTACAATCTGCGCGACCTGGCCGTACAGGTGAAGGAAGGGATCCGCGCGGCCGGCGGCACTCCCATGGAGTTCAACACCATCGCCATCAGCGATGGCGTGACCATGGGAACCGAGGGCATGAAGACCTCGCTTGTGAGCCGTGAAGTGATCGCCGACTCCATCGAGTTGCTGGTGCGCGGCCACATGTTCGACGGCGTCGTGGCGCTGGTGGCGTGCGATAAAACTATCCCGGGCGCCGCCATGGCGCTGCTGCGGCTCAACATTCCGGGCGTGATTCTGTATGGCGGGTCGATCCTGCCCGGCAAGCACAACGGGCACGACATCAGCATTCAGGATGTTTTCGAAGCGGTCGGCGCCAATGCCCGCGGGCGCATGTCCGACGCCGAACTGCTCGACATCGAAAACCATGCCTGCCCCGGCGCGGGCGCTTGCGGCGGCCAGTTCACGGCCAACACCATGGCCACTGTCATGGAGTTGATCGGCCTCGCGCCCATGGGGACGGCCGCGGTGCCGCAGGTGGATAAGCGCAAGGAAGACGTGGCGCGCCGCTGCGGCCGCATCGTCATGGATGCCGTGCGCAATAATTTGCGCGCCCGCGATATCTGCACCCGCAAGGCGTTCGAGAACGCCATTGCCGGCGTGGCGGCGAGCGCCGGATCCACCAACGCCGTACTGCACCTTCTCGCCATGGCGCGCGAAGCCGAAGTGCCGCTGTCGATCGACGATTTCGACGGCATCTGCGCGCGCACTCCGATATTTGTCGACATCAAGCCCGCCGGGCGCTTCATGGCGGCCGACGTCGACAAGGCGGGCGGCATTCCGGTGATCGCCAAGCGCCTCGCGGAAGGCAAATTCGTGGATGGCTCAGCCATCACTGTTACTGGCCGGACGTTCGCCGAAGAGGCCGCCGACGCGCACGAAACTCCCGGACAAGAAGTAGTGCTGCCCCTCGATAAAGTTCTGAAGCCGCGCGGCGGGATAGCCATCCTGCACGGCAGTCTCGCGCCCGAAGGCTGCGTCATCAAACTGGCGGGCCACGATAAGAAGTTGCACAAGGGACCGGCGCGGGTGTTCGATCGCGAAGAGGACGCCATGCAGGCGGTGATCCAGGGCAAGATCAACGCCGGCGACGTGGTGGTGATCCGCTACGAGGGTCCGCGCGGGGGACCGGGGATGCGCGAAATGCTTGGTGTGACGGGCGCGATTGTGGGCGCGGGCCTCTCCGACAGTGTGGCGCTCCTCACCGACGGCCGCTTCAGCGGAGCGACGCACGGATTCATGATCGCCCACGTGGCTCCCGAAGCGTTTAACGGCGGCCCGATCGCATTCGTCCACGAAGGCGACTCCATCACGGTGGACGCCGATCGAGGAGTCCTCGATCTCGATCTGGCGCCTGAGGAACTGGCGCGACGGAAGGCCGCCTGGCAAGCCCCAGCCCCGCGCTATAAGACGGGAGTCTTCGCGAAATACTGCGCGCTGGTGTCTTCAGCGTCGGAGGGTGCCGTCACCCGCGTGTAGGACATGCTTCTTCAGCTTGTCCAGGCGAGCGCAGCTCGCCCTCAAAATTCACAAATTTGCCAGTAACTTCGCGATCAACGCCGTGCGGTCGACGATCCGGTCCACCAAAATGCTCTCGTTCGCCGCGTGCGCGCCCTCGCCCACGCCGCCGAGGCCGTCGAGAGTCGGAATCCCCAGCGCTGCCGTAAAATTCCCGTCCGATCCCCCGCCGGTAAGCGATTCCTCGATCTCCACACCCACTTCCCGCGCCAATTTCTGCGCCGCGCGGAACAGCTTCACGATCCCCGCCGAGCGTTCCATGGGCAGCCGATTCAATCCGCCTGTCACTTCCATCGAGCATCGCCGGTCGATCGGCCGCAGCGAACGGAATTTCTTCTCCAGTCCTGGGGCATCTTTCAATTTGAGAATGCGGATGTCGACCTCGGCGTGCGCTTCCGCCGCCACCACGTTGGAGCGCGTGCCGCCGGCAATCACGCCAGGATTCACCGTAATTCCGCGCGCCAGATTGGTAAAACCGGCAATGCGATCGAGTTGCCGCGCCAGTTCCAGAATCGCGCTCGCCCCCGACGAAAAATCCACTCCCGCGTGCGATGCTTTCCCACGCACCGTTACGGTAAAACCTCCCACGCCCTTGCGGGCCGTCTTCAGCTTACCCGTGAGTCCCGTACCGGGCTCCAGCACCAGCACCGCTGTGCTCCCCACGGCGTTCTTCTCCGTCAGCGGGCGCGAGCTCTCGCTACCCACTTCTTCATCGGAATTGAGCTGCAGCAGCACCTTCGAAGGCGCGGCAATATCCAATTCCCGCAGGGCACGCACCGCGAAAATGAAGAACGCAATGCCCGCCTTCATATCGAGCACACCCGGCCCCCAGAGTCGCCCCTCGGCCTCGCGAAACGGCATGGTCCGCAACGTGCCCATCGGCCATACGGTATCGGAATGGCCCAACGCCAGCATCTGCCCGGTCTTCCTTCGACCCGGCAATTGCATCTCGCAGACCAGGTGCTTGCCGAACTTTCCGCCGGCGTGTGTCTTCACGCGCGCCATCGGCGCCACGGTATCGGAGACCAGTTCCACAAAGCGATTCACCGCCGAAGGGTCGTCGCTCGGCGATTCGCACTCCGCGAACTGGCGAATCAGTGCGACGATAGGGCGCTCCTGCGCCGCGAGATGAGACAGTATCGGGTCCAATTCTTCAGCATAACTGAGCGGCCCACACCGCCGCATGCGATAATTATGCTTCCATGACGGTTTTGGATATCAATGAAATCAGGGGAATTCTGCCCCATCGCTACCCCTTCCTGCTGGTCGATCGGATTGTCGAATTGGAAGCCGACCGGGTGGTCGGAATCAAGAATGTGACTGCCAATGAGCCATTCTTCCAGGGCCATTTCCCCGATTTTCCGGTGATGCCGGGAGTACTGATCATCGAGGCCATGGCGCAGGCCGCCGGCGTGCTGGTGCTGAAATCCATACCCGATCGCGACAATAAGCTGGTGCTGCTGGTGGCCGTGGAGAACGCTCGCTTCCGCCGGCCGGTGGTGCCGGGCGACTCGCTGCGCATGGAAATGAAGGTCATCAAGCGCAAGGCCAGCGTCGCCAAAATGGCCGGCGTGGCGACTGTCGACGGCGTGGTGGTGGCGGAAGCGGAAGTGATGTGCAAGCTGGCCGACAAGGTCGTTAAAGAAGCCGACCCAGCCATCGCGTAGGCAATGCCGATTCATCCCACCGCCATCGTGGACCCTGGGGCGCGCATCGCGGACAGCGCGGACATCGGGCCGTACTCGATCATCGGACCGGAGGTCGAAATCGGGCCGCGTACCCGCCTGATGGCCAACGCTTTCATCGAAGGGCCCACTTGGATCGGCGAAGACAATATTTTCTTCCCGTTCAGCTCCATCGGCGTCGCCTCGCAGGACCTCAAATACAAGGGTGAACGCGCCGAAACGCACATCGGAAACCGCAATCGCATTCGCGAATTTGTCACCATCCATCGCGGCACGGCGGGCGGCGGGCTGGTCACCCGCATCGGCAGCGATAACCTCATCATGACCTACGCCCACGTGGCGCACGATTGCCAGATCGGCGACCACGTGATTCTCGGCAACAGTGTCGGACTGGCTGGCCACGTCATCATCGAAGATTGGGTGGACGTCGCGCCCTTCAGCGGAGTCCATCAGTTCTGCCGGATCGGACGCCACGCGTTCATCGGTCCGTATAGCGTGATCAAGCAGGACATCATGCCGTATTCGCTCACCAGCTACAAACCGGAAGTGAGCGTGTTCGGCGCCAATAGCATCGGCTTGGATCGCCGCGGATTTTCGAAACAGACCGTCGAGGCTTTGCAGACCGCGCTGCGATTGCTGACACGGTCGAATCTGAATACGTCGCAGGCGATTGAGCGGATCGTCGCGGAAGTCCCGCAGTGCGCCGAAGTGGACGAATTGCTGGCCTTCATTCGCGCCTCCGAACGCGGGGTGGTGAAATAGTGGGCCATGCTTCAGAGGGACTTGCAAAATTGCGCGAAAGGCACCGCTCCCTCGCGGTCGCGGCTCATTCTGGCTGGCCGTTTCAAGCTGAGATGAATGAGCCGGGCGCGCAAGCAAGCGGTGCCTTTTTGCTTGCAAGTACCTTTTCAGCTTGCCACGGCGCGCGGAGCTCGCCCTACTAACATGCGCTATGGACTGATCGCCGGCAATGGGCGCTTCCCCGAACTCGCCCTCGAAAGCGCGCGCCAACTCGGGCACGACGTCACCGTCATCGCCATCCAGGAGGAAGCATCGCAGAATCTGGAAGCTCTAGCCGGCCGCTGCTATTGGATCTCGCTCGGCCAACTCAGCAAACTCATCGACATTTTGAAAACGGAAGGCATCACCGAGGTGGTGATGTGTGGGCAGGTCAAACACGCCAGGATTTTTTCGTCGATTACCCCCGATTGGCGTCTGGTCAAGCTGCTGGCCGCCCTCCCCTCGAAGAATACCGATGGCCTGATCGGCGGCGTGATCAAAGTGCTCGCGGACGAGGGCATCCACTTGTCGGATTCCACCGCGCTCCTCAAGCCGATGCTGGCCAGCCTTGGCGCCATGACCGCGCGCCAGCCCGAGAAGGATGAGACCACCGATATCGCATACGGCCGCCGCGTGGCCGACGCGCTGGCGGGGTTCGACGTGGGGCAGAGCGTGGCCATCTGCGAGCGCGCCTGCGTGGCGCTGGAAGCCATGGAAGGCACCGATGCCATGCTCCGTCGGGCGGCCGGACTGGTGAATGGCCGCCGCCTCTCGCTCGTCAAAGTGGCGCGCCGCCGCGAACATTTGCTCTTCGATGTCCCGGTGGTGGGCCTAGCCACCATTCCGGTAATGCGCGAAACCGGGACCACGGTTTTGGCCGTGGAAGCCGGCCGCACCCTCATGCTCGACCGTGAAGAGATGCTGCGCGCCGCCAATGAAGCCGATATTTCCATAGTGGGGTTTTAGTTTGCCGAAACATCGATTGGCAGTAGTCGGAGCCGGACAATTCGGGAAGAATCACTGCCGCGTGGTTCACGAGTCCGCCGGCGCCGAACTTTGCGCCGTGGTGGATACCGATGCGACCCGCGCCGCCGAGTCCGCCAGCCTCTACCAGGCCGAGGCCCTCACCGATTTCCGCCAGCTCGCCGGCAAGGTGGATGCCGCCGTGGTCGCCGTCCCCACCACTTCCCATGAGGCCGTCGCCAGTCCACTGCTCGAGGCCGGCATCGATGTACTCGTGGAGAAGCCCATCGCGCCCGATATGGAATCGGCGGGGAGGATGGTCGAGGCGGCCGAGCGGCACGGGCGGATCCTGCAGGTGGGACATCTGGAGCGGTTCAATCCGGCGGTGGTGGAGCTGGAGCGGCGAGCCACTCTCCCGCTATTCTTCGAAATTCACCGGCTGAACGTCTTCAGCCCGCGCAGCCTGGATGTCGACGTGGTGCTCGACCTGATGATCCACGACATCGACATCGTGCTGGCGCTGGCCAAAGCCGAGCCGGCGGAAATCCGCGCGGCGGGCATTCGCATTCTGTCGCACAAGGTGGATATCGCCAATGTGCGGCTGCAATTTCCCAATGGCTGCGTGGCCAACCTGACAGCTAGCCGCGTCTCCACCGAGCGGGTCCGCAAATTGCGCCTGTTCCAGCCGCGGCAATACTTATCGTTGGATTACGGCCGCCAGGACTTAGTGCTCTTTTCAGTCGGCCAGAACCAACAAATCGGGTTTGAAAAGGCCACCATTAGCCCTAGCGAGCCATTGAAAATACAGCTCCAGGCCTTCCTCGATTCGATAGAAAGTCGTAAAATGCCGAAATGTTCCGGCGCGTCGGCGCGTCTAACTCTGGGGACGGCGTTGGCTATACTTGATAAAATAGAAGAGCACTCCGCTACCGTCTCGCGGTCGTTGGAAGACAGATGGAAACTGCAGTAACACCCCCCTCCGAGGCCGACCTTCATCTGTTGACGGATTGGGCTGAGCCTGGCAGAAATGCCCGCATCGGACGGTCGGCTGTTTTGTCGTTGCTGACCCACGTGTTCGCCATCCTGTTCGTGCTGTGGATGCCTGAGACTTTCATGCAACCGGCGCGCCCCAAGCCGCAGGAGGCGATAGTCACTCCATTGATCCTGCCGCCGCTCTCCTTGACTCAAAGGGAGCCAAACCCCAACAAGATTATCCGCGAGTTCCGTTCCCAGGACCTGACTCCGCGCATTCAGGCGCCCAAAGGGCCGTCTCCCGAACCGCAGGCGGCCGCGCCACATAAGGCTGCCCCGGCTCCGCCGCCACCGCCCAAGGCAGCGCCCCAGACACCTCTGCCGGAGCCCCCGAAAATGGAAATTGCCGCCAACGAGCCGCCCAAGCTGACGCTGCCCGTGCAGCCGCAGGCGCCGCCGCCCAAGCCGCCGTCGCCCTTCGAGGATGTGAAGCCGGCGTCGCCCGGTCAACGGCCGCTGGGGTTGCCCGGCTCTTCGATGGACGATATCATCCGCGGCGCCATGTCGGGGCGCGGCGGAATCGGCTCCCAAGGTTCGGCTCAGATCCCGTCATCCGGCGCGGAACTGCCCACCCTGCTGAGCGATCCCAAAGGCGTCGATTTCAAACCCTACCTGGCGCAAGTGCTCGCCAGCGTGAAGCGCGCCTGGTACGTCATTCTGCCGAAGAACGGACACCGCGGTTACGTCTCGATCCAGTTCGCGATACTGCGCGATGGCACGGTGCGCAAAGTGGCGTACGCGCAATCGACGGGCGATCCCAGCCTCGACAATACGGCCGTGATGGCTATCAGTCAGGCTGGCCCTTTCGGGCCATTGCCGGTGCAATATACCGAGGGCGAAATTCACGTGCAAATGAACTTCGCCTACAATCAACCCCGACAGTAGGACATGCTTCTTCAGCTTGTCCGGCGAGCGAAGCTCGCCCTTTGCGCCGCTCAACTTGAGCGGCGCCGTTTAATCAACTCTTTTGCTTTCAACGAAGGTATGGAAAATCCCGCTCATCTTGAGCGGTGCCGGTGAAAATCGGCCCTCTGTTGTACCATGGAATCGGTCATCCCTCGCGCCGAATTTCCATGCACACCAACCACCTTGCCAACGAGAAAAGCCCGTACCTTCTGCAGCACGCCCACAACCCCGTGGATTGGCGCCCGTGGGGAGCGGAAGCCTTCGCAAAAGCGCGGCGCGAGAATAAACCGATTTTCCTCTCCATTGGATATTCCACGTGCCATTGGTGCCACGTGATGGAGCGCGAGAGTTTTGAAAATCAGCCCATCGCCGACATCCTGAATCGCGAGTTCGTGCCCATCAAAGTGGACCGCGAGGAGCGGCCCGATATCGACCGCATCTACATGACATTTGTGCAGGCCACCACCGGCAGCGGCGGCTGGCCTATGTCCGTGTGGCTTACTCCCGACTTACAGCCCTTCTTCGGCGGCACTTACTTTCCGCCGGTAAATCGCTTCGGCCATCCCGGCTTTCCCGCCGTGCTGACCCAGATTGCCAGCGCCTGGCGGACGCAGCGCGATCAGATTGTCGATTCGGCGCGCGACGCGGTGGAGCAGCTTCGCAAACAGGTGACGGTGGAACCGGGCCGCGCCGGGGGATCCGACGTTGACACCTCCGTGCTCGACACCGGCTTCTTTGCGTTCCGCCGCTCCTTCGATTCGCACCTCGGCGGCTTCGGCGGCGCGCCGAAATTTCCGCGACCCTCCGTTTTCAACTTTCTGCTGCGCTACTACGCGCGCACCAAGGGCGAGGAAGCCCTCGAAATGGTGCTGAAGACCCTGCGCGAGATGGCCAAGGGCGGCATGCACGACCAGCTCGGCGGGGGCTTCCACCGCTATTCGGTCGACGAGCGCTGGTTCGTACCGCACTTCGAGAAGATGCTCTACGACCAGGGCCAGCTCGCCATCGCCTACCTGGAAGCCTTCCAGATTACCCGCGATGACCAGTACGCCGCGGTGGCCCGCCGCATCTTCGATTACGTCCTCCGCGATATGACCGAAGCGGGCGGCGCCTTTTACTCCGCCGAAGACGCCGATAGCGCGGCCGACGCCTCGCGCCCCAACGAAAAAGGCGAGGGCGCCTTTTATATCTGGAGCGCCGGCGAAATTCGCGCGCTGGTGGAAGCTCCGGTGAGCGATTGGTTCTTCCATCGCTACGGAGTGGTGGAGAGCGGCAACGTCGCCAACGATCCCCATCGTGAATTCACCGGCCGCAACATTCTCTACCAAGCCAACGAGTTCGAAGATACCGCGCTCCATTTCGATCGTCCCGTAGAGGAGATCCGGCAGGCGCTCGATCGGGCCGCTGAAACCCTTCTCGCCGCGCGCGCCAGGCGCCCCCGGCCGCATCTCGACGACAAAATCCTCACGTCCTGGAACGGGCTGATGATTTCGGCCTTCGCCAAAGGAGGCGCCGTGCTCGCAGAGCGGCGGTACGCCAACGCGGCGCGCCGGGCAGCGGAGTTCCTGATCGCTCGCATGTACCATCCAGGTACCGGCATCCTGCTGCGGCGTTATCGCCAGGGCGATGCCGCCATCCCGGGTTTTCTGGACGACTACGCCTTGTTTGCGCAGGCGCTGCTCGACCTCTACGAAACGCAGTTCGATCGCCGCCATCTCGATCTCGCGCTCCAGCTCACCGAAAAACAGCGCGCCCTGTTCGAAGACACCGCCCGCGGCGCGTTTTTCAGTTCGGTGGAGGGCGACAGCGAGCTGCTGCTGCGTGTGAAGGAAGATTACGATGGCGCCGAGCCATCCGGCAATTCGGTCGCGCTCAACAATCTGCTGCGGCTCGCGCAGATCTTCAATCGGGAAGACCTGCGTACGTCGGCCGAGCGTCTGCTGGCCGCATTCGCGCCCCGCTTGACGGCGCTTCCGGTGGCGCTGCCCGAAATGCTGGCAGCTTGCGAGTTCCACTTGGGGCAGGAACGCCAAATCATTCTGGTCGGCAGCCGGGACGCCGACGATACCAAAGCGCTACTCGACACACTGCACGCGCGCTTCGTGCCGAATAAGGTCGTGCTGCTGGTGGATTCCGAAGATTCGCGCGCGGCGCTATCGGCGGGTATTCCCGCTATCGCCGCCATGCAACCGGTAGACGGCCGCGCCAGCGCGTACGTCTGCCGCGATTATGCATGTCAGATGCCCGTCAATTCGGCGGACCGCATGGCCGAGTTGATACAATACTGAATCATTCACCAAGAAAAGGACAATGGAGGATTAATGGAAAGAGCAGGAGCAACAACCCTGAAGGGAAATCCCCTGACGTTGATTGGCCCGGAATTGAAAGCCGGCGATGCCGCCCCCGATTTCCATGTGGTCGACAACGGTCTGAAGCCCGTCACCTTGAAAGACACTGAAGGCCAGGTGCGCATCATCAGCGTGATCCCTTCGCTCGATACGCCGGTGTGCGACGCGCAGACCAAGCGGTTCAACGAGGAAGCCGGCAAGCTGCCGAATGTCAGCATTATCACCGTGAGCATGGATTTGCCGTTCGCCCAAAAGCGCTGGTGCGGCGCCTTCGGAGTGGACAACGTGAAGATGCTCTCCGATCACGTAGACGGCTCCTTCGGGTCCAATTATGGAACGCTGATCAAGGAACTGCGCATCGAGAGCCGCGCGATCTTTGTGTTGGATCCCGAAAACAAGATCAGGCACGCCGAGTACGTGAAGGAAGTGGCCGATCACCCGGACTACGAAGCAGCCCTTTCCGCCGCCCGAACCGCCGGCGCGCGGACGGCGTAGCGGCAGCCCAGAGGTTCGACTGAACCCCCGGCAACCATCTCCGCCCGGCGCACGCGAGAGTTCCCTGGCGCGTGCGGTGGGAAGCCCCCTGGTGCGCGGCGGACTGACGCTGGTCGCCGGAGTTCTCACCGGCAATCTTCTGGGGTTCGGGCGAGTCGCGCTCACGGCTTATTTCCTCGGGACGCACAGCCGCGCCGATTCGCTGGCGGTGGCCATCGGCCCCATGGACACCCTGAACTCGCTGCTGATCAACAGCGTGATCTTCGCATTCGTTCCCATGCTGACAGCCTGCGGCGAGGCGGACCGGGCGGCGCTTTTCCGGCGGCTCAACCGGCTGTTGATCTGGGTATTTTCCGGCGTCGCTGCGGCGTTGATGCTGAGCGCTCCATGGCTCATGCGCCTTCTGGCGCCGGGCCTCAAGCCGCAGGACTTAGACGCCTCCGTCACCATTCTGCGAGTGCTCTCGCTTTCCACCATCGCGGCCGGAGCGGGCGCGGTGCACTGCGCCCTGCTCTACACCGGCCGCCGCTTTCTGCCGACGGCCTTCTACCAGGCGGCGCTCAATGTATTCACCATCATCGGCGCGCTCAGCTTGTGGCGGGTGCTCGGAGTATACGCGTTTGCGGTGGGCTATACAGCCGGCGCGTGGGCGCAGCTGGCAATCGTATGGTTCGCCGCCCGCTCGGGCCTGCCGGCCGAGAACCCGCCATGCGAGATCCATTGGAAAGAAATTCTGGCCAAACCGGCGTTTTTTATCGTCTACGCGGTAGGGCTCGGCCTGAACATGATTTTCACCCGCGCTTATTGTACGCATGCCGGACCGGGCATGGCTGCGGCGCTGGATTACTGTCTGCGCGGCGTGGGTGTGCCGCTGGCCATCCTGGTAACTCCGATCTCGAATTCGCTGTTGCCCGAGATCGCCCGGCTGCGCACTCTGTTCCGCCTCCGTGACGCCTTCCGTTTGATTGACCGCACCACTGCGCTGGCTGCCCTGGCTGCGGTGGCAGGCTGCGGTTTCGCGCTGCTGTTCCGCGAACCGGCCATCCGCATCGTCTTCCAGCGCGGCGCATTCCGCGCCGATTCGACCGCACTGGTCTCGGCCGTATTTCTGACCCTCGGTCCGAGTCTGATCGGTTGGAGCCTGCTGGAGATCTTCTCGCGCTCCCTTTTTGCGTTGGATCGCCCCTGGCCGCCGGTGATCGCCGCCTGGATTCCGGTCGTGGTCAACACGACACTCACCCTCTGGCTGCACAGCTTCCGTCCGCAGCTGATCGGGCTAGGCGCTTCCCTGGGACTGCTGACCGGCTTTCTGGCGTTATTCGCCGTGGCCCACGCCAATCGCGCGCGCTGGCTGGCGCTTTGAAATCCACGGTCTCTTGCGCAAAATGGTGGGGCGGACCCCCTGGTCCGCGCGGGACGCCCTCGTCCCGCTCTCTCATCGAAGGATCATGCGATGGGACCGCGAAGGGGCCGACCAGGGGGTCGGCCCGCGGACGTGGGCGTCCGCCCCACAGCCTGTGCAGCGGCTAAGCCTGAAGCCTGCGCCACCTAGAAATTCACGATGGAAGCGAACGACACCGCGTCGAGACTCGCGCCGCCCACCAGGCTGCCGTCGATTTCCGGCTGCGCCATCAAACTCTTCACGTTGTCGGGCTTCACGCTGCCGCCGTACAGAATGCGCACCGCCTCGGCGGCATCCTTGCCGTACTTCGCGCGCACTTGGTTGCGGATCGTGCGATGGGCGTCGGCCGCGATTTCCGGAGTCGCCGTTTTGCCCGTTCCGATGGCCCAGACCGGCTCGTAGGCAATCACGATCCTGGCGAATTGCGCCTCGCTCAAGCCCGCGATTCCGCCCTGAAACTGGCTCACCAGAACTTTTTCCGTGTCCCCGCTCTCGCGCTCTTCCAGCCGCTCGCCCACGCACACAATCGGCGTCAGGCCGGCTTCCAGCGCTGCCTGAGTCCGTTTCAGCACCGTCGCGTCCGTCTCGCCGAAATATTGGCGGCGCTCGCTATGCCCCACGATGGTGTGCGTCACGCCCACGGCGTGCAGCATGCCGGCGGCAATCTCGCCGGTGAACGCGCCTTCCTTTGCCCAGGCGACATTCTGCGCGCCCACGTGAATGCGGCTGCCCTTGGCGGCGTCGACGGCCGCCGCAAGATTCGTGAAAGGAGGACAGATCACGATCTCGCAGTGCTCCGATTTTTCGGTCAGCGGCCGAAATTTCTCGAAGAATGCGGTTGTTTCCGCGGGCGTCTTGTACATTTTCCAATTGCCCGCCATGACTGGTTTTCTCATAGAATTTGCTCCAAAAAACTGGCGCCGTGCGCGATGGACGTGCCGAAATTGGCCGCCACCGTCTGCCCGATATCCGAAAGCGACGCCCGCAGGCCCAGATCCACGCCGCTTTTCACGCGCGGACCGAGAGCCAGCAGCGGAACGTACTCGCGCGTGTGGTCGGTGCCGGGAACGGTCGGATCGCATCCGTGATCGGCGGTGAAGATCGCCAGATCGCCGGGAAGAAGAGCGGCGCGGAATTGCGGCAGCCAGCGATCGAATTCTTCCAGCGCCGCGCCATACCCGGCGACATCGTTGCGATGGCCGTACAGTTGGTCGAAATCCACCAGGTTCACAAAAATCAACCCGGATTCGCAGTTCTCCATCGCTTCCAGCGTCTTGGCCATGCCGTCGGGGTTGTTCCTGGTCTTCGCCGATTCCCCGATGCCGCGTCCCAGAAAGACGTCGAAAATTTTACCCACGCTCGCCACCGGGACACCGCGATCGGCCAGGCGATCGAGCAGCATCCCGCCCGGCGGCGGCACGGCGTAATCATGGCGGTTTGCGGTGCGCGTGAAATGGCCGGGAGCACCCACGAATGGCCGCGCAATCACCCGGCCCACTTCCGCCGGACCGCGCAAAATGTCGCGCGCCGTCTCGCAGATTTTATACAGCTCCCACAGCGGAATTACCTCTTCGTGCGCGGCCACTTGGAATACGCTATCGGCCGAGGTGTAAACAATCGGCGAGCCGGTGCGCATGTGCTCGGCGCCCAATTCCTGAATAATCTCCGTGCCGGAAGCGGCCTTATTCCCTAACGACCCGCGGCCGATCCGCCGCTCGAATTCCCGCATGATCTCCGGCGGAAATCCGTGAGGGTAGAGCGGGAAAGGCCGGTCCAGATGAATGCCGGCCATTTCCCAATGGCCGGTGGTGGTATCTTTGCCGGGCGAAGCCAACGTGCAGCGGCCGAACGAGCCCTCGGGATTTTCCACGGGCGCGATTCCGGCCAGCGCTTTCATGTTCCCCAGGCCGAGCGATGCCAGGTTCGGAAGCGCCAGTCCGCGCAGGCGTGCGATGTTGCCCAGCGTGTCCGCGTGCGGCGGATCGCCGAATGCCGCGGCGTCGGGCATGGCTCCGATACCGACGCTGTCGAGGACGATCCAAATGATGCGCGGGAACACTTTCTTCGAGGTTAGCATGCGGCGAAAAGTTTGCCGCTTCACCTGATGCCGTGGAAATTGCCTTGAGCCCGCATCCCGCTCCCTGTGGTCGCGGCTCGGAAACGCAGTGTGCCGACACCGAGCCGCGACCGCAGGGAGCGGAATGCGCCACGCTAAACTGGCTCAACTCATTTTCCCCGCCCCGCCAGAATTGCAGGACGACCTCAAGAGTTCGGAAACTGATCTCGACCCATGGGAGCGCCACGGAAGCAGTATGACTGCCGACTTCACCCCATCAGCTTGACCCAGATATAAATCACCGGCAGCGTGAAAAGCGTGCTGTCCACGCGATCGAGAAATCCGCCGTGGCCGGGCAGAATTCCGCTCGAATCCTTGACGCTGGCGCCGCGCTTCATGGCCGATTCCGCCAGGTCTCCCAGCTGTCCTGCCATATTCGCCACCGCCGTCAAACCAAACGCCGGGAGTAAACTCACGCCGGGGATGAAGCGCACCAGGTAGGCGCCGCCGATCAGCACCGACGTCACCACCGACGCCGCCGCTCCCTCCCACGACTTCATGGGACTCACTCGCGGGGCCAGTTTGTGTTTTCCGAACGCGCGCCCGATGTAATAGGCCCCGCTGTCTCCCGCCCAGTTCAGCAGCAGCGCGTACATCAGCCAATGCGGGCTGTGATACTGCCGCAATTCCAGCGCCGCCTTCCAGCAGCCGAACACGTACACCACTCCCATCAGCAGCAACGCCGCGCGCGGCAGGCTCTTCGAGAGATTGTCGACCCGCATGGCGGTCGCCATCGCGGCCAGAGCGACAACCGCAATCAACGGCCAGGATTCCGCCTGCCAGACCAGGAGCAGCACCCCGGCGCCGTAACCCATGGGACCGAGGGTGCCGAATCCGTAGCCTTCGGCGATGCCCGTGTATTCGTAGTAACACAGCAGCGATACCGTGATCAGGACCGCGATAAATAACCAGAACGGCGCCCACAAGACTACATACACGACTGTGGGAATCAGGACGAATGCGGTGAGCAGCCGCTTCATGACGAGCGGAGCGCTGCGATCAAGCTATCGTCATCGGCAGCTCCGGCGCCGTTGGCCGCCCGCCCGGCCGGAGATCCGCTCAATCCGCCATAACGGCGGTCGCGCTTCTGGTATTCCAAAACAGCCTGCAGCAGGTCCGTGCGCGTGAAATCCGGCCAGAGCGTTTCGGTGACATACAACTCGGCGTAAGCGATTTGCCACAACAGGAAATTGCTGATCCGCATCTCGCCGGAAGTGCGGATCAGGAGGTCGGGATCGGGACTCGTCGCCGTGTACAGGTTGGTGGCGATCAACTCCTCGTCGATGCGCACCGACCCTATGCTGCCGTCGAGCCTCGCCATGTCGAGCGCGGCGTTGACGGCATCGACGATCTCGGCGCGCCCGCCGTAGTTGATGGCCAGATTCACCAGCAAACCGCGATTGGCGCTGGTGGCCTCCACGGCCGATTCGAGTTCGCGCTGCACTTGCGGCGGCAGCGCGTCCAGGCGGCCGATGGCCTGCAGGCGGATGTCGTTGCGCTGCAGGTCGGGAAGCTCGTGCTTCAAATAGTAGCGGAGCAGGCGCCACAAAGTTTCCACTTCGGCGCGCGGACGCTTCCAGTTCTCCACCGAGAAGGCATACAAGGTCAGCACCTTCACACCCAACCGGGCGCACGTCTCCACGGTCGAACGGACGGGACCGATCCCGGCCTTATGTCCCGCGACTCGCGGTAACCTTCGCCGGCCGGCCCAACGGCCATTCCCATCCATGATGACGGCGATGTGTGCGGGGAGCCGGGTAGGATCGATAGCCTGGACCAAGTCCCAGTCTTTGTCTCCGGGCTGGACCGCTTCCAGTAAAGCCTTCATGAATAAATTCTTATGGTACAACAGCGTGCCGCCGCTCAGGAAACCCGGTAACCCTACACCTTCCCGAGCCGAAAGGCGAGAGCGAGCTCCGCTCGCTGGGACAAGCTGAAGCTTATCCCACAAAATCGGATGTGGGGTAACCTTTAGCCGGCCCTGGTCTGCCAGGCCACTAAAGGCGACGAAGCTCAGCCTGCGACGGGATTCCTCGAATCCGCTTGCTGACGCGCGCGGCTCGGTAGCCCTATTCCTCCCGCAGCGTGCGCACCGGGTCGATCAGCGCGGCGCGGCGGGCGGGGAGCCACGCAGCGGCCAGCGCCACGGCGAGCAGCACGGCCGGCGCGGCCGCCAGACTCCAGGGATCGCGCGCGCCGACGTTAAACAGCATGCTGGCCAAAAGGCGGGTGACTGCCAGCGATCCGGCCAATCCCGCGACGATGCCCGCCAGCGTCCACCCAACGGCGTGACGAAGGAACATCCGCGTCACCGCCGCCGGCGTAGCGCCCAGCGCCATCCGGACCCCCACTTCGCGCGTCCGTTGGCCCACCAGGAATGCCATCACGCCGTAAATTCCGATCGCCGCCAGAAGCAAACCAATGCCGGCGAACCCTCCCAGCAGAAGCGCGTCGAAGCGCGGTGTGACCGTGAGGTGGCCGGCGCGTTCTTGGAGAGTCTGCACCGTCACCGGCACAGAGGGATCCAGATCCGCGATCAAGCTACGCAGCGTCTTGGCCATGGTTTGCGGCGACAGCGCACTGCGCACGATCGCCGTCCCCCCGCGCCAGCCGCCCGCGGGCGCGCGGTTGTTATAAGTCTCATCGGCAAAGTGTTTCCGCAGTTCGTAATACTCCGGCTCCGGATGGTGGTCGAGCCCGTTATTGATCACGTCGCCGGCAATTCCGACTATGTTATGCCAGATACCGCCCGTGTTCAGCATGTGCCGCCCGAGCGCATCGCCATCGGGAAACAGACGGCGCGCCAGCTCGCGACCTAGAATGATCGGCATCTCCTTGGAATCCCGCTCTTGTTCGGTAAAGGCGCGTCCGCGCACCATCGGAATGCCCATGGCGGCGAAATATCCGGGAGTAATGTATCGCCAGCCCACCATTCCGCCGGAGCCTTCGGGATACGGCGGCCGTCCCTCCACATCGAGCACGAAGAACGGGCGGGACCGCGATCCGCCGTAGGGCGGGATGGTGTCGCTAATAGCGAACGTGGGGTGTCCCGGAAGCTCGCCCAGGCGCGATTCCAGCCGTTCGAAAAACTCGAGCTCGTTCGACCCTTTGCCGATGACGAACTGCGCTGCCACCGTCTGCTGGGTGTCCATGCCGAGCGGCACTTTCTCCAGATTCCATAGCGATCGCAGCAGCAATCCCGCGCCCGTTAGCAAAACGAGCGAGGCGGCGATCTGCGCGGCGATCAGCATGTGGCGCAG
>Ga0326728_10008409_pt1 | contig 25675 bp, 23 predicted proteins | sample MB3enrmetagenome_FD_207602 | JGI IMG/M metagenome (GOLD analysis project Ga0326728, IMG submission 207602) | Lab enriched peat soil microbial communities from McLean, Ithaca, NY, United States - MB31MN | ecosystem: Environmental > Terrestrial > Soil > Wetlands > Peat | place: USA: New York... | reverse complement strand
GTCCAAACACCAGAAAAGCGATGAAGTTGAAAAACGCGGCCCAGAAGACCGCGAAAGACGGACGAAGGACGCGCGTCGAAACGATGGTGGCGATCGAGTTGGCGGCGTCGTGAAGGCCGTTCAGAAAATCGAAGGCGAGCGCGGTGGCGATCAAGCCGATGAGCAGCGGCGCGGCAAGAGAGGCGGTCATGACGCCGGAGCCTTAAAGGTGTTCGATCACGATGCCGTTGATTTGATTCGCGACATCCTCGAACCGATCGAGCACCTTTTCCAGATGCTCGTAGATTCGCGAGCCGACGATAAAGGCCATCGGATCGCTGTTGCCGAGCCGATGGAAGAGATCCCGCAACCCTTCGTCATACAACTGGTCCGACCTGTCTTCGAGTTGGGTGACGTTCTCCGCGAACGTGTTGATCGCGCCCGCGTGCGCCGCGATCTCCCGCAGCAGCGGAACCGTCTTCGCCGTCAGTCCGGCCGCTTCGACGGCCAACGCCGCCATGTCCCGCATGAGCGGATCGAAGCGGCGAACTTCGAACAGCATGATCGTCTTCACGGTCTGATGCATCTGGTCGATGGCGTCGTCCATGGATTGGATCAGCTCCTGGATGTCGCTGCGGTCGAAAGGGGTGATGAACGTGCGGCGCACCGACTGCATGACCTGGTGCGCGATCTCGTCGGCGTCGCGTTCTTTATCGATGACGAGGCGGCAATAGCGAGCGGCCTCCTCTCCGCCCTGGAGCAACTTATGCAACGCGTCCGCGCCGTCGACCAATATTTTCGCATGGCTTTCGAATAAATCGAAGAATTTGTCCTCGCGGGGCAAAATCTTCTGAAACCATTTCATCACGAGCGTAGCTCCGCGGGCTGGGTGACGCCTAGGATATTGCGCGACGGAAAGGAACAAGAAATCTTCGGCGGAGGGACGGCGGCGTTGGTCTGCGGCGGCGACGCGCCTGACGGCGCAGCGCGGCCGGCGCTCGGTTTTTCCTTCCGGGCGCAGCGAGCGGTTCCGTATCGGCGGGCCAACCGATCGAGTCGGGAAGACCGCTTATGGAGCGCGAACCGGCTCCCGGTCAAATGTCGCCGTCCGTCCGCCGGACATTCGATCCCGCCCCAGGACGCCGCGCAGCGACGGCGGCGCGGAGCGGCCACGCGCCGTCGCCCGCCACAAAATGGGCGCAAGGGACTGGCAGGGAACGCTCAGCCGGGCGCCGGCCGCCCGCGATCGCCGCCGCCGAGTCGGCGCGCGCCCTTCGAGCCGGTCAAAGCGGAGAATCCATGACGATCCTTCGGCCCCTCGCCTGGTCGGCCCTCGCGCTTCTTCTGTTCGCGCCCTGCGCCTCGGCCGGGGACGAGACGCCGACGCCGCCCGCCAGGCCCGCCGATCTCGCCGCGGCCGCCAAGGACGTCCAGCCGAAATCGCCCGCCGCCCCCGCTTCGCCCGCCGGTCTCGCCCAGCCGGCCCAGGACGTCCAACCGAAATCGCCCGCTGCGCCGGCTTCGCCCACCCCGCTCGCGGAGCCGGCCAAGGCCGCGCCGAGCGATCTCAAGGCGCCGCCGACGCCGCCCGCCAGGCCCGCCGACCTCGCCGAGCCGAGCCGGGACGCGGCCAAGCCGGAACTGACGGCCGACGAGGCCGTCGCCAAGGCCAACGCCTTTCTCGACGGCGCGCGCGTGATGACCGCGGACTTCGTGCAGATCGGGCCCGACGGGACGCGCTCGGAAGGCCAGCTCTATGTCGAGCGGCCGGGCCGGATGCTGTTCCGCTTCGCCCCGCCGGCGCGGCTGGAAATCGTCGCCGACGGGCGCTCGGTCGCGGTGCGCGACCAGAAGCTCGACACTCAGGACCTCTATTTCATCGCCCAGACGCCGCTGAAATTCCTGCTCGCCGACCACATCGACATCGCCAAGGACACCACCGTCAAGCGGGTCACGATCGACGACAACGCCGCCACGATCGAGATCGAGGACAAGGCGACGTTCGGCGGCACGGCCGAGATCGCGCTGGTGTTCGATCCCGACACGTTCGCGCTGAAGCAATGGACCGTCCTCGACCCGCAGGGCTTTCAGACGGTGGTCACTCTGTTCAACGTCGACCTGACCACCGAGCCCGATCGCGACCTCTTCCACATCAACGAAACGCCGGTCCCGACCGGCGCGAAGCGCGAGTAGCGCGGCCGCCTTGCCGACCCTCGCCGCAACGTGCGAAAGGACGCGCTCGAGCGCGCGCTTCGCCGCCTCGGCGCCGCCCAGACATTCGCCCCGCCCCCCGCAGAACAGGCCTCCCCTTGCGCTTCTCGATCTCGACCTGGAACATCAATTCGGTGCGCCTGCGCATCGCGCTGGTCGCGCGCTATCTCGACGAACAGCGCCCCGACGTCCTCTGCCTGCAGGAGACCAAGTGCCCCGACGCGCAATTCCCGCTCGCCGAGTTCGCAAGGCTCGGCTACCGGCACGTCGCGCTCAACGGCCAGAAGGGCTATCACGGCGTCGCGATCGTCTCGCGCCATGCGTTCGGCGGCGAGAGCCGGCGCGATTTTTGCGCCAAGGGCGATTCGCGCCACGTCGCGGCGACGCTGGCGGGCAAGGCGGACGGCCTGGAAATCCATAATTTCTACGTGCCCGCCGGCGGCGACGAGCCCGATCCCGAAGTCAACGACAAGTTCGCCCACAAGCTCGCCTTCGTCGACGAAATGGCGGCCTGGTTCGGCGCGGAAAACAAGGCCGCCGGCCGCGCTATTCTCGTCGGCGATCTCAACATCGCGCCGCTCGAACACGACGTTTGGAGCCACAAGGCGCTTCTTCACGTCGTCAGCCACACGCCGATCGAGGTGGAGAAGCTCGGCCGCGCGCAGGCCGCCGGTCCCTGGATCGACGCCTTGCGCAAGTTCGCGCCCCCTCAGCAGAAGCTCTACACTTGGTGGAGCTACCGCGCGCCCGACTGGGCGAAGGCCGACAAGGGCCGCCGCCTCGATCATGTCTGGGTCAGCCCGGCGCTGGCCGACGCGGTCAAATCGATGCAGGTGCTGCGCGAAGCCCGCGGCTGGGAGCGCCCCTCCGACCACGCGCCGGTGAAGGTGGAGATCGAGCTGTAGGCGAGCCCATTCCGCCCCGACGGCGAGACGGTCGCTGCGATCCCGGTCAAACGCCGCGCCCGCGGTCGGACGCCGCTTTCGGCGTCCCCGCCGCTGGCCTCAGGGCGCGCTGGCCAGGTCCAGCGCCGCGACGTCCTCGGCGCTGAGCTCCAGCGTCGCCGCGCGGACGAGGCTTTCCACCTGGGCGAGCGAGGTGGCGCTGGCGATCGGCGCCGTGACGCCGCGCCGGGCGACGATCCAGGCCAGCGCGATCGTCGCCGGCTTGACGCCATGGCGCGCCGCGACCTCGTCGAGCGCGGCGAGAATGCGAAAGCCGCGCGGGTTGAGATAGGCCTTCACGCCGCCGCCGCGCGGGCTTTGGCCGAGGTCGGCCTCGCCGCGATATTTGCCCGACAAAAAGCCTTTGGCGAGGCTGTAATAGCTGACGACGCCGATCTCCTGCGCCAGGCAGAGATCGCTGAGCGGCCCGTCGAAGGCGGCGCGATCGTAGAGATTGTATTCGGGCTCCAGAACCTCGTAGCGCGGCAGGCCCTTCGCCTTCGCCGCTTGAAGCGCGGCGGCGAGCTGGCCCGCGTTGAGATTCGAGGCGCCGCACCAGCGGATCTTGCCTTTGGCGATCAGCCGCTGGTAGGCGCCGAGCGTCTCCTCGTAAGGCGTCGCCGCGTCCGGCCAGTGCGAGAGATAGAGGTCGATGGTCTCGATCCGCAGCCGCTTCAGCGACGCCTCGACCTCCTCCTCGATATAGCGGGCGGAGAGCCCCTTCTTTCCCGGCCCCATCGGTGAGCCGACCTTGGTGATGACGGTGATCGCGCGGCGATTGCCGCGCGCCTTCATCCACTCGCCGATGATCGTCTCGGATTCGCCGCCCTGGTTGCCCGGCGCCCAGGTCGAATAGGAGTCGGCGGTGTCGATCGCGTCGAGGCCCGCCGCGGCGAAGCGGTCGAGCAGCGCAAACGACGTCTTCTTGTCCGCCGTCCAGCCGAACACGTTGCCGCCGAGCACGACGGGGGCGATGGACAGATCGGTGCGGCCCAGTCTTCGTTTTTGCATGCGAGCCTCCTCGGCGGCGAGACTAGCGCGAATCCGCGCAGCGCGAAACGCCCGACGCCGCCCCTATCGTGTCGGGGCGCGGAACTCGGCTTAACGGCGCCGCTGCTGCGATGCGACGGTCCTTAGCCATCGACCTCTTGGAGGCAAGAATTCCGATCGTGAGGACCTGTCAAGGACGGCGCCATCGCCCGTCTTGTTAGACGGGCGTCTCCCGACGCCCTATGGCGCCGCCGCGCAGCGGCTAAAGTCCTTGACACGTCCTCACGATCGGAAAAAGCCGCTCTCCAAGAGGTCGATGGCGAGCTGTGTCGATGGCTGCTGGCTTTGTCGATGCGGTATTGAAATGCGCACTACACGCGAGGAGCCATACATGACGCTCACGATCCGCAATCCCGAGGCCGACGCGCTGGCCAGGCGTCTGGCCAAGCTCGACGACACAACGGTCACCGAAGCGGTGATCGCCGCGCTCAAGGAAGCCATCGCGGCGCGTTTGCGGCGGGAGACGCCGACCGAAACCGCCCGCAGGACACTGGCGGAGCACGGCCTATCGTTTCCGAACAACCGGCGGCCGGTTCCTCCGCGAGCCTATCACGACCTCGACCACGATCTGACGGAAGACCGCTGAGATGTTCGTCGACGCCTGCGCGATCGGTTTTGGACTGCACCCCTCGTGTGAGACACGCCAATTCGGTGACGAGGCGGTCAGGGGTTGAGTGCACTGTCACCGTAACCGAGGGGTTGAGTGCACTGTCACCGCAACCGGGGGTTGAGTGCACTGTCACCGTAACCGCGGGGGTTGAGTGCACTGTCACCGTAACCGCGTAACCGTGTCACCGTAACCGGAATTAGCGTGTCTCACACGAGGGGTGCAGTCCATAACCGCGTAACCGTAACCACCGTAACCACGTAACCACGTAACCAAATGAATAGAGCGCGCGTTCACCAGAATCTGGAGGAACGCGGCATTCAGCTGCGGTACCCGCCCTCGCCGCGCGAAGTTCTCGCCCACGCCGTCGCGGTCGCGGAGAAACACGGCGTCGGCAAGCGCGCGCTCAGCAACCTCGATTGCTTCCATTACGCCTACGCCAAGACGACGAACGAGCCGCTGCTGACCCTCGACGCGCGTTTGCGCGCGACGGACGTCGCGACGCGGCCGTGAGCTCGCCCGACGATCCGGGGCGCCCGCCTTTTACGGCACCACCCTCACCGCGCCGCGCGCGGCGCTGGTGGCGAAGGTCGCGTAGGCGCGCAACGCCTTGGAGACGGCGCGCTTGCGGGGCTTGGCCGGCTTCCAGGCGTCCTTGCCCTTCGCCTCCATCGCGGCGCGGCGGCGCGCGAGAACCTCGCCGGACACGCGCAGCTCGACCTTGCGCGCGGGGATGTCGAAGGCGATCGGATCGCCGGGCTCGATCAGGGCGATCGCGCCCCCTTCGGCCGCCTCGGGCGAGACGTGGCACACCGACAGCCCCGCGGTGCCGCCGGAAAAGCGGCCGTCGGTGATCAGCGCGCACGCCTTGCCCAAGTGCTTCGACTTGAGGTAGCTCGTCGGGTAGAGCATCTCCTGCATGCCCGGCCCGCCGCGCGGCCCCTCGTAGCGGATGACGACCACGTCGCCGGCGACGACCGCGCCGCCGAGAATGCCTTGCGAAGCGTCGTCCTGGCTCTCGAACACCTTCGCCGGGCCTTCGAACTTCAACATCGACGGGTCGACGCCGGCGGTCTTCACGATGGCGCCGTCCTCGGCGAGGTTGCCCTTCAGCACCGCCAATCCGCCGTCCTTGGAAAAGGCGTGCTCGACGTCGCGGACGGCGCCTTTAACGCGGTCCTCGTCGAGCTTGTCCCAGCGCGCGGCCTGGCTGAACGCCGCCTGCGTCGGCACGCCGCCGGGCGCCGCGGCGTAGAACTCGCGCGTCGCCTTCGAGGCGTCGCGGCGGATGTCCCAGCGCGCCAGCGCCTGCGCGAGCGACTCGGCGTGGACCATCTTGACGTCGCGGTTGAGCAATCCGGCGCGGTCGAGCTCGCCGAGGATGCCCATGATGCCGCCGGCGCGGTGGACGTCCTCGACATGCACGTCGGGAACCGAGGGCGCGACCTTGCACAAATTCGGCACGCGGCGCGACAGCCGGTCGATGTCGGCCATGGTGAAGTCGACCTCCCCCTCCTGGGCGGCGGCGAGCAGGTGCAGCACGGTGTTGGTCGAGCCGCCCATCGCGATGTCGAGGCTCATGGCGTTCTCGAACGCCTTGAAGTTGGCGATCGAGCGCGGCAGCACGCTCGCGTCATCCTGCTCGTACCAGCGCTGGGCGAGGTCGACGATCAAATGTCCCGCCTCGACGAACAGTTTCTTGCGGTCGGCGTGGGTGGCGAGCATCGTGCCGTTGCCCGGCAGCGACAGGCCGAGCGCCTCGGTCAGGCAGTTCATCGAATTGGCGGTGAACATGCCCGAGCACGAGCCGCAGGTCGGACAGGCCGAGCGCTCGATCGCCTCGACCTCTTCGTCGCTCACCGCGCTGTCGGCGGCGGCGACCATCGCGTCAATCAGGTCGACTGCGACGGTCTTGCCCTTGAGCTTGACCTTGCCCGCCTCCATCGGCCCGCCGGAGACGAACACCGCGGGGACGTTGAGGCGCAGCGCCGCCATCATCATGCCCGGCGTGATCTTGTCGCAGTTGGAGATGCACACCATCGCGTCGGCGCAATGGGCGTTCATCATGTACTCGACGCTGTCGGCGATGATCTCGCGACTCGGCAGCGAATAGAGCATGCCGTCGTGGCCCATGGCGATGCCGTCGTCGATCGCGATGGTGTCGAATTCCTTGGCGATCCCGCCCGCGGCCTCGATTTCGCGCGCGACGAGCTGGCCGAGGTCCTTGAGGTGAACGTGGCCGGGCACGAACTGGGTGAAGGAATTGACCACCGCGACGATCGGCTTGCCGAAGTCGCCCTCCTTCACGCCGGTGGCGCGCCAAAGCCCGCGCGCGCCGGCCATGTTGCGGCCGTGGGTGGAGGTGCGGGAGCGGAGTGCGGGCATGGGTTTGGCCTTTGGGCGAGAGTGCGGCGAGCGTTATGTGGCCAATTGGGGCGCCAGGGCAAGAGACGCGAAGACGCGGCGGCCGCGGGGCGCGCGGAAACGCCGCTTTCGCCCGCGTCGCGCGGTTCGGCGACGACCGGCGCCGCATGACCCAAACGAGACCTTCCGACCTTGGGCGTCGGCGCGAGGCTGTCGACCTGAAGCGGGATTCGGTCTATCGCTATCGCCATACGCCGACGGGCGGCGCGCGAAGGCGGCGAGCGTTTCGCTTCGCCGAGACGAGCGCGGCGCCCGGGCCGCGGGGACCGGGCGTGAGCATGCGGGAACCCGCAATGCAATAGGGAGGCATTGAACATGCATAAGACGCTGATCCTGCCGCTGACGGCGCTGGCGTTGACGTTGGCCGCGGCGCCGGTCAAGGCTCAGGACATCACGATCGCGGTGGCCGGGCCGATGACCGGCTCGTTGGCGGCGATCGGCGACCAAATGAAACGCGGCGCGGAGGCGGCGGCGGCGGCGATCAACGACGCCGGCGGCGTGCTCGGCCGCAACGTCAAGATCGTCGTCGAAGACGACGTCTGCGATCCCAAGCAGGCGGTCGCGGTCGCCAATCTGATCGTCGGCCAGCAGATCAAGTTCGTCGACGGCCACGCGTGTTCGGGCTCGTCGATTCCCGCCTCCGACGTCTACAACGACAACAAAGTGCTGATGATGAGCCCGGCGTCGACCAATCCGGCGCTGACCGAGAAGGACTATCCGACGATCATGCGCGACTTCCCGCGCGACGACGCGCAGGGCGCGTTCGTCGCCCCGTGGATCGCCAAGAATTTCAAGGACAAGAAGATCGCCATCCTCAACGACAAGTCGGCCTACGGCAAAGGCCTGGCGACGGTCGTCAAGCAGACGCTCAACGGCCTCGGCGTCCAGGAAGCGCTATTCGACGGCATCAACCCCGGCGAGAAGGACTACAGCGCGATCGTCAGCAAGCTGAAGGCGGCCGGCGCCGAATTCGTCTATTTCGGCGGGTACCACACCGAAGCGGGCCTCATGCTGCGCCAGGCGGCCGACCAGGGCTACAAGTTCCAGCTGATGAGCGGCGACGCGCTCGCCACCGCCGAGTTCTGGCCGATCGCCGGTCCGGCGGGCGAGGGAACGCTGTTCACCTTCGCCGCCGATCCGCGCCGTTCGCCCAGCGCCGCCAAGGCGCTCGACCGGTTCAAGGCCGCCGGCTACAACCCCGAAGGCTTCACGCTGTTCTCCTACGGCGTCGTCCAGGCGATCGTCGAGGGGATCAAGCGCGCCGGCTCGGACGATCCGGCCAAGGTCGCCGAGGCGCTGAAGAACGGCAAGCCGGTCGACACCTTGCTCGGCCCGATCGCCTTCGACGCCAAGGGCGACGTCAAGGATCCGCATTTCGACATCAATCAGTGGCATGACGGCCAGTACGCGCCGATCAGCCCGTAGGGAATCCGCGGGTTGCGGGGTCACGGCGACCCCGTAACCCCGTAACCGTGAGCCGTCGCCGCAACCTCGCGGGGGCTTGATCGGCGCGACTTCGACAGGGAGCGCCGTCGACCTCATGGAAGCCTCTTTTTTCCGAAGTTTTGCGGCTGTCAATGGCCTCCGACCGCCGGAGGCGGCGCGCCAAAGGCGCGCCATTGACGGCCGTAAAAATTCGGAAGTTCATGCTTCCATAAGGTCGACGGCTTGGCGTATAGCGGAAGGGGCGGGGCGGCTCCAGGCGAGAAAGGCTGGCGCCTACGGCGGGTCGTGAAATTATGCAATTCGTATCCTGTCCCTGTAATCCCTGTCCCTGTAATCCTGTCCCTGTAATCAATCCCCTGAATCCCCTTGTTGTGACATAAAGCCTCCTAACGGCCCATGTCACTCAAATCGCGTGTCTCATTTTAGGGGCGCAGCACAATCCTGTCCCCCCGTAATTCTGTCCCCGTAATCCGACGACCATCTTGGCATGTCGATGCCGCTCGGGGCGCCGTCCACCCCATCACCGCAACTTTCGACGGGATTCAAATGTCAGATTTCATCCACTGGCAATGAAGGAGGCGAAGATGTTTCGCATTCCAAGCAATCTGGATGTGGGTTTTGTCGCGTTCGGCCTGTCGTTTGCTCTCATGCCTTTGGCCTTAGCCGATTCGGCACCCGGTTCGGTGCGGACCGACGTAAAGATAGAGGCGAAGGACTTTAAAGGCACAGCGACTCCGGCGGCCACTCCAAATCCGCTGACGCTCCGAAGTCTATCCGCGACACACGCGGCCGACGTTCATCTTTACGTGGCGAAGCCGGATACCAAAGCTACGCACACGCTGCGGATACAGTCGAAATAGGACCAGGAAAATTAAGGCGCCACCCATTCAAGATGGAGGCTGTCATGAAACCCCTGACAACACTTACTGCTGCCTTGGCATTCGGTGTCCTGCTTTTCTCTACGGAGCCTTCACTTGCGCAGTTCACGATTTGCAACACGAAAGCGAACGGCGCAGACATGTATGTAACGTATGCTTACTACGAACCCAACACCACCACACTATCTGTGGATGCATGCGGTAACTATACCAGCGTTCAGCCCCCGCAATATTTCATTGCCTGGAGGAACACCGGTTGGTGGCACCTCAAGAAGAATCAGTGCGCCACGGTTTACCAGCAGCCGCTCAGGAATACCTGGGGCTACATCTACGCTCAGATCAGCGACGGCTCATCTCTCGTCGGCGCTGACACACCCTTCCAGGTTGCGAACACAGAATTTGCAATCGATCAATACTACAGCGGACCGTTTGGCTCCTGTAGTGGCGAGTGCGTTGGAACGAGTGGCTATGGGGACTGCGGAAGCCCGGCACCAACATATTGGTATGTGAACACTCTCCCAATTCACCAGAAAAGCTATTCAAGTTTCAAAGTGAACATCTACTGATCTGCGGGCCCGGCGTGGAGTAATTCGGGGACGTCGCACCGCCGCCGGACGGGGTGGCGGAGCGCCCGCCAGGAGGCTTACGGATCTTACGGATCTTACGTCTTACGATCTTACGTCTTACGCGTCTTACGGTCTTACGGTGACAGTGCACTTAATTGCCGAGTTAACGACAATAGAGCGCACTGTCACCGTAAACTTGTCACCGTAAACCCCGCAAACCCTGCGCTCGGAAAGCTGCCGACCAAATCGTCAACCCCTAACCGCCCTGTCACCGAATTAGCGTGTCTCACTTTAGGGGCGCAGCACAGTATTCAATTTTCTGGTCAAGACCACAGGACTGTCACGCTACTTGTCTGATCGCACGATTGCGCCCCAGCCAGTATTCCCCGCCGACACACAGTCCCTCAAAGCGCAGAGTTCGCCGCTCACAGCTTGTAGCCGAACTGCCGCAGCAGATTCTTCCGCCACGCGACGTCGTCCTCGCCCTCGATCCCCTTCGGAGAAAGCCCGTCGATGACGCCCAGCAATCCTCTTCCCTGCTCGGTCTCGGCCACCACCACTTCGACCGGATTCGCGGTGGCGCAGAAGATCCGGCATACCTCCGGAACCATCTTGATCGCGTTCAGGACGTTGACTGGGTAATAGCCTTCGCCGAGGAACACGATGAAGCAATGCCCGGCGCCGAGCGCCAGCGCGTTCTTCTGAGCAAGCTCAATCATCGCGGCGTCCGTGCCGGAGCTTCGCACCAAGCATTTGCCGGAAGCCTCGCAGAAGGCGAGCCCAAACTTGATTCCCGGCACGGCGCCGACCAGGGTCTCGTGGATGTCTTCGACGGACTTGATGAAATGAGTCTGTCCGAGGATGAAATTCGTCGCGTCCGGCTTGTCGATCCGAATCGTATTGAGCTGCATGGCCATCTCCTTGCACCCGCAATGACGGAGAGAGCGGTTCCCGGCGCCTCGGCCGCCCCCTACTCCTTGTCCCCCTCGTCCTCCGGCAGATCGTCGTCGGCGATCGCCCGCCACGCCGCGCCTTCGAGGTCGTCGAACTGGCCGTTCTTCATCGCCCACAGGAACCCGGCGAGGCCGAGGCCGCCGAGCGCCAGCGCGAGGGGGACGAGATAGACGAGGACGTTCACGCTCGCGCTCCCGGCTCACGCGCGCGCAGCGCGTTCAGCGTCACCAGGATCGACGAGCCGGACATCGCGAGGGCCGCGACCAGCGGCGAGGCGAAGCCGAGAATCGCGATCGGCACGGCGATCAAATTGTAGATCGCCGACAGCCAGAGGTTGCCGACCATCAGGCCCTTGGCCTTGCGCGCCAGATGCAGCGCGTCGGCGACGGGCGCGAGCCGATCGCCCAGGAACACCGCGTCGGCCTGCGCCTGCGTCAGATGGGCGGCCGAGATCGGCGAAATCGAGACGTTGGCGGCGGCGAGCGCCGGCGCGTCGTTGAGGCCGTCGCCGACCATCAGCACATGGCGCCCCTCGCCCCTCAGCGCCTTCAGCCGCGCGATCTTGTCGGCCGGCTTCAGCCCGGCGGAAAAATGCGCGATCCCCAATTCGCGCGCGACTTCCTCGACCGCCTCGCGCCGATCGCCGGAGAGAATCTCGATCGCGTAGCCCTCGCGCGCCAGCCCGGCGACGACTTGGCGCGCGTCGGGGCGCGGCGCCTGCCGGATGGCGAAGACGACGGCGCGCTCAGGGCCGCGAAAGGCGATCAGCGAAGCGTCGGGCCAACGCGCCGCGACCTCGGCCGCCTCGGCCTCGGCCTTGCAGTAGGCCGCGGAGCCGAGCTTGAGGCGGTTGCCCTCATGGAACACGGTGACGCCCTGGCCGGGGAATTCGTGGGCGGCGAGCGGGTTCGTCGCTCCCGCCGCGGCGGCGACCGCCTTGGCGAGCGGGTGCTTGCTCGCCAGCGCCAGCGAACCGGCGAGCGCCAAGTCCTCGGGGGCGATGTCGAGGCGATTGGCGAGGCTCGGCTGCGGCAGCGTCAGCGTTCCCGTCTTGTCGAACACGATCGCGTCGACGTCGGCCAAGCGCTCCAGCGCGTCGCCGGAATTGAGCATGACGCCGCGGCGGAACATCGCGCTCGCGGCGACCACCTGCACCGCCGGCACCGCCAGGCCGAGCGCGCAGGGGCAGGTGATGATCAGCACGGTGATCGCGATGACCAGCGCCGGCTGCCACGCGAGGCCGACCGCGAGCCAACCGAGGAAGGTCGTCAGCGCGGTCAGGTGCACCACCGGCGCGTAGAGCCGCGAGGCGCGATCGGCGAGCCGCACATAGGACGAGCGCTGCTCGACCGCCTTGCCCAGCAGCGCGTTGACTTCGTCGAGCAGCGTGCCGGTCGCGGCGTGGCTGACGCGCACCCGCAGCGCGCCGGTGAGGTTGAGCGCGCCGGCGTAGACGAGCGCGCCGGGAGCGACCGCGATCGGCGCGGTCTCGCCGGTCACCAGGCTCTGGTCGACCTCGGACCGTCCGTCCTCGACGATCCCGTCGACCGCGATCCTGTCGCCGGCGCGCGCCAGCACCAGGTCGCCCGGCGCCACCGCTTCGATCGGCGTTTCCACCGCCTCGCCGCCGGCGATGAGCTTGATCGCCTTTTCCGCCTTGATCGCCGCCAGATTGGTCGCGACGTCGCGCGTCCTGCGGCGCATGCGCGAATCGAGATAGCGCCCGGCGAGCAGGAACATCACCAGCATCGCCGCGCTTTCGAAATAGGTCTCGCGCCCGTGTTGCAGCGTCTGCGCCACCGACAGCAGCAGCGCTAGCGTGACGCCGATGGTGATCGGCACGTCCATGTTGAACGTCGCCTGGCGTAGCGCGCGCATCGCGCTGTCGAAGAACGGCCGCCCGGCGTAGGCGACGGTCGGCAGCACGACCAGCGCGGAGAGCCAATGGAAGAAATCGCGCGTCGCCCACGCCTCGCCGTCCGCCGCGCCCGACCACAGCGCCACCGAGATCAGCATGACGTTCATCGCGCCGAAGGCGGCGACGCCGAGGCATTTGAGCAGGCGCCGCTCCTCGGCGGCTTCGACGCTGTCGGCGGCGGCCGCGGCGAAGGGATAGGCGGGATAGCCGAGGCCGCTGAGGCGGTCGAGAATCGCCTCGGGCGCCAGCGCGCCGTCGTCCCATTCGACGGTGACGCGCTTGCTCGCCAGATTGACCCGCGCGCCGCGCACCCCGCGCTCGCGCCCGAGCCCCCTCTCGATCGTGCTGATGCAGGCGCCGCAATGGACGCCGTCGACCACCAGGTCCATCGCCGCCACCCCTTCGGCGGGGTGGCGCACGAACACCGACAAGTCCTGCGTTTCGGCCACCGGTCAATCCCCGACGGCGGTCTCCGCGAGCGTGATCCGGTTCTGGCTCGTGAACTTCCGCTGTCCGTCCTGCTTGGCCTCGATGACGAGGGTCCAGCGGCCCGAATGTAGAGGGCCGGCGACGCCTTCGTAAGCCCCCCCGTCGGAGATGAGGACGGCTTCGCGATCGGCGCCCCGGTCGAACGGATGGACGAAGCGCGCGACGACGTCGAGACCGGCGATCGGCGCGCCGTCGCGATCGTGAAAATCGGCGACGACGCGTTCGCCATCGCCCTCCTGGCGCGTCGTCACGTTGGCGACCCAGCCCCGCTCGGCCTGCGCGCGCGCCTCGGCGATGCGCTGGTTGTAGACCTGGCTCGCGTCGTAGGAGTTCGCCAGCTCCTCGCCGTGCAGCGTGCTGAGCGCCGTGTAGATCAACGCGCCGTTGGCGGCGAACATCGCGCCGAAGAACAGCGCGAGCAAGATCACCACGTGGCGGCCGGTCAGCGGCCGCCTGAGGTCGGGACGTTCGGGATAGCCGCGCTCAGCCATCGCTCGATCCGAGTTGACAAGCATGACGTCTAATCCCTCGCAGCACATGGGCGCAACCCTCACGGGCCGAAGAAGTGGTCGCTGACGCTGACGCTCTCGCCGCTCTCGAGATCAGTCGCCGTCATGACGATCGGAACGCCCGCCTCGTTGGTCGAGGAGCGCGGCGCGGTGACGTAGAACTCGATTTCCTGCGTCGAGTCGGGATCGACGGCGACCTCGAGCCGCCCGTTCGGCAGCGCGTCGGCCTGCTCGCTCTTGGCTGTCGCGCCCGGAACGCCGCTGATGTCGATGGCGAATTGGCGAGCGTCGCTCCACTTGTTGGAGAACCGCAGCGCATAGCCGTTGCGCACGGCGTTCTGCCCGCTGGTCGTGTACATCGGCGCGCGCACGTGCAGCACGCTCAGTTCCAGATGCTGCCGCGTCATCAGCCGGTAGACCATCAGCGAGCCGACGATCGCCATGACGACCACGTAGAGCACGGTGCGCGAACGCACCAGCCGGTAGACGGGCGCCTCGCCGCGCTGGCGGCGTCGCATGTTCTCGTCGGTGTCGTAGCTGATCAGCCGGGTCGGCCGGTGAACCTTCGCCATCACCGCGTCGCAGGCGTCGATGCACAGACCGCACTGGATGCAGCCGAGCTGCGAACCATCGCGGATGTCGACGCCGGTCGGACAGACCGCGACGCATTGATGGCAATCGATGCAGTCGCCGGCGGGCTGGCCCGCCGCCCGCAGGTTGTCGCCGTCTTTGAGCGACACGCGCGGCTCGCCGCGGTCGCGCCGGTAGGTGACGTTGAGCGCGTCGACGTCGGTCAGCGCGGCCTGGATGCGCGGCCACGGGCACATGTAGATGCAGACTTGCTCGCGCAGGCGCCCAGCCAGGTAATAGGTGGTGGCGGTGAAGATGCCGATCCAGACATAGGCGACGAGCGAGGCGTGGAACGTCACGATGTCGCGCAACAGCGTCGGCGCATCGGCGAAGTAGAGCACCCAGGCGCCGCCGGTGCACACGGCGATCGCCAGCCACACCCCGTGCTTGGCGACCCGTTTGGCGATCTTGTCGGCGCTCCATGGCGCCGCGTCGAGCTTCATGCGGTCGCGCCGATCGCCCTCGACCAGGCGTTCGACCCATAGGAACAGGTCGGTCCAAACCGTCTGCACGCAGAAATAGCCGCACCAGACGCGCCCGAACAGCGCGTTCGACAGGAACAGCGCCAGCGAGGCGAGAATGAGCAGCCCGGTGAAGTAATAGACCTCCTGCGGCCAGATCTCGATGAAGAAAAAGTAGAACCGCGAATGCGCGAGATCGGCGAGCACCGCCTGATGCGGCTGGTTAGGCCCGCGATCCCAACGGACGAACGGAAGGAAGTAGTAGATTCCCAGGCATACGACCAGCAGGGCCCATTTCAGCCGGCGAAAGGTTCCGCTGACGCTTTGCGGATAGACCTTCGGCGACGCGACGTAGAGGGGGCCCCCGTCGAAAACCTCGTGCGCCCTCTCGACCTCGGCATGACTCACTGTCCGGCGCCCAGGCTGTGCACGAACACCGCCAACGTCTTGATGGTCACCGGATCGAGGCGCGCGCCCCAGGCCGGCATCGTGCTGTTGCGGGCGTAAGTGATCGTGTAGGTCAGGTCCTTCATGTCCCCGCCGTAGAGCTGCAAGCCGTCGGTGAGATTGGCGCAGCCCAGCGCGGTGTTGCCCTTGCCGTCGTCGCCGTGGCACACCGCGCAATTGTCAGTGAAGATCTGCTTGCCGGCGTCGACGTCGACGCCCGCCTCCGGCGGCAGCTTGCTCAGCGTGCGCACGTAGTTGGCGACCTCGCGAATCTCCTCGGGCTTCAAAGTCGACGAACCGTTATTGCCCCAGGCCGGCATCGCGCTCAGGCGCGTGTCCTTGTCGGTGTAGTCGCGGATGCCGTGCGTGATCGTGGTCAGGATGTCGTCGAGCGTGCCGCCCCACAGCCAGTCTTCGTTGGTCAAGTTGCGGTAGCCTTTGCCGCCCTGGCCGCCGGCGCCGTGGCACGGCGAGCAGTTCGCGGCGAAGGCCGCCTTGCCGTGCGCCAGCGCCAGGCTCAGCAGCCTCTTGTCGGCGACGATCTCGGTCACGCTCGCCTTGTCGAGGCCCGCTTCCGTTTGAGCGCGCAATGCATGGATCGCTTGGATATCCTCGGCGACCTGGCCGCGCGAGGAAAATCCCAGCACGCCGTGCGAGAAGGTGGTGAGCAGCGGCCACGCCGGATAGAGAACCCAATAGCCGATCGCGAAAAGGATCGTCGCGTAGAAGGTCCACAGCCACCAGCGCGGCAACGGCGTGTTGAGTTCGCAGACGCCGTCCCACTCGTGATCCGTGGTGGTCTGGCCGGTAATCGGGTCGAGTTGGTTTGGTCCTAACGTCGCCATCGCTCAATCCTCGCGCAGCGGCGTCCGGGCCGCTTCATCGAAAGCCTTGCCATTGGCCGGCCACAGCGCATAGACCAGCACCCCCAGGAACAACAGGAAGCAGTAAATCGTTCCTCCGGACCGTGCGAATTCCGCGAGCATTTCATACGTCGAATCCATAACGCTTCCCCCTCAACGCAGGTTGGCCTTGTCGTCGTAGAGATTGAAGTCGACCAGCGTGCCGAGCATCTGCAGATAGGCCACCACCGCGTCCGCTTCGGTCAACGCGGCGCTCTCTCCGTTGAACTTGCGTAGTTGCGCTTTCGGATAGCGCTTCTGGAACGCCGCCGCGTCCTTGCTGTCGGGATCGATCTGCGTCTTCAGATCGGCGTCGACGTCGGCGATCATCTCGTCGGTGTAGGGGACGCCGACGAGCCGGCTGGCGCGCATGTAGTCGGCCAGTTCGCGCGAATCCAGCGGCGCAGCGGCGAGGAACGCGTAGCTCGGCATGATCGATTGCGGCACCACCGAGCGTGGATCCTTGAGATGCGCGATGTGCCAGGAGTCGGTGTATTTCAGGCCGACGCGCGCCAAGTCGGGGCCATTGCGTTTCGAACCCCACTGGAACGGATGGTCGTACATGCTTTCCGCCGCCAGCGAATAGTGGCCGTAGCGCTCCACTTCGTCGCGCAACGAGCGGATCATCTGGCTGTGGCAGAGGTAGCAGCCCTCGCGCACGTAGATGTTGCGCCCGGCCAGTTCGAGCGGCGTATAGGGCCGCATGCCTTCGACCTTTTCGACCGTGCCCTGCAGGTAGAACAGCGGCGCGATCTGGACGACGCCGCCGATCGCGACGACGATGAGAATCGCCAGGATCAGCAGGATAGGGTTCTTCTCCAAGACAGTGTGCACGGCGAGGATGGCCGGGGTACGGGGAGTTTGGGTCCCGCTGCTCATGACTTCAGTTCCTCATTCGGCGGGCTGGAGGGAAGGTTGGGCGGAAGCGGCCGCTCCCTCGCCCACGCGAATCGTCATGAAGACATTGTAGACCATCAGCAGATAGCCGGTGATGAACAGGACGCCGCCGAGCGCGCGGATGACATAGAAGGGATGGACCGCCGCCACGGTCTCGATGAACGAATATTCGAGATAGCCCTGCGCGGTGTATGACCGCCACATCAGGCCCTGCAGGATGCCCGACACCCACATCGAGGTGATGTAGAGCACGATGCCGAGAGTCGAGATCCAGAAGTGCCAGTTCACCAGGCGGATCGAATAGAGCTCGCGCTTGTTCCAAAGCCAGGGAACCATGCAGTAGAGCGCGCCGAATGACACGTAGGCCACCCATCCGAGCGCTCCCGAATGGACGTGCCCGATCGTCCAGTCGGTGTAGTGCGACAGCGAATTGACCGTCTTGATCGACATGATCGGGCCTTCGAAGGTCGACATGCCGTAGAAGGCGACCGACACGACCAGCATGCGCAACACGGGATCGGTGCGCAGTTTGTCCCACGCCCCCGACAAGGTCAGCAGACCGTTGATCATGCCGCCCCACGACGGCATCCACAGCATGAGGGAGAAGGTCATGCCGAGCGTCTGCGCCCAATCCGGCAGCGCGGTGTAGTGCAGATGGTGCGGGCCCGCCCAGATATAGATGAAGATCAACGCCCAGAAGTGGATGATCGACAGCCGGTAGGAATAAACCGGTCGCTCCGCCCGCTTCGGCACGAAGTAGTACATGATGCCCAGGAACCCGGCGGTGAGGAAGAAACCGACCGCGTTGTGGCCGTACCACCACTGGAACATCGCGTCCTGGACGCCGCCCCACAGGATGACCGACTTCGACGAGAACAGCGAAATCGGGATCGCCGCGTTGTTGCCGATATGCAGCATCGCGATCGTCAGAATGAACGCCAGATAGAACCAGTTGGCGACGTAGATGTGCGGCTCCTTGCGGCGCCACAGCGTGCCGACGAACACGAGGAGGTACATCACCCAGACGATGGTCAGCCAGAGGTCGGAGTACCATTCCGGCTCGGCGTATTCCTTGCCCTCGGTGATGCCGAAGAGGTAGCCCGTCCCGGCGATGACGATGAAGAAGTTGTAGCCGAGCACGACGAACCACGGCAGCAGATCGCCGAATAGCCGCGCGCGGCAGGTGCGTTGCACGACGTAGAACGACGTCCCGATCAGCACGTTGCCGCCGAATGCGAAAATCACCGCCGAGGTATGCAGCGGCCGCAAGCGGCCGAAGTTGAACCACGGCGCGATGTTGAGCCAGGGATAGGCGAGCTCGAAGGCGATGTAGATGCCGACCGCCATTCCCGCCACGCCCCACAAGAGCGCCGCCAGGGTGCAGAACTTGATGGGGCCGAAATTGTAGTTCGGCTTGCCGTCGATTTCGAGCGGCGGCGCCTCGGCCGCCCGTCCCGCATAGCGACGCGCGACGGCGTAGACGCCCGCCGCGCTGGCGACGACGCCCAGCGCCATGTGAAAAGCAAACGCCGGCTCGATCGTCTCGACGGCGATCGTGAGGCACGCCAGAGCCACGATGGCCAAAGCGGCGATCAGACCGACCTCGCCGCCGCGCATCGACTTCTTCGTCGTGACCGCCTGCATCTCGAACCCCCTGTGCGCCTAACGAAATTTTCGCCGCAAGCGAGCCGCCGCGCCGCCGCGAACTTGACCTGGATCAATCGACAATTCGCTCCAAATCCAGGCATACGTCGCCCCTCGTCCGCTCCGCCAGCGGCGCCTTGCGGCCTTCGCGCTTTAACCTTCCGCGCGCGCCCGCGTCTAGCCCCCTCTTAGGCGAATGCGTCGCCGAGACGCGCGCCGCCCTCGCTCCAGGCGCGAGCCGAACACACCCCCAGCCGGATTTCCCCGACTTTCGACGCGCGGTTGGATCATGCAGGGAAAGACGCTCGCGTGAACGCGATATGACCCTGCGTCGCAGCGCCGGAGGGATCGCGCCGCGACGCCCGCAGCCTCGTCGGGCGCCGGGCGTCGATCGGCCGCGGACCCGCTGCGTTGGTATCGGCCGACTTGACCTATGTCAATCCGCCTCGGCGCGGCTTCGCGCGCTCGGCGCCGAGCGGCGGTCGACGGCCGCCGCGCGAATCGGCCAGCTTGACTTATGTCAACAGCCTTCGCCCGCGTGCGCCTAGCTTCCGGCTGCGCGTCTCCGTCGCGGCGACGTGAGCGGCGGCGCGCCGGCTTCGGGAGTGTTCAGGCCATGGCGGCCGTCGATTTGGCGATTGCGAAGGCGCCCGCGCCGGGCGGGTTCCGGGACGTGCTGGTGCCGCAGGACGAAACGGACGCCGCGATGCACGCGCTCGTCTACGCCGACATGTTGTGCTCGGCGTTCGGCGCCCATTTGACCGGACTGATGTTCGGGTTGGTGCCGTTTTATCCGATGTCGCTGGCCGCCGCGAAGGTTCCCGAAGCCTGGATTCACGCCCAGCGCCAGGCGAGCGAAGAGGCCGAGCAGTCGGAAAAGCGCCTCAAAGCGATTTACGGCAAGCTGACCGCGCATAATGAGCTGCGCCGCGTCGACGCCTTCGAGCAGGAGGTCGGCGACATCTGCGCGCGTCACGCCCGCAGCGCCGACGTCACCGTGCTCGGCTGGTCGCCCGACGGCGGCGCCGACATGGAGCGCGCCTTCTTCGAGAGCTGCCTGTTCGATTCGGGCCGACCCGTCCTGGTCGTTCCCGCCCGCTATGCGTTCCGCGCCATTCCCCAACGCGCGGTCGTCGCCTGGAACGGCAGCCGGGAGGCGACGCGCGCGCTGCGCGAGGCGTTGCCGCTGCTGCGCCAAACCCGCCTGACCCGTTTCGTCACCGTCGACGCCGAAGACAACGCCTTCAGCGACGCCGTCGACCCTTGCGCGAGCATCGCGCGGCACATGGGGCGGCACGAAATTCCTATCGAAACCAAGCGCGCCCACAGCCGCGGGCGCGACGTCGCCACGGTGTTGGCGGAGGAAGCCGATCAATTCGGGGCCTCGATCCTGGTGCTCGGCGGCTACGGCCATTTGCGCGCCAACGAATGGATCTACGGCGGGACGACGCGCGCTTCGCTCGCCCTCGCGCACATGCCGATGTTCTTCGCCAACTGACGCCAAGGCCGGCAACTCTGTCGACGCGGTCGCCGACCGCGTTCCAGCAGCTTCATGGCTGTCGCCAAACGAGGCGCTCCGCGCCGGACGCGACCAGCGCTCGCGCGAAAACGGCGGCGCGAACCCCTTCCCCCGCGAGGGGGCCACCGGATTCACACATCGAAATTCGACGCCTTCCGAGTCCGCTGCGCCTGATCCGTGCTCGGCGTCAATGTCGCGCCCGCTTCGCCCGGCCGAATGCTTCGCATTCGCCTTGGGTTGCTCCCCCCGGATCAAGTCCGGGGGCCGCAAACATTGACTCCTGCGCGCGGCTCAGGCTCTCGGCCTCCATGATCTTTGTTGAGCGGGCCGGCCCTGTGGGCCGGCTTCGCTCAGCAAAGATCATGGAAGCGCTTCGCCACATCGGACCGGCGCTGTCACCTCAAGGCGAATGCGAAGCATTCGTCCGGGCGAAGCGCAGCGCAGCAGCCGCGCAGCGGCGGCCGAACGCTGCGCGTTCGCCTGGACTTGACGGCGACGGGCCGATGTGGCTGCCGACCGACAAAAATGTGCGAACACCGCAGCTTGCGGGGCAAGCGGCTCGCGTGGGCGCCTTTAGCAAACGGCTCGGTAATCGCGGATCGGCGCGTCGCGGTCGGCCGAGGCCAGGCGAGCCAGCAGATCCGGCCTGAGGATGTCGACCCGGCGGGTCGTCGGCAGGGCGATGAGGCCCTGCGCCTTCAGATGGGTGAACGTGCGGCTGACGGTTTCGATGGTGAGACCGAGATAGTCGGCGATGTCTTGGCGCTGCATGGTCAGTTCGATCGAAGAGGGCCGGCGCCCGACGACGCGGGCGCTCAGCATCGACAAGAACCAGGCGAGCCGTTCTTCGGCCGAACTGCGTCCGACCATCGTCATGTGATCGACGGCGTAGGTCAACGCGCGGGTCACGTTGTCGAACATGGCGGCGTTGAACTGCGGATCGCGGTTCATCCGGGCGCGGCAAATCTGGCGCGACAGCGTCGCCATGGCGCCGGCGTTGACCGCCTCGATCGTCAGGCCGTGCGCATCCTCCGGCTCGAGCCCGCACATGTCGCCCGGCATGTAGAAGGCGAAAATCTGCCGCCGGCCGTCGCGGGTCACCTTCACCGCGCGAAAGACGCCCCTGACGACCACATAATAATTGTCCGTCGGATCGCCTTCGCCGACCACTTCTTGACCTGGCGCATAGGAAACGATGACGGCGTCGGTATAAGGAAACTTCAGCGCCGCGAAATCGCCGAACGCGAAGGGATCGGCGGCCGGCCGCGCTACCGTCTCGCAGGGGTGAATCGCCATCGTCATGACCTGACTCCGCTTTTTCCGACCCGACCATTGACCGAATTCGTCCCTAGGCGCCATTCGCCAGACGCGCTAGCTGAATTCTATGCCAAAGGGCATAGGCCGTTTGTGCGCTTGCCTTCGGCCGCCCCCATGCGCATGTTGGGAGTTTCCCACCGGATGAAGGCGGGGATTCGCGCCGAATGAACAAGCCGGAAGCGTTTTTTTCTTGCCTCGGCAAAGAGCGCGCGACGCGTTTCCTATGCGACGCGCAAATGCTCAACGTCATGGCCGACGGGCTGCCGGGCGTCGTCGCCTACTACGACCTTGATTTTATTTGTCATTTTGTCAACGCGACGGTCGAATCGTGGACCGGGGCGCCGCCCTCCGCCTATCTCGCCCGGCGCCTCGGCGAAGTCGAGCGGGACTTCGCCGCGAGCGCGCGCTCCGCCGTCGAACGCGCGCTGGCGGGCGCGCACGCCGAATTCGAGGCCCCGGTCGATTTCGCCGGCGGCATGGTCGCCGTCGTGCGCGGCTTCGCCTACCCCGACGCCGACGCCGACGGCCGGGTGGCCGGTTGCTTTTTGCTGCTGCTCGACATCACCCGCGAGCGCGCGTTCGAAGCCCAGTTGCAGGCCGCGCGCGACGAAGCGGTCGAAGCCAATCGCTCCAAGTCGCGTTTCATCGCCGCCGCGAGCCATGACCTGCGCCAGCCGTTGCAGGCGATGACGCTGTTCGTCAGCGCGCTGTCGCGGCGCCTCAAGGAGGGCGAAGCGGCCGAGCTGGTGGGCGACATCGACGATTCCCTGCGCTCGCTGCGCGCGATGATCGATACGCTGCTCGATCTCACCAAGATCGAGGCGGGCCTGATCAAGCCCAATTTGACCCCGACGTCGCTCGCCGAATTGTTCGCCGCGCTGCGCGCCGGGTTCAGCGCGACGGCGCGCGAGCGCGGGCTCGAGTTCCGCGTCGCGGCGACGAGCGCCAAGGTCGTGGCCGACCGCACGCTCGCCGAGCTGGCGCTGCGCAATCTGCTCGCCAACGCGTTCAAGTTCACGCGCAGCGGCGGCGTGCTGCTCGGAGCCCGGCGCCGGCGCGGCGAAATCGGCGTCGCCGTCGCCGACACCGGCGTCGGCGTGGCGGCCGATCGGACCGAGCGCGTGTTCGAGGAGTTTCATCGCGACAGGACGACCGCGACCGGGCCCAACGAGGGCATCGGCCTCGGGCTCGCCATCGTCAGGCGCCTGGCGAAGCTGATGGGCGGCAGGGTCACGCTGCGCTCGCGGCCGGGCAAGGGCAGCGTCTTCACGCTGTGGCTGCGCGAGGCCGCCTCGGCGCCGCGCCCGGAACGACGTCCGGACGTCGAGACCGAATCGCTCGCCGGCCGGCGCATCCTCATTATCGACGACGATCCGCGTTGCGCCGCGGCGATGAAGCAGGAGTTCGTCGATCAGGGCGCCGTCGTCGCCGCCGCGGCCTCGATCGCCGCCGCGCGCGCCGCGATCGACGCCGCGGGCATGCCGGAAGCGCTGATCGTCGACTACGACCTCAGCGAGGGCGCCACCGGGCTGCAATTCGTCGAGTCGTTGCGCGCCCGGGGCGCCGAGACTTCCGTGGTCATGATCAGCGGCTCCACCGACGCCGCGGCCGTCGCGGCGCTTCGCGGCTCGGGCCTGCCGTGGCTCGTCAAGCCGGTCGACTCGCGCGCGTTGCGCGCGACGCTGATTCACGCGCTGGCGCGGTAGGGGAGCTCGGGGGCGACGCCGAGCGGCGGATGGCTGCGAGCGACCTTTAAGCGACATTCGGCAGCGAGCGGCACGGTCGCGGTCACGCCGTCGATGAGCGTAAACGGATGGCTCCAGCGCGAACCGGAACCGAGTCCGGACGCCGATCGGCGTTGTCATGCGCTGAGAACATTCGAGGCGGCCGGGTCCAATGCAGGCGCCGGTTCAAACTTCGATCCTTCGACACGAGCGAAACGACGCTCCGGGCGGCGGCGCGGGGCTTGCCAGAGCCGCCGACGCGGGGCAAATTTGGGCCAGACGACGTGCGTCTGGCGAATGTCGGTCAAGGAAAGAGGGATCTCGGCCCCGAGCGAAATCGCCGGCCGACATCAAGCGTCCGTCTTGCACTGTCTCGGAGCCGTTCGTGCGCAACCTCAACCTCAGGCGAGACAGCGGCTGCGCGGCGATTTTGCGCGAACCGGCTCGGGATTGGCGCTTGGGCTGGGTGACCGGGCATCGGGCGCGCGTAATTGCTTTCACGGTTTGCGTCATCGCGTTGCTGCTTGGGTCGCATTCTCTGTCGCGCTCCGGCAGGCCGCCGGGCACGCTCTCGGAAGAAATGGTCTCATGGGCGAGCCTGCTCTGGCTCGGCGCCGTTCTGCCCGGCTCTCTCGGCTTGATCGGCACGCTCCTCTATCGATTCCCATCCGACCTCGACGATATACGGCCGATCGCCAATCTGATCTGCTGGCGAGTCGTCACCGCGGGAAAGAACATCGACGTCGTCTTGAGCACGATTCGCCGTTGCCAAGCCGAAATGGCCGCAACGCCCTTGGCGCCTTACCTTATCGAGGTCGTGATCGACGAGTGCAAGAATGTCGCCTTGCTGCCTGTCGCCGATCTCGACGTGCGCGTGATCGTCGTCCCGCGTGAATACGTGACGCCGAACAATTCTCACTTCAAGGCGAGGGCGTTGCATTACGCGCTGCTGAATTCGCGAATACCCGAGACGGCCTGGCTCGTGCATCTCGACGAAGAAACGCAGCCGACGCCATCGGCGATCAAGGGCGTTTGCAAATTCATACGCCAGGAGGAGGCGTCCGGGCGACTGCGCATCGGCCAGGGCGCGTTGCTTTATCATCGCGAATGGGAACGGCACCCCTTTTTGACGCTGGCCGACAACGTCCGCACGGGAGACGATTTCGCCAGGTTTCATTTGCAGCACCGCTTGGGCGTCACGCTATTCGGGCTTCATGGTTCTTTCATCGTCGTTCGCAACGACGTCGAGAAGGCGACAGGCGGCTTCGATTTTGGTCCGCACGGCGACATCACCGAGGACGCGTTCTGGGCGGTCAAGGCGATGCAGAACGGCCTACGCTGCGCCTGGGTCGAGGGCTTCCTGGAAGAACAGTCCTGCATGTCCATCATTGATTTTTTGCGCCAGCGGCGGCGTTGGTTTCACGGGCTGGTGAAAACCGTGCTTCACGCCCCGGTCAAGCTGCGTTGGCGCCTTGGCCTCGGCTTGAACACGATGCTGTGGTCGCTGGCGCCGTTCGCGGTCGTCTACACGCTTTGCAAGCCATTCTTCGGCGTCGCAGTCCCGCCCGGCGTGCGGGTCTTCGCGAGCTACTCGTTCGCGACGTTCGCCGTGTGGTACGTCACGGGACTGAAAGCGAACATGGACGAACACGGCGTCAAGGGTTTCTGGAAGCGCGTCCAGCTCACGCTGTTGCAAATATTTCTGCTGCCGGTGTTTTGTGTCTTGGAAGGGCTCGGCGTGGCGTGGGGCCTGGCCAGTCAGGCGAAGGGATTTGAGGTCGTGAAAAAATAGGCGGCGGCGTCTCTTGCGTCCGTAATCCCCCGTGACCTCAAGTGGACTTTAACGGGTGTCATTGCAACCGAATCGGCGTGGGAGCGCCGCAGTCCTCGACGCTCCCTTGCGCCCGCCAAGGCGAGCGGTCGCCGTCATCGCAAGGCTAATGTCGGGGCGCTCGACCGCGACGGCGAATTGCGGCCGGCGCCCGCCCCGCGCGCTTACGCCGCGGGATTCAGGCTCCTGAGCTCCATCGTGGCCGGCGCGTCCTTGACCGTGGACGGAATATAGGTGATGGCCACCTTCTCGCCGGGTTTGAACTTCGACAGGTTCATCGTCGTGGGCGCCCAATAGGTCGCGCCGTAGGTCGAGCCGTCGTCCAGCG
>Ga0326728_10008408_pt1 | contig 25677 bp, 17 predicted proteins | sample MB3enrmetagenome_FD_207602 | JGI IMG/M metagenome (GOLD analysis project Ga0326728, IMG submission 207602) | Lab enriched peat soil microbial communities from McLean, Ithaca, NY, United States - MB31MN | ecosystem: Environmental > Terrestrial > Soil > Wetlands > Peat | place: USA: New York... | reverse complement strand
CCCCGGCATCCGCTGCCCAATCGCGATCTCGACACCGGACGCGTGGTGCAGCCGGGAGGGTATCCGCTCACCGATTCCACCTACGCCGATCTGCTCCACCGCCTCACTCGCCTGCCCGCGCAGCCCATTCCTCCAGGCATCAAGGAAGACATCCAGGCCTACTACGCCGATCCGGCCTTGCCCATCACCACCAAGAAGAATCCATCGAAGTGGGCCGAGGTGCAGGCTGACCTCATCACCCTCGCCGCCATGCCCACCAGCACCGAGCCGAAGCCCTATCCCACTTACGGAGAAGATCCAGACCTTAACCAGTAGGAAGCGGATGGCGTCAAGCAGGCCGGCGTTGAGTATCGGCGGCGTCGCCTCGGAATGCGAGAGACCGAGATCGCCCCGCTCATCCCCCCGCGTCACGTGAGTCACCGCGCTAATCCTCCTGGTCATAACCTTCCCCTGTCGCAATCTTGAATCGTATATCCTTGAGAGTAAGGCGCTTTCCCCCTGTTTTCCACGGCGGCCGGCGAGGTCAGGAGCGATTTTGGCGGATTTTCTAACAGAACTGAATCGGCGCGTGCTGGTCTATGACGGCGCAATGGGCACCAGTGTGCAGAAGCACAACCTCGCCGCAGAGGATTTCTGGGGCAAGGAGGGGTGCAACGAGCTGCTGGCGCTGTCGCGGCCGGATGTGATCCGCGCGATTCATGCGTCGTTTCTTGAGGCCGGCTGCGATGTGATTGAGACCGATAGCTTCGGCTCATCGAGCATCGTGCTGGCCGAGTACGATCTGCAGGAACGCGCGCGCGAGTTAAATGTGGCCTCGGCCAGGCTGGCCCGCGAAGTGGCGGACGAATACTCGACGCCGGGGCAGCCGCGTTTTGTGGCCGGTTCCATCGGGCCTACCACCAAGCTGCCGTCGCTGGGGCACATCGGCTACGACCAAATGGCCGCGGCCTACCGCGAGCAGGCCGAGGCGCTGATCGAGGGCGGCGTGGACGTGCTGCTGATCGAGACCTGCCAGGATCTGCTCCAGGCCAAGATCGCTCTCGCCGCCTGCCAGGATGCAATTCGCGACGCGGGGGAGGGGAAGATTCCATCGACCGGGCGCTGGCCGCGGCGGGTTGCGCTGCAGGTGCAGGTGACGCTTGAAGCCACCGGGACGATGCTGCTCGGCTCGGAAGTCGGCGCGGCGCTGGCGGTACTCGAGAGCTTTCAGCCCGACGCGATCGGCCTGAACTGCGCCACAGGGCCGGCGGAGATGAACGACGCGGTTCGCTTTCTCTGCCAGAACTCGACGGTGCCCGTCAGCGTCCAGCCCAACGCCGGCCTGCCGCAGAACGAGGGCGGCCACGCCGTCTACAAGCTCACGCCGGCCGAACTGGCGGCCTATCATCGCCGCTTTGTCTCCGAATACGGCGTGCGGATTGTGGGCGGTTGCTGCGGCACCACGCCGGAGCACCTGCGCGCGGTAGTCGAGGCCGTGCGCGGCATCGAGCCCGCGCCGCGCTCCGTCAAGCCGCAATCGGTCGCGGCCAGCGCGTACTCGGCACTCCTGCTTGAAGCCGACGCGCAGCCCATCGTCATCGCCGAGGAGATGAACACCACCACGCGCCTGGATACGTTTCGCAACATGGTGCGCGCCCAGGACTACGACGGCATTCTCTCCATGGCCAACCGCCTCGTCGGCGAAGGCTCGCAGATGCTCGACCTGTGCTGCGCCATCGTGGGCGAAGACGAGATGGGTTACATGAACGCGGTGCTGGAGAAGATCGCCACGCGCGTTCATGCGCCGATTCTCGTCGATTCGACCGAGGCCAACGTCATCGAGGAGGCGCTCAAGCGCATTCCCGGCAAGCCGGTCATCAACTCGATCAATCTGGAAGACGGCGAGAAGCGCACCAGCCTGGTGCTGCCCATGGCGCGCCGCTACGGGGCCGCGGTCATCGCGCTCACCATCGACGAGCAGGGCATGGCGCTCACCGCCGACCGCAAAGTGGCCATCGCGCATCGCATTCACGATCTGGCGGTGAACAAGTACGGACTGCGCCCCGAAGATCTGATCTTCGACGCGCTCACGCTGCCCATCTCGACGGGCCAGGAGGAGTATCGCTCGGCGGCCATCGAGACCCTTGAAGCGGTGCGCCGCATCAAGCAGGAGCTGCCGCGCTGCCGGACCGTGCTCGGCGTCTCCAATATCTCCTTCGGCCTGAATGCCTATGCGCGGCGCGTGCTGAATAGCGTCTTTCTCAAGGAAGCCGTGGATCGCGGGCTGGACGCGGCCATCGTCAACTACTCCAAGATTTATCCGCTCTACAAGATTCCAGAGATAGAAGTCGAACTGGCCCGCAAGCTCATCTTTCAGGACAGCAGCGGCACCGGCAGCGAACCGCTGCAAGCCTATATGGCGCACTTCACCAGCCTGGGCAAGGGCTCAGTCAAGGAAGACGAGATCGCGGCCGAAAGTCTCACCACAGAGGAGAAGCTCAAGCAGCTGATCGTTCGCGGGGAGCGCACGATCAGCCTGGGCGAGCGCAAGCAGTCCCTGGAAGAGGCGCTCGAATCCGCGCTTGCAACTTACTCGCCGCTCGACCTCATCAATACCGTGCTGCTGGATGGCATGAAGACGGTCGGCGACCTCTTTGGCGCGCGCAAGATGCAACTGCCTTCGGTGCTGGATTCGGCCGCGGTCATGAAGGCAGCGGTAGCCTATCTGGAACCGAAGATGGAGAAGAGGGACGGCGGCGGCAAGGGAACCATGGTGCTGGCCACGGTGAAGGGCGACGTGCACGACATCGGCAAAAACCTGGTGGACATCATCCTCTCGAACAACGGCTACCGCGTGGTGAACCTGGGCATCAAGCAACCCTCCGGCGCCATCATCGAAGCCGCGCGCGAGCACGCCGCCGACGCCATCGGCCTGAGCGGACTGCTGGTCAAGTCCACGCTGGAGATGAAGTATGTTTTGCAGGATTTGCAACGGCTGGGCATGAGTGTACCCGTGGTTTGCGGCGGCGCCGCGCTCACGCGCAAGTACGTCGAGGACGACCTGCGCAGGGAGTACTCGGGACCGGTGTTTTATGCCGACGATGCCTTCGCCGGATTGCACGCAATGGCCGACCTGACCTCGGACGATGCGGCGGTGCGCGAAGCGCGAGAGACCGAAGGCAAGACGGTGAATGCCTTCGTGAAACGAGAGATTTCCACGGAGGAGTTGACGCTTGTGCAGTTGACCGCTGAGGGCCGCTCGCCGGTTGTGGAGCGGGTTGCGGCAGTGCCCAAGCCGGCCTTTTGGGGCGCGCGGGTCTTCAAGGACTACACGCTTGACGAGGTCTTTCCCTACCTCAATGAAACCGCGCTCTTCAAGAATCAATGGCAACTGAAGACCGCGGCGCAGGGCGAATATCTGAGACTGGTCGAAGAGAAGTACCGTCCGATTCTGCGCGAGCTAGAGGCGGAGGTGAAGGCGGCGGGCTGGTTTGAGCCCAAGTCAATCATCGGCTTCTATCCCTGCGCCGGCGACCGCGACGATCTGATCGTCTTCGATCCCGAGGACCCGGAGCGCGAGCTGGAGCGTATTGCGTTTCCGCGCCAGGCGCAGGGCCGCCGGCTCTCGATCGCCGACTTCTTCGAGCCGCTCGGGGCTGCGCAGCGAGACGTGGTTGGCTTCTCCATCGTGACCATCGGCAGCGAGGCCAGCCGCCAGACGGCGCACCTCTTCGAGGCCGGCGACTTTACGAAATACCTTTATCTGCACGGGCTTTCGGTGGAGACAGCCGAGGCGCTGGCCGAGCTGGCGCACAAGCAGGCGCGCGAGTTTCTGGGGATCGCGGGCGAAGATTCGCCGCTCGCCGCCGATCTCTTCCACCAGAAGTACCGCGGCTCGCGCTACTCGTTCGGCTATCCGGCCTGCCCGAATCTGGAAGACCAGGCGAAGATCTTCCGCCTGCTCAAACCCGAGGAAAACATCGGCGTGCGGCTCACCGAGGGCTTTCACCTGGAGCCGGAACAAAGCACCAACGCGGTGATCGTGCATCATCCACAGGCAAAGTATTTTGTGGTGTGAATAGAGCTTCGATTCCTATTGCGAAACCAGAGTGACTGTACCCCTGTGCGCCCCAGAGCCAGCCATTGGGGTCTGGCATACCACAAACTTCACCCGATCGCGTTATCTGGCGGCAGCCCTGCATCGGCAACCGAGCAACGCAAATCCACCCAAACCCATCACGATCAATGAATACGGCGGCGGCTCCGGAGCAATGGTCCCTTCATAGGTGATCGGATCATCTTCCAAAGTGAATTTTCCATTCTCAAGAGTTGTCGAAGGTTTTTGAGTAGTCAGGAAATCAGTGGATATATCACCAACATCGGCCGGCAGGCCATCGTTATCAAAGACGTAGAAGATCATCAGGCACTGTTGTGTTTCGCTGCAATTTTCATTGCCATTCAGCGCTCCAGACGAATCGGTAAAACGCAGGTCGCCCACAAGTCCGCCGTCGCCGCCAATTGGATCGTCTCCGTTGGACATGTCGAAGCCAACTAGCTCCGAGGTAAGGTCATAAACAAGCACGTCGCCCGAGACGCCATGAGTAAAGTCGCTCTCCAATATGCCTGCCGGCATCGGTATGAATGGACCGCCGGATACGCTGTAAGAGATGTCACCCGACTCGTCAAATTGAAAAACCTCGCTGGCGTGAGCGGGCCTGACGCTTATAACCATCAGGCTTGCAAGCAGAAGGAACAGATGAATCGATCTCAAGGACTTTCCTTTGAGAGATATCATTTTGAAGAGCATGGCGACTTTCGAGGCGCGTTATGCACCTGAAATCAATCACATGGAAGTATGACAAGCATGTTCGATTTTGTCAACTCGAACGTGCAGTATGGCATCAGACGCGTGTGCCGCCTTTCCGCCCCTGCGTTATCCTTCTTGGGTCAGCCCATGTCGCCCAAACCCTCAAGGCGCGCCTCCTCGACCGCTTCAGCCTCCCGAGGCTTCGACAAAGAACTCGCCGAGCTCGAAGCCCTCAGCGAAGCCATCAAGTCCGGCGCGTCGCTGAATGTCGAAACCATTGAGCGATTGCGCAGGGCGCTTGCCCACCGCAATAACTTTCTGGTAGGCAAGGCCGCCAAGCTGGTGGCGGATGCGGAGCTATTCGCGCTGCTGCCGGACGCGCTGGCTGCCTTCGACCGCTTCTTCGTCGACGCGGCCAAGACCGATCCGAAGTGCTGGGCCAAGAACGCGCTGGCCAAGACTCTCGTCAAGCTGGAACACCGCCAGAAGGACGCCTACCTGCGCGGCCTGCGGCATCATCAACTGGAGGCAAGTTGGGGCCCTCCGGTGGACTCGGCGGCAGCGCTGCGCGCCACATGCGCCCACGCACTGGTCGATTGCCCCGGCATCTCCGACGCCGATCTGCTGACGATCCTGCTGGAGCCGCTCACGGACCAAGACAAGACGGTGCGCATGGAGGCGGCGCGGGCCATCGCCCAGGTGGGCGGCGTGAGCGCCGCGCTCATTCTCAGGTTGCGCGCGCTGCTGGGCAACGACGAGCCGGAGGTGCTGGGCGCGGTTTACTCCTCATTGCTTGCGGTGGAGGGCACGCAGGCCATCCCGCTGGTTGCAACGGCCCTGAAGGAGGGCGGCGATTTGGCCGCGGAGGCCGCATTTGCCCTGGCCGATATGCGCGCCCCCGAGGCTCTGGCGGCGCTCGTCGAGCGCCTTCGCGCCGGGGCCGATGCGTGGTTCACAGCGGTGCTGCTGAGCGCCATCGCTCTCACGCGCCTGCCGGAAGCGCTGGATTTTCTGATCGGCATCATTGCCAGCGATGCGCGCGAAGCGCCGCAGGCGATCGAAGCCATCGGCCGCGCCGCGCCCAACGCCGAACTGCGCGCCCGCGTTCAGCAGGCCGTCGAGAAGACGGGCAGCGAGCGCCTGGGGCAGGCCTTCCGCCAGCATCTGCCCGTGTCAAACCCGGAGTGCAGCTAAGGACGAGCGTTGCCCTGGCGCCCAGGCTACTGAAGCGAGATGACCGCTGCTCGCCGGTCATCATCCAAGAAGTTCGATCTGTTGCCGGCAGCATCCTGGAGCGCCTACATGAACTGCCCTTCCGGCTGAACCAGGATGCCAGGGGGCATCCCCTGTACGGACTGCGAGAAGGCTCTTGATTGGGATCGAAGTACCGCCGATTCCTCGGGTTCAGCAAAAACTGTTGGCAGAACTGGCGCGAGCGATGCACCTAAGAACCAATTTCGGGTTTCGCATGCGTGCGGGCTGCCCTGTTTCTGTAGTAAAAAAAGAAGAAGAGAGCAAGGCTGGCGCTGAAGAGGATGAACAGGCAACTGGAGCCGATGCCGAGGACGTGGATGATGCGGGGGTCGTCGATCGCGGGATGGAAAATGTTAATACCCAGGATCAGCCCCTGGAAGAACACTTCCAGCGCACTTGAAATCAAAGCGGCGAGCGTTGCCGTTCTCATGTTCTCTCCTTGGCTGGCTATTCGCTGAGCCCTCGAAACCCCGCGGGCATTCAGTTCGGGTGGTTACAAGCAATCTACACCTTTTCCCCCGGCTCCCGCATTCCATCTTCGCGAGTTTCCGCGGTGTCAAATGAGAACCCGGCTAAGCTGTTCATTCATAAGGTCATAGAACTGCGTTGAATTGAACCCGCCGCGGTAGTATCGAAACCAGGGCAATTGAGAGCATGTGGGGCCTCCTCGAACGGCCGGGGTGCAACTGCCCGATGGCAGCGGCTCTCCCGGCCGTTCGCCTTTTCCGCAGCTTATCTCTTCCTCGCAATTCACCGCGGACCTCCCCTCAGTAGAACCCCATCCCCACCATTCGGCGCCTCCGGCTCCGTCTGGCATGGTTGTCAATACCACCCATTCGCGATTGACGCCGGCATCTGCAAAGTGCTTTGATACTTGCGGCAAGATGGGCCTCGCGCCCATCCCAGGCAGTGACGGAGACTTGTTATGCGGACAGGTGCGGCAATGCTGGCAGCGATTGTTTTGTCGGGTGCTGTGCTGTGCGGATGCGGCGGCGGTGGCACTGCAAGCACCGGCGGGGGCGGGAACACAACGCAAACTCCGGCGGCTGCACCCACCATCAGCACGACGGCTGCGCAAAACGGCGCGGTGGTGGTGAGCCTGGCCTCGACAACCGCGGGAGCGGCTGTTTACTACACGGTGGACGGCAGCGCGCCCTCCACATCGTCGCAGCAGTACCAGGCGCCCTTCCTGGTGGCCTCGAACCTGACGGTCAAGGCCATCGCCACGGCTCCGGGCGACACAGCCAGCAGTGTCACCAGCCAGAGTTTCACGCCCAACATCCCCTCGGGAACGCTGGTGTGGTCCGACGAGTTCACCAACACCACGAGCGCCAACGCCCAGCCCAATCCCCTGGTGTGGACCTACGACGTCGGGACCGACTGTTGTGGTAACAGCGAGCTTGAGACCTACTGCGCCTGGGGCTCAACGGTTGGTCCGTGCAACCCTGGGAATCCGAACGCATATATCGCCAGCGGTGGCTCCCTTCACATCGTGGCAGAGCAGCCCACGGCCGGGACTGCGGTTTATACCTCGGCGCGCCTGAAGACCGAGGGACTGTTCAGCTTCCAGTACGGGCGCATCGAGGCGGAAATGCAGCTGCCCGAATCGGATGGCATGTGGCCGGCCTTCTGGCTGCTGGGCGACAACATCATTACCAATCCCTGGCCAGCCTGCGGCGAGGCCGATGTGATGGAACACATCAACGGCAGCGATCCGGAAAATGAGGGCTACGACTGGGTTCAGGGATCGATTCATGGAACCGGCCTCGATGGCGGCATTCAATACCATCCAGCGGGGTTTTCCGCCGCGGCCGTCCATACCTACGGAATGATCTGGACCAAGGGGCAGATTCAGTATTATGTCGACACTCCCACCAACATCTATGCCACTTACACGCCAACCACCCAGACTGGAACGTGGCCATTCGACCAGGGCCCGATGTTTGTGATCTTGAACCTGGCCGTTGGAGGGGATTGGCCCGGTTCTCCCGATGCGACTACGGTTTTTCCATCACAGATGGTGGTGAACTACGTGCGGATTTACACCAACTAGGAGCAGTATGTTGTTTTGAGTGTCCCGCAGATGCTCCTTGGCGTCGCGGCAGCGCGGTTGGGCCAGTGTGAGATGGCCCAACGCAGCGCAGAAGCAGAGCGATCGCTCTATCACTTCCAAGTTACAAACCGAAGAGAATATTCGCGCTGTATTTGCACCCGTTTGACAGTCCTTTTATAATTCCGGCGGATACTACTTCCGTGATTGCCCACGTTCGGCAGAAGGTTCCGTTGAAGCTCGCGCTTGGTTCCACCCCTCTAGTGGAACTCTCCTTTCCAACCTATCTCCCATCGCCGCCGGTGGCTCCATCCGTGCCGCGCATTCGCGCGGAGGTGGGCCGTTACCGGCTGCGGCTTGCCGAGACCGCGGAAGATCGCGATGCCGCCTGCCGGTTGCGCTTCAAGGTCTTCAATATTGAGCTGGGCGAGGGGCTGGAGAGCTCCTACCGGACGGGATTGGATACCGACCGGTTCGACCCGATCTGCGAGCACCTGCTGGTGGAGGACAAGCTCGAAGAGAATCCGGCCCGGCGCATCGTGGGCACTTACCGGATGCAGTCCGGCATCACGGCCGGGCGCAACCTGGGCTACTACTCCGAGCAGGAGTTCAGCTTTGCGCCCTATGAGCCGCTGCGGGCCGGGATTCTGGAGCTGGGCCGCGCCTCCATCGACCGTGAACACCGAACCCCCGAAGTGCTGACATTGTTATGGAGGGGGATCGCGCAGTATGCTACCGACATGGGGCTGCGTTACCTGATCGGCTGCTCATCGTTGAACTCGAAAGACCCGGCGGAAGGCTGGCAGGCGTATCGCCAGCTTGAGCAGTACTGGGTTTCACCGGAGTTTGAGACGGCGCCCACTGCGGCTTACGCCTGTCCCATCGAGCAGGAGGGTGCGCACGCACAGCCGTCGCCCAGCCTGATGGAATCGAATCCGGTCAATCCGGTTCCGGCGGAATCGCCGCTGCCGGCTCCAACGCCAACCAAGGTTCCCAGGCTGCTGAAGACCTACCTGGCCATCGGCGCGCGCATCGCCGCCCCGCCGGCCTGGGACCGGGAGTTCGGAACCATCGATTTTCTGACGCTGCTCGATCTCAAGTTGCTCTCCCGCTCGGCGCGCAACCGATTCCTGACTCCGCTGGTGCAATGAGGTTGCGCGCGTTCCGGCGCGCTGTGGCGCTGGTTTCGGCTCTAGTGCTGTGCATCCTGCGCTTCTGGCTCCTGCGCCTGCGCGGGCCGCTCAACCTGGAGCGCCGGGCCGGGTGGTCCCAATCGGCCGCTCGGCTGGTTCTGAGGTCGCTCGGCATCCATTACCGGGTTGAAGGCCGGCCGCCCAGCCACGGCCTGATCGTCTCCAATCATCTCAGCTACATTGACATTCTTGTCATCGCGGCGGCCACGCCCTGCTTCTTTGTGGCCAAAATCGAAGTAGGCGGCTGGTTCTTCTTCGGAAAGGCCGCGCGCAGCAACGGAACCATCTTTGTGGACCGGGGGAGCCTGGCCAGCGCCATGTCGGTGGCCGAGCAGATGACCGAGCGGCTCAAGCTGCCGATTCAGGTTCCCGTGGTGCTCTTTCCCGAGGGTACCAGCACCGACGGCAGCCAGGTGATCCGCTTTCACTCGCGGCTGATTGACCCCGCGACCTCGATTGGAGCGCCCATTACCACTGCCGCCGTCCGCTACGTGATTGAAGGCGGAGTCGAGGAGCGGGAGCTGTGCTGGTATGGCGACGAGACTTTCGTGAACCACCTATGGAAGGTGCTGGGCACTGCCGGCTTCTCAGCCGAGCTGCGCTTTGGCGAACCGCGCGTCTACACCGACCGGCGCGTTGCGGCCGACGAGACGCGCGCGGAGATTGAGGCCATGCGCAACGGCGGAGTTCTGGCCGCGCAATGAGTTGCGCTGGCAAACGGGGCCAAATGAGTCAAGTCAGGCTCGGCTGATCGTCAGCGCGCTTGGTCCATTTATAAACGCGCGCCGAATTCTTCCAGAAGTATTTCTCCGCTGCTTCTCTCGACTTGGTCGCGAAGAAGCGCTTCATCAGCCCGACCTCCTCGGGAATGGTGGCCACGCCATAGCTGTTGGGATAATCGGAGCCGAAGAGGACGCGATCCTCGCCGAAGGCGTCGAAGAGATATTCTAGCCGGGCGCGCAGCGGCTCATAGTCCTTGACGATGACGCCGTCGGTCAGCCGCGGATGATATACCTCCGAGAGCTTGACGAAGATGTTGGGGCGAGTGACCATCTCCTTCACCACCGCTTCGTATGCCTGCCGGTTATCGGCCGTTGGATCGAAGGAAGGCAGGTGGTCCATGATGATGCGCAGGGTGGGGATGGCATCGGCCAGCAACACGTTGGCCTGCATGAGATTCATGGTGGGATTGGCGGTGTCGAGCGCCAGGTCGGCCTGGGCGAGCAGCTTCAAATTGGCAACCTGATCGGGATTGAGAGCGACCTTGCCGTTGTCCGCGCTGTAGAAATGGCTGGAGCGGATGGCCCGATACAGCGGATCCTGGTGAAAGTGCGTCACATATTGGCCGAAATCCGGCTGCGCAGGATTCAGGTTTCCCGAGACGCCGACCATAATGGAATCGGCTCGGCAGGTTTCGAGATACCAGAGATTGTCGTCGATCCAGGCGCTCGACTCGACCACGATGGCGCCGACAATGCCGGTTGGCCTGGCCAAGGGGCTATACAGCGAGGGAAGAGAGGTTTTGGAGATTGCCCGGTAGGCCGGCGACCCCATATACCTTGCGCCCAGGGGACGGGTGCCGTCGAAGAGATGAATGTGCGCGTCGATGATGGGAATGTTGTCGAGGCCCGGCGGTTGGGCGTGCGCGCCATCCAATGCCGCGACCGCGGCCACCGCGGCCGCGCCCGCCAGAAACGACCGGCGGCTCAAACCTTCTTGTGTCTTACCGATCTTGCTCAATGACGACATAGCGGCCCACCTCGCGGCTCTGGGCAATCATATACCGGGCTGCCCGGCCCGGAAAACCGGCACGGCGAGAGTGGGCCGCTCGCCGGCGCGACTCAAGCTCAGGGTCACATAAGACCCTGGTCAGCGATGCCTGCATGGATCTCATCGACCGGTACCTCCAGTGCGCCGATGCGGTCGCTGGCGACATCGTGGACCCCGACGCGCAGAAAGTAATTGCCCTTCACGGGCACCGCGATCTCCTGCCGGGCGTGCAGGCCGTCAGTCAGCAGCTTGCGGTATTCGGCCTCGCTCAAGTTCAGCGACACCGTGGTAAGCAGCGAGTTGACCCCATTGCCGGTCTGGTCAAATACCAGCGTGGCAAACTCGACTGTGCCTTGGCGCTGTCCATCCGCCGTCCGCGTAAGGTGGAGCGCACGGGCATCGGCCTGGATCTGCACGGTGCAGGTATGGAACGGCATGGTCTTGAAGTCCTTTTCCAGGTAGTTGTCCACCGGCAGCGGCGAATCTTTCTCCAGCTTCACAACCTTGTCGTCCATCGCCAGGCTGGCGGTAAAGATCACCTCGGTGGGCGCGATGGCGCCAAGTTGCATGGCGGCCACGAAACCGCCTTTAGGATGCTTCACGAGAGCGCCGGCGTCCGGCGGCGGCGGCTCGCCGCTTGCAGCCTCCTCCTCGCCTTCCTCGGCGAAGGGATTGGCGGCGGGTCTGGCCTTCTCCTTTTGCTTGGCGGCCAGCAGGCGCTGCTCCTGCCGGGCGCGGTCTACCGCGTAGTAGCCCTGGCGGTGCTGCACCCGCAGGCCTGGCCGGTCAACCGTCACCTTGATATGGCGGAAGCGCCCGTCCCAGGTCTTGTTGGTTGTGGCATAGGCCAGCGTGTAGTAGTTGGAGCCGTTGTTGACGATCCCGATGATCGCTTCCTTCAAACCGTTGGAATTGTAGTAAGCCTTGCCGCCGGTCGCCTGCGCAATCATGTCGAGCTGAATGTGCTGGGAGGCCTGCGCCGACTCAAAACGAAGATTGGCGTTGGGCGCCGGCCCTCGATTGTTGCCAGCCTCGTATTGCGGCGGGGTCATCAGGCCGCGCGCGTCGATCGGGTAGACGGCAACCCGGCTCAAGGTCAGCGCGTCGGTCAGGTCGTCGGGATTGTCCCCAAGAACGGTCAGGTCGTCCCGGAACGACATTCCGAAGGATCCGCCCAGGGGATCGGTGTAGTAGGACTGGGGAATTGAGCCCGTCAGCCAGATGAGGTTCTTGCGGCCTGGATACCCGGCCAGGTAGCGCCCCATCAACTGAAAGCCGCGGCGTAGAATGTCGAACCTGGAAATACGATACTCATCCGGCGTTCCAGGGATCGGCCGCAGCAGGGAGGGCATATTCCGCTTGCTCTTCGCAGCCTCCAACAGCACCCGCGGGTCGGTGGTGAAGCCCTGGATCAAGCGCATGTCTGTGTCGATCTGGAAGATGGCGACCGGCGTCCCCGGCTGCAGGTGCTTGAGGGCATCGATAAGCTGCTCGCGCAATTCCATCTGCGTCTGAAGCCGCGCATCGAGCGCATCGAGCAGGATCACGGTCGAGGCATTCGTGTTCTCGACCGGCGTGAAGTTGGTGAAGGTGTTGGGAGGCAGCGCGGGAGCAGCCTTGAGCCGGACCAGATCCCCGGCGTCCATGGGGTGATGTTCCTCAAGGTGCGCGATGCGCTGCGGTTCGCCTTCCTCCGTCACCGCAAAATCGGAGGCCGGCAGCCCGGAGACCGGATGGCCGTCTTTATCGGCCACCACAACATCGAGCAGCACCTCTCGCGTGGTGATGGAGAGCGTCGAGGCCTGCTGGCCGCGAGCCTGTAAAGCTGGAACGTCCTGCTGCGGCTGCGCTTTCATCGCCAGGCAAAGCAAGAAGAGGGCGGCGGCGAAGCAGCAAAGAGCGCTGCCCGGTCTATTTCCGAGCCTGAAACGGAACAAGAACATGCGGAACCTCCAGCGCACCCTAGCGATGCCTATCATACCTTGGACGAGCCGGTCGCGCCGCGGTTACGTCGAAAAGTCCAGGCTGGCCGGCCGCTGGAGTGCGGGCGAGCGGCCGCCGGCTCAGGAACCACCGCCTGTCTTCGCGGTTACTTGTTTGGGAGCGACCGGGGTAGGAATCGTGCCGATCTCTGCCGCCGGCGACTCCAAGGTCATCTCAACGATGGTGTCCACCGCGCTTGGATTTGCCGGCAGAGTCACCTCCACTCCGGCATCGCTTTGCTTGCACGAAGCCTGGCCACCGGTCAGCGAAGAGCAGGCCAGGATTTTGGCCGGGAGCGCGGGCAGAGTGAGCGTTGCGCCGGCTGGGTTGAGGATATGCAGATAGATTGTCTTGTCGCGATAGGTTGAAACGCCAAAATCGCCGGGCAGGTAAGGGCCGCCGCGGGTAACGTAGATACTCTCGCCATACTGATGCAGCCACTCACCGATCTCGCGCAGGCGCGCCGCGTGCGCCGGATCGATTTGCCCATCCGGTCGCGGACCGACATTGAGTATGAGATTCCCATCGCGCCCGACCGCAGAGACCAATAGGCGGACGAGGTGCTCGAAAGACTTGATCTTCGCGTTGGGAACATATCCCCATGCCCCTTCGGTCAGGGTGGTGCAAAGCTCCCAGGGATACCGATTCTCGAAATCGCCGAGGCGTCCGTCCCCTTCGCGGGAGCGGAAATCCGCGGCGGCGTCGGTGCGGTCGTTAATGATGATCGACGGCTGTAGCTCCCTCAGATTCTCGACCGCTTCCTGATCCTGCCAATTGAAGGCGCCGCTGTAGTGTTCACCCTTGGGCCGCGCGGCCCATCCGCCGCCGGTGAAATGGACCCCACCGAAGCCGAGCCAGTCGCCGCCGCCGCCGTCAAACCAGAGAATATCGAGCTTGCCGTAGTGAGAGGCCAGCTCGTTGAGTTGGCGGTGATACTGGTCGCGCAACTCCCGCGCGTTCGGCTCATATATGCCGGGGAAGAAGAAGCCTGGAAAACGCCAGTCGAGCGGCGAGTAATACAGGCCCACGCGAAGCCCGGCCTTGCGCACCGCGGTCACATAATCGGCCACAAAGTCATGATGCGCGGCGGATTTCATGGCCGTAAAACTGCTGCCCTGATCGTCGAAAAGCGCAAATCCATCGTGGTGGCGGGCGGTAAGCACGGTGTACTTCATGCCGGCCGCCTTGGCAAGTTCGGCCCATGCGTCCGGATCGAATTTGTCGGGATGGAACTGGTCAGCCAGCTTGGCGTACTCGTCTACCGGAATCTGCTCCTGCCATTGAACCCACTCGCCGCGGCCGGGGATGGAATAGACGCCCCAATGCATGAAAAGGCCGAACTTGGCGTCGCGCCACCATTGAATGCGCGCCGCCGCATCGTTATCGGCAACCAAGGGCGCCGATTGCGCCCGCGCGCAGGATGAAGCAGCAAGAAAGGCCAAGAACACCCAAACGAATCTCACGGAAACGACAGCCTTGTTCATCTTTCCTCCCATAGACGCGGCCATGAAGCTGCATGCGAATCGCCGACAGTGTAAACGCTAGCAATAGAACCCCGCATTGGTCCATCCGCACATTCCAATGCGAAACAAGCGCCGGCCGGGCCTGTCAGGCGAGGAAAGATCTCTACAGCGCGCTCGCCGGCGGCGCGGCAGTCGATGAGCGCACGACCAGGCTGGTAGAGACCAGGAACTCGCGCTGCATATCGGGATTGCCGGGCTCTTCGGCCTGCTGGCGAAGGGCCTCGAAGGCGGCTTGGGCAAGTTCGATGCGGGACAAGCGGATGCTGGTGAGCGGGGGCAGCGTGAACTCGGCGAAGTCGATGTCGTCCAGGCCGATAACGGAGAGGTCGTCGGGCACGCGCAAGCCCTCCATGTATGCGGCGCGCAGCACGCCGATGGCGGTCATGTCGTTGGAACAGAGAATGGCGGTGGGGCGGGTCGCCAGGGCTTGCAACTGCCCAAAACCGGCCACGCCGCCCTTGGCCGTGTGGTCGCACTCGATGACCCAGTTCTCCTGCAAGGGCAGCCTGGCGGCGTCCATGGCCGTGCGGAAGTCGTTTTCGCGAGTGATGGCCGAATGCAGCTTGTGAGGGCCGGCCAGGAAGGCGATCCCGCGGTGGCCCAACTCCGCGAGGTGCTTGACGGCCGCATGGATGCCGGTCTTGTAGTCCAGGAGGATGGTGCTGACTTTGGCCTCTCCCAGGCGAAACTCGGCAAGCACGATGGGCACGTCGTGGTTCGCCAACTGGTCCAGAACCGGCTCCTCCTCGCCGAAGGTGAGTACGGCCACGCCCTCCACCTTGCGCTCCAGCATGCGCCGGACGCAGGTGGTCAGAGTGGCGAGGTCGCTGTTCGTGGAGCTGACCAGAATCTCGTAACCGTGGGCGACCGCAACCTCCTCGAAGCTCTGAATCAGTTCAGGGAAGAAAGGGTTGGTGATGTTTTCAACAATGATGCCCAGAATGCGGCTGCGGCCGGAGACCAGGCTGCGCGCATGGGTATTGGGAAAGTAATTCAACTGCTCGATGGCGCGCCAGACGCGTTTTGACAGGCGGTCGCTGACCACCGGCGAGCCGTTGATGGTGCGGGAGACGGTCGCGATGGAAACCTTGGCCACGGCTGCAACGGCGCGGATATCGGGCGCCTTGGCGACGGTTTTGCAGATGCGCTTTCGAACCACGAATCGTTCCTCTTCCATACGGAACAAGTATGCAGGCCCTGTTACAGCATTGGCCGGGAGCTTGCGGAAAACGCAATGCCGCTCCCGTCAAGCCGCCGGCGGCTCCGGATTCCTGTGCGCTGAGTGCTGATTCTAAGCTTATCAAACGTTTTTGCTGCGCATCAGGGGCGGGCTAGGATTTGTCGGCGACGAGCAGGCGCAGATCGCGCAGGTTCTGGCCCGTCGGGCCGGTCACAACAGCGTCGCCGAGAGCGGTGAACATGGGGCAGGCGTTGAAGGCTGCCAACGATGATTTGAGATGGAACCCGAAGGCGTGCGCGCGGGTCACAGTGGTGGGGTCGGCGATGGCCCCGGCCGACTTCGTATTGCCGTCAATGCCATCCGAGCCGGCGCTGAGAACGGTGAGCCGTTCGCCCTGATGTTTCTCCAATTCCAGCGCGCAGACCATGACAAACTGCTGATTGCGGCCGCCGGCGCCGGGGGTGCAGTTTATCGTCACGGTGACCTCGCCGACAGAGATCAGGCAGAGGCGTGGATGAATGGCGCGCAGGGCGTGGAAGCGCTCCAGCAGGTAGCGGGCGGCGTCGGCATAATCCCAGTCGTCGCAACTGTTGTCGACCACGGTGAAGTACCCGGCCTTCTCGGCCAGGGCGCGGGCGTTTTCGATCAAATCGTGGCTTGAGAGCAGAACCTCGAAGACCGAATCGCGGAACGGCTCGTCCTCTCCGGACATGGAGGCGGCCGAGGTAACGCGGCGGGTGGGAACTGCGCCGGTCCACGGCATTCGAGGAAGGAAGGGCGGATGCCAGCCCTTGTTGCCGGGCGACTCGGGCAGATCCTCGCGTTCAAAAAAGGCGCGAATGGAGGGCGGCAGCTTGGGGGCCAGGTCGTACTTGGCCAGAAGCGCGCGCACGTCGGCGACGGTGGAGTGATCGGGCGATGTGGGGCCGGAGGAGAGCGCGTCCAGGGTGCGCAGGGGCACGTCGGGCAGCAGCAGCGAAACCTTGGCGGCCTCCGGCGCGGCCATGGCCAGCCGGCCGCCCTTCACAGCGGAAAAGTGTTTGCGCAGGGTATTGATCTCGTTGATCGGCGCGCCCGAGGCCAGCAGAAGCCGATGGAAGGCGATGGTTTCATCGAGCGTGATCTTGGGGTCCAGGGGCAGGTCGAACATCGCCGACCCGCCGCCGGAGATGAGGAAGAAGATCAGCGTGTCCTTGCGGGCCTTCTTGAGCATGGCCAAGGCCGCGCGGGCCGCATCGAAGGAGTCCTCGTTGGGCACCGGGTGGCCGCCCTCGAAATAGCGGAAGCGCCAGTTGCGGGCCTTGGGCAACTGGTTCGAGCAGAAGATGCCGCGCAGGCCCTGGCGGTGTTTCATGCGCTCCAGCAAGGTATCGAGCATGGGACCGGCTGCCTTGCCCAGCGCAATCACGAAGATGCGCTTATAGGCGGCCAGATCGATGGTCGCCGGGCCGCTGCCGTCGGGCAGCAGACGATAGAGCGTATTGCCCTCGAAACGAATGCGCCGGTCGAAGGCCGATGCGATATTGCAGGCGGCCACGGCGCCGGTAAAGATCTCCGTGACCGTGGAGTGCAGAGTGTCCAGTGCGGCGTCGCCGACCGGTGTCATGGCATTTGCTCCCTCAGCCAACTGGAGAGAGCTTGCCAGGTGGGCTCCAGTCGACCAGCTAAGAAACGATCGGCGCCGGGGAGGAGCGCCAGTGGTTTGGGTTCGGCGAAGACGGCTACAGAGGTCATGCCACTCACCATTCTACGCTCAATAGATAAAGAATTCCTCATGCGCAATCGTCACCGCCCGCGGGTTACCGCCGGGAGTTCCAGAAAACTGCTTAGGATCAAAAACGGGGCAATCGGCGGCGATGGAAGGGAGCAAACACCCGGTAGGATATTCTGGCTGTATCATGATCGATCGACCGCCTGCCGATCCGGCCGCCGCTCCCATTGCTTCCCTTGACCCCATCGGGTTTACCCGCCAGTTGTGCCAGATCGAATCCACCACTTACCACGAAGGCGCGGTGGGCGACTTTCTGGCCGATTTTCTCGCCCGGCGCGGCTGGGCGGTTGAGAAGACCCCCGTGGAGCAGCCAAGTGAGAACGCCGGCGGCGGCCCGCGCTGGAACGTCTATGCCGGCGTGGCGGGCGAGACCCCCGATCTGGTCTTTTCCACGCACATGGATACCGTGCCGCCCTACATTCCCTTCAGCGAGGACGCGGAGTTTCTTTACGGCCGCGGCGTCTGCGACGCCAAGGGCATCCTCGCCGCCCAAGTGGCCGCTGCCGAGGTGCTGCGCGCGGCGGGATTCCGGATCGGATTGCTCTTTGTGAGCGGCGAGGAGCGCGACTCGGCAGGCGCCAAGACCGCCAACAAGACGGCCAAGGGCAGCCGCTTCTTGATCAACGGCGAGCCAACCGGCAACTGCCTGGCCGTGGCTTCGAAGGGCGCCCTTCGCGCGGCCTTCAAGTCTGCCGGCAAGATGGCTCACTCGGCCTATCCCGAGCTGGGCGAGAGCGCCGTTCACAAGCTGGTTCAGGTGCTGGGCAAGCTGCTGGCGCTTCCGCTGCCTGCGGTTGAGGGCATCGGCTCCAGCACGCTGAACATCGGCCAGATCCATGGGGGCTACGCGCCCAACGTGATCGCCGACAAGGCCGAGGCGCAGGTGCTGGTGCGCACGGTGACCGACTCGGCGCCGGTGCGCGCCCAACTGATCGAAGCCGCGGGCGATCTGGCCGAGGTCGAGTTCACCCTCGATTCTCCTTTCATCCGGCTGCGCGCCGTCGAAGGCCTGCCCACCACGGTGGTCAAGTTCTCCACCGACATTCCCTACCTGAGCAACTGGGGCGAGCCGCTGCTGCTCGGGCCCGGCTCCATCCACGTGGCCCACACGCCCAATGAAAAGCTGGCCAAGAAGGAACTGCGGGATGCGGTGGAGCTGTACATCAAAGTGGCGAAGCAACTGCTGGGTTGAGGCGCAGGACAAGAGTCGATCTCCGCAAGCAAGCGTTCTGCTATGATTCCGCAACATTTTGGCCAGTTTTCGGGCGAAAAACAGCGAAAAACGGCAGGCAATGATTACCGGTGAGTCAATAGGGGAAACTCGTAAGCCATTCATGCATAAGGGCTTACAACAGCTCACGGAGTGGAAAAGAGGCTTCTGGAGGGGAGGGGGGTGGGGGGTGTTGCCGGGGTACGGACCGGGCACATACCTGACAGATCGGGCCGGGGCAGGTTGCCGTGTTCGAATGGAGGCACCGCATACATCCATGGTGCGCGTAGATGCGGTAATTCTCTGCAAGAGGCGGGAAGGCCGGGGCTACGGCCGAGAATCTCCTGGGTGGGTTTCCTGCCGCGCGGCAGGGCGATTTGGCGCGATTCGGAAATTCCACCCAAGGACATGGGCGTTTTTCGGGACCGATCTATGGTCTCGATGGGTTCGTTCGATCCCAGGTCTCAGAATCGAGACCTGGGGCACCCCATCTTTGATGGTTGATTGAGATGTAGGCCACCTGCGGCACTGGTTCAAAGCATGTTGCATCATGGCACGCCCGACGCCAGCTCTCCGCCTGCATGATGTTCGATTATCGCGCTACGCAAGCGTCTGGTAGCGGATGACGCGCCTCGCGCCCAACCAAATCAGCCACACCGCGGCGGCGAGAAAAACCGTGTTGCCGATGCGCATCCACAGCAGTCCGCCGATCAGCGGCTTCGCAGTAAATGCGTGAATGCCGTAAACCAGCGCGCCCCCAGCCGCCAGGCTCAGTACATGCAGCGCGCTCCATCCGGTTTGTCGCGAAAAGAGCGCGACTAGAACGAGGAAGACCGCGTCGAGCGCCAGCATCGCAGCCACCGCGGCCCAGCCCCACTTATACGGCGTTTTCATCACGCCCATGCCTAACACGAATGCAATCGCTCCTGGAATCCAGGGGTTCGCAATCCAGGCGCTTGGCGCCCCACCGCCGGCCATGCGCGAACTCCGCGCCGGAATCAGAAACGCACACGCGATTAGCAACACGCTCAGTACCGCCGCGCCAAGAAGCTGCGCAGGGGATGCCACGAACCGGTTCTGCTTGAACTCGATGCCGAAGCTCGCGACTGAACCAAGCACGAACATGAGAGCGACGACCGTGTCGCCAACGCGCCCCAGCCACGGCGCTTCAGCCTCGGCAGGAAATAGCGCCTCTACCAGCGCAATCGAAACGCCCATGCTCCAGAACGTGTGCAGGTTCAACATGAAAAGCGTCCACCACCCTCCGATGCCCAGCGCCGGGATATTGGCAGGGTGAAGCAGGTGCCAGTGCTTGTTCATATAGTCGGGATTGAAGAGCGACTGCGACACCAGGCCTTCGCCGATCAACGCGTAGGCCGCGCCCAGCATCAGCATCGTCGGCCAGCCGCGGCCAGCTCGCCGCGCCGTCTCGCGAATCAATACCGCCCCGCCGCCGTATGCCGGCGCCAATACGATCAGCGCCGTCAGGAGCTTTAGCGGCAGATCTCCCAGCAGATACTCCGCCACCAGCGGAGCCACAAAGAACAGCGTAATTACCGCGAAGAAATTCCTATTGTGCGCGACCATCGTCCTCTCCTTGTTCTAGCTGGAATGCAAGGAGCCGCTCCATGCGAATGGAGCAGCCTGCCGTGATCATCCGTGCCGCAGGCAGGCTTGAATCGCCTGATGGAAAAACGACCGATATTCAGGTTTGGGCATGTTCGCCCTGAGCGTGGCAGCCTTCTCATCATCCGGCCAATGGCTCTCGTCGTCGTGCATCCGCTTGTAGCCCTCGAGAAGATCCGGGTTTCCGAGCGTGAACTCGTCGCCCAGGCGCATCCAGCGTGCGACCAGCGCCCGGCCTTCGGCGCTGTCTGGCGGCACCTCGCGATCGAGCGCGCTCTGGACATCGGCCATCAAAGCCCTCCATCGCGCACCGGCATCTGCGTATTGTTCAGGCGTCATGGCTGCACGCCGCTCCCGAAGCGCCTCAACGCCCTTCGGACTGTAGTATTTCTCCGTCCAGTCTGTGGCTTCTTGCATTTGTATCTCCTTCAGGATGGTCTGGTAGAGGAACCACTCAGGTTCCGCGGGGTCCTGTGCGCGCCGTTGTGCATGTTCAATGGCCCGCAAAACGCGATCCAGGCCGTCGCGCCGCTCACCGAGCACCGCCCGCTGCCGCGCAAGCGTGACCGTCAGCCGTTCTGCGCCACGGCCAACTGGGGCGCTCAGCAGCGCGGCGATCTCGCGCAGCGAAAGCCCCAGGTAGCGCAGCGCGAGAATCTGCTCCAGGCGGCCGAGATCCTCGTGGCAGTAGAGCCGATAGCCTCGCTCCGACCGATGTGCGGGCGATAGCAGCTTGAGCCGGTCGTAGTGATGCAATGCCCGTACAGTAACGCCGGCAAGTTTTGCGAACTCTTGGATGCGGAAGGTACTCATGGGTCTCACCTTGGACATTGTTGACCCTGACGTAAGGGCAGGGTCAAGCGCCTTTTGAAGAAAGTTATGAAAAGCCGGCAAGTGTTCATCGATTGTCTTGTTAGGGATCTCCGATGGCGGCTGAACGGGCTGCGAAAAAAGTTCTGAATTTGGCCGAAAAAGCCAGGAGTGTACCGCAGGGGCTGAAGCCCGCGTTGATTTTGCGGCACTTGCGGCCCGACTAAAGTCGTGCCCTTGTTACAAGACCGGGTTTTTCCGCGGGCTGTGAAGCCAGCGTTGATTTTGCGGAACTTTTGGCACCCTTCGACAAGCTCAGGGCAGGCTTTGAAGTCGTGCCCTGTTACAAGGGGGGCCTGTGCAAAGATTCCTTGGCGAGTTGGCACCCGCTGCGCGGGGTTAAAGCGGTTCCACAATTCACGTGCCCTTTCCGGCACTGAGCAAGGTGGCATTTTCTTGAGGAAAATGCCACTTAAGCGCAGTGGTTTCGGGGTGCAGCAATTGTGGAACCGCTGTAGCCTGCATTTCTCACAAGCGGTGCGACAACGAGGAATTCGAGGTCCGGCGCAGTCTTCGAGGGCCGGGAGGCCCTCGGAACAGCCGGCCGGGAGGCCGGCGCTACAAATCTGGCGGCCTGTGAGAAATGCGGGTTAGCGGGTTGGCAAGTCGGCCGCCCACTGGGTGTTGCAGAGCTTTCGTTCTACGAGAAGCGCGGCGGCGGGCTTAATGCTACCGAGGGCCGCGGTTCGACCTTCTTTGTGGTGATGACCACCTTGGCCCCGGTCAGCTCGGGGCCGTCCCAGCCCTCCTTTGCCGCCTCGATATGAATCTCGCCGGGCCGCTTGGTGGACTGCACGATGACCTGCGCCAGGCCGTTGAAGAGCGAACGTTTGGGCTCCTTGTCGCTCTCCTGGCAGTTGGGATCGCCGTTGCCCACGCCGATCAGCGCGCCCGCTCCGGAGATGTTGAACGCGATCCGATTGCCCGCCGTGGGCACCGGCCGGCCCTCCTTGTCCAGCGCCTCCACGGTCAGTATCGCCACGTCCTCGCCGTCGGCATCGATCTCGGTGCGGTCCGCCGTCAGCCGGATGGCCACCGTCTCTCCTGTAGTCTCGCGCTTTTCGGTGAGCACTAACTTGCCGTCCCTGGTTCCGCGCGCCTCGATAACTCCGGGCTCGTACTTGACCTTCCACTCCAGGTGGCCCAGATGCGGAACCTTCTGGCTGCCCGAACTCTTGCCGTTCACGAATAACTCAACCTCGTCCAGATTGGAATGCACCCAGACGGGAATCTCCTCGCCTTCCCTGCCCTCGAAGTTCCAGTGCGGGAAGAGATGCAGCACCGGCCCGGCGCTCCACCAGGACTTGTAATAGTAGAACGTGTCCTTGGGAAAGCCGCACATATCGATGACGCCGAACTGCGAGTTGATGGAGGGCCATCCGTAGGGCGAAGGCTCGCCGCGATAGTCGAAGCCGGTCCACATAAAGCCGCCCGCCTCCCACTCGCGGGTGGCGTAGAAGGTCCACCACTCTTCGGCCGTTTCGCCCCATCGCGCCGGGCTCACGTCGTAGGAACTCACCGTGTTGCGCAGCGGATCGGTGGAGTAGTCTCCGCGCGTGGAGAAACAACTGGCGGTCTCAGAACCGTAGAGCGGGCGCTGGGGATGATTCTTGTGAAAGCCGTCGGGGTACTTCAGATTGTAGTTGAAGCCGATGACATCGAAGGCGTCGGAGACGCCCCGCTCGTTGTTTCCGTTTACCGCCGCCGAGACCGGGCGCGTGGGGTCGAGCTCGTGGCAGCGGCGCACCATGCTGGCCGCGATCTTGGCGCCCTGCTCGGCCATCGCGTCCTGGAGCAGGAACTCCTCGTTGCCCACCGACCACAAGACGATGGACGGCGAGTTGCGATAGCGCTTGATCATGGCTTCCAGTTGCGCCAACCCTTCGGGGCTCGAACTCATCTGGCGGGTCTCGCACATCATCATCACGCCCATGCGGTCGCAGGCCTCGACCCACTCGGGCGTGGGCATATTGTGGGAGGTGCGTACGGCGTTGCAGCCCATCTCGCGCAGCACGGCGAGGCGGAACCACTGCAGCCGGTCGGGCACAGCTGCGCCCACGCCGGCGTGATCCTGGTGGTTGCATGTTCCCTGGAGCTTGATGGACTTGCCGTTGAGGAAGAAGCCCTTTTCGGGGTCGAAGACCGCCGTGCGCACGCCAAAGCTCACCCGCTCGGCGTCGCGGGTTCTGCCGTTTGTTTCGACGGTCACAATCGCCGAGTAGAGGTAGGGCGCATCCGGCGACCAAAGCGTGGGGCCGGCCAAACTCGCCGTCGCCGTGAAGGTGGCCGCGCCATCCACCTCAATCGACTGCGCAGGCGCCTCGGCGGTAGCTACCGTCTTGCCCGCGGCGTCGAGAATCTGCCAGCTCACCTTGGCGTTCTCCGCCTGCTTGCCTTCGTTTTGGACCACCGTGCTGAGAGTGAGTTTGGCAGCATCGCCTTGCAGATCGGCGCGCACGTAACTCTCCCATTTGCCCAGGTGGAGCGCGTCGGTCTTGGTGAGCCAGACGTGACGGTAGATGCCCGCGCCCTCGTAGAACCAGCCGTCGCCGAGGCTGGCGTCAACACGCGCCACAATATAGTTCTTGACGCCATAGGCCAGAAAGTCGGTCAGATCGAAACGGAAGGGCGCGTAGCCGTTGTCGTTGCGCCCGATGAAGCAGCCGTTGACGAAAAGCAGCACGTCGCGAAAGGCGCCGTCGAACTCGACCGCGATGCGCCGGCCCAGGTCGGCGGCCGGGACCTCGAACTCGCGCCGGTACCAGCCCACGCTGGTCTCCGGATAGCGGCGGCCAAGGGGCTTGAACCCATGCGAGCCCAGCGATTCGTCATGGACAAAGGGCAACTCGACCGCCCAGTCGTGGGGCAGGTTGAGCGCGCGCCACTTCGAGTCGTCGAAGCCGGCTTTTGCAAAGGCGAACTCGCCGGTCTTGGAGAAGTCTCCCTGGCCGTAGCCGAAGCCCAGATCGCGGGCCGGGTCCGAACTGTGGCCAAACTGGAACTTCCAGCCGAAATCGAAGAGCAGTTGCTCGCGCGGCGCAACCGCGGCCAGCACCTGGGCCGATGCCGCCTGAGGAGAACCGGCCAGCAGCGCAGCCGCGCGCGCCCAAGCCGAACGCGCCGCCAAAGAAGAAGCCGCAATTGCCGCTCCGCCGCAGAGTAGATCACGCCGAGAGATAAGAGTCATGGAAGGCCCTCGTTTCAGATGAAGTTTCGCCGTTCAATGCGCCGGGCTCCCGCAGTCCGGCAACGCCGAACTATAAATCAACCGGCGGCTGACGGGCAAAACCCGTTCCGCGCCGCCGTACAATAGACCGATGCCTGAACTGCCCGAGGTGGAGACCATTGCCCGCGGCGTCAACGAGCGGTTGCGTGGCGACCGCATCGTCGAAGCCTGGTTCGGCAGCCATTGCGAACCCTTCAAGACACCGCCGGACCGGCAGGCCGCGGGACTGGAGGGGCGCGTGTTTCTGGGCGTGCATCGCGCGGGCAGGCATATCGTATGCGATCTGGCGGAGCGCGAGCTCGAAGTGTCGCCTAGGCCGGCTTCGCAGGCGTCCGCAGGCTGGCCGGAGAGCGGAGCGCGGACTCGACCTGACGCTCGTCCGGCAGCCCAGTGGATTGTGCATCTTGGAATGACGGGACGACTGCTCGTGACCGTCCCCGGCGCTCCCGTGGCGGCTCATACGCACGCGCGGCTGCAGCTGGCCAGCGGCCGGGAGCTGCGCTTTGTTGATCCGCGGCGATTCGGGCGGCTGGAGTTTCGCGACCTGAGCCGGGGTCCGGGCTTCAGCGCGACGGGCGCGGAGCCGCTCACCATTGGGGGCGAGGAGTTTGCCTCGCTTTTTCGCGGGCGGCGGCTTTCCATCAAGGCCGCCCTGCTGAACCAGAGGCTGCTGACTGGAGTGGGCAACATCTATGCCGACGAAAGCCTCTTTCGCGCCGGCATCCGGCCGGGCCGTAGAGCGGGACAGCTGACCAAGCGCGAGCTTGAACGGCTGCGTATGGAGCTGCGCGCGGTTCTGGAGCACGCCATCCGGCGGGGCGGGTCGTCGGTGAGCGACTACGTTGACGCGGACGGGGAGCGGGGCTTCTTTCAACTGGAGCACTGCGTCTACCAGCGCGGCGGCCTTCCGTGCGCGCGCTGCCAAACGCCGATTCGGCGCATTTTGCTGGCTGGACGGGGAACACATTACTGCCCCCGGTGCCAGCGATGAGGCGGATTTCTATGGTTTTTAGAATTATTTCCTTTTCTGGTCTTCCATATACAGAAAGCGGCAGCACTATGACATTCGTAAGTTATTGAAAACAGGAAGTGGCTCAAATGGCGCTTCGATTGCTATTAGAAGGGCGCCAGTGATGTACCGGCTGCTGGGTGGTAATCCGGTCAGCCCAATGAACAGCAGACGCCCGGCAAGAGCATCCGCCAGCGAAGCGGCCCTGAAGAAGGGATAGACCGGC
>Ga0326728_10008407_pt1 | contig 25677 bp, 19 predicted proteins | sample MB3enrmetagenome_FD_207602 | JGI IMG/M metagenome (GOLD analysis project Ga0326728, IMG submission 207602) | Lab enriched peat soil microbial communities from McLean, Ithaca, NY, United States - MB31MN | ecosystem: Environmental > Terrestrial > Soil > Wetlands > Peat | place: USA: New York... | reverse complement strand
TGTTGTACCTCCATGATAATGTCCCCTTTTGTCCTCTTTAGAAAGGTCCCCTAATGTGACCTCCGGAAAGGAGGTCAGATTGGGGCGAACCGAGATGAGCAAGGGGGAGTTGAGGAAGGTTGAGGTCTTGGCGCGCGTGGAGAGTGGCGCGTTGAGAGTGAAGGATGGGGCAGCCCTGTTACGGCTGAGCTATCGCCAAGCCAAGCGTTTGTGGAAGCGATACCGGCAAGAGGGGGCGGCGGGGATGAAGCATCGGAGTGCCGGACGGCGCTCTAATCGAGCCTACGCTGCGAGTCTTCGTGGCGAGGTGTTGGAGCGGGTACGGAAGAAGTATAGTGGCGAGGTGGGGGAGCGTTTTGGTCCCACCTTGGCCGCGGAGCATCTGGCCGCGGAAGATGGGCTGCGGGTGGCGGCGGAGACGTTGCGGCGCTGGATGCTGGGGGCAGGGTTGTGGACGCGGGAGCGGCGGGGGTGGCGGCATCGGCGGCGCCGGGAGCGCAAGGAGCACTTTGGGGAGTTGGTGCAGATGGACGGAAGCTTCCACGCCTGGTTGGAAGGGCGTGGTCCGAGAGGTTGCCTGATGGACCTGGTGGATGACGCCACCAACACCACCTGGGCGCAGTTGGGGGAGGAAGAGACGCTGTGGGCGGCGGCCGACGCGTTGCGGGCCTGGATCGAGCACTATGGGGTGCCGAGGGCTCTTTATGGGGACTGGAAGAATCTCTACCAGCGCCGCGCCACGCCGCGGGAGCAGTTGCGAGGGGAGGAGCCGATCACGCAGTTTGGGCGCATGTGCGAGAGGTTAGGGATCCAGTTGATTGGGGCCAGTTCGCCGCAGGCGAAGGGACGCGTGGAGCGAATGCACGGGACGCATCAAGACCGTTTGGTGAAGAAACTCCGCCGCCTGCAGATCGCGACGCAGGCCGAGGCCAATGTTTATCTGGAGAGGGAGTATTTGCCGGAACACAACCGGCGCTTTGCGCGAGCTCCATCCCGCCCGGAGGATTATCATGGTCGTAAACCGAGCGGGCGGGAGTTGGACCAGGCCTTCCAGTTGGAGACGGTACGGACGATCAGTGCGGATTGGGTGGTGCGCTACGACAACCGTTTTTTGCAGCTTCTGCCGGGGAGGTATCAGCATGCCCCCGCCAAGGGTCGAGTGAAGGTTTATGAAAGTCGGAAGGGCGAATTGACGATCGAATACCGGGGCCGAAAGGTGGGAGGGGAGGAGATCCCGGCGCCGGGCCGGGGCGGGAGGCAGGAGCCGAAAGAACGAGGCCAGAATGGAGGCGGCCTAGCCCCACGCCCGCCGCAGGGGAAGTGGGTGCCGGCGGCCGAGCATCCCTGGCGTCGGCCGGTCTGCCCGGGAGGAGTACCGTGGCGCAGGACGGCAGGGCCGAAGGCGCCGCGCTCGTTGTTGGGCTTGCCCTCCGCTTCGCCCTAAGCGCTCCGCCCTTCGGGCTCCGCAGGGCTTCGCTCCGGGCAAGCCCAACAACGAGGAAAAAAAGAGAGAGCACAGAAGAAAACAGAAAAAGGGGACATTTCTAAATAGATAAGGAAGGGGACATTTCTAAAGAGCGTTGACAGCCTCGCATTTTTCGCTTGACAAGTTAACTACGCTGTGATAGCCTATCTGGGTGGTCGATTGGCGGGCGCTTAGTCGCAGGCGAGCGCCAGGCTCGTGCCGGCAAGGGGTGGAACTGAGAACCTCCAAAACCACCAAAATCGTGGAAACGAAGCTAAGAAGTCATTGAAGACAAAGGAAGTCAGTGGAAAAACGAACCGAAAACGAACCTAAAACGAAGCGAGCAATGCTTGACAGTTCCTGGTTCCACCAGCGATATAATCGCGCGAAAGGAGAACGAATTTGATCCGCCTGGATAACAAAGTCGCGATCGTCACCGGCGCCGCATCGGGGATTGGGGCTGGGATCGCGGAGCGGTTTTCAGAGGCGGGCGCGGCGGTGGTCCTTTTTGGCATCACAGGATCCGTCCTTGTAGTGGATGGCGCGATGACCGCGGCTGGACATTAGGTATTGTAGACGGACGGATTGCCATCCCCTGGTGGCGTGAGGAATTCATGAACCGGCGGAGTTTTCTTAAGAGCAGTGGGGCATCAGCCTGCCTTGCGAGCGGGCTTCACCTTCTCAATCCAGGTGCGCTGGAGCGCGTGGTCAGCCAGGGGGCCACAGCCCCCCCAGGCGACCGCGAGACCATGGTGGACTTGAGCCAGGCGGTCATCGTCCAAGCTCCCGGCCTTTCACGGCGGGAACAAAAAGCGGTCTTGGTGCTGAGGGAGGAGGTCGAGAAACGAACCGGGATTCAGTGGCGGGTTGTCAACTCCTGGCTGGGCTCCGCCCCCTCCGTTGTAATCGGGCAAGCCGGAGCCCTCCAAAGCCTGCAGCCGCAGCTTTTCGAAAATCTCTTTCCGCATCCGCCGGCCTTGGGCTCCGAAGGTTTTGCTCTACGCGCCTGGACCGAAGCCGGCGCGCCGGGCGTGGCCGTTCTGGGCGCCGACGAGCGCGGCGTTCTGTTTGGCGTGGGCGGTCTGCTGCGCGCACAGCGCATGGCAAAGGGCAAGGTCACGATCTCGAGCCAGTTGAACGTTCCCACTAGCCCGAAGTATCCGCTCCGCGGGCACCAGTTGGGATACCGTCCGAAAACCAATTCCTACGACGGCTGGACTGTTTCCGTCTGGGACCAATACATTCGTGACCTGGCGGTCTTCGGGACAAACGCCATCGAGTTGATTCCTCCGCGCTCCGACGACGCACCCGACAGCCCTCACTTTCCTCTCCCGCCCATGCAGATGATGATCGAGATGTCGCGCCTTGCGGACGACTACGGGTTGGACGTCTGGATCTGGTATCCCGCCATGGACGCGAACTACGCTGATCCAAAGACCGTCGAGTTTGCGCTGAACGAATGGGGGCAAGTCTTCCGCGCGTTGCCCCGCATCGACGCGGTTTTCGTCCCGGGCGGCGATCCCGGCCACACGCGGCCAGCACACTTGCTGGCGCTCTTGCAGAAGCAAGCAGAGAACCTGCACAAATATCATCCCTCAGGAAAAGTCTGGATCTCTCCTCAGTCGTTGAATCGGGACTGGACCAACGAGTTTTACCACATCCTCGGAAGCGACCAGCCCTCCTGGCTCAGCGGAGTCGTGTACGGACCGCAGAATTGCGATGACCTGCCGGAATTACGGAAACGAATTCCCCAGCAATACCCGATCCGCCTTTACCCTGACATTACCCACAGCGTCGAGTGCCAGTTTCCGGTCCCGGATTGGGACACGGCCTACGCTTACACCGAGGGCCGCGAGGTCATCAACCCTCGGCCCGAAGGCTCGGCGAATGTCCTGCGGCGCTATGCCCCCTATTCCATCGGCTTCCTCAGTTACTCCGAGGGCTGCAACGATGACGTCAACAAGATCGTTTGGAGCGCCCTGGCCTGGGATCCGGAAGCAAAAGTGGTGGATGTGCTGCGTGACTATAGTCGTTATTTCATTGGAGAGAAGTATGCTGACAGCTTCGCGCAGGGCCTGCTTAGCCTGGAGCGGAATTGGCAAGGATCCTTGCTCACGAACCAGCATGTCGACGTCACGCTACGGCAGTTTCAAGCCCTGGAGTACGCTGCCTCGCCTCGGGACCTGTTGAACTGGCGGTTTCAGCAAGCGCTCTACCGGGCGTACTACGATGCGCACGTCAGGCGCCGATTGCTGCGCGAAACCGAAATGGAAGACCGGATCACAACTAAATTGGAAGAGATTCAGCGCGTCGGAATTCATCCCACTCCTCTTGATATCGACCCCGGAGAAGCCAGCCGCCGCACGAGTGCGCTCGACGCTTCGACCATCCTTTCGGATGCTGAAGGAATCGTAGAAAAGGCGCTGTCCGGATCGCTGGCCGAGGATTTGAGAACCAGGATTCTGGAGTTGGGCGAAGCCCTTTATCAAAGCATTCGTATGCAACTGTCTGTGGAGCGGTACCAGGCGGAGGCGGTCTCGCGGGGTGCCAATCTCGACACGCTTGATGCGCCCATCACCAACCTGCCGTGGCTGCGGTGGAAGATCAAGCAGATTCGCGCGCTCGCCTCTGAAGAAGCGCAAATGAGAGCGATCGAGGAAATACTGAATTGGTCGAATCCGGGTCCGGGCGGGTTCTACGAGGACTTGGGCGATCTCACGCGCCAGCCCCACTTGGTGCGAGGCCCCGGTGGGGTCGCGGACCCTGAGTTTCGCGTCTCGTCGCTTGTGGGCTTCGACTACCCCGATGAGTTTGGAGATCAGGTGCCGGTTTCCTGGAAGCGTTGGGCGGAGTCGCTGTTTGATGCTCCTTTAGAGCTTCGCTACGCCGGCCTCGATCCGCACGGGCGGTATAAGGTCCGAGTGGTCTACTCGGGTGATGAACGCGCCGCAGTCATCCGCATGAGGTGTAATGGCAACCTGGAAATTCATCCTTTCATGCACAAGCCCTGGCCGCCTCGCCCCCTCGAATTCGACATCCCTGCCGAAGCCACAGCGGAAGGCGAGCTTAGCCTGATCTGGAACCGTGAACCTGGTTTGGGCGGCAACGGCCGAGGCTGCCAAGTGGCGGAGGTCTGGCTTCTCAAGACTGGGTAGCGCACGCTTGCTTCTCAAGCTCTGCGCTACCAGTGCCTGAATGCAGGCCTGGGATTAGCCTGGGGACACTCCGAGCGCCTTCAGGGAAGTGGTTATGAGGACATCCGGAAAGAAGCAGCCAGACGACCTTAGCTCGGAAGAGGTGCTTTCAGATTCGACTTATTGAGGGCGCGAACGAGTTGGCCTTCCACCGTCTCTTTCGAGGTCCCGCGCACTACGGCAATCTCATCCACGAGAAGTTGCCAGGCGCGATCCATCATCTTTTTCTCGCGAAAGGACAGAGGCTTGGCTTGGTTCAGGATGATGAGAGTTTTCAAGACTTCGGCCACTTGTTGGAGAGAGCCATTTCGCATCTTCTCGGAATTCTCCTTGAAGCGGCCCTTCCAGTCCTGAGTGGCCTTACTGTGCCCCTTCTGCAAGTAATCAACGATACTGCTGATTTCGCTGGTCCTAGTCACTCGGCGCAGGCCCACGTTGACCACGCTGCTGATAGGAACAATCACCCGCATACTGCCCGACGCAAGCCGAAGAAGATAAAACATTTCGGGCTGCCCCGTCAGGTTCCGGGTGGAGATTTGCTCGACGATACCCACACCTTGGTTCGGATAGACAACCTTATCGCCTATCTGAAAAGACATGATTTTCCTCGATTGTGATTCGAAAGAATGCAAGAGCCAACCCTATAGACTAGCTCTCTCGTACTAGAAAGTCAACGGGCATCCCCCTTTAAAAGCCACAGAATGTCAGGTAGTGGCGCCGATCCCGTGGCGGGCATCGGCAGGCGCCAGCCTGAATAGGCTGCGGAAAAACGCCCGCAGCCTATCATTGCTGAGCAAAATAAGGTCCGATTTCGGGTCCGATTGGAATCGGACCTTCGGACCCTGGAAATCGGGGAATCTCGGCAACTGTGATTTGAACAAACCGCGGCGAATCTTCGTCCCTGTGCCCCCGGGGCCGCAGCCTTAAACGGTCAATCTGCGGCAGTTAGGCCGGCATCTGCCGACCTGAAGGCGCTACATTCAAAGTCCACAAGGCCAGGGGAAAAACAATGTATACTATAAGGGAAGGGGTGCAGGACTAAGCTGCTATGTTGCAGGGCTTTTTGATTGCCAGTGCTGGCCTGTTGATTGTTGTTGCCAGCCAGATTTTCTGGGTCAAGCAGTTTCGAAGTTGGGCGACTTCCTTAATTCCCAGCTCCGTTTGGCGCCGCCGCGTCATCGTGGCGGCTCTAGTAGCTTATATTCTGTTGTTAACCTACAACCTCCTGCCGTCCTGGATCGTGTTCATTCTCAACAGGATTTCGACTATCCACGAGAGGGTACAAAGCACGGGAGTTACGGATCTGACGATGCGGGGGGCTCTGCACCAGGCGCATTTCTGGGGTTGGATCCGTGGCGCTGCGCGAAGCACCGAGCCCACGCACCTTACCTTGCGCGCCGCCTTGCTACAGGCACCCTTCCAATGGTGGATTTTCTGCTCCTTACTGGGGTTTCTGATCGCTGTCCTTTTGGGCTTGGGGGACCGGATCGCTCAGGCCGCGCGTTGGCTGTATCGGAAGCTCGCGAGGGCGGGCCGCGCCGTGCCGCTGCCCAGTCCCGTATCGCTCGCGCGGCGCCGCTTCCTCGAGAGAACGGCCGTGGCGATGAGCACGGCTCCCTTCGTTGCGGGCGCATACGGGATGTTCTATGAACGCCTGAACCTCGAAATCTCGCATCGGCGAATCAAGATTCCGCGACTGCCGCGAGCCTTCGAGGGTTTCCGGATCGCACAACTTTCGGATATTCACATCGGCGCGTTTATGCCCGCCGAGGAGATTCGACGCTACGTCGGGATCACCAACGGGCTCAAGCCGGACCTGGTTGCGCTCACTGGCGACTTCGTCACTTGGGACCCGTCCACTCAATCCGCGGTGGTGGATGTGCTGGCGGGGATTAAGGCTCCCTTTGGAGTGTACGGCTGTCTGGGCAATCACGAGATGTGGGCGAAAGTGGAGGATTCCATCACGCGCTCTTTTGCTCTGCGGGGCATCCGTATCCTGCGCCGCGAGCGGGCTTTAATCACCTCCGGAAATGAATTCATCAATCTGCTGGGAGTGGATTACGAGTCGAACACCCGCATGGGGCCAAGCGCCCAGCGCCTGGTGCGCGAATACCTTCTGGGCGTGGATCGTCTGATGGCTCCCGGCACGGCGAACATTCTGCTCAGCCACAACCCCAACACCTTCGACCGCGCGGCCAAGTATGGAATCGACCTCAGCCTGGCCGGGCACACCCACGGAGGCCAGGTCACGCTCGAGTTCATTAGTCCCGACCTTTCGCCCAGCCGCCTCATCACATCCTACATTCGGGGATGGTTTGAGAAACCCGGGGGCCAACTCTACGTCAATCGAGGCATCGGAACCATCGGCGTGCCCATTCGGTTCGATGCTCCTCCTGAAATCGCCGTGTTCGAATTAGCCCGCTCCTAAGAACTTGCAGGAGGAAACTAAGATGCAAAAACACCCAACGCGGCTAGCCTATTTACCTGTGCTGCTCCTGGCCGTCGCCGCCTGCAATAGGGGGGATTGGGATGCGGGCCCTCCTCAGACGGAGTCCCGGACCGTCAAGCTGGGCGAAGCCAAGTCGGCGCGAGTGGAAATTGAGATGCCCGCCGGCGAGTTGAGCGTTGGCCCCGGAACTGAGGAGCTGCTCGAGGCGGACTTCACATACCACGGCAGGTCCTCCAGACCCCAAGTGGAATACTACGTCAACGAGGGCCAGGGCCGGCTGTCGATCCGGCAGTCGGAGTCATCCCACGGCCGCGGAGGCGGCCACAACAGGTGGGATCTCCGCCTCAGTAATAAGGTGCCCATGCAACTCAAAGTGAACCAAGGCGCAGGACGGGCCAGGCTCACTTTGGGAGGCCTTGCGGTCAGCAGATTGGACCTCCACATCGGAGCGGGCGAGACCACCGTGGACTTGACGGGCGACTGGAAAAATGACGTCACCGCCAGCATTCAGGGCGGGGTGGGCAAGGCAACCATCCGGCTCCCCAGCGACGTTGGCGTGCGGGCCAGCGCGCACGGCGGCATCGGCGCCGTTCGCGTTCACGGCCTGAAGAAGGATGGCGACGCCTACGTCAACGAGGCCTATGGGAAGTCCCCCGTCACCGTCAATGTAAGGGTTGAGGGCGGCGTTGGCGAAATCAACCTGGAGCTCGCCGAGGCTCCGCCCTCCGTCTGAATACTCCAATCTCGAGGTGAAGTCATGAAGGTTGTTGACCCGGTCTGCAAAATGACCATCGATTCCGAAAAGGCCGCGGCCACCAGCGAGTACAAGGGGAAAACGGTCTACTTCTGCGCCAAGGGTTGCAAAGCGAAATTCGATCAGACCCCGGAGAAATACGTGGGAAAGGATTAGGACACTGGCGAACACGAGTCACGCGCTATGGCTTCAGGCTACTTCTCGCATACAAAGGAGCCGCCATCTGGCAACCGGACCTCACCTGGTGCGGCGGTCTGAGCGAGTTGCGCCACATCGGCGCGCTGGCCGCCGCATACAATATCCCCGTTATCCCGCACGCGGGATGGAGTCACGGTTGCGCCCACTATATTCTCGCCACCACCAACAGCCCGTGGTGTGAAATGTTCATGCCGCCACCGGGCGGCCCGCCGAAAGTCTACCGACAGTTTGAGGAGGAGAACAATATTACGCGCGGGCCCGAGGGCATCTCCATGCGGCCCCCGGATCGGCCGGGTTTTGGGTGGGAACTTGTTCTCGATTAACCAGCAAATTCAACGTGACGGGGCTGATCTTTTAGTAGAGTGTTAGCCGATGATTTCCACGCGCCGGCGGTGAGGGCTGTCTTCAGGGAGTAACGCTGCGACCGACCGATCCAAGGTCGCGAATTTACCGCGCTTGTAGATGGCCAGACCAAGCAAATACGCATCGCTTACCTGCTTATGTCCCACCAGCCTTCCTTGAAATCCCTCGACCGCTTCGGCCAGACTGATCTCGTCACTCCAAAAACGGTGATAGCGATGCTTCAGATTTGCGCTTAACAACGCGATGGCTTCGTGGGGCTTAACAGCGTCTCGTGAGAATGTCGGGTTTGACACAAGTCGGACGAAGGCAGCCTGTGTAAAAGGACAAGTCGCCCACCCCTGCCGCGCATGATCAGCAAACCACTTCTCAACCTGCAGATGCGAGCCGTGGGCCGGCCACATCAATGCGATCAGTACATTCACATCCAAGAGGAAGGCGGTCATTCGGTATCCGATTCGAGCTCTTTGACCCTCTGCCAGCTCACAGGCGGAGAATCTGCTGGCAAGTCGAAAACCTGGAGACCGTTGACGGTCCGGGTGGGCCGTTGAGCCGTGAGCCCACGGCGAACCAACTCCGACACAGCCTTCCCCAAGCCGAGCGAACGGTCCTCAGCATAACGCCGGACCAGCCGCGCAACTTCGTCATCCAGCGAGAGGGTGGTACGCATGAATCAATGATGCCTGAAGTAAAGAATGATGTCAACCAGGCCGGATTGACATCATTCCTCGATATTGATGCCCGGGTGCACGTTCTCAGACGCTGGCATTCGTTTGCCCTTCATCCCTCCGGCCGGTGACGGCGGGGACGCTGGTTGGCCGGCAGGATCTTCTTGCGAATGCGGATCGACTGCGGCGTTACTTCCACCCACTCATCGTCGGCGATGAACTCCATGGCAAGTTCGAGGTTGAGAGGCGTCGGCGGGACAAGCCGGATCGCCTCGTCGGCTACGGAAGCGCGCATATTGGTTTGCTTCTTCTCCTTCACCGCGTTCACATCCATATCGTCCCAGCGCGCGTTTTCACCGATAACCATCCCTTCGTAGACCTCGACTCCCGGTCCCACGAAGAGTTCGCCGCGCTCCTGCAAGTTGTACAGCGCGTATCCGGTGGTGCGACCTGGCCGATCGGCCACCAATGAGCCGGTAAGCCGGCGGGCGATGTCGCCCTGCCAGTCGGCGTAACCGTCAAACAGCGTGTTCATCACGGCTGTGCCGCGCGTGTCCTTCAGGATCTCGCCGCGCATCCCGATCAGCCCGCGCGAGGGAATCAGGAATTCCAGGCGCACGCGCCCGCCCGGCCTTCCGTGCCCGGCCAGCTTGGTGTTGATCCCTTTGCGGGCGCCCAACTTCTGCATCAGGACGCCCACGAACTCTGCCGGGCAATCGATGACGAACTGTTCCATGGGCTCCTGCACTTTTTCACCAACCTGATGCGTGATGATTTCCGGCTTACCCACGGCCAACTCGTACCCTTCGCGGCGCATAGTTTCGATGAGAATCGCAAGTTGGAGTTCGCCTCTGCCCATCACCGTGAACGAGTCGGGGCTCTCGGTTTCCTCCACCTTTAAGGCGACGTTGGTGAGCAGCTCTTTTTCCAACCGCTCTCGAAGGTTGCGCGACGTGACGTAGGAACCCTCGCGTCCGGAAAAGGGCGAGGTATTCACGGTAAAGATCATCGAGATGGTCGGCTCATCCACCGGCACGTGCAGGAGGGTGCGCGGCGTCTCGACGCTGGTCACCGTCTCACCGATGGTGATGCCCTCGACACCGGCGATGGCCACGATCTCACCGGCCGCGGCGCGTTCAATGTCCGTGCGCTCCAGGCCTTCGAAACCGTAAAGCTTCGTAATGCGCGTCTTCTGGACGTCGCCATCGAGCTTGACGATGGCTACGTCATCGCCTCGATTGAGCGTGCCGGAGAAGATGCGCCCGATGGCAATGCGCCCGTGATAGTCGCTGTAGTCCAGATTTGCAACCAGCAATTGCAGCACGTCTGCGGGATCGCCCGCTGGAGGCGGGATGTGCTCGAGAATTGCCTCGAACAGCGGCGCCAGGCTTTCGGGTGGATGGTCGAGCGAGCGAGTCGCGATGCCCCGGCGGGCGTTAGCATAGAGAATGGGGAACTCGAGCTGCTCTTCCGTCGCGTCGAGCTCGATAAACAGATCGTAAATCTCGTTCAACACTTCCTGCGGTCGCGCATCGCTGCGGTCAATCTTATTGATAACCACGATGGGCGGCAGCTTGGCCTCGAGCGCTTTGCGCAACACGTAACGAGTTTGAGGCAGCGGCCCTTCGCTTGCATCCACCAACAGTAGGACGCCGTCCACCATCTTCAGCGCGCGCTCCACCTCGCCACCGAAATCGCTGTGGCCAGGAGTATCCACGATGTTAATTTTGACTCCGCGATAGAAAATGGCGGTGTTTTTCGCCAATATAGTGATGCCGCGTTCGCGCTCGAGCTCGTTTGAGTCCAGAACGCGCTCCACCACTTCCTGGTTGGCTTTGAAGATTCCGCTCTGCCATAACATCCCGTCGACCAGCGTGGTCTTGCCGTGGTCAACGTGGGCGATAATGGCGACGTTGCGAATTTTGGATTCTTGATTCAGATGATTACTTCCTCTCCCGGCACGTGCACTCTATCAATTTCGACATGTCGGCTTTAGCGCTACGAACTGCCACAACTCGCAGGTGTGAATCCTTCCCTAAGCCATGATAGCAACTCCGGTGGTGCACCGCAAAGCGGAGGTGCGGTGTGAGAGTGTCTCAGTTGGAAGTAGAGGCGGCTTTACGCCGCCATTTGGCGAGGTGAACTCGCCGCTACGACGCCAGTAATCCATTACCTGCATCAGCCTGTTCTGAAGTATCTTATGGTCTGCGCGCGTTACAAGGAGCAATCAAATGTCTAAACTGGTTTTTGCCATGGTTTTCTTAACTGCCGGAATTTCCTGCCTCTCTACCTTTGCGGCAGAGGGGCTTTTTCCGCCAACGGATTTGCGGTGCGAGTATCGAAAGAATCCGCTCGGGATCGATACGCCGAAGCCGCGCCTGAGCTGGCATCTCGAGGCAGCCGATCCCAGCGCTCGTGGTCAGAGGCAGCGGGCTTACCAAATCCTGGTGGCGAGCAGCGAAGAGCGCCTTCGCAACGGCCAGGGAGATTTCTGGGACACGGGGCGGGTCGAATCCGACAAGTCTATTCAAGTTCCTTACGGAGGCAAGCTGCTGGATTCAGGCATGCCGGTTTGGTGGAAAGTGCGAGTGTGGGACAACACAGGCAAGCCCTGCGCCTGGAGTGAGCTTGCCTTTTGGTCAATGGGGTTGCTTAAACGCACTGACTGGAAAGGTGATTGGATCGGACTCGACGGCGGCGAGGAAAAGCCCGAGGAGCTTAGAAAGGCTCATTGGGTCTGGTCATCCCAAAGTGGGCCGGGCACCCTGTATTTCCGCCGCACAATCGAGATTCCGCAAGACAATTCGGTGTCGGACGCTCTCCTGTATCTGGTCAGTTCCGGCAAATCGACGCTCTACATCAACGGGCAGCCGGTTGGATCAGCGAACGGAATCGAGAACCCTGTCTCGACCGACATAACCCAGGCCTTGCACAGTGGTCGCAACGTCTTCGCCGTCTCCGTGAGCGCTTCCGGCGATGTGCCTTCCGGCTTGATCGGGGGCATTCGAATGGAGTTGGCGCACGGCGAACCGATGGTCATTCACACCGACCAGGAGTGGCGAGTCTCGCCGGCGGAGGCGCGCGATTGGAACAAGCCTGAGTTTAGTGACTCCGCCTGGGGCGCAGTCAAAGTCCTGGGCGAATACGGCACGGCCCCCTGGGGCGAGGTAGGGTGGGCGGAGCGCACCGTATTGCCTGCCCTGATGCTTCGCAAGGACCTCAACATTTCAGGCCAAGTGAAGCGCGCGACCCTGTACATTTCCGGCCTGGGCCTCTCAGAAGCTTATCTGAACGGCGACAAGGTTGGCGACGGCGTGCTCGTTCCCGCGCTCAGCGATTACGATAAGCGGGTCTACTACTTGACCTATGACGTCACGCCGCGCCTCACCCCGGGCTCCAATGCGCTCGGCGTGATCCTCGCCAATGGGCGCTATTTCGCGCCCCGGCACAAAGTTCCTACCTTCACGCGGACCTTTGGCTATCCCAAGTTGCTGTTGCAGCTTGAAATCCAATACAGCGACGGAACAGTGGAGCGCGTGGTCAGCGACGAGAGTTGGAAGCTGACCACCGAAGGACCGATCCGCGCCAATAACGAGTATGACGGCGAAATCTTCGACGCGCGGCGCGAGATGGAGGGCTGGAGCCACCCGGGCTTCGACGACAGCGGCTGGCAAAAAGCGCAGGCTGTCAAAGGTCCCACTGGAGTCCTCAGCGCGCAAATGATCGAACCCATCCGAGTTACGGAGACTCTCAAGCCGATTGCGATGAATCAAGTCAGTCCAGGCGTCTACATATTTGACATGGGCCAGAATATGGTGGGTTGGTGCAGGCTGACGGTTTCAGGGCCCAAGGGGACCCAAGTCTCACTACGCCACGCCGAAAGGCTGCGGCCCGACGGTACGCTCTATCTGGACAACCTGCGTTCCGCGCTGGTGACCGACGTTTACACGCTCAAGGGTGAGGGAATCGAAGTGTATGAGCCGCGGTTCACCTACCACGGTTTCCGCTACGTTGAGATGAAGGGATTTCCGGGCGAGCCCAGTTTGGCTTCACTGGAAGGACGCGAGGTGCACGACGCCGTCGAGCAGCATGCCGACTTCGCTTCCTCCAACCCGCTGCTGAACCAGATTTACAAAAACGTGGTCTGGGGGACCAAGGACAACTACCGCAGCATGCCCACCGATTGCCCGCAGCGCGACGAGCGTCAAGGCTGGCTGGGCGACCGGTCGGCCGAGAGCCGGGGCGAACCGTATATGTTCGATGTCGCCGCGCTTTATGCCAAGTGGGTGGACGACATGGCGGACTCTCAGGATGAGAAGGGCAGGGTGAGCGATGTCTCCCCGGCCTACTGGCCCTTCCGCAATGAAAACGTTACGTGGCCATCCAGCTTTATCATCATCCCCGACCATCTTTACGATCAGTACGGGGATTTGCAGGTGATTTCTAAACACTACGACGGCATGAAAAAGTGGATCGCGCATATGCAGACGCTTCTGAAAGACGACCTCATGCCTCGCGATGTTTATGGCGATTGGTGCGTGCCGCCGGAATCTCCCGAATTAATCCACTCGAACGATCCGGCCCGCCGGACGGAGGGACCTGTGCTGGGCACGACTTACTTCTACCACCTGTTGCGCCTGATGGCCCGCTTCGCGACGCTGCTCGACAAGCCAGATGACGCCAAAAACTTCAACGCACTCGCCGACAGGCTGGTCGTGGCTTTTGACAAGACCTACTTCCATGAAGCGACCGGCCGATACAGCAACGGCTCACAGACCTCCAGCGTCCTTCCCTTGGCCTTTGGCATGGTGGCGGAACAAGACCGGCAGAAAGTCTCCGAAGCGCTGGTGAAGAAGATCGAGGACCAGAGCCATGGGCATACCGGAACGGGCCTGATCGGAGGCCAGTGGCTCATGCAAGTGCTCTCCGCCAACGGGCGCTCGGAGGTCGCTTATGAAATCGCCTCTCAGAAGACGTACCCAAGCTGGGGGTACATGGCCGGCCAGGGAGCCACTACGATCTGGGAACTTTGGAATGGCGATACGGCCAACCCGGCCATGAACTCGGGCAACCATTTAATGTTGGTCGGGGACCTCATCACCTGGTTCTATGAGAATCTAGCCGGCATCCGACCCGATCCGGCGCAGCCGGGTTTCAAACATATCGTCATGCACCCTACCCCGGTCGGCGATCTGACCTTCGTGAAAGCTTCGCACAATTCTCCTTATGGCGAAATTGTGAGCGACTGGAAGCGTGAAAGCGACCGCTTCACCTGGAACGTTTCCATTCCCGTTAACACCACTGCTACCCTATACGTTCCGGCGAGCGATGCGGCATCCGTAAGAGAAAGTGACCAGCCTGCGGCTCAAACGCCGGGCGTCAAGTATCTGCGCGTGGAAGCCGGCGCGGCGGTTTACGAGATAGGGTCAGGGACATATCACTTCGTCTCAACCCCACTTCGCTAAGCCGGATTGATCCCATAACACCGCAGGGGCACGCCATGGCGTGCCCGTACCTTGCGTTCCGGATGAGGTTTGATTGTGCGGCGGCAAAGGGGACGGCAAGCCGTCCCCCTACAGGTTGCAGAGGTAACGCTTGCCCTACCCCGGAAGGAGTTCCCCATGGCCAATACAGATTCTGCAAGGGCGAAGATCGGGACGTCTCTTTTCTGCTTCTGGGTGATTGCGGTCGTAGCCACAGTCACCTCCGTCGTTCGCCCGCTGGCAGCCTCCGACATTCCTCCTGACATCCCCGCGAGCGCCGTGTCTATCGCAAACCTCGAAACCTTCGGGACCGCCGGCAAGGAGGGGATGCTCTACCCCGACCATGAGACCGTGCTCTTCCAGCACGAGGGGGCGGGGTGCCTGACGCAGATGTGGTTTGGCGGCGACTGGCCGGGATACGATCGGACGCGAATTCGTTTCTATGTCGACGGAGAGGCCAAAGCCTCGATTGATATGGAGCTTTTTCTTGGCCACGGGATCGGCTGGGGCGACGCCTCGGCTCCGTGGGGTTCGGCGCGATTGGGGAAGACCGGCCATCCCAGCGGCCTTTATAACACTTACCGGATTCCTTTTGGAAAAAGCATCCGGGTTACCGGACAACTGGGCGCACGGGTTGAGAAACCGCAAGTGTTCTGGTGGATAATCCGGGGAGTCGAGAACCTTCCGGTGTTCCTCGGGAATCTGCGCCTGCCTCCGAATGCGCGACTGCGCCTTCAGGTTCGCGAGAGCGTCGAACTCGAGCCTCTTCAGATGCTCGAGATCGGCCAAGCCCCGGGCGCTGGAGCGCTTTACCAAGTCACACTTTCCGTAGCCAGCAAGAATTTCAATTTCCTCGAAGCCGTCCTCAGGGCCTATATGGACGGTGCGAAAGAACCCCTCCTTCTCTCCTCGGGAACTGAGGACTACTTCCTCGGGACCTATTACTTCAACCGCGGCATGTACCACCTTCCTCTCGCTGGCCTGACCCATAAACAGGAGGCCGCCGACGGTACTTGCCGTTTTTCCGCCTACCGTTTTCATGAGGACGATCCGATCATCTTTCAAAAGGGGTTTCGCCTCGCCTGGCGAAACGGCGAAGAAAAGGACGGCAAACCCTACGGCTCACCGCAGCACAGCCGGGCCACAAGCTATGTCTGGCTCTATGAATGGTGAGCCACTGGCATAAGGAGCGCGGAATAACTAACCGCAGTAGGGGCGGCCACAAAGGCCGCCCCTACGACGCGGTACTTTCACACATTCCGTTCCGTGCTACCAATTGCCAACCTCTTTCACGGTTCCTTCTTTCACGTCAGCATCGACCAGATAGTGAGATCGGACCTCGTGCAATTCGTTGTTGATAAGGTAGACGTGGCGGCTCTGCGGGCCTTTCACTTTGAGAAAGACCTGCGTGCCGGGACGCGCTGTCGAGTTGCGGATCGCCGCATCCTCAACCCGTTCAAACACCACGGCCGGAGTATCGGTTTGCGGCTTGGCCGGTCCGCCCGCAAAGCCATCCAGGTTCAACCCTTGCACGTCCTGGAAGCAGAGCGCGCTCTGCCACTTGTTCAGCTCGGGCTTATCCCAGATCACTTCGAGATCCCTCACCTTGAGGTCTCTGGCGTAGCGAAATTGCATGGCGTTCACCGTTCGGTCATAAGCGGCCTCAGGATCGGTGGAGAGAAACAGCTTGATGTTCTCGAGGCTGATGTTCTGGAGCCAGCTCTGGGGATGGCCAAGGATCAGGCAGGAGCCTTTGCCGTGCGCGATGACGTTGCGGACGATGACGTTTCGTATCGACCCGGCGGGCGGCTCATCGGGCTTGGGCGGCAGGCCCTGGCTCTCGCTCCGGCGCTGGATCGTGAAGTAGATGGGATCGCCATTGCCCCACCAGAACCAGTCGAAGCGTTGCGTGTTGACAATCAGGTTCGACAGTATCACGTTGTCTACATAGCCTCCGTCGTACACCATGAAAGCAATGCCGCGATTCGAGCCGGTAATCACGCAGTTGTCCACCGTCACGTTGCGCACGCTGTTCATGTTGCCGTCGCAGAATTTCAGGGCGCTGGAGGCCGAGGAGAGGCGGCAATTGGTGATGGTGATGTTTTCGCAAGGCAGCGGAGGCCCCCACCCGTTCGAGGAATAGAACACGATGGCGTCGTCGCCAGTCTCGATGGTGCTATTGGCGATGCGCACGTCCTTGCAGCCGTCCGGGTCGATTCCATCGGCCCACACTCCGTATTTCAGGCTGGTGTGGATGTACACCCCGTCGATGGTCAACCGTTCGCAGGCGTAAGGATTGATGGTCCAGCTCGGCGAATTGAGAAACGACAGCCCGGCGATCCTCACGTCTTTGCAGCGCAGGAGCAAAACCATGTGCGGGTACACCTTGCGCGTGTGAAGGTCCTTCGGAAAAGAGCGCATCAGCGGCTTGCCCAGCTTCTCCGCCAGCAGTTGGTTGTCGCGGATGTAGGCGTCATTGAAATCGTTCAACCGCCATTCGTATTCCGCCTGGCCGTCGATGGTCCCTCGGCCCTCGATGGAGATGTTCTCCAGGTCCTCGCCATACAGCAGCGTGCTCTTATCAAAGGCGGCATCTTCCTGAGCAGCGAACAGCGTGGCGCCCGCTTCAACATGAAGCCTGACATGGCTGCGCAGGTGAATGGTTCCGGAGGTGTACTCTCCCGGCGGCAGATAAACCGTGCCTCCCCCCGCTTTGGCGCAGGCGTCCACCGCTTTCTGAATGGCCTGTTGGGCGTTGTCCAGTTTCTTGCCTGTGGCGCCGTAATCCTTCACGTTGAATATTGCGACATTCCCTTCCGCTCCCAGGAGTGGCGCGGCAAGCGTCACTAGAACTGCAAAGAATAACCAACGTGTTCTTGCGGCAATTGGGTGTGACATCATTCCTCCCTATCGGGGTGGTCCATGTGGTTGTCCCAGGGCGGCCACCTGGGCCGCCCCCGACGTCTATACAATGCAATCGAAGCGTGTTTATAATGCGCAGTCGCGTGCAAGTCAATGAGTTCCTACGCCTATGAACCGAAGAACTTTCCTTCCATATCTAATGACGCCGGCGGTTGCCGAGTCGTTGCAGCGGGCGGTCGCCCTTTCGAGTTCTGCTCCGGCCATGAAAATCACTCGCATTGACACCACCTATTGGCGCTTCGCGAGTGATCTGCCCTGGAAACCGAACTGGGTTTGGGTGCGCGTCTACACCGATTCCGGGTTGGTCGGTCTCGGTGAAACTTACCCGCGCAACGAAGTTGAGGCAAGCGCAGTGCATTCCACCATCGCAGGTCTTTTGTTGGGGCGCGACCCGCGTGACATCGAGCGCATCTGGGCTGACCTGTACCGTACCTTCGACTTTCAAGTCACGGGCGGGGCCGAGATGCGGGCCCTGAGCGCCATCGATCTGGCGCTGTGGGACCTGTGGGGAAAGACCCTCGGCCAGCCTGTTTATCGCCTCCTGGGCGGCAGGTCAAATCCCGAGGTGCGCCTCTATAACACTTGCTTCCCGCACAAGTACGACTTCACAAGAGAGCCGGACAAAATCATGCGCGACTTGTTGGACCGTTACGGGATCAAGGCGATCAAGATTTGGCCCTTCGATCGCGCCGCGGTGCGCAACCAGCATGAATACGTCACCGGCGCCGACCTCGAGGAAGGCCTCTACCCGGTCCGATTGCTGCGCGACAAATTCGCAAACGAGATTGAAATCCTTATGGAGTTCCACTCCGGTTGGGACCTGACTTCAGCGATCCGCATTGCCAAAGCGCTCGAACCCTACCGGCCCATGTGGCTCGAGGACATGCTGCTGCCGGGCAATTTCGAACAGTACCGGCAATTGGCCGAGGCCACGTCGATTCCCCTTACCATCAGCGAACGCCTGGCGGGCCGCAGACCGTTCCTGCAACTGCTCGAATCGCGCGCGGCGAAATACGTGATGTTCGATGTCACTTGGTGCGGCGGGCTCAGCGAGGCCAGGAAGATTGCCAACCTGGCCGAAGCCTTCGAGTTGCCCGTGGCCCCGCACACCGCCGGCGGACCGCTGCTCTTTTACGCCTCGACACACCTTTCCACCGCGCTAACTAATCTCGCCATCCAGGAGAGCTGTCAGGTGTTCTACGAATCCACCTGGCCCACGATGCTAAGCAATCCGCTTGTCCCCAAGGACGGCGCCATGCGGGTCCCGGAGTTGCCGGGTTTCGGAATGGAGATCAAGCCGGAAGTGTGGACTCACCCCGCCGCCGTCACGAGGACGTCAACTTTGTAGGGGGACGGCTTGCCGTTCCCTGCTCGCGAGAGCCCGTGCTCGCCGCCGCTGCCATCCCCGCCAGAACGCTGTGGCGCGTCACCGGGACTGACACGAGCTTGCCCGAGTCCCTATGATCTTGTGAGTCCATTGATCATTGCTCCTTTTGCTGGATGAGTTCAGTTTCGGCGCGTGATTATGCACCCAGACTATGTCTGCACTTTCCGCCCGGCAAAGTCGTCGGGATGTTATCGGTATTCGTCGTAGCCCAATGTGAGCCCAGGAACGCCGGCGCGACAAAGCATCTGGAAATCCCCGCCGCGAAAAGAGAAAATGAGCAGGAAACAAGAACAGATATACTGATCTGGCGAGAAGCGCCCAGAAATCTGTTGAGAACAATTAGGATTTGGCGTCTGAGAACCTGTTGCCATGGACAAATCACTTTTGGGGATTGACGTTGGGACCACGGGAGCGAAGGCGGCCTTAGTAAGCCGCGAGGGGCGACTCTGCGGGGTGGGCCGATCCGAGTACGCGCTCCACCACGTGCGACCGGGGTGGGTGGAGCAGAATCCCGAAGACTGGTGGCGTGCCGTTTGTGAGGCGACTCGCCTGGCCCTGGCCGCCGACCCGAAGGCTGCGGAGCGGGTGGCGGGCGTTGCGGTCAGCTCGCAGGCTCCCGCGCTGTTGCCCCTTGGCCGCGACGGCACTCCCTTACGGCCCGCCATGATCTGGATGGACCGGCGCGCCGAGGCAGAGGTGAAGAAGCTGGATGGGCTCCTGGGCGAAGGAAAGGTCTACGAGGTGACGGGCAACCGCACAGACGCTTTCTACGTCGCGCCGAAGTTGCTTTGGCTGAAGTCGCATGAGCCTCGAATCCTGGCTGAGGCACGGCGATTCGTGCAGGTCAATGGCTACATCAACTATCGCCTGACGGGGGATTACAGCCTGGATGCGGCGCACGCCGCGCTGTTGCAGCTCCGCAGCTATTCGACGGGGGAATGGTATAAACCGCTTTGCGACGCTTGCGGCGTTGGGCCGGAAAGATTCCCCGAAGTGAAAGCTTGCCATTGTGTTCATGGCGAGGTTTCCTCGATTGCCGCCGAGGCTACTGGCTTGCCACCGGGAACGCCGGTCATGGCCGGTACGGTCGACAGCGCGGCAGCGGCTTTGGAGGCCGGAGCGGCAGAGCCGGGGGTGGGGGTCGACATGACTGGCACCTCCTCAGTGCTCACGATGCCGAATGAGAACGGGGTCACGGAGGCGGCCTTCATTGCTATGCCTCATGCTATTCCTGGAGTCCATTTGCTCCTGGGGGCGATGGTCGCTTCCGGCGCGAGCTTGAGGTGGTTCCGCGACGAATTGGGAGACTCTGAGGTTCAGACCGCGGCTCGAATCAATTCGGACCCCTTTGATCTCTTGACGGAAAAGGCAGCAGCGATTTCGCCCGGCAGTTGCGGCGTGGTTTTCCTGCCCTACATGGCGGGGGAGCGATCCCCGCTCTGGCACACGAATGCTCGAGGCGTATTCTTCGGCCTTTCCCTCTCCACGCCGAAAGCAGCATTGATACGAGCTATCCTGGAAGGCACGGCCTTTGCTCTGTGCCACAACGTGGAGCTGGCGGGGCGGGCGGGCATCCGGTTGAGTGAGATCCGTTCCGTAGGCGGCGGCGCGCGCAGCCACCTGTGGAATCAAATCAAGGCCGACGTCCTGGGCATCCCTGTAAGCTTGCCGGAGGCAGCGGTGGGCGCGCCCTTTGGCGATGCGGTCCTGGCTGGCATGGGTTTGGGTCTCTATCCCGACGTGAGGCGCGCTTTGCGTGACATGGTGAAGATGAGAACCCGCTTCGAGCCGAACATGGAGAATCATTCCCGGTATCAGGAAACGTACAGGATCTTTCGGAGATTATACGAACATTTGCGGAACGATTTTGACGAGTTGGCCGCGCTGCAAGCGACGCGCCCCTCACCTTAAGCGAAGGAGCGATGGCTATGGGAACATCTGGCAGGAGATCCGGCGACGGAAACTTGGCGGGCCGAGTGGCGTTGGTGACGGGAGGATCGCGAGGTATTGGGCGCGCCACATGCCTCGAGTTGGCCCGGCAAGGCGCGGCGGTGGCGGTCCTCTGCCGAAGGCGCATCAAGGAAGCGCAGGAGGTGGCCGAGCAGATTGAATCAGCCGCGGGCCGGGCTTTGGCTATGGAGGCTGATGTTCTCGATCCGGAAGCGATCAAACGTTCGGCCAGAGAAGCGGCCGCCAAGCTGGGCAACGTCGACATTCTGGTGAATAACGCCGGTGAGATGACTGATTTCTCTGTGCTCGATATGAAAGACGAGGATTGGGAAAAGTCCCTGGCCATTAACCTGACCTCCGCCTTCCGCTATGCGCGCGAGTGCATTCCATCCATGAAAGAACGACGCTGGGGACGCATCATCAATGTTTCGTCCCAGGTGGTCTACACCGGGTCGAACAATCATGCCCACTATTCCGCCGCCAAATCGGGACTCCTGGGATTCACCTTCTCGTTGACAAAAGAGTTGGGGCCTTTCGGAATCACGGCCAATGTGGTCGCGCCGGGGCGTATCGTCACGGATTTGCTCCTGGAGCGGATGGCCGGTCGGGAACAGGAATGGATGAGCCAGACTCCCATGCGGCGTTTCGGGCAGCCGGAAGAAGTGGCAGCAGCTATCGCATTCCTGGCCTCCGAAAGTGCCAGTTATATCACCGGTGCGGTCATCAACGTGAACGGCGGGCTGGTCATGGGGTGAGGGGATTGAGTGATTGATCCATTGGGCCATTTTCTCATTGCCATTTGAATGAATGCCCTCTCCCTTGGGGAGTCCGATTTCCGGACCCCGATACGGTCCATCGGACGCAAGAAATCGGGGAGGGTGTCTCGCTACCGCGCGCTTATCAGCGGGAGCGAGACGGATGCCGGGTCCTTTCCGGCGTAGCGAGCAAGAGGTTGGGCCGAACGCAGCGATTCGGAATGATTGCACTTGTCAGTTCAATCTCACTCCATGTACTTCAGTCAGGAGTTTCACTGTCCGCGCGACTTCCTGCCGGGTACGCTCCTGTGACCACCCTAGTTCCTCACCCAACACCTCCGCGAGCTCCTCTAAGAGTCGAAGGCTCAACTGGCCTAACAGCGCCATGATGGTTCGTCTGAGGACGAGGTCATCCAGGCGCGCAATGCGCTCCTGGAAAGCCAGGAACTGAATTTCCCGTCGGCTGAATTCTGGCAGCGAACGCAGCGGCTGGTCAGGTTCCGCGCGCGTGAACTGCGCCACGTCTTCCGCGCGAGTCCCATACCGCTCCAGTAATCCCGCCGAGCGGTCCCCAGGTAAGCCGGTCTTTTCTGCAACCGAGCTTAGCCATGCAGTCTTCTGCGCTGGCGTGGTTGGGTAGTCTTTGCCGCCGCCGATGGGCAGAGCGGCAGAACTGGCCGACCGTGCCCGCGCCAGGTGGTTGAGTATCTTGTCCGCCACTTGCTCGCCAAACGCGCGGAAGGTGGTCCACTTTCCGCCGATCAGAGAGTAAACGGGAAAGTCGATCCCATTCCCTGCCGGGAGAACCTCGCAGCTATGATCGCGACTGATCTCGCCGGGAGTGAAGGAATCACTGCGCGGCAGCGGGCGTACGCCGCAGAATCGATAAACGATGTTGGACCGGTCCACCGGGCGCGGCAGAGCAGGGAAGACCTGGCGGACGGATTCCAGGATATAGTCCACCTCATCTTCCCCGCAAAAGGCTTGCTCGGGATCCGAAACTGGGATGTCCGTTGAACCCGCAATCACCTTCCCATAAACGGGGTAGAAAATGCAGATACGCCCGTCTGCATTGGCAAAATAGAGCATCTGGCCCCGAGTTGCGGCCAACAGTTCGGGATGATCGAGCACCAGGTGCGAGCCCTTGGTCCCGCCGATGTACTGGGTCTGCTGCCCAAGACGCTGATTGGTGAAATCGATCCAAGCCCCGGTCGCATTGACTACGATCCTGGGCTTGACTTCCAATCTTTCGCCCGAAATCTCATCTTTCAGAACGACCTTATTCCCATTCGCTCCCTCGACGCACACGTAATTCAAGGCGCGCGCGGTTGAGCACAGCGTCTCGGCGTCCAAGACCAGTTCCACGCAGAGGCGTTCGGGGTAACTGATCCAGGCGTCGTAGTAAGTCGCCGTGCAGACGATGCCGGGTTGTAGGTGGGGGCGCTCGGCCAGAGAAGCATGGCGAGACTTGAACTGGTGAGCGGGTAGAACCCGGCGCGCTCCTGCCAGAAGGTCGTATAAAGACAGCCCGATTTTGCAGAGCAACGCTCCCCTGCCGCGCGGCCGCACATTGAGGCCCAGAAACCTGGCAGGTGCTGAAAGCAGGCCCTCGGTCCAACTGAAGATGGGAATGGTGACGGGGAGAGGTCTCACATAATGTGGTGCGTTAACGACCAGGCGGTTCCGCTCGCGCAAGGATTCCCTGACCAGGCGGAATTCGCCGTTTTCGAGATAGCGCAGCCCGCCGTGGATGATACGCGTGGAGGCTGAACTGGCGCCAGAGCAGAAATCGGACTTCTCCACCAGAAGCGCGTCCACTTTTTCCAGCGCCAATTCACGAAGCAAACCAACGCCGTTAATTCCGCCGCCCACGATGAGTACCGAAATTTCCGGCTGCCGCCGAATGGCCGCAAGCCGTTCTTCTCTGGTCATTCAGTTACCAACCTTGAGGCGGGCGGAGCGGACAGCTTCGATGAACTTACGGGCGTTGGCGACCACCACGTCCAGTTTGCCTTCTCTGAGGACTTTCACATTCACCAGTTCTCCCCCCACTGCCACTGCTGCCGCTCCGGCCTTGATGAACTCCGGCGTGGTCTCGAGGTTAACTCCGCCCGTGGGAACAAAGTCGATCTGTGGGAAGGGGCCCTTCAGAGCCTTGATGTACGCCGGACCGCCCACGGGTCCGCATGGGAAAATCTTCACCATATCCGCGCCCGCCTGCCAGGCGGAAACGACCTCCGTGGGTGTGAGGGCGCCAGGGAAGCACGCCTTGCTGTATCGGCGCGCCACCTCGATCACCTGGGGATTCAGGGAGGGGGTGACGATAAACTCCGCCCCCGCCAGCAAGGCCGCCCGGCAAGTTTCGGGATCCAGGATCGTTCCTGCCCCGAGCAATACCTTATCCCCGAACTTCTCCACCACGCGTTCCATGACATGGAGGGCGTTGGGAACGGTCATGGTAATCTCGGCGATGCCGATCCCGCCCTCGATAATGGCCTCGGCAGCACGCAAAGCGTCCTCGGGCGAGGGCGCGCGAACGATGGGAACCAGACCGACTTCACGAATCAGCGCTACAGTTTTCTCTCGAGTCCAGGACATCGTTTTCTCCTTTAAAGAAGGGGTGGGGACTAGGGACAGGTTAAGGTTGAAGTGTGAAGGGTGAAGGCTAAGATCGGCACAGCCTTTACCCTTTAACCTTGGCGACCTGCAAGAGCCCTAGCCCCTGGTACTTAATGAAGGAAATCGCCGTCATAACGTCGCACCTTGGAAGGGCGGGGCTTCAGCCCCGCCGCCTCCAGCGGCCCGACGAAGTGGGCCTTTAGGCCCTGAAGCCACGTTTCCTCAGGGGCTAAAGCCCCCAATGATAAGCCGTGTTCCGTGGCGGGGCGAAAGCCCCGCCCTTCCCAACACTCCGCAATATGACGCGGACTTTCGTCAGCAAGTACTAGTCCTCAGTCTCCGAACGCTATCGCGCCACCCTCAGGCTAGCTCCCTTCAGAAGATTCTCCACTTCCTGAAGCGTTGCCCAGTTGAAATCGCCGGGTATGGAATGCTTGAGGGCGCTGAAAGCATTTCCGTAACGGACCGCATCGGCGTAAGATTTCTTCGTCAAACAGCCGTAAATAAAGCCGGCGCTGAAAGAATCTCCTCCGCCCAAGCGATCCACGATTTCCAGTTCGTACTTCACATCGTCAAAGAACTGGCCGTCGGCGTAGGCAATGGCAGTCCAGGTATTGCGCCACACGAGCGGGTTTTCTCGCAAGGTAATGGCAACAGCCTTGAATTTGAACTTCTCCTGCAGCCGCCGTGCCACATCCTTGTAGGTTTCAGCGGAGACTTCCGCGAAACCCTTAGCATCGGTTTTGCCGGCGGCGGCAATCTTGAAAACGACCTTGGTGTCTTCCTCCGTGGTCATCAGCACATCGACAAATTCCATCATCGGCTCTTGGGCAGCCTGAGCCTTGTCCGGCGTCCAGAGTTTGCCGCGATAATTCAGGTCGTAGCTCACGGTGGCTCCGGCGCGCTTGGCGGCTTTCAAGGCCTCCAGGGTGACGGCAGCCGCCGAATCGCTCAGCGCCGGCGTGATGCCGCTGGTGTGAAACCACTTCGCGCCCTGAAACACTTTATCCCAATCGATCTCGCCCGGCTTCACCGCGCTGATGGCGGACTGCGCCCGATCGTAGAGCACCGAACTCGCTCGAGGCGCCGCGCCGAATTCGAGGAAGTAAAGCCCCATCCTCCCGTCCGCACTCCAAACCAGGTTGGAAGTGTCCACCCCAGCCTGCCGAACTCTGTTCTCCATCAGCTTTCCCAATGCGTTCTTGGGGAGACGCGAAACCCAGGTGCTCTTGAGACCCAAGCGGCTCACGCCCACAGCCACGTTCAGCTCGCCGCCGCCCACGCGCACGTCTAAAGAGTTGGCCTGCTCGAATCTTTCGAAATGCTGCGGCGAGAGGCGAATCATCGCTTCGCCAAAAGTCACAACGTCAAACATTACGCACCTCGCATGAATGGTAAATTGTAAATGCTGAATTATAAATTCTGAATGGAGAAAGTGGCGTCATCTGAAGAGCCGTGTGCGTGACATAAGGC
>Ga0326728_10008406_pt1 | contig 25679 bp, 14 predicted proteins | sample MB3enrmetagenome_FD_207602 | JGI IMG/M metagenome (GOLD analysis project Ga0326728, IMG submission 207602) | Lab enriched peat soil microbial communities from McLean, Ithaca, NY, United States - MB31MN | ecosystem: Environmental > Terrestrial > Soil > Wetlands > Peat | place: USA: New York... | reverse complement strand
GGTTCCGCCGCGTTCGACGCGCGGGAAATTTACACGATCACCGGACCTGAAATCGCCGCCATTTACGAGCGCAACAAAATGGCGGTGCATTTTCAGGGCATGTCCAAGACCCTGCAGTTCCCCCAGACGGTGGCCTTGCAAGGCGCGCCCACCTGCTCCATCGGCATCTCGCCCTACGGCCTCTACAACCGGCTCAACGACGCTGGCCGGCTTATCCTGCTGAACCAAAAGGGGATTCAATTTGGCTCCGCCCCCTTCGTGCGGATCGGAGACAAACTGACCATGCTCACGCAGGCCAAGCCCGGCCTCTCCGAGCTGCCCGACGACATCCCGGCCATCCAGAACTATTATCCGCCGCCCATCGAGGAAAAACACGTTGCCCTCACCATCGCCACCCCGTCCCTGGAGATGGCCTTCAAAGTGGGCAAGGTCAAAATCATCCGGCGGTTTATTTCCCCTCTCCTCGCCGGCAACGAGCAAACGCTCATGCCCATCGGGGTTGAAGAATTCGAAGTCGAAAACGCCTCCAGCAAGCCCCAGGCCATCACGCTCGTCGTCCCCAAGCCGTCGCTGGTCAATCTCCAGGAAAAGGAGCTTAAACCCACCGACCAGGACAGCGTTTATATCTGCTCCGCCGCGGTTCACGGACAGGCGCACGAAGCCTTCGCGTCGGGCGGCATTCGCGGCATCGTCATGGGCAGCACGGAGAGCCGGAACCGGATGGCGCTGGCGGCGGCGGAAACTCCCGGCGTATCCATCGACACCCAGCCCTACTTCTGCCTCAATCGGCTTGCGCAGGATTTGCTTCTCAACGACGACGGCAGTTTCTACGAAAAGCGGCCCGCGGTCTTGCGGAGCGATTACGGCGCCGCCCTCAGCCTGAGCTTCACGCTGCAGGCCGGCGAAACGCGGAAGGCGGCCGTTGCCGTGGCGCTGGATTTTCCGCAGCAAGTCTATATGGATGGCGCCACGTTCGAGCGCAAGTACGTCAAGAACTTCAAGGACCAGCAATCCCGCGCCGTGGACCTGGCCCGGACCGCCCTGGAAAATTATCCGCAGTGGTGGAACCGCACCGTGGCCATTCAAAAGCGCATCTTCGAATCCATTTACACCAGCGCCTCCTACAAAACAGACAAGGCCGGGGCCTTGCGCCTGACGCGGTTGATCCTCAATGAGCTTCATTTCCCCTTGTCCAACGCCATTGTCTGGGTCGAGGACGACCAGGGCGAGCGCGCCCGGTTCCTGGAATGTTTCGACTACGCCTACATTGATCCGTCCGACGTGGACTGGTATTCGATGGTGCTGTTGATGCTCTTCCCGCGGGTGGAAAAGGACCTGTGCCAGGGATTCATCGATTCCATTCAAGCGGAAGACCTGACGCCCCGCTGGTACCATCACCACGCCTCCTTCGTCGAAGCGCGCAAACATTTCCAGGAACATCCGGAGGAATACGAAGGGGTGTCCATGACGCAGATTCGCGACGCCTTCAAGACCAAGGGCAGCGTGGCGCATGATTTGGGGGCCATGCCCAAGGGCCATCCCCTGCGCAACGTCAGCGATTACGCCTGGTACAACAACAATTACTGGGTGGACCTCTTCCCCAAGCTGGCCATGCGCGTCTTGCGCAACGTGAAGTTTACCGGCGACCTCGATTTCCTGGGGAAAAACTGGGACACGCTCAAATTCGGCCTGGAGTCGCTGCTGCAACTGGATTTTGACGGGGACGGCCTGCCGGAGGGTTACCCCGACGAGGTCAAGAATACTTTCGACAACCTGACGCTCTTCGGCGCCGATGCCTACGACGCCACGCAGTTCCTCGGCGGCTGCCAGGCCATGATCAAGATGGCCCAAATGCTCCAGGACAAACCGGGCGAGGCCCGCCTTCGCCAGGTGTTTGACAAGGGCTGGAACAGCCTGGAAAAGCTCTGGCGCGACGGCAAAAACAAGAAAGGCCAGAAGCTCCAGTATTACGTCACCTGTTACGATCCAAAAACGGGCCACAGCAACACCGACGTTTGGACCAACCAGCTCGATGCCCTGTGGTACCTGGCCTCCATCGGGGAAGAGCCGCCGATCCCGGAAGAGCGCGCCCGCCAGATTCTAAGGACGATTTACCGCAACAACCGTTCTTACATGGGCTGGGCCATGTGCAAAACGGAAAACGGCCAGCCGGTCGAATCGGACCAGGGAAAGGACGTCTATACGACTTCCAATTACGTCCTGGCTCAATTGCTGGATTACTACGGCTTGGTCAAGGAGAGCAAAGAGGTGTACAAACACATGGACCGGGTCGTGTTCGATTACGGGAACTCCATGGTGACGCCGGACAACCTTCGGGCCGAATTGGAAAAGGAGGCGGGGGAATCCAAACCGGGGCCTCATTACATCGTGGCCGCTTATCCGCGCCCCGGGGCCGTCTGGACCCATTTGGTCCTCAACCATGTCAAAGCCCTCCAATCCAAATCCGTTGAATCGAAGGACCTTGTCCAATTCTTCCCCGACCTTCTGAAAGGACCCGCCGAATAAATTTATGCCCAAGCAATACGACATCACCTTTATAGGGCACATGTGCTATGACGAGATCATTCCCTTCGGAGGGAAGCCGCACATCGCCCCCGGCAGCGCCGTCCTCTGCGGCGCCATGGTGGCCGCCCGCATCGGCAAACAGGTCGCCGCCGTCGTCAAAATGGCCGAAAAAGATGAGGACATCCTGCGCCCCATGCAGGAGGCTGGCGTGGACACCTACGTTATTCCGAGCGAGGTGACGACCTATTCCAGGGTCTTGCACGAATCCGCCAACGTCGATGAACGCAAACTGACTCTGGTCAAATCCGCCGGCCTCATTTCCATCAAGGACGTTCCGGCCCTGCGCTCCACCTGCGTTCACCTGGCCGGGATTTCAGACACGGAGTTTGACATGCCGCTCATGGAAGGCCTCAAAGCCAGGGGTTACAGCCTTTCGGCCGACATGCAGAATTTCGTCCGGCACGTCACGCCCGTCACCCATGACATCGAATTCAGCGACGTGGCCAACAAGAAGGAAATTGCCGCCATGATGGACAAGCTCAAGCTGGACGTGGTGGAAGCGCGCATCCTGACCGGCACGGAGGACCTGGAAAAGGCCGCGACCATGGTGGAGTCGTGGGGTTGCCCGGAAACGCTCATCACGCATTCGCAAGGCGTCCTGGCGCGCGTCAAAGGCGTGACCTACTACGAAAAATTCTCCAACAGCAACGTCTCCGGCCGGACCGGCCGGGGCGACACCACTTTCGCCGCCTACCTGTCGTGGCGATTGGAGCACGACGCGCGGGAGTCCCTGAAGTTCGCGGCGGCGCTGGTTTCGATCAAGATGGAAACGCCCGGCCCCTTCAAAGGAACGCTGGAGGACGTGGAGAAGAGATTGCGGGAGAAGCATTCCCCGCAAGCCGGCTGAAGGTTCCATGGAGGTTCCGCCGCCCTGTTTTCTCCAAACCGGCCAATCGCAATTCCCTCACTGACAGCACTTTGCAGCGAAAAACAAAAATTGAGCATTTCCTTAAAAAAAGCTTGCAAAGATTAGATGAAATCATTAGAATCGATTCAAAATCAGCACAAAATCAGCATAGTAAGGCACAACAAAACTAACACTAACACTATGAAACTGACCACGCCACAAGTAATCGGTGCAGCCGCTGTTATTTTAGCGGGACTTTCAGTCCAGGCGCAGATCACGGAACAAGACGGTTTGGGAACTTCATTTCTCGGATCGCCAACCTATCTCGTTGCTGCCGGTGCCACATCCACAACGCAGTTCTCAGTCGCTGAAGGCAACTTTGGAAGCACCGGGGGCGCCGGCGGTCACGGGGCCTTGTCCCAATCCTTCGATTTGACTTCCGCGCAGGCCGCGGCCGGATCTTTGTCATCCGTCCAATTGATCCTGTCGGGGCAGGTGAACACGTTTGATGTTGAATTGTATAATCTGGGCGCTTATCCGGCTTCCGGATATCCATCGACGTCAGCTTCCTACACACCCGGAAGCCTGACCGATATGTTGCAGTCTGGCGATTCGTTTACCTACAACGCAGGCGCTAGCGGGGCGGCCAATGTCGTGGAATTGACCTTTTCTGGCGCGGATGCAAACATCACGTTCCAGCCAAATGAGCTCTATGTGTTCGAACTCGACCCGACTACGAGTGCTGCGACCCAGTGGGCGCGCGGCAACTTGGGAGGCCCGGGTGAAATGTACCGCATGAACCAGTTCTCCTCCGGCAACATGGGCGCCCTCAACGGCGCGACCCGCGATGGTTCATTTGCGCTGACGCTGGCGCCCTCGTCAATTCCGGAGCCGTCCACGCTGGCGCTGATTGGCCTCGGAGCGGCAGCGTTGGGCTCGTTGCGCCGCCGGATCATGTAATCACTTTAGGAAAGCCTGCAAGCCGCTGCCGTCAAACGGCAGCGGCTTTTTCATTGAGAAGCGGAAACGGTCTGGCAATTGGCGGCGTTTTCTTTACGATGGCGGCTGATGTTGCTGGTCAACAATCTGAGCGTTCATTATGACGTCATTGCGGCGCTGCAGGGGATTTCGCTCGAGGTCAAACAAGGGGAGATCGTCACGCTGATCGGGGCCAACGGCGCCGGCAAAACCACCACCTTGCGCGCCATTTCGGGCCTGGTCAGGGTCCGGGGCGAGATTCTGTATGAAGGACGCGAACTGGCCAATCGTCCGCCCCATGAGATCGTGGCGGCGGGGATTTCGCATGTGCCGGAGGGGCGGATGATTTTTGCGAACCTGACGGTGGCGGAGAACCTGGAGATGGGGGCCTACCTGCAGCGCAACAAGGAACTCATCCAACAGGCGCGGGAGCTGGTCCTGGGACTGTTTCCGCGGCTGGGGGAGCGGCAGCGGCAGGTGGCGGGAACGCTGTCGGGGGGCGAACAGCAGATGCTGGCCATCGGGCGGGCGCTGATGAGCCGGCCGCGGTTTTTGATGCTGGACGAGCCGTCGCTGGGCATCGCGCCGAATCTTGTAAAGACGATTTTCGAGAAGATCGTGGAGATCAACCGCCGCCAGGGGACGACCATCCTGCTGGTGGAGCAGAACGCGCGCCTGGCGCTGGAGATTGCCCACCGCGGCTACGTGCTGGAGACGGGCCGGATCATCCTGCACGACACGGCGGCGGCGCTGATGCAGAACGCGCGGGTCCGGGCGGCGTATCTGGGGGGATGAACCGGAAAACATCGCGCCGGCCAAACACGCTTCAGGTTCAAGCGCCCTGTGCGACTTTCACGACGGCATCAAGGGCCGGCTTGGGCCGGCAGTGGCGGTCGAAGAGCATTGGATATTCGGCCCGGCCGGTGATGGGCAGGTAGTTGCGCCAGGATTGGCCGTCATGCACTCCCCAGAACGTGACCCGGCTGAATTTGTCCCGGTGTTTGCGGAAGAGCGCGAACAAACCGGCATACCGCTTCGCCAACTCTTTCTGGGCGGAATCCGGCAGGCCATTCACGTAGGGATTGAACCTCTTCTGCGCCTCCGGATCGAACGAGGCGAGGTCCACTTTCTCCGAGTCCACGGGCATAAACGGCAGGACCCCTACGTCCAGTTCCGTAATCATCAGCTTCACGCGCAATTTGGAAAGCGCCAGAACGTATTCCTCGATTTCGCCGATTGGCGGATATTCCACAAACCAATGGCCCTGGATGCCGACGCCGTCCACATGAATACCCTGTGATTGCAGATGGCGGATCAAGCGGATGACGCCCCCGGCTTTCGGCTTCTTCTCGTAATCGTATTCGTTGTAATAGAGTTGGGCTTTGGGATCGGCCTGGCGGGCATATTCGAAGGCTTTGAGCACGTAATCTTCGCCGATGATGTCCAGCCATTGGCATTTTCTCAATCCGCCGTCGTCAAAGACGGCTTCGTTGACCACGTCCCAGCCGTGGATGCGGCCCTTGTAGCGGCCCATGACGGTGAAGATGTGCTCCTTCATGCGCTCCAGCAACGCCTCGCGGCCCAGGGGTTTGCCGGACGCGTCCTGGTAGACCCAGTCCGGCGTCTGACGAAACCAGACCAGCGTGTGGCCGATGACACGCATTTTGTGTTTCTCGCCAAAAGCCACGTAACGGTCCGCCGGCTCAAAATTGTACCGGTCCGGCTCCGGATGAATTTCCTCCCACTTCATGATGTTTTCAGGCGTGATGCTGTTGAAGTGTTTTGTCACCAAGGCGGTGGCCGCCGGTTCCTTGCCCAGGATCTGATCCACACTGAGGGCGACCCCCACGTGGAAATCATTCCTGAATGCGTCTTTCAAAGCGGGTTGAGCGCCGCTCCTGGCGGCGACGGCATTGTCGGGTTTGTCAATCATAGTTCTTCATTCAGGCTTTTGCGCAGCAGCCGCGGGACGACTTGTTCGAGCATCGAGCAATCCACCACGACAAAGCGCTTCTGCCTGGGGGTTTCTCTAAATCTTCCTGGGCATGGCGGTCCAGGCGCCTTTTTTGGCGTTGCTCTTGAGGCAGGTGTCGATGAAGGCGATGCCCATCCAGCCGTCCTCAATGTTGGCGTATTTGCTGCCGTCGCCAATGAACTTGCCACCGGCCTGCCAGCGGCGCACGTCGGCCTCGAAACAGCGGTGGAGGCGGGCGAAGGCGTCGTGGAAGGCTTCCGGGTGGCCGGAGGGGATGGTTGGCTCGGCCATCAAATCGGCGGGCATGTCCTTGGGCAGGAAGCCGTCGCCGGGTGTGACGGCGCCGCGCCAATAAGTGCGGTCGGGCTGGTTGGCCATGCAGACGGTCAGGCCCTCCGGTTCCTCCTGGCGCCAGCGCAGCGTGCCCTTGGCGCCGGCGATGACGATGCCGAGGTCGTTTTTATGCCCGATGCAAATCTGCGAGGCGCGCACGAGGGCCTTGCCGCCGTTGCTGAGTTTGCAATAGATGGTGAAATGGTCGTCCAACTGGCGGCCTTCGACGTAGGTTTCCAGGTGCGCGGAGACGGCTGAGACGTCCAGGCCGGTGGTGTAGCGCAATTGCATCAGGGCGTGGGTGCCGATGTCGCCGCCGCAGCCGGAGCCTCCGGCGCGTTTGGGGTCCACGCGCCAGGCGGCCTGTTGCTGGCCGCTGGCTTCGAGCTTGGTGGCGAGCCAGCCTTGGAGGTAATAGCTGTCCACCCAGCGCACATCCCCCAGGAGGCCGCTGCGCACGATGTAACGGCTCAGCCGGCTGGTCCAATGGCCGATGTAGGTGTGCGCCACGCCGAAGGGAATGCCCAGTTTCCGCGCGGTCTTGACCATGGTGGCGGCCTCTTTGAGGTTCAGGCAGAGGGGTTTTTCGCAGAAGACCGGGATGCCGGCCTTCATGGCCTTCATGGCGGGGTCGAAATGGACGAAGTTGGGGGTGACGATGAGGATGTAGTCCAGCTTTTGATCTTCGGGCAGGGTGCGGTTGGCGGCGATCATCTCGTCGTAAGAGCGGTAGCCGCGGATGGGATAAGGCCAGTGGGCGGCTTCTTCCAGGGCAATTTTGGGATCGGGGAACAGGGCGCCCGCGACCACCCGCCGGGTGCCGTCGAAATGGATGGCCTTTTGGTGCGGGTTGACGATGAAGGCGCCGCGACCGCCGCCGACCAGTCCCACGTTAAGAGGTTTGTTTGACATAATAAAGCGACCTTCGATAATGAACTTGGAGTTGAATTGTTAAATGCCCGGCCCTTATAATGACACGCGACGCTCATGTCAACCATGACTTGAAGCCGGTCCACAACAAACATCATGTTCACCGCCGCTGAGATTGCCAAGGAACTGGGCGGACAAGTCCAGGGAGACGGGTCCGTGCCACTGACCGGGTTTGCGCCGGCCACGGCCGCGAAGGCGGGAGACCTGGCCTTCGCGGAGAACGAAACTTTTTTCAACAAGGCCGAACAGAGCGCCGCTTCCGCCATCTTGATCGACGGCCCGTTCAAATCGGACAAAAAGGTCATCATCCGCGTGGCCAACGCGCGCATCGCCTCCGCCCGCGCGCTGCCGCTGTTCTTTCCGGAGCAGACGTTTGCCGCGGGCATCCACCCGACGGCGGTGGTGGCGGCGTCGGCGCAAATCGATCCCACGGCCCATATCGGGCCGCATTGCGTCATTGGCGAGCAGGTCAAAATCGGCCCCGGAGTGGTTTTGCGCGGAGGGAACCACGTCGGGAACGGCTGCGCCATTGCCGGCGGCTCGCAGCTTTTCCCCAATGTCGTTCTCTATAACCTGACCCAAATCGGGCAACGGGTGCGGATTCATGCCGGGGCCATTATCGGGTCGGACGGTTTCGGATATGTTTTCGACGGCGGAATTCACCGCAAGGTGCTGCAAGTCGGCCAGGTCATCATCCAGGATGACGTCGAAATCGGGGCCAATGTCACCATCGACCGCGGCGCGCTGGGGCCGACGGTGATTGGGAAAGGGACCAAGATCGACAACCTGGTGCAGATAGCGCACAACGTGACGATAGGAGAGAATTGCCTGCTCATTGCGCAGGTGGGCATTGCGGGCAGCACCAAGCTCGGGAATTACGTGACCCTGGCCGGGCAGGTGGGGATAGCGGGTCATCTGAAGATAGGCGACCAAGCCATCGTTGCGGCCAAGTCCGGCGTCATGCACGATATTCCGGAGGCGGGGAAATGGTTTGGCATCCCGGCCCAGCCCAACCGCCAATCCAAGCGCCAACTGATCGCCCTGCACCAACTGCCCGAACTGCTCCGGCGCGTCAAGGAACTGGAAGAATGGTTCAAACGACCGGGCGGCAAGCCCAAGGCGGAGTAATGGCACGCGGGAAAAGCCGGAAAATTGGGCACAGCAAAAACCAGGCCAAAGACCGGCCTTTGAGCAGGATTTTTATGGGCCGACCGAACCGGTTTTAGCGAGATTTCGGCAGTTGCGCCGCCTTCTTTAACATGCCCGCAGCCAATACGTTGCGGCGCGCGTCTCGCAAAACCAGCCAAATGACGGAGGATTCAAGGCCGTCGCGCCTGTCCACCGCCGTTGGTTCCGGCCAATGAGCGGACGGAGGGTTGATTTGGAGGTCACTTGCAGGCTGCAAAAAAAGTGAAAAAAAACGCAAATAATGCTTGCATATCGCGAGACAGATGACAATAATGCCCCTTGTACTGACAGCCTAGACCAATGCAGATGTGTCCACATGGTTGTCGTTTTGCATGTGGGCGCTTGAGCTGTGGCGTGGATGCAGGGGCACAGTTCCTTTTCGGGCAGAATAAAAACGACAAGTAAAGATGAAAAACCTGGGCTCATCGGGTTTGTCATCGTGGCGCTTGACCGGAAAAACGAAAAAACTGAGTGTTATGAAAAAACTGAATGTCTGGAGATTTCTTGCGTTTTCACTTCTTATGGCGGGTTCTTACCTGGGTTTGCAGCCGTCCGCAGCCGGCCAGCAGAATTGCTGGGTGCAGTTTCCGCCCGGGGGAGGGTCCGCCGACGTGAATATCACGACGCCATGGGCCGATACGGGAGACTACACGGCAGCAGACAACCCGTCGTATTTTACCGATGTAGTCACTGTCGGCAACGCCGAGGTGCCCGCAGGGACTTACTTGGGCTGGTGTCTTGATTTCATCGACGACATCGATTTCGGGCCGGAGGACTACACGACATTGATGTACTCCAGTTGCGACACTAACTTGGACGCGGAACTGCATGCGCTAGGTTTGGGCTATCCCGGGACGGTCTATATCTCTCCGCAAGTGTGGAATGAGATTAATTACATTTTGAACAACAAGAACGGCGCTTACTTTTACGATATTCAATTCGCCATTTGGACGCTGATTGGAGGTCCGCCGCAGGACTATGCCGCGGAACCGCCTTACCCGTCGGTGGACACAAATGAGGTGAATGCCTTGCTGTCAACGGCGGCCAGCAACGCGCCGACCTGGCAACTGGAATGCGGCGACGTCATTGGCATCATTGTGGCGGAGATCGGGGGCGATTACAACCCGGTGCAGTTGACGATGCTGGAACTGCCTTATCCTTGCGTGCCTTGCCTCACGGTCACCAAACAGGTGGCCTGTCTCCAGCCTACGAACGATTGCAGCGGGTTCACCAATGTGGCCGCCGGCTACGCGGGCGTGTCTTGCTCAGGGTCGGGATTTAACCAGCCGGCATTCTGTTATCAAATCTCCCTGACCAACTGCGGCACGATTCCGCTGACCAATCTGGTCGTTTCGGACAATTTGCTGGGGCTGTTGAGCACCAATTTCTTCACCAATGAAGCGCAGGTTTTGCCGCCGGGAGCGGGCGCCACGGCGGTGGTGTCGATGTCCTTTGCCACCAACTCCACCAACACCGTCACGGTGTCTGGCGACGTGGTTTTGGCCAGTCCAATTATCACCAATTTGGACGGCTCGATGGTGACCAATGGAGAGGGAGTGGCGGCTTCCAGCAGCGCGGTCGCCCTGGTCGATCCGGCGTCGATCATTTGCGGTTTGTCGCTCTATTCGCCCCTGAACCTGGACAGCAACGGCAACGGCAGCGTCGTGATTTTGCCTTCCGCAACCTATTATTCCGCATCCAACACCGTCACGCTCAGCATCGGCATCACCAACACCGGCCTTTCCGGCCTGAGCGGCGTCACCATCAATCTTCCGGCGCTGACCAATTTCAATTGCAGCCTGCCCTCCCCGTTCAACCTGGCGCCGGGAGCGTCGCAGAACTTCCAGCTTTGCCTGGGGATGGTGAGTTGTCCGGCCCAAATGAACTTCGATGCCACCATCACGGCCCAGGTCGTGCCGGATGCGGCCCACTGCGGGGTTTATGATTTGACGAGCACCAATCTGATCAGCGTGTGCAGCTCGTGCATGGGCAGCGTCTCCTGCAGCACGAACACCAATTGCGCGGGCGGGACCGCCAATTTGGCGGGGGCGGTTTTGCTGTATTGCAGCACCGCCAGTGATCCGGGCGTGACGAACGTCACGGTGACGCTTCTTGGCGCCGCCAGCAACACGCTGGCCACGACTACGACCGATGCCAACGGCAATTTTGTTTTCAACAACCTGGCCGCCGGAGTTTATTACGTGCAGGTGACGCTGCCGACGAACTATGTGGAGACGTATCCGGTCGGCAACAGCAGCGGCGAGGTATCCGTCACCATAGTGCCTTGCGGGAACCCGAACAATGTTTTTGATGTTTACTTTGGTTACGCCAACACCCTGGCCCCGACGATCTCCGTGACGCCGGGCGGCTATTTGGGCTGCAATCCCGCCAGTTTGCCCGCGGCAGCCGATGCCGCCACCAATGTGACGGCCACCGTCAGTTGCGGCGCCGCCAGCACCAATATTACGTACATCGACAGCACCAATGGTTGTTTGGTGACGCGGACGTTCACGATCGTTGTCACGGACACGTACGGCAACAGCGCCAGCAACAGCAGCCTCACTTACACCTGGACGGCCAACTCGACGCCGCCGGTCATCAGCGGCGTCCCGGCCGGCACCAATTACGGTTGCAACCCGGCCAGCGTGCCGTCGAGCATCGCCGGGTTGAGCGCGAGCGACTCGTGCGGCACGGCGTCCATCACGCAGAGCAGCGTCATCGCGACCAATGGCTGCCAGGCGACGCAAATCTTCACGATTGTGGCGACTGACAATTGCGGCAATATGGCCACGGCTTACGTGACCAATACGTGGACGGCGAATACGACGGCTCCGATGATCACCGGCGTGCCGGCTGGAACCAATTACGGCTGCAACCCCGCCAGCATTTCCTGGCGGATTCAGGGGCTGGGCGCCAACAGCCCGTGCGGGACCGCAATGGTCAACCAGAGCAGCTCGACCACGACCAACGGTTGTTTGGTGACCCAGATCGTGACCATAGTTGCGAGCGACAACTGCGGCAACACGGCTTACGCCTATGTGACCAATACCTGGACGGTCAATTCCACCCCGCCCACCCTTAGCGGCGTCCCGGCCGGCACCAATTATGGCTGCAATCCGGCCAGCGTGCCCTCCACCATCCCTGGCTTGAGCGCCAGCAGCGCCTGCGGCACGGCCGGCCTCAGCCAGAGCAGCTCGACCACGACCAATGGTTGCCAGGTAACACAAATCTTCACCATCGTGGCGATGGATAACTGCGGCAACATGGCCACCGCTTATGTGACCAATACCTGGACGGTCAATTCCACCCCGCCCGCCATCAGCGGCGTCCCGGCCGGCACCAATTACGGCTGCAACCCGGCCAGCGTGCCCTCCACCATCCCGGGCCTGAGCGCCAACAGCCCCTGCGGCACGGCCGGCCTCACCCAGAGCAGCACGACCTCGACCAACGGCTGTGTGGTGACTCGCATCTTCACCATCGTGGCCACCGATAACTGCGGCAACATGGCCACCGCTTATGTGACCAATACCTGGACGGTCAATTCCACCCCGCCCGCCATTAGCGGCGTCCCGGCCGGCACCAATTACGGCTGCAACCCGGCCAGCGTGCCCTCCACCATCCCGGGCCTGAGCGCCAGCAGCCCCTGCGGCACGGCCGGCCTCAGCCAGAGCAGCACGACCTCGACCAATGGCTGTGTGGTGACTCGCATATTCACCATCGTGGCCACCGACAACTGCGGCAACATGGCCACCGCTTATGTGACCAATACCTGGACGGTGAATTCCACTCCGCCCGCCATTAGCGGCGTCCCGGCCGGCACCAATTACGGCTGCAATCCGGCCAGCGTGCCCTCCACCATCCCGGGCCTGAGCGCCAGCAGCGCCTGCGGCCCGGCCGGCCTTAGCCAGAGCAGCACGACCACGACCAATGGCTGCGTGGTGACACAGATCTTCACCATCGTGGCCACCGATAACTGCGGCAACATGGCCACCGCTTACGTGACCAATACCTGGACGACTGACAGGACCGTGCTCGTTCTGAGCGGGGTCCCGGCTGGAGCGAATTTGGGCTGCAACCCGGCCAGCGTGCCGACTGTGGCCAGTGTGGCGGCGCAGGTCTTCTCGACCAATGACACATGCAGCCCGGCGACGGTGCATGTGACCGGAGGCGTTCCCACCACCAACGGCTGCCTGGCCACGCAGGTATTCACGATTATCGCGACCAACGCATGCGGGAACAGCGCGACGGCTTTTGTGACCAACACCTGGACGGTGAACACGACGTTCCCGGTGCTGGGCGGAGTGCCGGCCAGCCGCAACCTGGGCTGCAACCCGACGAATGTGCCGACGCTGGCCAGCGTGCAGGCGGCCGTGTTTTCGACGAATGACACCTGCAGCCCGGCCACCGTGATCGTGACGGGCGGAGTGCCGGCCACCAACGGGTGCGGAGTGACGCAGGTCTTTGTCATTGTTGCCACCAACGCCTGCCGCAACACCGCGACCGCTTACGTGACCAACACCTGGACGCAGCTTCCGACGGTGCTGGTGACGAACCTGAGTTACGTGACCAACACGACGATCGTGACCAATACCGCCTACCTGACCAACACGACGATCACGACCAATATCAGCATCGTGACCAACATCACGATCACGACCAATTGCTGCACCAATTCGATCTGCGGGAATTTCAACTGGCAGAATCCGGGCGGCGGCTGGCTGTGGTGCAGCGCCAACATCGGCGCCAATCCGGGCCAGAACTGCACGATCAACTGCCAGGGCGGCTCGGTGACGCTGGCGTGCAACAACGGCCAGAGCTACACCTACCCGGTGCCGAACGGCACGATCAATTTCAGTTCCACCTGCACGGTGGCGACGAATTGGTTTGACGGCACGCAATGGCACACCACCCTGCCATGCACAGGGGACAACCAGATCTTTGCGCAAGGCTGCGCCATTCCGTGGCAGGCGGCGTTCGCCAATTGCCAGTCGGTGTGCTGGACGATCTACTTCAGCAGCCCGACACCAGGGTTGGCTTGCAATTGGCAGTGGGGCGCGGCCTGTTTCAACAACAGCCTGCCCGGCTACGGGTCCATCGCGCCCAAGGCCTGCCAGCAAACCTCGTGCCCGAATGGCCAGTATTACAGCGCCAGCGATTCTGCCGGCACGCCTGAGAACCATAAGCCATATTGCGTGGCGGGCGGGACAGGCTACGGCGGCGGCAATTGCACCGGTTCCTGGCAAGGACCTTCCACCACCTGCACGTTCGGCACCAAGACGAACATTACCTACACCTTCGTGACCAATTACACGACCAACGTCAGCATCACGACCAACGTCACGGTCACGCCCGTCACGACGGTGACGACGAACACGACGGTGACCACGGGCATTGCGCCGCCGGTGCTGAGCGGCGTGCCGGCCGGGACCAATTTCGGCTGCAACCCGGCCAACGTGCCGACGGTGGCAAGCGTGCAGGCGGAAGTGACGGCCAGTGAAACCTGCAGCGGGGCGAGCGTGCAAGTCACGCAAACGATTACCACCAACATCTGCGCCGTGACGCAAGTCTTCACCATCACCGCCATGAACAGTTGCGGCGGTTCGATCACGGCCTATGTGACCAACACCTGGACGGCGGACACCACGCCGCCGGTGATCAGCGGGGTGCCGACCAATACGTTCCTGGGCTGCGGGATCACCAACCTGCCCAGCGTCAGCAACCTGCTGGCCGGGATCACCGCCATCGACCCGTGCGGCGTGGTGAGCCTCACCGTGACGTACCAGGACAGCACCAACGGCTGCCAGGGATCGCGCACGTTCACCATCACCGCCACCGACCCGTGCGGGAACACGACGACCTCCAATGTGACCTACAGTTGGATCGGCTATAATCCTGACCTCTGCACAAATTCGATCTGCCAGGCGTTCAACACGAGGAATCCGGGAAGCGGCTGGGTCTGGTTCAACGCCCACGTCAGCGGCAATCCGGGACAGAATTGCACATTGTACTGCCAGAATGCGACCATCACGCTGAACTGCGGTTGGGGGCAGAGCTTCACCTACCCGGTCCCGAACGCGATTGTCACCTTCAGCACGAGCTGCACGGTGGCGACCAACTGGTTCGACGGCACCAACTGGAACACGATCGCGCCTGCCACCGGCGACGCGCAAATCTTCCTGGCGGGATGCGCGGTGCCGTGGCAGTGGGCCTTTGCGGGGTGCCCGAATGCATGCTGGACGGGCATCTTTAGCTGCGACACTCCGGGATTGGCCTTCCAGTGGCAATGGGGCGCGGCTTGCTACGCGAACAATCAGCCTTCCTACGGGAACATGGCGCCCAAGGCCTGCCTGCAGACGCCTTGTCCCAATGGGCAGTATTACAATGCCAGCGACTGCGCGGGGACGCCTGAGAACAACAAGCCTTACTGCGTGGGCGGCGGCACGGGCAGCGGCGGAGGCAACTACACGGGCGGCTGGAGCCCGCTGGACACCACCTGCACCTTCTCGGCCGGCACGTTGCTGCCGCCGGTGCTGAACGGCGTTCCGCCCAGCGACAACCTGGGGATCAACCCCACCAACATCCCGACTTTGGCCAGCGTGCAGGCGCAGGTGACCGCCAGCGACACGTGCAGCCCGGCGCCGGTGTATGTGACGATGTCCCTGACGACCAATAGCTGCATGACGACGCAAATCTTCACGATTAGCGCGACCAACCTGTGCGGCGGTTACGCCATCGCCCGGGTGACCAACACCTGGACCACCCTGTCGTTGACCAACCACTTCACGAACATGATCTGCACCAGCTTCAACGGGCAGAACCCTGGCGGCGGCTGGTTGTGGCTCAACTGCCAGCTTTCCGGGAAGCCGGGCAACCAGGAAGTGTTCATTCTCTGCTCCAACGCCTCCGTGACGCTGCACTGCAACAACGGCCAGACCTACACTTACCCGGTGCCCAATGGGCAGATTCTCTTCAGCCCATCCTGCACGGTTGCGACCAACTGGTTCGACGGGGCGAATTGGAACACGACGCTGCCGACCGGCGGGGACGACCAGATCTTCCTGTCGGGCTGCGCCATCCCGTGGCTGCCGGCCTTTGCCGGGTGCCAGAACGTGTGCTGGACTGGCGACTTTAGCTGCAATGTGCCGGGGCTGTCGTTCAACTGGCAGTTCGGCGCGGCCTGCTACAACAACGCCCTGCCCTCCTACAACAACCTCGCCCCCAAGGCCTGCCACCAGACGCCGTGCCCCAACGGGCAGTATTTCGACCAGAGCCACTATGCCGGCACCCCGGAGAACCACAACCCGTATTGCGTGGGCGGCGGCACGGGCTACGGCGGGTCGAACTGGATCGGCAACCTCAGCAACCCCGGAACATGCAATTTCTAATGCTGAACCGGAAAAAACTTATAAAAAAGACTTGCAAAAATCCTGGATTTCTGCAGAATCATACATAATATGAACCAGACAACGCAAAAAACCATGTTCAGTCGGCGGTTCGTCCCCCTGATCGGCTCCGTGTTAGTCTGCATCCCCTTCAGCCTCAAGGCCCAAACCAATACCGAGAATTATAGCGGCATCAACCTGGGCCAAGCGGATTCAACTCTAGTCACTGCGGAGGGCCAGGCGGTAGCGAATAACGACTGCGCCGCCGCCGCGGCGGCCAACGGACTGGCCTATCTGTTCGGGGCAAACAGCACCATCTTTGGGGGTTATAATACCGAAAGCGATACGACCACAGAAAACCTCATAACGGCGATGAACATATCGGGCACGAGCGGGAGTGCCGGAACCAGCGCCAATGCCGCCATCACCGGCCTGCAAAGCTTTATCAACGCCAGTCCGGCTGCCTCCTACACGCTGGCGTGGCAGATTCAAAACCCAACCGCCGCACAATTGAATTCGGCACTGGCTGCGAATGATGCGGTTCAGCTTGGCATCGTCTGGGGTGCCCTTAATAGCGGTCAGTTTGTTGATGGCAATGATGGCGGACACTTTGTCTCGCTGACCAGCATCGGCATATCCACGGGCGGAGCCGTCACGATGAGCATCCTTGATCCGTGGGGAAACGGCCAGACCGGCAGTCCATATAATGCCGGCACTACTTCCGCTGCAGCGGATTCGCCCTCTGTGACAGTCTCGACGATCACCGTCAACTCAGCGACGGTCCTGCAGGTGCAGTACGGGCTTCCGTCTGGTGAGAACCCGCAGGATATCACCTCGAAGGTCGGCACCGGCGCCAATAATTTCGGCGCGGGCAACTTTGATGTCGGCTACATCGCCTATGCCGATTTTGAGTCGATACCGGAGCCTTCGACCACGGCCTTGCTGTTGACATCGTTGGGGACGGGCTTGGCGAGACTCCTGCGAAAGAAGCGCACCGAATAAGGTAATTTTAAGGTCTTTTCTTCCACGACAGGCCGGTCATTGGGACCGGCCTGCTTGTTTTTGGGGAGGCGGCGGCGGCGGCGGACAGGATGGCCGGGGAGCAAACATCCAGTTGCGCGCGGGCGACAAGGGATTATGTTGAAAGAATGGATTGGGAGCAGGCAGCATCGTTTGTCATCGTGGCCGCGACGGCGGGGGCCTTTCTGCGGGCGAAGTGGCGCAGGCGCAAATTCAGCCTGGAGCGCGACACGCCTTGCGGATGCGGGTCCGCGCCGGGGCCGCGGGCCTCCATCGTCTTTCATGCGCGCAAGGGCCAGCGCGCGCGCATTATTGTCAAGTCAAGATAACGCGATTATGACAAATTTAATTCCTGCTTGCCAAACGCCTCCCCACCCCATAGAATCACATCTGACCATGCAAAAACTCAGTTCATCCCTGCATTTTGCCAAAACGAAGCTCCCCTTCACCAAGGAGCACGAAACCCACTGGGTCCCAAACACGGATGTCTATAGCACCGACGGCGCCATCGTCATCAAGGTCGAATTGGCCGGCATGCAGCGCGAGGACCTGGAGCTGACCATCGACGGCCCGCGGCTCTACATTCGGGGGCAACGGCCCGACGGCTGCCGGCCGCCCCAGTGCAAATTCCTGGTCATGGAAATCAACTACGGCGCGTTTGAGAGCGTGATCGAATTGCCCGAGGGGTATGACTTGAGCCGGGCGCGGGCGGCTTACCAGAACGGCTTTTTGCGCATCGATGTGCCGGCGGATTTGCAGGCTGAAGCCAACCATCTGATCGGGAGCGACGATCTTTAGCCCCCCTGCATGACCACGCCGGAAACTGAATTCATCAGCATCCTGGGGGCTGGCGGCACGCCCGATTCATCCGGGACCAAGGTCTGGTCCAAGGCCCTTCCCGAATCGCTGCCCATCCTGGGGTTGTCGGACATTGTGATTTTCCCGGGCACGGTCATGCCCTTGCTGGTGGAATCGCTGCAAAGCATCCGGCTCATTGACGACGTGGTGGCGGGAGACCGTTTTCTGGGCCTGGTGCTGCAGCGCAATGCGGAGGTGGAGAACCCCGCGCCGGCCGACTTGTGGCCGCACGGTTGCGCGGGCCGGGTGCTGAAGATGCTCAAGTTCCCGGACGGCACGGTGCGGGTGCTGGTGGAGGGCCTGCGCCGCTTTCGCATCATTGATTACGCCTCGGAAACGCCCTACCTGATTGCCCGCATCGAGAAGCTCAAGGACATGGCCGACGATTCCCTGGAATTGACGGCCCTGGCCCGCAACGCCGAGCGGGAATTCCAGGAAGTGGTCAAGCTCTCCCCCACCCTGGCTGAACAGGTCAAGGTGGCGGCCCTCAACACCGAAGACCCGGCCAAGCTGGCGGACTTGATCGCCGCCAACCTCAACCTCAGCCTGGAAGAGCGCCAGCACCTCCTGGAAACACCGGTGGTCAAGGAGCGCCTGACACGCCTGCTGCCGCTCTTGAGCCGGGAATTGGAAGTGCTGCGGCTGGGCTCCAAAATCCAGAACGAGGTCGTCACCTCCATGTCCAAGAACCAGCGCGATTTCTTCCTGCGCGAGCAAATCCGGGCCATCCAGCGGGAACTGGGAGAGGTGGACCCCGGGGCGACGGAGGCCAAGGAACTGCGCGACCAGATCGAGCAGAACTTGTTGCCGGAAGAGGCGAAGAAGACGGCGCTCAAGGAGTTGGAGCGGTTGCAGCAGATGTCGCCCTCCATGGCCGAGTACACCATGACCCGCAATTACCTGGACTGGCTCATCAACCTGCCCTGGTCCAAATTCACCGAGGACAAGCTGGATCTGGCGGCGGCGGGCCGGCTGTTGGACGAACAGCATTTTGGGCTGCGCAAAGTCAAGGACCGGCTGCTGGAATTTCTGGCGGTCATCAAACTCAAGCAACAATTGAAAGGCCCCATCCTCTGCCTGGTCGGACCGCCGGGCGTGGGCAAAACGTCGCTGGGCAAGAGCGTGGCCGACGCCCTGGGCCGCAAGTTTGCCCGCATTTCCCTGGGCGGGATGAGGGATGAGGCGGAAATCCGGGGCCACCGCCGGACTTATGTCGGGGCGCTCCCCGGCCGCATCCTCCAAACCCTGCGCCGGGTCGAATCCAGCAACCCCGTCATCCTGCTGGATGAATTGGACAAGGTGGGTTCGGATTTCCGGGGCGATCCCGCTTCCGCCCTGCTGGAAGTGCTGGACCCGGCCCAGAACAACGCGTTTTCCGATCATTATCTGGACATTCCCTACGACCTGTCGCGTGTGCTTTTTTTGACCACGGCCAACTGGCTTGATCCCATCCATCCGGCCCTGCGCGACCGTCTGGAAGTGATCGAGCTGCCCAGCTACACGGCGGCGGAGAAGGTGCAGATCGCCAAGCGGCACCTGGTGCCGCGGCAAGTGGAGGAGCACGGCCTGAAGAAGAAACTGGTGCGGTTCCCGGATGCCACGCTCCGCCAGATCATCCAGGATTACACGCGGGAAGCCGGGGTGCGCCAGCTCGAACGCGAGATCGGGGCGTTGACGCGCAAGGCGGCCCGCCGGATTGTGTCGCGGCACAACCAGCGCGGCCCGCTCACCATCACGCCCGGCATGTTGGTCAGCTATCTGGGGCAGCCCCAGTTCACCTCCGAGTTGGCCGAGCGCATCACCGAATGCGGCATTGCCATCGGCCTGGCCTGGACGCCGGTGGGCGGGGAAATCCTGTTTATCGAGGCCACGCGCATGCCCGGCAAGGGCGCGCTGATCCTGACCGGATCGCTGGGCGAAGTGATGAAGGAAAGCGCCCACACCGCCCTGAGCTTTTTGCGCAACCGCGCCGCCGCCTTGAAGATTGACCTGAGCGACCACGATAAGCGCGACATCCACATCCACGTCCCCGCCGGCGCCACGCCCAAGGACGGGCCGAGCGCGGGGCTGACGATCGTGGCGGCCCTGGCTTCGCTCTTTACGGGGCGGCAGGTCCGGTCCGACCTCGCCATGACGGGGGAAATCAGCCTGCGGGGCCGCGTGCTGCGGGTGGGCGGCATCAAGGAGAAGGTGCTGGCGGCGGCCCGCTCGGGGCTTAAACAAATCATCCTGCCGGAGCAGAGCCGCAACGACTGGCTGGAAGTGCCGGCGGAGGTGCGGCGGAAATTGCGCGCGCATTTTGTCAAGAATATCTCTCAGATGATCCCCCTCGCCCTGCGCCCCCAATGACCCGCCGCCTCCTCCCCGCCCTCGTTCTGGCCTGCGGGGTTGTCCCCTTTCTAGTCCAAGCCGCCGCCACCCCGCCCCCCCAGACCGGCCCGCCCACGCCGGAAGAGCTGGCGGCAGGCCAGGCGCTGGCCGGGCGTGTGCGCTCCGCCGTGCCGGTGGAGAATTCCGAGTTCCACGGCAGGCTCTTGATCAAGTCGCAAGGGGTGTTGCGGGAAATTCCCATCGTTTGCCGGGTGACCGTCCACCTGGACAAATGGGAGACGGATTATGAGACGGCCGGGACGGCGGAGTGCGGCGCGGAGCATTTGGTGGTGGTTCACAGCGCCAACGGCCCCAACCAATATCTGTATGCGCGGGCCGCCGCGCCCTCCGCCGCCTTGCCGCCGCTCTCGCCCCTTCCGGCGGCGGAGGCGGACAGGCCGCTGGCCGGCTCGGATTTTTCCCTGGCGGACTTGGGGCTGGAGTTTCTGCATTGGCCCGGGCAACGGGAGTTAAAAGGCGAAATGCGGCTGGGGGAGCCTTGCTACGTGCTGGAAAGCGCCAACCCGCAAGGGCGGGAATTCGTGCGGGTCAGGTCCGATATCGACAAGGAGTTCGGCGCGCCGCTGGTGGCTGTCGGCTACGACGCCAGGGGCCGCGTCGTCAAGGAATATTCTCTGCACGGGAGCAGCTTCAAGAAAGTCAACGGCCGGTGGCAGGTGGAGAAGATGGACATCCGCAACAAAAAAACAGGCTCGCATACGGAGCTTAAATTTGATTTAAATAAATGAACCATGACACATGCCTGGTCCAACGCAATCGACCTGCTTTGCTGGGTGATTGTGTTGCCGACCCTGGCCTGGCTGGGGTACCGGAGCTTTGGCCGCAGCGCAAACCGGGCGGCTTTGGTTGCCAAGTGGATTGCCTCGCTGGCGCTTCTTGCGTTGATCCATATCTTGACCCCGATTCGGAGTCCCTTCACGCCCATTATGGTGGGCGTTCCCGCTGTTCTCCTTGGGGTGATCTGGGCGCCCAGCATCGGGTCGATGCTGGCCCGGCCATTGACCGGCGTCATAGACGGCGGGGATGAGGAGACGGAGGCGAAGCCGTTTTACTTCATCGCCGAGGCCAAGCGCCAGAAAGGGCTCTACGAGGAGGCGATGGCCGAGGTGCGGAGGCAATTGGAAAAGTTTCCGGGCGATTACGAGGGGTACACGAAACTGGCCTCGATCCAGATGGAGAACCTGAACGACCTGCCCGCCGCGCAGGCCACACTGAACGAATTCCTGGATTGGCCCGAGCGCCGTCCCAACGAAGTGGCCGGCGCGCTGCATTTGCTGGCGGATTGGCAATTGCAGTTTGGCAGGGACGCGCAGGCGGCGCTGGCATCGCTGCAACGCATCGTGGAGCATTACCCCGAAACGTCCCTGGCGCACGTCGCGGAACAACGCATCGCGCGCCTGGGCGCAGCCGACGAAACGCACCGCGTCCTGCATGAAGCCACCTTCAAGGTGGCGCAGCGGGAGCGCAACCTGGGGCTGCGCCAGGAGACCGCGCCGGCTGCGACGCCCGCCGATCCGCATCTCCGGGCGGAGGAATATGTCAAGCAATTGGAACTGCACCCGACGGACACGGCCACGCGGGAGAAGCTGGCGATCCTTTACGCGGAGGAGTTTCATCGGATGGACATGGCGGCGGACCAATTGGAGCAAATGATCGGGCTGCCCACCGAGCCGCCCAAACACGTCGCGCACTGGCTCAATTTACTGGCGACCCTGCACATTAAGGTGGCCCATGACGGCGCGGCGGCGGAGAGCGCGCTGCGCCGCATCATTGAGAGATTTCCCGGAGGAGCCCCCGCCATCATGGCGACCAGCCGCCTGGCCAGTCTGCAGGGGGAGTTGAAGGCCCTCGAGAAAGGCTCGACCAAAACGCTGGGCGCGTATGAAAAGAACCTGGGGCTCAAGCAAAGCCAGGGATGAGGCCAAAATGAAAATAACTAAACAGACACTTGGATTGCTTTGCATTCTTTTGGTTGTGCTAATTTTCGGGATTTTGTTGGCCAAGTATGGCTCCGGTAATTAAATGTGCCCTTGCGTTATCTACCTACTTCCGAGGGATGAGGCCGGCTGCCCCAGGGAAAACTGAGTATGGCCGGCATTAGCAACCCGCCCGACCGGCCCGCCTCCAGCCGCCCGCCGGCCGCCCAACCCGCCTATCGCGGCCCTTTCGCGATCATGACCATCCTCTTCTTCATGTGGGGGTTCATGACCGTTTGGAACGATATTTTGATTCCGCGATTCAAGGAAGCTTTCCAGTTGAATTATTTCCAAGTCATGCTGGTCGATTTTGCCTTCTTCGGCGCTTATTTCATTGGGGCGTTGGTTTACTACGTTGTTTCCATGGCGGCGGGCGATCCCATCAACCGCATGGGCTACAAGAATGCCGTGATCGTCGGGCTGCTGACGGCGGCTTTGGGCAGCGCGCTCTTTTACCCGGCGGCGGTGCGGGCCTCTTATCCGCTGTTTCTCGCCGCGCTCTTTGTGGTGGGCCTGGGATTTGCCATGTTGCAGATTGCAGCCAACCCCTACGTCACCATCCTGGGCGCGGAACGGACGGCCTCCAGCCGGCTCAATCTGTCCCAAGCCTTCAACTCCTTTGGAACGACCATCGGACCGATCATCGGCGGCTGGCTGGTCTTCACCTTCTTCGTGCGGCCCGGCGCGCACGGGGCGGATTCGGTCAAGGTTCCCTACCTGTGCTTCGCCGGCGTGTTTGTGGTGCTGGCAGTGCTGTTCAAATTTGCGCATCTGCCCGGCTTTGCCAACACGGAACAAATCGGGCGGGGCGCGGGCGCGTTGAAGTATCCGCACACCGCCCTGGGAATGCTCGCCATCTTCATGTACGTCGGCGGGGAAGTCGCGGTGGGCAGCATCATCATTAATTTTCTCGCCCTGCCCAAGCTGGGAAGCGTGCCCCATGAAACGGCCAGCAGTTATCTTTCGTATTATTGGGGCGGGCTGATGATCGGGCGTTTCATGGGAGCGTTCGCCCTCAGCGCCCTCAAGCCGGCGCTGAAACATCTCCTGATGGTTTTGACGCCCGGGGCGGCTTTCCTGGTCATTGCCGGCCTGCCCGGCCTGGCGGGCGCGCTGGGCCTGGCCTGGGCGCCGAGGGCGGCTGAATTGTGCAGCCTGGGCAACGCGCAACATTATGGCTGGCTGTTGCTGCTCCTGCTGGCGGCGTTTTTCGCCGGCCAGTCCAGTCCGCACCGGATGCTGGCGTTGTTCAGCGTTGTCAACATTGTTTTGCTGGCCCTGGGCGCCGGGGCGGGGGGGGACGCGGCCAAATGGGCGGTGTTGGGGGTGGGCCTGTTCTGCTCGGTCATGTGGTCAAATATATTTGCGCTGGCGATCGAGGGGTTGGGGCCGTTGAAGGGCCAGGGTTCGTCGCTCCTGGTCATGGCGATCCTGGGCGGGGCCGTCCTGCCGCCGTTGCAGGGGGCGGTGGCGGACCGTTGTGGCGTTCAGTTTTCGTTCGTTGTGCCGATGGCGGCTTTTGCCTATATTGCCTTTTACGGCCTTTACGGCTACCGCGCCGGGCGGGCCGCGGAATCCATCGGCAAATGATGCGGCCCTTGAACAGGCATTTGATTATGACGGCTCTTCTGCTTGCAGCCCTGGGCGCCGGCGGCGCGGAATCCTTTCCACCGGCCCCGGCGCTGCCCCCCCGCCCGGAGGCGCCGGACCCGTTGGTCATGCTGGACGGCGCGCCGGTGCGGACGAAGAAGGATTGGCTGGACAAAAGACGGCCGCAATTGAAGGCGCTTTTCCAGCATTACATGTACGGCTGGTTTCCGCCGGCGGTGAAGGTCACCGGGAAGGTCACTTACACGGACGAGATTTTCTTTGGCGGCAAGGCCACCCTCAAGCTGGCGACGATCAGCCTGGGCCGGGCCGCCGCGCCGCAAATCCATTTGTTGACCCTGGTCCCGAACCGGCGGACGAAGCCGGCGCCGGTTTTTCTGGGGATGAATTTTTGCGGGAACCACGCCTTGCTGGCCGACCCCCATGTGCCGTTGCCCGAGGCCTGGATGCTGCCCGAACTTCCCCACGTGGCCAATCATCACGCCACCGAGGCCGGCCGCGGCCAGGAGATCGACACCTGGGCGCTGGAGCAATCCATCGACCGCGGTTACGCCGTGGCGACCTTTTTCTGCGGCGAAGTGGAAGAGGACAGGGCAAAGGCGGAAGGCGGCGTGCGGGAGCTGGTCCGCGCGCCGCGCGCCCCCGACGATTGGGGAACCATAGCGGCGTGGGCCTGGGGTTTGCAGCGCGTGGTGGATTATTTGGCAACGGACCGCGACTTGGACCGCCGGCGCATCGCGCTGGCGGGGCATTCGCGCCTGGGCAAGGCGGCGCTGCTGGCGGCGGCGTTCGACGAGCGGGTGGCGCTGGTCATCCCCCTGCAAGCGGGCTGCGGCGGCACGGCGCCCAGCCGGGGCCGGACGGGGGAGTCAGTCAAGCAGATTAACACCCGGTTTCCGGAGTGGTTCTGCGGGGTGTTCAAGGAGTTCAACGACCAGCCGGAACGGCTGCCCTTCGACCAGAATTGTTTGATCGCCTTGTGCGCGCCGCGCCCGGTCCTGCTGGGCGCGGCGGAGGAGGACACGTGGGCAAATCCAGCGGGGGCGTTTGAGATGCTGGGCGCGGCGGGCGGAGTTTACCGGCTGCTCGGAGTTGAGGGGTTGGCCGCGGAAAAGATGCCAGGCCCGAACCAACTGATTGACAGCAATCTTGGGTACTTTATCCGGCCCGGCAAACACTCCATGACGCGGGGAGATTGGAAGTTCTTCCTCGATTTTGCGGACCAACATCTCCGCTAGCCGCCCTCCGCCGGGGCCTCAGCCCACGGCCATGCCGAGGAGGAATTCGATGTTGCTGCGGGTCTTCTTGAGCTTGCCCAGGAGCAGTTCCATGGCTTCGACGGGCGGCACACCGGTCAGGGCGCGGCGCAGGATGACCACTTTGTTGTATTCCTCCGGATGATAGAGCAGCTCCTCTTTGCGGGTGCCGGACAGTTCGATGTTGATGGACGGGAAAATGCGCCGGTCCACCAGATGGCGGTCCAAGTTGACTTCCATGTTGCCGGTGCCTTTGAATTCCTCGAAAATGACTTCGTCCATGCGCGATCCGGTGTCAATCAGCGCGGTGGCGATGATGGTCAGGGAACCGCCTTCCTCGATGTTGCGGGC
>Ga0326728_10008405_pt1 | contig 25679 bp, 21 predicted proteins | sample MB3enrmetagenome_FD_207602 | JGI IMG/M metagenome (GOLD analysis project Ga0326728, IMG submission 207602) | Lab enriched peat soil microbial communities from McLean, Ithaca, NY, United States - MB31MN | ecosystem: Environmental > Terrestrial > Soil > Wetlands > Peat | place: USA: New York... | reverse complement strand
AACTCTTCAATGCCGGCGCGGTGGCCCAAGTGCAGACGGGTGGAGTGGCTTACCTGGCGCACGTTGGTGGCGCCGTCTTTGGGGCCGTGAGCGCGCGTCTTTTTGAAGACCCGCGCCGGCTCGCGGACTAAGGAGCTTACCATGTCCCCCGATGCCAATGAGACGCCCGCCGCGATGGCCGGCTTGACGGCAGAGGAAGCGCAGGCACGGCTTGACCAGTTCGGGCCGAACGAGCCTGCCGCGACACAGCACCATTCCTTTCTTTCCGATCTCCTGCATGCGTTCGCCAGTCCGCTGGTGCTGATCCTGTTGATTGCCGCAGTGGTGTCGGCATTTGTGGGCGAGAAGGTAGATGCGGGAATCATCGGCGTCATTGTTCTGCTGAGCGCGGTGATTGATTTAAGCCAGACCTATCGTTCTCAACGGGCCATCGAACAACTGCGCAAACAGGTTGCCCCGACGGCAACCGTCCTGCGCGGCGGGGAGTGGAAAGAAATTCCCCGGCGGGATGTTGTCCCAGGAGACATTATCCGGCTTTCCGCGGGAGACCTGGTTCCCGCGGACGCGCGCCTCGTGGTTGCGCGTGATCTCTATGTCCAGCAGGCAGCGCTAACGGGCGAATCGCTCCCCACCGACAAAGAAGCGACCGGAGAACCCGCCTCCACCAAAGCGGATGCGCGCAACATGGTCTTTCTCGGCACCTCCGTCGTTAGCGGAACGGCAACGGCAGAAGTCGTCCAGACGGGCGCTCGGACCGCCTTTGGTGATATTGCAGCGCGCCTCGTAGCAAGACCAGAAGAGACAGCCTTCGATAAAGGCTTGCGAAACTTTAGCCAACTGCTCGCGCGGACGGTCTTGTTTCTCGTTCTCTTCCTCCTTATCGTAAGCATCGTGCGCCACCGTGATGTGCTGCAATCTCTACTGTTTGCGGTTGCGCTGGCAGTTGGCATGACACCGGAGTTCTTGCCCATGATTACGTCGGTGACCCTTTCGAAAGGCGCCGTCGCCATGGCGCATAAGAAGGTCATCGTCAAACATCTCTCCGCCATTCAGAACCTCGGCAGTTTGGATGTGCTTTGCAGCGACAAAACAGGAACGCTTACCGCAGGAACAATGTCGCTCGATCGCTCACTTGATCCCTTTGGGAATCCATCTCCCCACGCGCTGGAGCTTGCCTATTTCAACAGCAAGTTCGAGACGGGTATTCGCAGTCCATTCGATGACGTCATCCTCCATCAGCCTCCACCGAAGACGAACGACTATACAAAGTGCGATGAGATTCCGTTCGATTTCGAGCGGAGGCGGCTCTCGGTCGTGGTGGAGCAAAAATCCCAGAGGATTCTCATCACGAAAGGCGCTCCCGAAGGGATTATTCCGCTACTCTCCAGTTACGAACTTGAAGGCAAGGTAGAACCCGTTGGCGAAGATGCTGCCAAGCGCATTCGGCAGATGAGCGATGAGCTGAATGACCAGGGATTCCGCTCGCTGGCGGTGGCCTACGTCGAAGTTCCTGCGCGCGCGGACTATTCCGTGCAGGACGAGCGTAATCTGATACTGGCCGGCTTTTTGAGCTTTTCGGATGAGCCGTTAGCCGACGCCGCCCAGGTCCTGGCTTCTCTAAAGCAGGATGGTGTTGAGGTCAAGGTTATCTCCGGGGACAATGACCGCGTCACCGCCCACGTCTGTGCACAGGTGGGCATCGAACCCGGCAAGATCATCACTGGCGAAGACCTGGAACGGATGACGGACCCGGCGCTGGCGCATGTCGCGGAGGAGGCGCGCATGTTCGCGCGCATTTCTCCGGCCGAGAAAAACCGTATTCTCCTGGCTCTCAAACATAACGGCCATGCGGTTGGGTTCATGGGTGACGGCATCAACGATGCGCCATCGCTTCACGCGGCCGATGTTGGTATTTCCGTGTCAAGCGCTGTTGACGTGGCTCGCGAAGCTGCCGACGTTATTCTCGTTAAGCCTGGCCTGCGGGTCCTCCATGACGGCATCATCGAGGGGCGCAAAGCCTTTGGCAACGTGATGAAGTACTTGCTGATGGGCACAAGTTCGAACTTTGGGAATGTGATCAGCATGGCGGCGGCTTCGCTCTTTCTGCCGTTCTTGCCGATGCTACCCACGCAAATCCTGCTGAACAACCTTCTTTATGACATGGCCCAACTCACCATTCCAACGGACAATGTTGATGAGACGTATCTCCAAAAGCCGCAACGCTGGAATATCAGTCTGATCCGCAATTTCATGGTTTTCATCGGACCGATCAGTTCTATCTTTGACTTTCTGACCTTCTACGTATTGTTGCATTTCCTCCACGCGAGCGAAGCGCAGTTTCATACTGGTTGGTTTGTCGAATCGCTGGCAACCCAGACGCTGGTGCTGTTCGTCATCCGTACATCGAAAAATCCATTTCGCAGTCGTCCGAGCGGTCCGTTGCTAACAACATGCCTCACATCTGTGGCGATCGGACTTTATTTGCCATTCAGTCCGCTTGCGGGCGTGCTAGGTTTCACGCCGCTGCCAGCGAAATATTTTGCTTTTGTTGCCATCGCGACGGCAGTCTACCTCTTGCTGGTGGAAATTGCCAAGCGCCGCCTTCTCCGCGGGGCCACCGCCGAGAATTCCGCCAAGCACGGTGACGCCTTGGCCGTCGCGGCCTAGGCTAAGCCGGGGAGTTGTCGGATATGGAAAACATGAATGGAGCGGACATCTATAACTTCCGTCGCCCTGGAGCGAAAAACGCTTGGGGCAAAGCCGCGATAATCCGAAGTGTAGTGCAGACTGCTGCATTACTCGGCTTGATGGCCGCGGCCGCCCTGCCTGCTTTTTGTCAGTCGAATCCTGACTTGGAAACGTTCTTTCAACAAGACATCGGGCTGACTCAGGATCAGATCGCTGCCATTCGCAGCGGACAGCCGATCGCCAAGACCATGCCTTCCCGCACGCCGTCCGAAGTCTTTTTATTTGGCGCGATCTACATCCACGCTACTCCGGAAAGCTACGTTCAGTTTTCCCACGACTTCGACCGGCGGCGCGAGCTTCCCAGTTATTGGGCGCTCGGGGTGTTCAGCAGTCCTCCGAAACTTTCTGACTTGAAAGATTTTGCGTTCGACAGCGATGAGATCCAGGCCTTGAAGAATTGCACGCCCGGCGACTGCCAGATTCAGTTGCCCGCCAATTCTATCGATGACTTTCACCGATCCATCAACTGGTCTGCCGCTGACGTGAACGAACAAGTAAATCGGCTCCTGCAGAAGACGGCACTGCAGCGCCTGCTCGCCTACCAACGTAAGGGCAATCAGGTCCTGGGAGTTTATAACGATAAGCGCGATCCGACCGTGGTGCCCCAACAATTTGCTTATATGCTCACCTATGCGAAGGCCTTGCCAGCGTACCTGCCGGATTTCTACACGTACCTCCTCGCCTATCCCAATGCCAGGCCCGCGAACGTCGAAGACACTTTCTATTGGGCCAAGGTGAAATTCGGATTGAAGCCAACGCTGCGTGTCGTGCAAATGGTGACCCTGCGCGGGAGTTCTGACGACCCAGTCGCCTATGCCATCGCCGAAAAACAGCTCTATTCGAGCCACTATTTCGAGACCGCGATGGACCTCTCCTTCTGCGTCCGCGGGAGTGATGACCCGCAGCAACCCGGTTTCTATCTAATCATGGCCATGGGTTCCGAGCAGGCGGGTCTGACGGGCGCCAAGGGATCGGTCATTCGAAAGGCTGCGGTGGGCCGGTCGGTTTCCCACCTCCAAAAAGCGCTCACTGCCATCAAGAACACGTTGGAAGCTACCCAGTAAGCCTGGGATGCCGGAGAACCGGCTGGCGCGAAGCAAAGTTGTGAGGATGGTGCCAGAGAAGAAGCCGGTAGTAGCTTAATTCGTGAGCCAAGAATGAATCAAAAACCTCAAGAAACGCCAGCGGTCTCAGACTCGATTTCTTGGTATTGGACCATAGTGGACCATGACAGTTTTTGCTGCTTCCTTCTGAGTTCTTGAGAGGAATGGCGGGGACGACGAGACTCGAACTCGCGACCTCTGCCGTGACAGAGTGGCAGTTTGCTGGAACTTAGTGATACTTAACGGTGCTGACAGCCCGTCATTGGAATGCCAAGGAACTCTTTGCCACGGCGTATTGGACCCTAATCGGACCCAGTTTTAACATGAACCCCGGTTCTGAGACAAAAAATTGGGCACACTTGCAGATTTTCATTCAGGCTTTTTTTGCATCTCCTGGCAGGAGAAGGGGTCTGGGGAAGAGGACGGCATTTGAGTCCTCTTCCCCACATAGCCCTGTAGAAGCCCTCTCACCGTTCTCATCGTTCACAACAAACTGCACGGTTGCACCCGGAGAGTCTGCCGAATTTCCCCGTTCGCTTTGTTGTTCGAATTCTTCGGGAGATCGGTAGCCCAAGGCCGAGTGCAATCGTTGCCGATTGTAATACTCCTCGATGAACTCTTCGAGCGTAAGCGTCCGGTCTGTTACGTGTGGACGAAGTGTGGGTGAGTGGGGAAGATGGGCCTCTGTGGGCACATCGGGAAGTGTCCACGAAGGTGAGACGTGGACACTTCGGAACGATCGATCCAAGTGAGGGGCAAGGAGTCGAAGAGGCGATTTCGCACGGTGGAAGAGAAGCGGCGGATCGTCGAGGAGACGTTGGAGCCGGGCGCGTCGGTGGCGCGTGTGGCGCGGGCGCATGGAGTAAATGCCAACCAGGTGTTTCACTGGCGACGGCAGTATCGACAAGGGTTGCTGGGCGAGGGGAATACCGAGACGGCGAAACTGTTGCCGGTTCACGTGACCGGGCGACGGTAAGCAAAGCGAATCGAGCGGTCAGGCGGCAAGCCACGCGCCGAACCACCGTAGCAGCAGGCGCGATTCACGTGGAACTTCCGAAGGGACATCTTCGCATTACGGGCCGAGTGGATGCGGAGGCAGTGCGTGTTGTGCTGGAGCAGTTGCTGGGATGATCGGGCTGGCGGCGGGGACGCGCATCTGGATCGTGGCGGGCGTGACGGACATGCGGCGCGGGTTCGTGGGGCTGAGTGGGATGGTGCAGACGGCGCTCGAGGAAAATCCGTTTTCCGGGCAGGTGTTCGTGTTTCGCGGGAAGCGCGGGGATCTGGTGAAGCTGCTGTGGTGGGATGGCGACGGGCTGTGCTTGTTTGCCAAGCGGCTGGAGCGCGGGCGGTTCATCTGGCCGCAAGCGGCGAACGGTACGGTTTCGTTGACGCCAGCGCAGTTGTCGATGCTGCTGGAAGGCATCGACTGGCGGCGGCCGGTGCGCAGTTATGCACCGCAGATGGCGGTGTGAAGGGCTGCTGTTTCCTGTTACGCATTTTTCTTTGCTGTTTTTGTTTTTCCTTGCAATTTTCTCTTGCACATAAAAAAGTTTCTGGCATACTGCGCGCACGATGACACTGCGCGCGACGCTTCCCGACCTCGACACACTCGATCACGAAGCGTTGAAGGCGCTAATCTTCATCCAGCATGAGCAACTTCTCTCCCAAACCGAAGAACTCCTCTCCAAGAACGCGCAACTGGCCTCCCGCGACAGCGAAATCGAACACTTGAAGCTGCTGATCGCCAAGCTGCGGCGCATGCAGTTTGGGCGCAAATCGGAAAAGCTGGACCGCCAGATCGAGCAGCTGGAATTGCGGCTGGACGAACTGGAGGCGGCGCGAGCAGAGAAAGCCGTGCCCTCACAAACGCCTGCCGTTGTCACGCCCGCTGCGCATGCGGCGGCGAAACCCGCGCGGCGACCGCTGGCCGGAACACTTGCCCCGCGAGGTACGGAAGTATCCGCCGAAGCAGGAAGCCTGCCCGGACTGCGGCGGTGAGTTGAAACATCTCGGCGAAGACGTTTTGGAAATGCTGGAGTACGTACCAGAACATTTCAAAGTGATCCGGCAGGTGCGGCCGAAGCTGACCTGCGCATGCTGCGAACGCATCGTGCAAGCGGAAGCGCCGAGCCGTCCGATCGAACGCGGTGTTGCGGGGCCGGGGCTGCTGGCGCACGTGCTGGTCTCGAAATACTGCGACCACTTGCCGTTGTATCGGCAGTCGGAAATCTACGCACGCGAAGGCGTGGAGTTGGAACGCTCGACGCTGGCGGACTGGGTGGGAGGCACGAGCGCGTTGCTCGCGCCGCTGGTGGAAGCGCTGCGGCGACACGTGATGGGGGCAGAGAAGCTGCACGCTGACGACATGCCGGTGCCGGTGTTGGCGCCGGGCAACGGCAAAACGAAAACCGGGCGGCTGTGGACCTACGTTCGCGATGATCGTCCTGCGGGAGACACGACGCCAGCAGCAGTGTGGTTCACCTACACGCCGGATCGCAAAGGGGAACATCCGCAAGCACACCTGAGCAATTTCACCGGAACGTTGCAGGCGGATGGTTACGCGGGCTTCGACCAGGTGTACGAAGCGGGGCACATCCAAGAAGCCGCCTGTTGGGCGCACGTGCGCAGAAAGTTTTACGATCTGCACGTGGCGCACAAATCGTCGGTCGCAGCCGAAGCGATGCAACGCATCGGCGCGTTGTATGAAATTGAAAAGGACATCCGCGGACGTCCGCCCGAAGAGCGGCGCGAGGTTCGCAACACCCGCGCGCGGCCGTTGCTGGAATCGTTGAAACAGTGGCTCGAAGAGACGTTATGTAAACTATCCAGAAAATCGGACACCGCGCTGGCGGTTCGATATGCGCGGGAGCGCTGGGACGCGCTGCTACGCTACGTGGACGATGGGCGAATCGAGATCGACAACAACGCCGCGGAACGAGCGTTGCGCGTAGTCGCGCTGGGCCGCAAAAATTACTTGTTCGCGGGATCCGACGCCGGCGGCGAACGCGCCGCGGCGATCTACAGCCTGATCGGAACCGCCAACCTCAATGGAATCAATCCCGAAGCGTACTTGCGCGACGTGCTCGCGCGCATCGCCGACCACCCCATCAACCGCATCGACGAACTCTTGCCCTGGAACCTCACCACTGAAGCAACCGTAAGCCCATCCTTCGTCGGCTGACGAATCGCGCTCCCGAGTCAAGACGTCACAGACCGTACGCTTATCAATGAGCGATAGACGGGCCGCTTCCAAAGCAACGGCATCAATGCAATGGCGGCGAATCCACGCTTCCCCGGGCGGGGCCTTCTTATTTTGGCATTTACGGCGGTAATCCAGCAGATGTCACCTGCTGGGCTCTTTGACTTTGACCACCTGGTCCGCCGGTATATCTTTCAGGTTCTGAACAATCCCGCTCGGCCAGCGGATTTCCACCAGATCAGCGGACTTGGCGGAACACAGACCGAAGTGGACCGGGCCGGCACTGGAAGAAGCGTACCCGGCGGCGAAAGCCACGTGGTTGTACTGCACGTTGCCGCCCGCCACCAGCTTGATCCGCGCGCCTATAGCATCGCGATTGCTCTTCGTGCCCTCCAACTGGAACTCCAGCCAGTGATTGTCGGCCGGGCTGTCGTTCATCCAGATCTCGGCGGGAGCGCTCAGAGCAGTGACTACCACATCGAGCCGACCGTCGCCGTTCAGGTCTCCGACAGCCGAGCCGCGGTGGCGGGCGGGGGGCTGCGCCGTCAAGCCTGCCTCGGCCGTGAGCGCCTGGAACTTCGCGCCGCCCACGTTCCGGAACACGGTATTCGGTTGCTCGACCTGCCCCTGCGCCGAAAACCCCAGCGATTGCACGTGACCGCGAGAGACAAATATATCCTTCCACCCATCGTTATCGAAATCTGCTATGGTGGGCGAATAACCTCCCATGGGCGCGCTCAACCGAGCCATGCCGCTGGCGGCGGTGATATCCGCAAACCTACCCTTTCCCAGATTGCGGAACAGGGGGAACGTTTCGTAAGGGAGCGCCACGAAAACGATGTCCGGAAAGCCGTCGTTGTCGATATCGCGGGAATCCACTCCCATTCCGGAAATGAGTTGCCCTTCTTCGGTGAGCGCAACACCGGCATCGAAAGCGGTTTCTTCAAACTTGCCGCCGCCCTTGTTGTGAAAGAAAGAATTGTACGCTTTGTCGTTGGTGACAAAAATGTCCATCCGACCGTCCAGATCGAAATCCGCGATTCCCACGCCCATCCCTTTGCCGGGATAAGCGCGGATTCCGGATTCCGCCGAAATATCGCGAAACGTCCCATCGCCATTATTCAGGAACAACTGGTTGGGAGTGCCCTTGTAGAATTTGGGATGGCAGTAGTCCAGGCGCCCGGGTGCAGCCTCGCAAGCCGGTTCGCTTTGAATGTCCCAGGCAAGATAATTCACCACGAACAAATCCAGCAGCCCGTCGTTGTTGACATCCAGCCACGCGCCGCCGACGGACCATAGGGGGCCGTACTGTTTGTCCGGCTTCGCGAGGCCCGCCTTTTCGGTGACATCGGTAAAGGTGCCGTCTCCATTATTGTGGTACAGATGATTGCCGTGAACGCCGCCGACGAAAATGTCCTTGAACCCGTCGTTATCGTAGTCGCCTATGGCGACGCCAACGTCGTAGCCCGTGCCGGCGAGACCTGCCCGTTCCGTGACATCCTTGAAATTGCCTTTGCCGTCGTTCTGGAAGAGCCGGTTGGAGTATTTCGCGGACGTCTTCTTGAGCGTCTGGATGTCGGCGCCATTGGCGAAGAAGATGTCCAGGTTGCCATCGTTATTAAAATCGAAGACCCCCACCCCCCCGGCCATGGTCTCAGGGGCATGGCGACGCTCGGTTTCGCAACTATCAAGCCGAAAATCGATCGGCCGGTACGTGAAATGGATGGGGGCGGGAGTGTTCTGGCTGAAAGCGGCTGCCCCCTCGTCCAGGGGAGACTTGGCCGGATAGTGGGGCCTCAACCGGAAATCCGCGAACGGAAAAGAAGACCCGTGTTCTCCGAACATCCGTGGAGCCAAGGACCGGAATGCCGCCGAATGAAGAGGCGCCGGAAGACAGAGCAAGGGGGCCCAGCGCATCCCACCCAAAAAGGCACGGCGTGAGACCTTGCGTTTTTTCTCTTTGTCGCGTCCCATACTTGGGTGCCCGCGGAACTCCAGGGCAGCGCTGAAATGCTAGCACTGAAATACCGCCAGGCCAAACGCGCGGACATTTTTCCGCAAAGTCGAAGAAACCGTTCAGCCCGTTCAGCGGCACGCCGCGAGCAATGGCAATGCAACAGGAACGCAGCTCGCGAGGCGCGCGGAAGCGCAAGGTTGGCGGGATTTGCCAATGTAATGAAGAGGGAAGTGCGGCTAGTGCCGTTCCAACTATTCTGACCAAATGGCTGGGAGGGCGATGAACTACTTAGACATTTTGTTGAGCGAGCAGGATGGAAGATTCTACATATCATCGCCGGCCCTTGCGTCTGATCTACTATGCGGGACGTTTGAGCATTCACCACGCCCGCCGGCGAGAGCGTTGCCTGAAAACGGGACGCGGAGGGCGCTATCTCAAATAACGCCTCGCTTCCTGGCTGGCCGACATTGTGCGCCATCATCCGGATGGCCGCCTCTTGGGTGCGCCGGGGGTCGTAGTTGGTCTCACTGAGGATGGTTTCGTAGCCGAGGCGCTTGACCGTCGAGAGAACAAGGTCATGCGTGCGGCGGCCGACCTTGCCTCTCTTGTTCAGAACATGGGACACCGTCGCGGTGGATACGCCGACGGCCTTTGCCACATCTCGAATGGTCAAGCCCATAAATGCAGACACCTGCCCTCGACGAACAGATGCAAGCGCTCGCGGCCGGGTAAGGATGAACCTGCCGCGGCCACATTAAGGATAAAAAAATGCTTGACAACAGTCAAAACAGTGTGTAAGGGTGCGAGGTAATATTAAGCAGTTGGTCGGGTCGTTAGGGTGCCGGGTCGTGGTTTGTTATCGACCTTTCTGCAGTTTCCCCGATTCAGTTAGGTTGTAAGCGTCGAGTGTATGGCTCCAATTTATAAGGAGGATCGTAATGCACTTAAGAAGTTGGCGGAGTGTAAAGATTACGTTTTTCGTCCTTTCGCTCCTCGCACTTATGTTCATCGCCCCACCGCTGATGGCGCAATCACAGAACATTAGCGGTACCGTTGTAGACCCTGCCGGCGCCAGCGTTCCGGCGGCTGCGGTCAATATCACGGACGCAGCCAAGGGACGCCTCGTACGGCAGGTCAATTCTGATGAGTCGGGGCGGTTTCTGGCCATTGATCTTGAACCGGGCACCTATAGCATTAGTGTTGAAAAGCCAGGATTCAAGAAAACTGAAATCATGGTTACCCTGGATGTCAACAGCAAGCTGGACGTGGGACAGCTCAAGCTTGCGGTCGGCGTCGTGACGGAAACTGTGTTCGTCGAAGGGTACGTCACACCTGTGGTTACGACCAACACCATGGACAAGGCTTACGTCGTCGATAAGGTGGAGATGTCCGAGTTGCCCATGGACGGTCGGAATTTTACCTCTTTGATGAGCACCGTGCCAGGCATGACCAGCGCCGCTCAGAGTGACTTTAACGTGAACTTCAATGACGTATCACAGTTTCATTCCCTCGGCGGGCGCGGCTCGGAAAACAACATGTACCTGGACGGATCTCCGAACATCGACGTCGGCGATAACCAATCGCAGTACACCCAGGCCAGTGTCGATACGATTGCAGAGTTCCGCGTGCTGCAGAGCGGCTTCAACGCCGAGTACGGGCGAAACTCCGGGATGGTGATCGCGGTACAAACCAAGTCGGGCACCTCCACGTATCACGGAACGTTGTACGAGTATCTCCGCAACAACTATTTCGACGCCAAGTGCGTGCTGTGCACCACGCTGCAGCCGCAACTCCGTTACAACCAGTTCGGTGGCAACCTCGGTGGCTGGGTCCCCATACCCAAACTCTCGACCAAGTCCAACAAGCGCATGTTCTTCTTCTTCAACCGGGAGATGACGCGCCGCAACCTTCCGAGCAGCAATTACACGGATATTCCCAACTCGACCGTCCTGAGCGGGAATTTCACCCCGTTGCTGCTTTCGACCTATATGACTTATGCGCCCACGTTCTTGAACGGCACCGTCTTTGAGCCGGGAACGGTCACGCGCGACCTCTCCGGCAACATCACCGGTGGGACGCCGTACCCGAACAACACCGTTCCGCAAGCGGATTGGCAGCCGCTCAGCGCCAACATGTTGAAAATCTACACGGGAATCCCCGGTTATGCGAGCCTCCCCGCCACCCCTGGGGTGCCAGGCTACGTGCGGTACTACTTCAACGCTCCCGACGTCCTGGATAAGAATCAGGATATGCTGCGCGTGGACTACAACGTCAGCGGCAAAGTGACCAGTTTCTTCCGCTGGGTGAACGATTACCAGGAAGAGACCGTCGCCCAGGGTATTTGGGGCAACGAGCCTTTCCCAATCCAGACGCAACAACGTCCGAAGCCGGGCAGCTCCTGGGCCTGGAACCTGGTGGCCACATTCACGCCCACGCTGGCTTCCGAGACCATCCTGTCTTACAACCACCAGTCACAGTCGCTGTCGGTTGTTGGCACCAATCCGATCGATCGCGATACGCTGGGCGCCAACTTCGCGCAAATCTTCCCGGCGACCAACATCACCAACTCGGTTCCCGATTTGAGCACAGGAGTCAACGGAATTGGCTTCTCTCTGGGCGACCCGGGATGGCACAACTGGGGTAAAGACTACGGCGTGACCGAAAATCTCTCGTGGGTAAAGGGCAGCCACACCTTCAAGTTCGGCGTCTTTTACAATCGCGACGACAAGGCACAGACCGGTACCTGGGGCATGGAGGGCAATATCACTTTCAATACCGGCGCCTACCTTCCATTTACCCAGGACACCGGCAACGGCTTGGCCAACATGATGTTGGGTAACTTCACAAATTATACAAACTTCAGCGGGGCGGTTTTCCCCTATTTCCGCTTCTCCGAATTCGATTTTTACGCCCAGGATAACTGGAAAATTACCAAGCGCGTGACCATTGATTACGGTCTGCGATTCGTCCACATGGCTCCCACCCGCACCATCGTACGCAACCTCCCAGCGGGCGACGAAGGCACCTGGACGCTTTATAGCGTGGATACCACCAAGTGGACCGCCGCGAATGCCCCGGTCATCAACACCACCCTCAACACAGTGGTGAACGGATATCCAGCCGGTGACATCGAAGCAAATCCTTTGACGGCACTCCAAAACGAGGGACTGATCTGCGACCCGTGCTCCGGCACGGACCCCGGATTCTCTCCGGCCAAGTCGTTCCCTGAGCCTCGTGTCGGCATTGCTTGGGACGTGTTTGGCGATGGCAAGACGGCTCTGCGTGTCGGCGCCGCCATGTTCAACGAACGCCTCCGCCAGAACAACTTCAACTTCGGCGCGGGCGGGCAGTGGCCCAATCTCTATTCGGGAACGGTGACCTACCAGAACGTTGCTAACTTCAGTACCGCTGGCGTCGGGACGGCTACGTCGCCCATCGCACCGCCCAACATGACGATCTGGCCCACCAACAACACCATGCCGAGTATTTACTCCTGGTACGTGGGTGTTCAGCGCCAGTTGCCGGCCAAGTTCGGCCTCGACCTCTCGTACTCCGGCAGCCACTCCATCCACCTCATGGACCAGCGGGCGGTCAATGCGCTTCCCGCCGGGTATTTCTATGACAACAGTCTGTCGGCGTCGGTCAATGGCTGGAACAGCGCACTTCTGCCGTACACCGGCTGGGGCAACTTGACTGCGATCGAAACCAACGCCTACTCGTTCTACGACGCCATGATGCTCCGGATTTACCGGCGCTTCGCCAACAATCTGTCCGTCAACTTCGACTACACCTGGTCTCACACCCTGGACGTCGCGGACAACGACTCCGACGAGATCAACAACCCCTTCTGCATTAGGTGCAGCTACGGCAATGCCGGCTACGACCAGCCGAACGTAGTGTCACTCGACTTCGTCTACACGCTCCCGAAGGTGACGGGTGAAAATGCGGTCGTGAAGCAGGTCGCTAACGGATGGGAGTTCGCGGGCATCATTCGGGATCAATCGGGGATGCCGGTCAACATCACTTCCAACGGAAACCTGTTTGGCGATAACATAGGCGAAAACGGCGGCCAGTATCCCGATTTGGTTGGCGATCCCTATGCCGGAACGAACAAATTCCAACTGCTCAATCAGGCGGCCTTTGTTCGTCCGCCGGATGGCCAGTGGGGCACTCTCGGTCGCAACGCCCTTCGCTTGCCTAACGTCGTCAACGTGGACATGGCCCTCGTGAAGCCCTTCACTATCACGGAACGCGCGAAGTTGACGTTCCGTTTCGAGGTCTTCAACCTATTCAACCATCCGGAAATCTGGAGTATGAACACCGGATTCAGCGGTGATAACCCGGGCTCCGGACTTTCCGCCAGCGACGGCAACTTCGGGCAGGCGAGTGGTTATCGCGACGCCCGCGTTATACAATTGGCTCTCCGGTTCGCTTTCTGAGCCTGGAGGGTTGTCTGAAACAAACCCAGCGCCCCGCTGCCGTAAGGTAGCGGGGCGCTCTCGTATTTGGCCATCCGGAGGCATAGAGAACTGCGGATCGCAGGTTGTTTTGGAATAAAAGCGGCTTTGCTGCACCGGGATCGGGGCGCGGTGCGCCGCGCGACGGGATTTGCACTTCATTTCCCCTACATTTTTCCCCTGGACAACATGCGGCGCCTCATCCCAGCCGCATCCGAGTTGGGTCGGCGCAACACTTTTCGCGGGCATACCTACAGCACGTCTCTCGTCCTGCTGGCGTGCGCCGGCCTTCGTGTGCCCGAAGCGATCCGGCTTTGTTTTCAGGACATCACCGCAAACGGTCGGGTCATTCGCTGCTCAAAGCTCCGCAAAAGCCGTCTCGTTCCCCTTCACCAGCCTACACAAGCCGGCCTAAAACGTTATCTGCAGAGGAGGCGCGCCTTTGCTCCGTTCGAGGATCATGTGTTCGCTTCGTTGCGGAGGCGCCCGTTACTTCTGCCCGACGCCGAGACTCCCTTCCGCGACGTTGTCGAAAAGATCGGCCTGCCTCGCAGCCCAGCTCTTCCGCGCCCCACGATCCACTCCTTGCGGCACACGTTCGTAGTAACGCCTTTAGAAACCTGTCCCGATGGCCGCGATCCAACCGCAAACCATATGTTGGCGCTGTCAACATACCTCGGCCACAGCAAAGTCGCCGGTATGTACTGGTATCTGGAGGCGGCGCCGGACCTGATGTGGACTGAAGTGCTGGGCTCGGAGCGGAAGACGTCACCCGCCCGGTTAATCCCCATCTCCTCCACACTCATCTGATCTAGTTTTCCTCCGTCCCTGGCAAACGGAGTCTGGTTCGGGTAGGATTGGTGACATGAGGTTCACAGTGTGCATGTGCCTCTGCGTTGTCTTGGCCTGTGCCGCCGAGTCGGCGAAGGAAACCTTCGACCGGGCAGCCCGGGCTCTCGCGGCCGGGGACTACCAGGTTGCGGAGCGCGGGTTCCAATCCGTTGTCCGCGAGGAGCCACGCAACATCGCTGCGCTCAGTAATCTCGGCGTGATCTACTCCCGCACCGGCCGCGCCGATCAGGCGATCGTCGTCTATCGACGGGCGCTGCAGTTGAGCCCGGATGACAAGGCAGTTCTCCTGAACCTCGGGCTTGTTTACCTCAAGCAGGAGGCCCACTCGCGGGCGCTTCCGCTCTTTGCACGTGTCGTGGCGATGGATCCTCAGCACCTGCAGGCTCGCCAGTTGCTCGCGGTTTGCCGCGCCTACACCGGCCAACTGGAACCGGCGATCCGCGATCTCGAGGCCCTTCGCGTCGCCGTTCCGCACGACGACGGGATTCTTTTTCTATTGGCATTTGCCTATCTGAAGAACCACGAACCAGAGAAGGCGAGGGCGATTCTCCAACTGATGTTCGAGGCGGCCGGCCCCGCGCGGGGACAGTTCCTGCTCGGTAGGGCCAACTATGAGGCCACTCTGTTTCCCCAAGCCGAGGAGGCCTTCCTCGAAGTGCTCCGGCTCGACCCCAGCTTTCCGGGTGTGCACCTCGAATTGGGAAAGGTGTACATCAGCCTCCGTCGGACCGACGATGCGATCCGAGAACTGGAACTGGCGCTGAAGGATAACCCCGGCGACGGGGATGCGAGCTATTTCCTTGGCGGTCTGCTGGTCCAACAATCCCGCTTCAGCGAGGCGATTCCCTACCTGGAGCGGGCCATACAGGTGAAGCCTGACTCCTGGGCGCCCTACTTCTATTTGGGAAAGGCCAGACTTCGGCTGGAGCAACCCGCGAAGGCCGTCGTACTGCTCCAGAGAGCGGTGGAGTTGAACCCCGATGAGGCGTCTGCCTACTACGATCTTGGACAGGCGCTCGAAGCTTGCGGACGAAAACAGGAAGCCATGCGCGCGCTCCGCCGGGTCCGTGAATTGAGAGCCGCTGCGCTCCAGGCCGAAACGCTCGATGGTGGGAAGGTAGCGGGCACCCGCTGAGCAGCCATCGCACGAGCGACAGGTCGAAACCGCTGCCGTCATCGACCGGCGCCATCATCTCTGCGGTTTTGAATAAATGCCCACGGAGCTCTTCGTCAGCGTGAGCTTCAGCGGTCAGCACTCGTACTACTCGCGCAGAGGCGGGCATCTGAAGGCGACAAAAACGAAAGCGTCGGCCAAGGTGTTGCCAATGCATCTGGCGCTGAAAGATGCATTGCTGGAATGGAGATCGCAGAGCGGCTACAACGGACATGGGGATTTCGTTTTCCCGTCTCGGCGCCACCTGCACATGAATCGCCTGTCGGAAGCGAGCGAAGCGGCATGAACGCCCACGCAAAAACTTTCGGCTCCCCCTCGGGGGAGCCGAGCACCACCAGGCCTATGCCTCAACAAATGTCCGAAAAACTGTGGACACTGCCAGTACTTGAAAGTATGGCGGGGACGACGAGACTCGAACTCGCGACCTCTGCCGTGACAGTTCCACAAGCGACTTGAAGAGCGATGAGAAGAAGTGAGCACAAGTTGCATGAATGCAGCAATTTGTCTGCAATAGGTGGACACATAGTTGCGCTGGGTGAAGCCTCGTTGCAGGGACTTAGAGGGGCTAGCATGACCCGGTTACGTCACAAACTACGTCACAAAATTTTCCCCCGGGAGATAAGGCTTCGGCCAGGGGGGTGGCCTTCCACTAGATGGGTCCCCTTTGCCCCATTACACAAATCAAAATTCAGACGGGTTTCCGGGAGAGTCGAGAGTGCTTCGTAAGGCAATCGTTCAGAGGGAATAGTGTAGGCCGACACCCATGTTGGCTAGAATCGAGTTAGCCTATCCCTCGAAGGTAGGGTGCCATGAAAGTGCTCTGTCTCTACTTGCTCCTTGCAATACCCACCCCCTCCGTATTTGTCCCGCATCTGAAGGCAATTGAGCAGCAGGCCGATTCTTCAGCGTCTATGCTCACAAACAAGGACATTCTCGAAATGGTTGCTGCGGGGCTCTCTGCCGACGTGATTCTTGCCAAAATAGACATTTCACGGTGTGAATTTGATACATCAACAGATTCACTCAAAGTACTGAAAGCAGCCAAGGTACCTGACAGCGTCATCTTGGCGATGGTTAAAGCACCATCCAACAACAAGCCTGCTGTTCAACCGGAGCCAACACTTCGAGTAGCAAAGGTGACCTGCTTGAGCGTTAAGGAAGTCCCGTTGCTACCCGCACCCTCCGATTCTCACCCGATTAGGCAAGTTACATGCGGATCGGACATTGCTGTATTGGCTGAGCAAGACCAGTGGATCAAGGTGAGAACCTTGGATGGAACGAAAGGATTCCTCTCAGTCATATTTGTTTCAAAGAACGTCCCTGTATCTCAGGTGGTTAGTGACCCTTCTTTACACACTTCTGCTCCGTCGAACATGATTCGGGCGGTAGCGTGGCGGGCCGTCCCTTGGGCGACAACTTCGTACTACCAGACGCCTGGAAGCGCCAACACTGATTGTTTGGGGAGTGGTTCTTGGGTTGGAAACATCTGGCAAGGCAGTGCTTCCTGTTCTACTCAATACACCCCGGCTCAAACCGTCCCCGTGAATTGGCAGCATGTGACCGTCTTTAACTTGGTTGAAACTGGCAACACACGAATGGTCATCGCTTGCACCAGAAATTGGGCGTTCAGCAAGTGCACTTACTTGGTTCCCGGAAATATGTTCCACTTTGAGATGAAAAATGGAAAAGTCGAAGTATTCGCACACAAAGGTGGAAGTAACAAGAAAGAGACTTTGACCTTTGACATAATGTCGAACCAACTGAGATGAAATTGATTCTGTTGAAACAGGAAGCCTCTGGTGAACAGCACGAAAACTTGAGCGAGGGTGAGGTGGAAAAATGGCTACACTGGTGCTCGACGATGAAGAGGCTCGCAGGTTGTGGTTCAAAGCACACATTCCAAATGCAGTCTGTGTAGCGACGAGCGCAGAGGCAATTGCAACGCTAGCGGCAAGGGCTCAGCGCGGCGAGAAATTCACTGCGCTATTTTGCGACCGTCACCTTGGAGACCGTAGAAAAAACGGGACCGGCGACGACGTGATAGACCACATCGTGGCAAATGCCGAACTCTATGCAGACTTACACGTTGTCCTGCACACGTCTGACGCAGCCGGGGCGCATTTCCTCGTGAAATGCTTAGAGCAAGAGGGAATCAGTGCCTCCGCATGTCCTTTCGGCAGCGATCTTTTGGGAAACGCCGTGAAGGAGAAAAAAAGACGTAACTATTCCCGTGGTTAGGTCATTCCGGCCCACTCATACCGCATCCTGTGCACGGAGTTTGTCGCAATGCGCGTTCTACTCAGCGACAAAAAATTAGATCAATTTGAACAGTCGAAGCCCTACATGCTTTTCGATTTTGTGTTCAATTGGACTGGAGGAATCGGGGAGCTTCTCCTTCTGGTTTACATTTTGTGGTCGTACTGGTATGACGATCACAACATTAATCAGAAGTTTTGGCTTAAGGTGGGACTTCTGGCCATTGCCCTGCTAGGGATCAGGTACGTGAAAGACGCATTCCTATCCTGGGCAGGAATCGCGCCACCTGATTATTCAAAATGGTCCAAACCAGGCAGGAGCACAACTATACTCCCGGACATGGCCGAAATCATGGAGGCGCAAGAGCGGGCCAACAGAATACGAGAGCGCGGAGTGCTAGTAGAGAAGCTGCTAGGAGAAAACGCTGCAAGGTTTGAAAGGAAGTCCAAGTAAAACGCTGAACTGCTCCCTTCGGGCAGAACTCGGAGCGACCTGTTGCTCGGCGACTAACCTCGCGGGCCATCAGCTTTTACCTCATCTGATCAAGCATCACCGTGCGGACCATGCTGAGCAATTCCTCGGCTCTAAAGAGAAGGGAAAAGTAATCAAAGTCAGTTCCATCTCGCTCCACTTCGCCGAGAGTATGTTGAAGGTCTACTTGAACGAACTTGCATTCAGGGGTTAGCTCGGTAATGCACTTTGGGAAGCTGCTACTGTCGTGTTCGGGCTGGACAATCCCGATCAATGCGAGACTGAAATCGAAATAGTCCAAGTTTTCCAGAGCCTCCCTGAGAGAGTAAACCGGTAGCGCGTGGAACCCAAACAAATGAAGCAGCCCGGCAATGTAGTTTGCAGTCGGTGGGTTGTCCTCCACAATGAGTATGCGAAAGATCGGCCCGGACATGATCTCTCCCACCCTCATGGGTCCTTCCGGGTTGCCAGTGTCAAGGATTCAGAGAGGTTAGGGTCCAGTTCCTGCTCGATAATCCAACTCTTGCCCCTCCGCGACCACAGCCAAAGCACCGTAAACTCCTGGCACCTGTTCATCACAGTCAGGAAGAAAGGAGCCTTGACCTTTCGGCAGGCGCGTCCTGAGGCATCTCTTAGGACATTCCAGGGCGGTACGAGCGCGGTTGTAGGCGACGGATTCCGTGTGACGGCCATGACAATCCTCCGCCTACTGAATTTTTCGCAGTCATCGTTAAGGTTAAGTCGAGACAGATCGGGGGAGGATTCCTAGATATTCCGTTGACTCGAAAAGGGTTAATCGGTTCTGAGGTCGAAAATGATGGCCGAAGGATAGAGGTTTCTCGTCCGCATAGGTGAGCTTTGAAGTATTGGCCGCACTTTCATCAAGTTACGAGGAATAGGGGCAAGAGCGGTGCCTTGATTCTAAAAGAGTTAAGCGTGCAGAGTTCCCGACGAAGCACAAAAATGCTCTCCTTAATTTGCAGAAAACACATGGGTTGTCGAATATTCCGCGCAAATCATTGAGGATTCAGACTACTCGGCAACTATCGGAGACCCGGCTGCGAATGAAGGCAGGCCTGACACCAAGCTAGCCAATTCTGGCTGAGCGCAGGACCCATTTGGTGGATAGTAATGGAAACTCGCAGGCTTGCCCCGCGACCGGAGTCGCCAGATATTCGACATTCTGGCAACCTTGTCAGAATTCATTTCTATCTCCCTTGTTTTCTTGAAGAGTGTCAAAAATATCCTTTCAGCTCAGGGACAAGAGCCTCAAAATCACAATTCACTTGTGGAGTCCAGGCAGTTTCCAAAGCCAGCCATCCCTGCTCTTAACGGATTCAACTTGAAGGCCTTCTTTGGCTCTATCCAAGGTGCTCGGGGAAATCTCCTCCAATTCTGCGAGTCGTTCAATTTCCTTCTGAGGGAGGGGCGCATCGGCAAGGTTGATCCTAAGAAGCTCCTCGGCTCTCTTACGTTCTTCTCTTGGTCTGCCCCTCTTGGGTGAGTGAGCTGCGAGGATCGAGTCGGCGGAAAGGGAAGACTCTCCCAGCCACTCGATGAAAGGCTGCGGGACCCTCTCTCCTTCGATCTCAACATTCGTCGTTGAGATTTGATACCTCAGCCCTCCTTTTCTTTTTGCGATATTCTGCTTGAGCCTGACCATATGAAACATGCCCTCCGTTTCGCTGTCCGTATCGAATATCCACACCGAGCGCGCCACACCGACAAAGGCCATAGCTCCGCTGACTCGGCTAGTTGACCGCTTGTTTTCGTCCTTGTTTAAGTGCATTACTCCAAGAATTGCCACAGACGTTTTTTCAGCAAGTTCTACTAGCGGAATGAGAACGCGACGGACTTCTAGTTCACTGTTGATATTAATATCTCCCATATGATTGGAGAGCGGGTCCAAAACAACAAGACGAATAGCGGGATTTTCCTTGAGACATTTTTGAATAGCGTCTAAGTCGGCGTCGAGACGCATTTGTCTCTGTGCGGCAGTCTCGTTTGTTCCTACTGCCTGCATTTTGCACAGATGAACACTGGCACAGTTTGCACCAGCAGCTATGAGTCGCGGCACTATGGTATCGGCAGCTTCGTCTTCGTCAGCAAAAATGAGCACGTCACCAGCAGGAATCGGATTTTGGATTCGTTGGCCTGGGCTGTACCAGTCCCCGCCAGTGGTAGTGATGGCAGTAACGTAGATCGCTGCCAAAGACTTCCCGTTATCTGGGTTACCAACAAACAGAGTTAGCTTCCCGAGTGGTATGCGGTCTGGCCATAGCCATCGAACTTTCTTGGGCCTGATTCTGTTAGCGGTGACGGTGAAAACATCGTCCCCAAGGCCCAATAAAAATCCGACAATCGAAAGGAAGCATTGAGTCCATGTGTGCGAAGGCTCAGCCCGGTCATTTGAACCGATTTGTTCGATACCACCGTGATTTTGAGTTTGCGACATTTCATCCTCCGAACGCTCACTACTTGACTCCTTTGCGTAAAACGTCCCATGCATCATCACTTTTGTTCCTCCTTTGCGCTTTGGTCTTGCGTAATTGGACTAACTTTTGCGGTACCGACAAATCGTTCAAGTTCCTGCTCGTCCAGGCGTACCAGTCTTCCAATCCGTATCGGACATAGCTTGCCCTCTCGGATGTAAGCCCTAACCGTCCAAGGACTAACAGCCAACATTTGTGCAGCATTTCTTATGTCGTATAGCTTCAATTTTTCTCCTCCTTAAAAACAAAGGGCGAAAAGAGGTTTAACTCTCATCGCCAATTACCTATTTAGATTTGGCCCTTCTTAATCACCGTGGAGAACTACACCATTTCCACAGTCACTACCGATTTTCTCTTTCTGGTCCTCCTTTCCTAGCCAGGTTTATCAGAGTACACCTACTGAGACACACGAATTCTCGAATGCCATTCGCCCTGAATCGACCCGCGAATAGCGCATTACCCAGCCTCATCCGGCGAACTTGCCGGAAGTGCCGTGGTCGGACCCGTTTTCATGTCCCTCTTCTCCTCCGGACGGCGGGCCTCGGACCGCTCGGTGAAAAAAGAGCTTGACTCAATACCTTCAGTCTCTCATAATACCCAAAGGGTGTCAAGAAGAAAAGTGACCGACTACAAAGATTTTCCGATCGTGCTGGAAAGTGCAGAAGTGGTCAAGGTGGTCGGCATATCGCCGATTCAGTTGAACAAGTTCGTTGAGCGAAGAAGCTACGGAATTGCGCCGTCATATCGCGCTGGCAAAGGACGAGGAAGTCGGAGGCGTTTCAGAGAACATGACGTGTATGGCGTTGCCCTAGTGTGGTGGCTCTTCGAGGCAGGATTGCGGAAGCAGACAATTCAGTACGTGCTGAACAAAATCTGTGGGCACACTAAGAGCGCCAAGGCGAGTGATGCGGCCAAGATTCTGTCGGATAAAGAAACGGAGATGTTGGCCGTCAAACGCGAGCCGCGAAGGGCTGGCGACAAGCGCGAATATCCCAAGCAAGAAGTGTTTCTGGTGGACTGGTCGGAAGCCAACCACCTAGTTGAATCGACTGTAACCGCGAGCGTGCTGTTCATCCCGATTGCAGACCGGTTCGAGAAGCTGAGGGATGAGATGCGACGATTGAGTCCATTGACTGAGATGCATGGAAGGAGCGAGTGAGCAGGACTATGGCCCTCTACAAACGCAAAAACACTTGGTGGACGGACTTCTCCGTGAACGGCCAGCGATTTCGGCAATCCCTAGACACGACGGATTGGCGCGAAGCGCAGTCCAACGAGAAGGAGTTGATAGCCCAGGCTCAGGCAGGAAAGCTCTCTGTAGCCGGACAGTCGTTTGCGCGCTTGGCTTTCACGGAGGCGCTAGAGCGATATCTCACTGACCGCTCGGCTCATGTGACTCCCCGGAGCAAGCGGACCGAATCAGATCACGCCAAGCCATTGCGCGAATCGTTCGGAGCAATGCCGCTGACCCGCATCTCGGCAGAAGTTATCGTTGCCTACATCCGCCAGCGCAAAGAGAAAGGAATTTCCAACGTCACGGTCAACATGGAGATTGGCATTCTCCGTCGAGTGCTCAAGCGTGGGAAACGGTGGAGTCTTATTGCCGATGAGGTTCCTCGCCTTCCAGAACGCCGCGATATTGGACGAGCCTTGAGCTTTGACCAAAAAGCACGATTGCTACGGATTGCTGCGATCAAACCAGAATGGGACACCGCACGGCTGGCTGCAATACTGGCCCTCAATACGACGATGCGCGGCTGCGAATTGAAGGGCCTGCGCTGGCGGGATGTTGATTGGATGGAACGCACGATCATGATTCAGCGGAGCAAAACCACCGCAGGCGAGCGTGTAATCCCACTTAACTCAAATGCTTGGACTGTCATCCTTTCGCTCCGGGAGAAAGCTAAGAATCTATTTGGAGAGAATCTGGAAGCCGATTGGTACGTGTTTCCGCACGCCGAGGGATATTCCAAGCCCGACCCGAAGAGACCAATGAGCGGCTGGCGCTCTGCTTGGCGCAGCCTAACCCGTGCGATTAACTGTCCCGTGTGCGGCCAGCTACAGCAGCCAGCGAAGGTGTGTGCCAACGATGAGTGTAAAGCCGATATCTCCAACGTGAAGAGTTCCCTGCACGGGCTTCGGTTTCACGATTTGCGTCACCACGCAATTACCGAATTGGCCGAAAGCCAAGCCAGCGAGCGGACAATCATGGCCATCTCGGGACACATCTCGCCGAGGATGCTTGAGCACTACAGTCACATTCGGATGGATGCGAAGCGGAAGGCCCTTGATGGACTCAGCGCCAGGGGTTCGACGGGGGGTTATGGCACAAACAACGACACAAAACCAGAGTCTGAGCGGGTGCCAGAGCCGCAATTTACTGAAAGGAATGGCGGGGACGACGGGGCTCGAACCCGCGACCTCTGCCGTGACAGGGCAGCGTTCTAACCAGCTGAACTACGTCCCCGCGGTGGGTTTGCTACTCACGGATGGTGGGCAGTGCAGGGCTCGAACCTGCGACCTCCTGCTTGTAAGGCAGGCGCTCTAACCAACTGAGCTAACCGCCCGCTCTGCTCACATTTGATCATACTACAGGAACCTCCCCACACCGTCAAACGAATCCCCCGCTCTCCATTTTCCACGGTGTTTTCTTGCGATTTTCCCGCGCAACCAGTACACTCAGGTTTCATAAAATACTCGAGGGACGCCCCTTAGATGCTCCTGAACCGCGATTATGTCGGCTACCTGGCCGCCGAAGTCATCAAGAAGCTCGTTGCAGACCAGCTTGTCGAAATCAAGGAAAAGGACGTCGAGCCGGTCATCGCCCGCGTGCGCCTCCGCATCATGGAGGAACTCACCGTCGAAGACCGCGTCAACGAACAGGTGCGCAACATTCTCATCCAGTATCAGGATGAAATGCGCCGCACGGGCGTCTCCTATCAGGAAATGTTCAAGAAAGTGAAGGGCCAGATCGCCCGCGACCAGAAATTGATTTTGCGTTGAGCGCCAGCGGCCTTCTCTGCTCCAGGTCGCCAGCCGCTGGAACTCGCCCCCGGGGAAGGGAACAGAGGCATATAAACACGATGAGATTGAGCCGCGAAAAGATTGTCCGCATCTCCCATCAGGTCATTGATCTTCTCGTGCAATGCAATGAAGTGGAGTTTATCGAGGACCGCGACACTATCCGCCAGCACATCGTCCAGACCATCACCAATGTTCTCCGCGAAGAAGAAAAGGTCGAGGTCGAAGTCCGCAAGCGGATCACTTCCCAGAAAAAGGAAATTCTCGAAGGCAGCGAGGAGTGGGACCTCCTCTTCCGCAAATACTATTCCGAAGAGCTCCGCCGCATGGGTATCTCCGCCGCCCCCGAAGAGCACCAAAAGGCCGGCCACCGCTAACTTTGGAGTGCGGCAGCTCGTTTACCCTGCTTGTCCCGATCTTCGGGGGGGAGCTTCGAAGGGCTGCCGCTTTTGCGGTCGACTCAACAAACAACCCAATGTTCTCGAGCAGACGCCACCCTGACTTTTTGGAGGTAGGGTCTTGGGCTTTCTAGTTTCTGTGCGCGCAAGCCCCGCCATACCCCATCTCGGCGACACCCACACTCTCCTGCTCTTCGGCTCTGCGATTATGAGGTTTCTTAGCATCGGCGTCTACCCCGGCCTGGCCGGGGCGTTACCTTTTCTCTTCCATCCCTCTTCTACTCTCTCCCCAATCACTATCTGAAACCGTGCCCCTTCTAAACCTCCGCCAACAAAAAAGAGGGCGGCCGGAAGCCGCCCTTGCTTAACTTAAAACTGAAAACTCAAAACTCAAAACTGAATACTTCTCACGGTGAATCCGGTCGCCGCTTCAACGTCGGCCGGTCATCGTCGCTGGAGCTCGGATCCTGTGTCCCGGTCTTATCCGATTGCTCCGTCTTTGTCCGCAATGTCGGTTTGCCCGGCCCGGTCTGCGCTTTGCGCGAGAACATGATGTTCCGCAGCCTCGCCTTCACCGAGTCAAACTCCGAGGTCGTCACAATGTACTCGTCGCGTTCCGGCAGAATTCGCGCAATTTCCTTCTGCGCGGCCTCGATGCGGTCCGGTGTCGGCGGGTGCGTCGAGAAGACCTTAGAGACCGTCCCAGGCCGCCTCTTCTCGTCTGCCTCTAGCCGCTCAAAAAACGCGACATATGCGTTCGGATCGTACCCCGCCTTGTACATGTACTGGATCCCCAGGAAGTCCGCCTGGCGTTCCGCGTCGCGCGAAAACTTCAAAAACGTCAGTGGAATGGCCAGGTTCATTCCTTCGTAGATTCCATAGCCCGCCCAGCCATAGGGTATGAAAATCATCGCCGCTATCGCACCGATCTGCATGATGTCTGCCTTGGTGGCCTGTTTCGTGCCGTGCCGCGCGATCACGTGCGACATCTCGTGGGCCATCACGCCCGCCAGCTCGGCCTCTTCGTCCGCGCGCAGGATCAACCCGCTATTCACATAGAAAAAGCCGCCTGGCAGCGCAAACGCGTTCACCACATCCGAATCGATCACCTTGATCGTGAAGGGCACACGCGCATCCGAATTCCTCACCAGGTTCTGCCCTACGCGGTTCACATATTCCGTCACCACGGGATCATCAATCAGCTTCGAGCTGCGCTCCACTTCTTGCGCCAGTTGCTTTCCCAAAGCGATCTCGCGTTCCAGCGAGTAGAAGTCCAACCCCTTGCCCGGGTTCCGGTTGCCAATGGCGTCGACGTCTTCGTTCGCATTCTTGGGATGCACCGTCTGCTGCTGCTGTATCGGAGCGTCTGATCCCGGCTGCTTTGGCGCCGGAGTTGCCGTAGCGTCCGGAGGTGGCGGTGTCGGCGGGGGCACCTGTCCAACCGGAATCGGCCCAGTCCCCTGTGTTGCATTGGGGTCCTGGCTGCCGCCTTGCTGACCCTGCTGTTGTGTCGTCTGCCCCGATTGCCCAGAAGCGCCCTGCTGTCCC
>Ga0326728_10008402_pt1 | contig 25684 bp, 21 predicted proteins | sample MB3enrmetagenome_FD_207602 | JGI IMG/M metagenome (GOLD analysis project Ga0326728, IMG submission 207602) | Lab enriched peat soil microbial communities from McLean, Ithaca, NY, United States - MB31MN | ecosystem: Environmental > Terrestrial > Soil > Wetlands > Peat | place: USA: New York... | reverse complement strand
GCGGGTGTCGATCCAGTAGGGGACGGTCTCGATGATCGGAATGATGAAGAACAGGCCCGGCCCCTCGAGCGAGCGGAAACGCCCGAGGCGCAGCACCACCACCCGCTCCCATTGATCGGCGATCTTTATGGAGTAGGCGACGATGAAGGCGACGAGCGCCGTCACGACGACGATCCAGGCGCTCAGACGGAAATCGGGCGGCGCGGCCGTCGCATAGGCCAGGGCCAGGCCGACGGCGACGATGACGGCGAAGATCAGCGCCGGCAGGGAATTGGGTTTCCTCATCCTGATGCTCCTTCTTGAATTCCGGCGCCGGGTCTTGGCGACCCCGCCTCGTCCTCGGCGCCGACGCCGCGGGCGCCGGAGCGTTCGGCGAGAACGCGCTCCTCGGACGGAATATAGGCCGAGTTCGGCGGCGCCGCGAGCGCGAGGCCGCCGTTATTCCGCCGAAGATTGCGGCGGCCGGCCGGGCGGGGCATGATCGCCAGGGCGACGACGAGAGCAGGACATGAGCGCGAACGCTTCGCAAGCCCCGAGACGCCCGTGCGTCGGCCCGCGCGCCGCCCTGGCGCTTTGCTGCGCCGCAGTCTTGCTCGGCTCGCTCGGGCTGTTCGTCTGGGGCCTCGGCGCCGCGCGCGACGTCTTTTTCGACGAGACCTGGTACGTGCCGACCGCGCGCGCGCTGATCAAGTCCGGCGCGATGATGCACGAGGAGCATCCTCCGCTCGGCAAACTGATGATCGCCGGCGGCATGCGCGTCTTCGGCGACAATCCATTCGGCTGGCGCGCGATGAGCGCGCTGTTCGGATCGCTGACGCTGGTCGGCGTGCTGATCTGGGCCTACGCGCTGACGCGCGATCTCGGCCAGGCGCTATGGGCGAGCGCGATCACGCTGTTCGACTCGGTCGTCTACGTCCAGGCGCGCATCGCCATGCTCGACATCTTCCTGATGGCGTTCTGCGCCTTCGCGCTGGCGTTCTTCACCCTGAGCCTGAAGGAGAGAAAATCGCCGGCGAAGTCGCTGGTCTACGCGACGCTGATGGGCGTCTGCCTGGGTCTGGCGAGCGCGTGCAAATTGTCGGGCCTGTTCCTGCTCGGCGGCGTCCTGGCGGTGCGCCTGCTGATCGGGCTGCTCAAGCTGTGGCGCGCGCGCTTCGAGGACGCCGAGGAGACGGATTTCTTCGCCCCCGACGCCTGGGCGGCGCTGACCCCGGCGAACACGTTTCTCGCCCTGATCGCGACGCCGCTGCTGGTCTACTTCGCCGCCTATCTGCCGCAACTCGTTCACGAGGGCTCGATCCTCGAATTCTTCGCGGCGCAGCGGCGCATGATCGCAATCATGACCGGCAGTTCGGCGACGCACCCCTATTCGAGCCTGTGGCTGCAATGGCCGGCGATGACGCGCCCGGTGTGGTATCTCTTCCATGTCGCGGGCCGGCACGCTTCGGCGTGGAGCGCGCAAGTTCCCGCCCAGGCGATCGTCGCGCTCGCCAACCCGTTGGTCTTCTATGCCGGCGAGGCGGCGATCCTCGTCGCCGCGTGGCGCTGGATCGTCCGCCGGGAAGTCGACGCGATGATCGTCACGGTCGGCTTCTTCGCGCAATATCTGCCGTGGGCGATCAATCCGAAGGGGCTGGAATTCTTCTACTATTATTTTCCCTCGCTGCTTTGCCTGGGGCCGGCGCTGGCGCTTGTTTTCTTTCGCGGCGGCTCGCGGCTGGGAAGCTGGCTGGCGCTCGGCTTTCTCGTCGCGGCGGGGCTGACGTTCGTCTTCTACCTGCCGGTGCTCTCGGCGCAGTTCCCGGTCGGCCCGAGCGGCTTTTCCCAGCGCATCTGGTTCGATTCGTGGCGGTGAAGGCAAGCCTTGCGGCCGCGGTTCGCGACCTAAAGCGACAACGGCGGGCTTCGTCGCGCTCCGGTCCGCCGCGTCGCCGAAAGCGGTCTTCGATCCTTGACAGAGGCGAGGCTTCGGAAAAGAAGGTTTCGATGAGGAGAGACGGCGCTCTCCGCCGAAGGCCGGCGCGGACGGCTCGGCCGGCGCGGGGAATCTGGGGGCCTTCGGAGGGGAAGAAAAGGGGATCGCACAGGAATCGGGCCGTCGCTTGCGCGCCGCTCCGACAAGCCGCAAATCCGTCTGGCGGCTCGCCGCCGGTTCCGGCGGTCCGCCTCGCCAACGCGCGCCTCGCGCGTCGACGCGCCTGGCACGTCCGAGGCCAGGCTTGCGCGTCCGCAGCGACCGCTGATCGGGGGCGCAGAGAAAACTTGGGGGAACATCATGGTCAATGCGACGACGCCATCATCGCCATCCGCCGGACGCCGCCGCACGCGGGCTCGTTTCGGCATTCTGGCGCTCATCTCCATCGGCACGATGATCAACTATCTCGATCGCACCGTGCTTGGCGTCGCCGCGCCGGCGCTGCGAACCGACCTCGCGATCGACGCCGCGACGATGGGCATCGTCTTCTCGGCCTTCTCCTGGACTTACGCCGCGGCGCAGATTCCCGGCGGCGTCTTCCTCGACCGCTTCGGCGCGAAGATCACCTACTTCATTTCGGTCACCTTCTGGTCGCTGTTCACCCTGGCGCAGGCCTTCGCGGTCGGCCTCACCTCGCTGGTGTTCTACCGCTTCGGCCTCGGCCTCTCCGAGGCGCCTTGCTTCCCGACCAACAGCCGCATCGTCGGCACCTGGTTCCCGCAACAGGAGCGCGCGACCGCGACGGGCGTCTATACGGTTGGCGAATATGTCGGCCTGGCGCTGTTCAGCCCTTTCTTGTTCTGGCTGATGGCTGCCTACAGCTGGCATGCCCCGTTCATCGTCGTCGGCGTCGTCGGCCTGGCATTCGCCGTGGTTTGGATGTGGCTCTTTCGCGAGCCGCGCGATCACGCCTCCGTCAACGAAGCCGAGCTCGACCATATCGCCGAAGGCGGCGGATTGGCGCTGCATGCCCACGACCGCGTGCCGTTCTCCTGGGCGAACGTCGGCAAGCTGCTGTCCTACCGCCAGATCTGGGGCGCGGGCATCGGCCAGTTCGCCGGCAATTCGACCCTGGTGTTTTTCCTCACCTGGTTCCCGACCTATTTGGCCGCCGAGCGGCACATGGCCTGGGTGAAGGTCGGATTCTTCGCGGTGCTGCCGTTCATCGCCGCGGCCGTCGGAGTCCTCGCCGGCGGCTGGGTCTCGGACAAATTGCTGAAGTCGACCGGCTCCGCCAACATCGCTCGTAAGGCGCCGATCATCGCCGGCCTGCTGCTGGCTTCGCTGATCGTCAGCGCGAACTACGTCGACAGCGACAATGCGGTGATCGCCATTCTCTCGGTCGCCTTCTTCGGCCAGGGCATGGTCGGCCTCGGTTGGACGGTCATTTCCGACATCGCGCCCAAGTCGCTGATGGGACTGACCGGCGGCCTGTTCAATTTCGCCTCCAACCTCGCCGGCATCGTCACGCCGATCGTGATCGGCTATATCGTCAGCGCCACCGGCTCGTTTGTCGGCGCGCTCGCCTTCATCGGCGCCGTGGCGCTGCTCGGCGCCGTCTCCTACATCTTCATTCTCGGCGATGTCCGCCGTCTCGAAATCGCCGGGGAATCCTGACCGTTCATGCGCGCCTCGCCGGCGCCTCCGATCCACCGCAAATAGGGGAAAACGAGACCTCGCTCCATGATCACCGGCACGACCCAAGTCATCGCGCATATCGGCTACCCCACCGAGGCGTTCAAAGCGCCGATGATCTATAATCCCTGGTTCGAGGCCAAGGGCGTCGACGCCGTCGTCGTGCCGCTGGGCGTCAAGGCCGAGGACTACGCATCGGCGCTGCGGCCTCTGTTCAAGGCCGTCAATCTGCTCGGCGCGCTGGTGACGATGCCGCACAAGGTGGCGACGGCCGGCCTGGTCGACGACCTGACGGTCACGGCGAAGATCGCGGGCGCGGCCAACGCGATTTTGCGACGCCCCGACGGATCGCTGCTCGGCGACATGTTCGACGGATCTGGCTTCGTGCGCGGGCTGGCGCGAAAGGGCCGAGCGATCCACGGCGCGAGCGCGCTCGTCGTCGGCTCGGGCGGGGTGGGTTCCGCCATCGCGGCTTCGCTCGCGGAAGCGGGCGCCGCCAAGCTCGGCCTGTTCGACGTCGCGCCGGCCTCCGCCGCCAAGCTCGGCGATCGTCTCAAGGCGCATTACCCCGGGTTGACGATTTCGACCGGATCGGCCGATCCCGCGGCATACGACATCGTCGTCAACGCGACGCCGCTCGGCATGCAGGCCGGCGACCCGTTGCCGATCGACGTCGAGCGGATCGCGCCCTCGGCCTTCGTCGGCGAAGTCGTGATGAAGGAGGAGTTCACGCCGTTCCTGCGCGCCGCCATCGCCAGGGGTTGTCAGGTTCAAGTGGGAACCGACATGCTTTATGAGATGATTCCCGCCTATCTCGAGTTTTTCGGTTTCGGGACGAGTAATCCGGAGGAACTTCGCCGATTGTCCCGGCTGAAATACTGATTGCGGCCGATGCTCGACGTCATCTCGATCACGCTGCCGATCTTCATTCTGATCTCGCTGGGCTTTGCGTCGACGCGGCTGGGGGTCACGACGCGCGAGGACATTCGCGCGCTCGGCGCCTTCGTCATCCGCTTTGCGCTGCCCGCGCTCATTTTCAAGTCGCTGTCGCAGCGTCCGTTCGCCGAAATCGCCAACGCGGATTATCTCATCGCCTACACCGTCGGATCGGGCGTCGTCTTCGCGACGATGTTCGCTCTTGCGCGGGTCTTGCAGCCCGGCGGCGTCGCGGCGAACGCCATGGCGGCTCTGGGTTCTTCCTCGTCCAATAGCGGGTTCGTCGGCTATCCCGTGGCGTTGATGTTCGTCGGCCCATCGGCGGGCCTCGCGCTTGCGCTTTCCATGATCACCGAGAACGTCGTCGTCATCCCGCTCGCCCTGACGCTGGCGGAAAGCGGCCGCCACGCCGGCAAGAGCTTGCCCCAGGTCTTCGCCCATCTGGTCGGTCGGCTGGTCGGCAATCCGATGTTCGTGGGCATCGCTCTCGGGGCGGCCGCGTCGCTGTCCGGGCTGAGGCTGCCGGGTCCGCTCGACAAGTCGATCGACATGCTCTCCCTGACGTCGGGGGCGCTGGCGTTGTTCGCTGTGGGCGGCGCCCTGGTCGGCCTGAGTCTCGGCGGCGTATGGCGGGACGTCGCAAGGATCGTCGTCGGCAAGCTCATCCTCCATCCCCTCGCCATTCTCGCGGCGTCGCTGATCCTCGCGCCGCGGCTCGATCCGAATTTGCGCAAGTCGATGCTGATTTTCGCCAGCGCGCCGATGCTCAGCATCTATCCGCTGCTGAGCCGCCAATTCGGGCAGGAGCACGTCGCGGCGGCGTCGCTGTTGGTCGCGACGACGCTGTCGTTCCTGACCATGTCGACGCTGTTGTTGATGTTGTCGGTGCTTGGCCCGGGTTGAATTGACGGCGGCCGCTCGACGTCGGAGGCGACGCGTCCGATCGAAGCCGAATTTTCGGCGCGGCCTTTTGAATCCGTTTCCCGGGTCGCCGGCCGGCGCGAATTTCCATCCGCCGTCCGTTCTTCGCAGCGAAGATCGACCGCGAGAGCGTCGCCTCGGGCCGAAAGCCGCGCCTCAATTGCGTCCGCCGCCCGGCCCGCTTTGTGGTTTCCTTCTCGGCGCGCGGCGACTAAGAAGCGCCGATGTCCCTTGGCGACCCGCTGCCGCCCCGACCGCGACCCCCCAAGATATCGCGTTCCGACGCCGCGTTTTGGCGCATCACCGGCCCGTTGGCGTTCGGCGGCTTTTCCACCTTCGCGCTGCTCTACAGCGTGCAGCCGCTGATGCCGGTGCTCGCGCGCGAGTTCGCGGTCTCGCCGGCGCAGGCCAGCCTGTCGCTGTCGGCGACGACGGCGGTGCTCGCCGTCGCGATGATCGGGGCGGGCGCCGTCTCCGAGGTCTGCGGCCGCAAGCGCCTTATGGTCTTTTCCCTCGCCGCCTCCTCGCTGGCGACGATGCTCGCGGCGCTGGCGGCGAACTGGCCGACGCTGCTCGGCTTGCGCGCGCTCGCCGGCCTCGCGCTCTCCGGCCTGCCGGCGGTGGCGATGGCCTATCTCAGCGACGAGATGGATGCGCAAGCGATCGGCCTGGCGATGGGGCTCTACATCGCCGGCAGCACGCTCGGCGGCATGTCGGGGCGGCTCGTCGTCGCCGCGCTCAGCGACCATTGCGGCTGGCGGCCGGCGATCGCGGCGGCGGGGGCGGTCGGGCTCGTCGGCGCGGCGCTGATCGGCTTCGCTCTTCCGGCGTCGCGCCGGTTTTCGCCGCGCTGGCCCGATTTCGCCGCCCTCGCCGCCCCGATAAGAAGGCACTTGGCCGATCCCGGCCTGCGCCTGCTGTTCGCCGAAGGGTTCCTGCTGATGGGCTCCTTCGTCTGCGCCTACAATTACACTGGCTTTCGCCTCGCCGCGCCGCCGTTTTCGCTGAGCCAGACCGCCATCGGCTTCATCTTCGTGCTCTATCTCGTCGGCGCGGTCAGTTCGATGGTGATGGGCGATCTCGCTGGCCGCTTCGGGCGCCGGCGCGCGCTGGGGATCGCCATCGCGATCGAGGCGGCCGGCGTTGCGGCGACGCTGCCGGACAACATGGCCGCCGTCATCGTCGGCGTCGGCCTGATCACCTGGGGGTTCTTCGGCGCCCATTCGATTTGCTCGAGCTGGGTCGGCCTGAGGGCGGAGGGCGCCCGCGCCCAGGCCGCGGCGCTCTATCTCTTCTTCTACTACGTCGGCTCGAGCCTGGTCGGCTCGTCGGGCGGCTTGTTCTACGCTGCGGCCGGCTGGCCCGGCGTCGCCGGGCTGCTGGGAGCGCTGATGGGAACCGCGGCGATCGTCGCGCTGCGTCTTTCCAAAATCCCGCCGTCGCGCCATCTTGTCAGGACTTGAGTCGGAGCGCGCGATGGAATGGCGCGACGAAGGCATCGTCATCGGCGTCAGGCGCCATGGCGAGAGTTCGGCGATCGTCGAGGCGATGACGCGCGCCCATGGCCGCCATCTCGGCCTGGTGCGCGGCGGCCGCTCGACCCGTATGCAGAGCGCGCTGCAGCCTGGCAACACGCTCGGCTTGGTGTGGCGCGCGCGCCTCGACGAACATCTGGGGATTTACGCCGTCGAACCGTTGGCGCTGCGGGCGTGGCGGCTCATCGCCAGCGGCCTGGCGCTCGCCGGCGTCGGCTATCTCGGCGCGCTGATGCGGCTGCTGCCCGAGCGCGATCCCCACGAATCGCTGTTCGAGGCGCTGGCGCTGATCGCCGAACATCTCGACGACGCGGAAATCGCGCCGGCGCTGATCGCGCGGCTCGAGGCGCAGGTGCTCGCCGAATGCGGCTTTTCGCTCGATCTCGAGCGTTGCGCGGCGACCGGCGCGCGCGAGGATCTGATCTACGTCTCGCCGAGGTCGGGACGCGCCGTCAGCGCTAGGGCGGGCGCGCGCTGGAAGGAGCGGCTGCTGCCGCTGCCGGCGTTCCTGCGCCTCGGCGCCGCGGCGCCGGCGCCCGAGCCGGCCGAGGTCGCCGACGCGTTCCGCCTCACCGGCTTTTTCCTGACGCGCGATCTCTTCGCTCCGCGCGGCCTGCCGCTGCCCGATTCGCGCCGCGCGTTCCTGGCGGCGGCGGCGAAGGCGGGGGGATAGAGAGCGTCGAAACGCGTCAGGCCGCGCGGAGCGACGGCGTCGACGCGCCCATCGTCCAGACGCGATCGGCGGGGGCGAACGAGGGGCCGAGCGCCGCAAGGAGCGGCGTCAGGAACGCCGCGTAGGGGCGCCACCGTCCCACCGAACTCCGGTAAAGCGGCCGGCGCACCTGGACGAGGCTGGCGGTGCGCACGGCGCGCGCATGGCGATGGAAGTCGAGGCAACGCGCGTCCCAGTCGAGCCCGCAATGGCCGACGATGCGGCGCGCCTGCCCTTCGAGATCGGCGACCACGTCCTCGTAGCGCACGTCGATCATCATCCCCTTCGGCAGCGCGGCGCGCCAATGGCCCATCAGCGCCTCGTAAGCGCGGTAATAGCGGCCGAGCTCCGCGAGGTCGTACGTGTAGGGCAGATTCTCCATAAACAGGGTCGAGAAACAGGAGAAGCAGGCGTCGACGGGATCGCGCCGGACGTGAACGATGCGCGCATTGGGCAGCGCCAGCGCGATCAGACCGGCGAAGCGGAAATTCTCGGTCGTCTTGTTGACGATCCGGCTCGCCGAGGACGCGCCGGCGCCGATGCGCAGCAGATAGCGCGTCCCCAGCCGACGAAAGTCGCCCGCCGACATTTGCAAGGCCGCCTCGGGGCGATGAAACGCCAGACCGGCGGCGCCGCCGAGGTCGGTCCCCGCCATGTCGAAATCGCTGATCTCTCCCGCGCCGTGGACGTCGCGATGGCTCGCCAGGATTTGCTCGATCAGAGTGGTGCCGGAGCGCGGCATGCCGATGACAAAAATAGGAACCGGGGAAGGATCGCCACAGCCGTAATGGCGGCCCATCATCTCGCCCGCGTAAGCGAGCCGCGTGGCTTCCAGATTGCCCAAAACGTCCGCCTCGTTGTAACCGGATTGCTTGCGCTTCAATGCGGCGCCGTCCGATAAGTGACGAAAGGACCGCTCGTAATCCTCGATGTCGGCAAGGGCCTTGCCCAGGGCGAAATGGGCGAAAATCCGTTCGTTCGCGTCAAGCGGCGAATTTTGCCGCGCCAATTCCTCCATGGCCGGGAAGAGCGGGTCGCCGAGTTCGAACCGTTTCGTTTGTGCGAGGTGATGATAGAATCGCGCTCTCTTCGGGGCCAGCTTTATGGCCGCTTCAGCAGAGGCGCTCGCCTCTGCGACACGGCCGAGTCGGAGCAACGCGACTCCCTTGTTGTCGTAGGCCAACGCAAAGTCAGGCTTGACGGCGATCGCCCTGTCATAACTGGCGAGCGCCTCCTCTTCGCGGCCGAGCTCGACGAGCGCGGTGCCGCGATTGTTGTGAGCCTCGGCATGATCGGGCTTGAGGGCGAGCGCCTTGTCGCAGCTCGCCAGCGCATCCGCGGGGCGCTTGAGCGCTGTGAGCGCATTGCCGCGATTGCTCCACGCGTCGGCATCGGCGGGCGCTAGGGCGAGCGCCTTTTCGCAGCTCGTCAGCGCTTCTTTCGCGCGCCCCAGTTTGATCAGCGCGTTGCCGCGATTGTTGAGCGCGTTGGCCGAATGAGAGTTCGAAGCGAGCGCCCTTTCGTAGCACGCGAGCGCCTCTTCGGCGCGGTCGAGTTCGACCAGCGCGTTGCCCCGATTGTTGAGCGCGTCGCAATAGTCCGGCCGAATGGCGAGCGCCCTGTCCAGGCTCGCCAGCGCCTCCGCGGGGCGTCCCAGCTCGCGCAGCAGCCCGCCGCGATTGGCGAGGGCCTCGACGAAATTCGGCCTGACGGCGAGGGCGCGGTCGTAGCTCGCCAGCGCCTCGAGAGCGCGTCCGAGCGCCGCCAGCGCGCTGCCGCGGTTGCTGAGGGCGTCGGCGTGATCGGGTTCGAGGGCGATCGCCTCGTCGTAACAGGCGACGGCCTGCTCGAAGCGGCCCATCGTTGCCTGGACGACCCCCAAGTCCGACCAGGCGGCGGCGTGCGCCGGCGCCGCGCGCAGCGCCGCGCTCAGCGACCGTGACGCTTCGTCGTTCCTGCGCTGCCGAAATTGAAGAAGTCCCAGCCGATGCAAGGCTTCGAAATTGCGGGGCTGCGCCGCCAGGACCGCCTTGTAGAGACGCTCGGCCCGACCGAGTTCGCCGAGCCGATGCATCCGAATGGCCCCCCGCAACAGCGACGGCGCGTTGAAAGCGGGGTTGCGGATCGGAGGCCTCTGCTTCATGGCGATGATCCCAGCGATTCCGATCGGAATGCGCCTGATTCGACATCGGCCGCGCGGCTTGGCGGAAGGCCTCGATCAGAGGCGTCGAACCTTGCGCGTGGCTGGCGGGCGCCGGCGCGTTCACCGATGCAAGTCGTTGAATTCACGTGGCGCGGCGTCGCCGATTGCCGAGTCGCGGCGGTCGCCCGTTAGGCGCCCAGCGCCGCGAAGCGGATGACGCGGCAAGGGTCGCCCGCCGCGGCCCGCGGGGCGTCGGGCGGGCGCACGATCAGCGCGTCGGCGCGCGCCAGCGTCTTGATCAGCGAGGAATCCTGCGAAGGCGCGGGGCGAGCGAGCAAGGCGCCGTCGCCGTCGCGCGTCAGCGCCGCGCGCAAGTACGTCCTGCGGGCGCCGTTGGGGCCGAGCGCGACGGCGAGGCGCGCGGGTTCGCTGGGGTCGGCGCCGGCCTCCGGGTCGCCGACCAGCGCGCGCAGCAGCGGCCGCAGGAACAGCAGCGCGCAGACCATCGACGAAGCCGGATTGCCGGGCAGGCCGAGCACGGTCGTTGCGCCGAGCCGGCCGAGGATCATCGGCTTGCCCGGCCGCATGGCGATGCGCCAGAAGTCGATCTCCATGCCGGCTTCGGCGAGCGCCTGTCGCACCAGATCGTGATCGCCGACCGAGGCGCCGCCGAGCGTCGCCAGCACGTCGGCGTTCGCCTCGCGCGCCCGCGCGAGGCTCGCCGCCAGCGCGGTCGGGTCGTCGGCGGCGAGGCCGAGGTCGATCGGCTCGCCGCCGGCGGCGGCGACGACGCCGGCGACGGCGAAAGCGTTGGAGGCGACGACCTGGGCGGGGCCGCGCGCCGCGCCCGGCGCGACCAGTTCGTCGCCGGCGGAGAGAATGGCGACGCGGGGGCGCCGGCGCACGACCAGGCTCGCGCAGTCAGCCGCGGCGGCGAGCGCGAGGTCGCGGGGGGTGAGGCGCCGGCCTGCGGCGAGGATCGCCTCGCCCGCCTCGAAGTCGCCCCCGCGCGGCCGGAAGTTTTCGCCGGGCGAGACGCTGGTCTGAAGCGCGATCCCATCGCCTTCGCGCCGCGCCTCCTCCTGCATCACGACCGCGTCGGCGCCGTCGGGCATCGGCGCGCCGGTGAAAATGCGCGCCGCTTGGCCCGCCGCGACGCTTCCCGCGAAAGCGTGTCCGGCCGCCGACTCGCCGATCACGGCGAGCCGCGCCCCGGGCTGCGCCGCATCGGCCGCGCGCAGCGCGTAGCCGTCCATCGCCGAACTGGCGAAGGGCGGCTGGGCGTGCGACGCGCGCGCTTCGCGCGCCAACGTGCGCCCCAGCGCGTCGCCGAGCGCGACGCTCTCCTCGCCCAAGGGTTGGCGCGCCGAGGCGAGCACGCGCGCCAGCGCCTCCTCGACCGAAATCAGGCCGCCGGTCATCGCGTCGGCTCGGGAGCGCGCCACGGGCCCGACTTGCCGCCGCGTTTCTCGATCAGGCGCAGGCCTTCGATGCGCATGGCGCGATCGACCGCCTTGGCCATGTCGTAAATCGTCAAGCAGGCGACGGCCGCCGCGGTCAGGGCCTCCATCTCGACGCCGGTCTGGCCGTGGGTCTTGACCTCGGCGCGGACGATCACGCCGGGCAGGGCGGCGTCGGGCGTCAGATCGAGCGCGATCTTGGTCAGCGCGATCGGGTGGCAGAGCGGGATCAGCTCGTGCGTCCGCTTGGCCGCCATGATCCCGGCGATCCGCGCCGCGCCGAGGACGTCGCCCTTCTGCGTCTCGCCGGCGAGGATCAGCGCCAAGGTCTCGGGCTTCATGGCGACGCGCCCCTCGGCGACCGCGACGCGATCCGTCGCTTCCTTGTCGGAAACGTCGACCATGCGCGCCTCGCCCGAGGCGCCGATATGGGTGAGCGCGGCCATGCCGGTATCAAACAAGATTCTTCGCCGCTGGCAATGGCGGGATTGTCAGGGCCATCGTAGCTATGCAAACTTGCAGAAGAAGCAGCTTTGATCCAGCGAGCGTTCCCGATGACCTTCCTTCAGGATTCGATCCGCGCGATTCCAAATTACCCGAAGCCCGGCGTCCTGTTTCGCGACATCACGACCCTTCTCGGCAACGCCCAGGCCTTTCGTCGGGCGGTCGACGAATTGGTCCGTCCCTATGCGGAAACAAAGATCGACAAAGTGGCTGGAATCGAGGCGCGCGGCTTCATTCTTGGAGGCGCTGTCGCCTATCAATTGTCGGCCGGCTTCGTGCCGATTCGCAAGAAAGGCAAGCTGCCGCATGCCAAGGTGTCGATTGGCTACTCGCTCGAATACGGGATCGACGAGATGGAGATGCACCGGGACGCGGTGGCGCCAGGCGAGCGCGTGCTGCTGGTGGACGATCTCATCGCGACTGGCGGCACCGCGGAGGGCGCCGTGAAGCTGCTGCGGAAGATCGGCGGAAATGTTGTGGCGACATGTTTCGTCATCGACCTGCCGGATCTCGGCGGCAGCGATAGGCTTCGCGCTCTCGATGTGCCGGTGCACACCCTTGTGGCTTTTGCCGGGCGCTGACGCTGGAGAGATTGGAACGCCTGATGATTGCAGGAATATCGATCCAATGCGGCCGCCGCTCGCCCCCATAGGATCTGGGTTTCGCCGTCGCCGAAGGCGGACGCGTCGTCGCCGAACTGGCGCTGCCGATCGCCGGGCTGATGAGCCTGATGAGCTTTGAAGACGTGGGCAAGGCGCTGATCCCGCTGTGCGCGGCGGACTTCGACCTGCGGGCGGGAAGCCCGCCGGCCGGTCACGCCGACGCCTTCCGCCGCGCGCGGAAAGTCCGCCCGTCGAAATCCGGCGGGTCCGGCGCGGGCGGCGGCGTGAAAGCGAACGCGTCGGCGAACAGGCCGTGTTGCGCGGAGGCGGACAAGAATTCGATGAGTCGAGCGCGTCGGCCGCGCCAAGCGGCCAGATAGGCGCGCGTCCGGCGGGTCACGATCCCCAGTCGGTAGACTTGCAAATGCAAGGCGATTCGCCAGCGCTTCATCCGCTTGAAGCCGGGGGTGCGATTGCGCCGCGGCAATCGCCTGAGATCGACGCGCGCCGCCGCCGTCATCGCCGCGAACTTCTCCGCGTAGAGGGGATATTGATCGGCGAATTCGCGGTGCCACGGCTTGACGAACCCCGTGACGTGAACGACGTGCGGACGGATCGCCTCCTGCAAGCCGGACTCGAGAAACGATATTATGCAGTTCCAGCGCGGACTGAGGGGCAGCCAGTCGGGAAAAACAAAGTTGAGGAAATTTTGATCGCCGTAACCCGGTCCGACGCGCCGCGCAGAAAACTGCAGCGCTTCCGTCGCCATGTCGTGCTCGAGCCAACGCTTGCGATCGATCAGCAGCACACCGGAATTGAAATACCGAGCGCCGGCCGGCCGGTCCTTGACGAACAGCCCCTCGGCGATCCGATCCAAAGACGCTTCGATCGAGTCGTCGTAGGTCGCGGCGACCGCCGCTCCGCGCATGTCGAGGGAGATGAGCTCGTCGAGCGGTCCATCGATGATGATGTCGACGTCGAGGTAGAGCAGGCGATCGGCCTCGAGGACTTGTGGCGCGAACATCCGCCCGAAAATCTCGCGCGGCCAGGGCGTCGGCGTCGGCAGCGCCTCCGGGATCAGGCGCGCCAATTCGCCGCGATGCAGATGAAGGCGCCCGGCCGCCTCCGTCTCGACGCGCGGGTCGAAGCGGGCCTCGCCGCTGCCGGGTCCGTCGACAAAGACATGGACGCCGATTTCACGATCGCTCATGGCGAGGGCGCGAACCGCCTGAATGGCCGCCAACGGGAAGAACTTGGCGTCGACGACGAAGAAGATATCGCCCTTCATCGCGTCGCCCGCTCGCCCAGGCCGTCGCGCCGCGGCGTCGCCGGCGCCTTTTCGCCCGGCGTCGCGGCGGCGATCATTTCAGCGCCCGCTTCGCGTCGGCGCCGAGGGCGAAGACGATCGCGACGGCGAGCCAGGAGAGGATCGTCAGCGATCCGCCGATCGGCGCCGCGGACGGGAACAACCGCGCGCCGAGAAAGGCGCGCGCCGTCAGGTCGGCGGCGAACAAGACCGCGCCGGCGGCCAGCGCAAATCCGGCGATCGCGAGGCGGTCCGCGCCCTCGCCGATGCGCGCATGGGCGCTCAACGCCAGCACCGCGGCGGCGTGCAGGACGAGGAACAGCGACGCCGTCTTGGCGAGTTCGCCGCCGTCGGCGTGGACGGCGGCCGCCATCAGCGCGACGCCGGCGGCCCCCATCAAGGCGGCGAGGGCGGCGAGGGCGTCGGGGGCGCGCGGCATCCTGGGCTCCGGGTCGGCGGTCGGCCGGCTAAGAGGCCCGCCGGCGGCGTCTTGTCAACCGCCTGGGCCGATGGCGCTCGAGCGCTCGAGTCGAGGCGCGGCGAGCTTACGCGCGCCTCGGCGCTGGGGTAAAGCTTGCGCTCGCCGGACCTCCAACGCGCGCGTCGAGACCCGCCCATGCCGTTTCTGCATCACCTGCATCAGTTCGTCGCCGATTACGGCTATCTCGGCATATTTCTCCTGGTCGCGCTGGAGAGCGCGGGGGTGCCGATGCCGGGCGAAACGGCGCTGGTGTTTGGCGCGGCGCTGGCGGGGCGCGGCGATCTGCATATCGCCCTGGTCGTCGCTTGCGCGGCGCTCGCGGCGATCCTCGGCGACAACGCCGGCTATTGGGTCGGGCGCGAGTTCGGCTTCCCGCTCGTCTACCGCTACGGGCGTTACATCCGCGTCGACGAGGGGCGGCTCAAGGTGGCGCAATATCTCTTCCAGCGCCACGGCGGCAAGATCGTGTTCTTCGGCCGCTTCATCGCAATCTTGCGCGCGTTCGCGGCGTTTCTCGCCGGCGTCAATCGCCTGCGGTGGCCGCGCTTTCTCCTCTTCAACGCGCTCGGCGGCGTCGTCTGGGCGACGCTGTTCGGCCTCGGGGGCTATTTTCTCGGGCTCGCCTTCGAGCATTACGCGCGCCCGGTCGGCCTCGCCGCGCTGATCGCCGCCCTCATCGGCGCGTTCGCCGCCAGCCGCTTCATCGCCCGCCACGAACAGGCGTTGCGCGCCGCGGCCGAGGCGGCGCTGCCCGGCCCGCTGGTCGCGCCGAAGCGGCGCTGAACCGGCGAGTTATCCCCAGCTTATCCCCAGGCTTGTCCCTGCGCCGGAAGCTCAGCTCGCGCGCGGCAAGGCCGCCAGCGCGCGGTCCTGCGGGCCTATCCACAGCCGCAACCGCTCGGAGCGGCGCAACAGATCGACGCTCACCGTGCGGGCGATCTTGTCGGCGTCGAGCAGGCGCATCAGGTCGGCGACGCTGGTCACCGGCTTGTCGTCGAGGGCGACGATCAGATCGCCGGTCAGCAGGCCGGCGTGGGCGGCGGGGCCGCTCTGGTCGACGCTGAGGAGGCGCGCGCCGCTCGCCTGGTCGATCCCGAGGCGCAACGCGATGCGGCGCGGGATCGGCGTCGTCGCCGCGCCGACGCCGATGTAGGCGCGGCGCACCCGCCCGTGGCGCGCGATCTCGCCGGCGACGAAATGGGCGGTGTTGGAGGCGACGGCGAAGCAGATGCCCTGCGCGCCCATGATGATCGCGGTGTTGATGCCGATGACTTCGCCCGACGAGGAGGCGAGCGGCCCGCCGGAATTGCCGGGGTTGAGCGCCGCGTCGGTCTGCACCACGTCCTCGATCATGCGGCCGGTGCGCGATTGCAGCGAGCGGCCGAGCGCCGAGATGACGCCCGCGGTCACCGTCGCGTCGAAGCCGAGCGGATTGCCGATGGCGATGGCGATCTGGCCGCGCTTGAGCTTGGAACTGTCGCCGAGCCGCGCCGCCGGCAGCGCGACGTCTTCGTCGACGCGCAGCAGCGCCAGATCGGTGTCCGGGTCGTCGCCGAGGACGCGCGCCTGGAATTCGCGGCCGTCCAGCGTCGTCAGCGCGACGCTGCGCGCGCCCTGCACGACGTGGCTGTTGGTCAGAGCCAGGCCGTCGGGCGAAATGATCACGCCCGAGCCCGCGCCCGCCGCTCTGCCGCCGCGGCGCACGTCGATGCGCACGACGCTGGGGCTGAGCCGATCGACGACGTCGACGACGACGCGCGAATAGGCGTCGAGCGCCGCCTCGTCGCTCGCCGAAGGAGCGCCCGGGCCGTTCGAAGGGCCCTCGCCGTCGAGCGTGAAGAGACGATTGAAATCTGAACCCGCCATGCCCCGCATATGGGCGCCGCCGCCGCGCCCGGCAAGGCGGCGAGCCCTGTCCCGCATCGCGCGATTTCAATGCTTTGGGCGCCAAAAACGGTCCCGATTTCGCGCGACGGCGCAAGCGCGGGGGCGGGCGTTCACGGGCGCGCCGCCATCGCGCCGAGCAAACGATGCGATGAGCTAAGTCATTGATATAGTGGGTTTTTGCGGCGTCAGACGGCGAACCGGCCGCGCGCCGCCGTCGGGCGAACCGTCAGGTGTGATAGCGACACTGCGCGATCAGCAGTCCTTCGTCCGACGGTCGGTAGACCAAGCGGTGCTCTTGCGTCAGCCTGCGCGACCACCAGCCGGATAGCGGGCCGCGCAACGGCTCGGGCTTGCCGGCGCCGGCGAAGGGCGTGCGCGCGCATTCCTTGATCAGGGCGTTGAGACGAGCGAGGAGTTTGGGATCGGCCGCCTGCCAGTGGAGATAATCCTCCCGCGCGCGCTCGCTGAAGATCAGTCTCACTCGACGAGGGTCCGCTCCTCGCCGTCGCCGCGCTCGAGTTCGGCGATGGCGTCGCGCAACCGATCGGCGTTCGCGGGGCTGCGCAGCAAGTGGCGGGTTTCTTCGTAGGAAGCGAAGTCGTCCAGGGACATCAGCACCGCCATCGGCTTGCCCTTGTCGCGGGTGATGACCAGCGGCTCGCGATCCGCGTTGACGCGATCGATGGCGGCGGCGAGGTTCCGGCGCAAGGTGGAATAGGAGGCGACGCGCATGGGCGCCTTTATGTACGCGAACGCGTACGTTTGCAAGGGTTGAGGCGCGCCGCCGCCGCTGCATCGCTTTGTCGCGCTTTTCGTTCGCGCGCGCGCGTGCCACAACCGAAGGGCGAAGAACGCGGCGGGCGCGCCCATGCCGGAATCGGTGAAGGTCTTTCTCTCGACGGTCTCCGACGAATTCCGCGCCTATCGCGATCAACTTCGCTCGGACCTCACGCGACACAATGTCGAAGCGAAGGCGCAGGAGGACTTCAAGGACCTCGGCGGCGACACCCTCGATAAGCTTGATGTCTATATCGAAAACTGCGACGCGGTGGTCCACCTCGTCGGCGACATGACAGGGTCGACGCCCCTTGACCGCGACGTCGACGCGTTGCTCGTCAAGCATCCCGATCTCGCCGCCGACTTGCCGCCGCTCGGCGAGGCGCTGCGCGACCGCGCCGGCGTCTCCTATACGCAGTGGGAGGCGTGGCTCGCGCTGTATCATCATAAGCTGCTGTTCATCGCCAAGGCCGCCGACAAAGCCGAACGCGGACCAAACTACGCGCCCACCGACGCCTCGCGCGCCGCGCAGGCGGCGCATCTGGCGCGGCTCAGGGCGCTCAAGCGCTATCCCGGCTGCATTTTCACCAGCCCGGACAATCTCGCCAAGCATGTCTTGGCCTCGGCGATTCTCGATCTGCTGGTGAAAGCGGGCCTTGCGAAACCGCCGCGCCGGCCGAAAAACCTCCCCTTCGCCTCGCTGGGCTCCCTCTTCAAGGGCCGCGAACAAGCCCTTGATAAGCTGCACGAAGCGCTGAACGCGAACACGGGCGGAGCGACGGCGATCGTCGGGCGGGCGCTGCATGGGCTGGGCGGGATCGGCAAGACGCGGCTGGCGGTCGAATATGCGTTGAAGCACGAGAGCGAATACTCGGCGCTGCTGTTCGTGTCCGCGGAAACGCCGGCGCGGCTCGAAACGAGTCTGGCGGCGCTCGTCGGGGCGGACGTTCTCGATCTGCCGGAGAAGGACGCGCGCGAGGACGCGGCGAAGGTCGCCGCCGCGCTCGGCTGGTGTGAGGCCCATCCGGGCTGGCTGATGATCCTCGACAACGTCGACGACGAGGCGGCCGTCGCCGCCGTCGACAAGCTGCTGGCGCGGCTTCGCGGCGGCAGGGCGACCGTCACCGGCCGCGCCGGCAATTTCCCCGCGTCGCTGCGCAAGCTCGAACTCGGCGTGCTCGATGCGCCGTCCTCCGTCGCGTTCCTGTTGGAGCGCACCGACGAGGACCGCGCCCACTCGCCCGACGACGCAAAGCTGGCGCAGGAGCTCGCCGGCGAACTCGGCGGCTTGGCGCTCGGGCTCGAACAGGCGGGCGCTTATATCGCCGCCGAGCGCATCGGCTTCGCGCGCTATCTCGAACTGTGGCGCGAGAAGCGCGCCCTCGTTGTGAACTGGTTCGACAAGACGCTGATGAGCTACGACCACGATGCGGGCCTCGCCGCGACCTGGGCGACCTCGGTCGACCGCCTGACGCCTGACGGCCGCCGCCTGCTCGAACGCCTCGCCTTTCTCGCGCCGGAGCCAGTCCCCGACTCGCTGCTCGACGTCGCCGCGCCCGGCGATCCCGAGGGCTTCGACGCGCGCGCGGCGCGCGCCAATCTCTTCGCCTATTCGCTGGTCTCGCGCGCGGCGGTGGAGGCCGGCAAGACGGCGCAGGACGGTTTCGTCGCGCACCGGCTGGTGCAGGACTTTACGCGACGAAGCATGTCGGAGGAGCGGCGGGGCGAAGCGTTGCGAGAAGCGCTGGGATGGGTGAACGCGGCATTTGCAGGCGATTCCTGGGATGTTCGGACGTGGTCGATTCTCGACCCGCTTGCACTGCACGCGCAGGCTGTCGCGGAGCGCGGCGATGCGGTGGCGATCGCTGAACCGACGGGCAGGCTTTACCGACGCATCGGCCTCTTGCTCAAAGCCAAAGCGCGATACGCACAAGCCGAGCCTCTGATGCGTCGCGCGCTGGCGATCTTCGAGGCGAGCAATGGGCCGGATCATCCCTATGTGGCGAGAGCCCTCAACAACCTCGCGGAATTGCTCTGCGTTACGAACCGGCTCGGCGAGGCCGAACCGCTTTATCGCCGCGCACTGGCGATCGACGAGGCAAGCTACGGGCCGGATCATCCCAACGTGGCGAAAGGTCTCGGCAATCTCGCGCAATTGTTCCGCGCCACGAACCGGGTCGACGAGGCCGAGCGGTTGATGCGGCGCGCGCTGGCAATCGATGAGGCGAACTACGGACCGGATCATCCCGATGTGGGGCTCCGCCTCTACAACCTCGCGGGCTTGCTCCGCGCGACGAACCGGCTCGGCGAGGCCGAACCGCTTTATCGGCGCTCGCTGGCGATCTCTGCGGCGAGCTTCGGGCCGGATCATCCCGATATGGCGACGCGCCTCAACGGCCTCGCGCGATTGCTCCGCGCCACGAACCGGCTCGGCGAGGCGGAACCGCTATTTCGCCGTGCGCTGGCGATCGACGAGGCGAGCTATGGGCCGGACCATCCCGATGTGGCGAGAGACCTCAACAATCTCGCGGGCTTGCTTTACGCCACGAACCGCCTCAGCGAGGCCGAGCCGCTTTTCCGCCGCGCGCTGGCGATCGACGAGGCGAGCTTCGGGCCGGATCATCCGAACGTGGCGACAGACCTCAACAATCTCGCGGGCCTGCTCCGCGCCACGAACCGTCTCGGCGAGGCCGAGCCGCTTTATCGTCGCGCGCCGGCGATTTTCGAGGCAAGCTTCGGTCCGGATCATCCCGACGTGGCGACCGGCCTCAACAATCTCGCGCTCTTGCTCCAAGACACCAACCGCCTCGGCGAGGCCGAGCCGATTTATCGCCGCGCGCTGGCAATATTCGAGGCGAGCTATGGGCCGGATCATCCGCAGACGGTAACCGCGCGCGAGAACCTCGCCGCGCTCGAAGCCTCGCGGGGGTGAGGCGGGTCGGGGGTGGGCGCTCCTTCCCCCGTTGCGCTAGCGGATTCACACATCTTCGAAGCCTGCGGCCAATCGCCCGGCCCCTCACCCTGCCTCTCCCCGCTACGCGGGGAGAGGGGCGCGCGGCGCCGGTCTTCTCCTCTCCCCGCGCCTTCGCGGGGAGAGGCAGGGTGAGGGGCTTGGGTGAGTTTCCGCGCTGTCGCCGAGATGTGTGAATCCGCTAGCACAAGGGGGGAAGGGGCTCGGCCGCGGGCGCGTTCGCCGCTAGGCCGCCTGCGGCGCCGGGCCGAAGCGATTGTCTCCCGCCGCGCCTCGCAGGCAGAACCAGATCAGCAGCGCGACGCCGCCGATCAGCGGGATGACGGCGATCAGCAGCCACCAGCCGGAGCGATCGATGTCGTGCAGCCGCCGGACGGCGACGGCGACGGTCGGGACGATGAGGGCGAGCGCGACGATCGCCTGGAGAACGGGAACGCCGACGACGTTCTTGTCGACGATCGAGGCGCCGATGCTGACCAAGGCGTTGAACAGCGCGAACCACCAATATTCCGGCCGCGCCGCGCGGCCGTGAAAGTCGGCGTATTTCGACAAACAAACCGCAATCGCTTGTCGAAAACCCATATTCGCCTCCCGCAGCCCGCGCCGACGCCAAAGAGCCGACAAAGCCGGCGCCGTCAAGGGCGCGGACCGCTCCTTTCGAGCGCTGCATCGCCATCGCCGCGCGCTGGCCGCGCCTCGACGGCGAGCGACGCCCGCTCGGCGCCATTCGCCGCAGCCCCTAGGCCTCGCGCCGGCGTCTTGCTATGGGGGTGCGCCTCGTTCGACGCTCGTCGCCGCCGGTCGAGCGTTCCCGCGCGCGACGAGCGGACTCCGCCATGAACGCCATCGAGCTTCGCGCCACGATCTGCTTGGCGGGCGTGTTCGCCGCGCGGCTGCTCGGGCTGTTCATGGTCTATCCCATTTTCGCCCATTATGCGCGGGCGCTTCCCGGCGCGAGCCCGCAAATGATCGGCTTGGCGCTCGGCGCCTATGGGCTGACTCAAGCGCTGCTGCAAGTCCCGCTGGGCATGCTGTCCGATCGGTTCGGCCGCAAGACGGTGATCGCGATCGGACTGATGGTGTTCGGCCTGGGCAGCGTCGTCGCCGCGCTGGCGACCACGATCGAGGGCGTGCTGCTGGGGCGCGTCCTGCAGGGCGCCGGCGCGGTGGGCTCGTCGATCTTGGCGATGGTCGCCGACCTGACCCGCGACGAGGTGCGCACCCGCGCGATGGCGGTGGTCGGGGCGACCATCGGCCTCTCCTTCAGCCTGGCGGTTCTCGTCGGCCCGCCGATCGCCGCCGTCGTGGGCCTCGCCGGAATCTTCTGGATCATCGCCGGACTGGCGCTGGCCGGGATCGCCATCACGCTCGGCCTGACGCCGACGCCGACGCGGTCGCCGGCGCGCGGGCCGGCCTGGTCGAGCTTCTTGCGCGTGCTCGGCGACCGCGAGCTGCTGCGGCTCGATCTGGCGGTGTTCACGCTGCACGCCGTGCTCACCGCCAGCTTCCTCGTCGTCCCCGCCGTCCTGTCGCAGGCGCTCGGGCTCGATAACGCCAGTCAATGGAAATTCTATCTGCCGATGCTGGTCGCCGCGTTGGCGCTGATGGTCCCCGCGATCATCGTCGCCGAAACGCGCGGACGGATGAAAGAGACGTTCATCGTCGCCATCGCGACGATCGCGGCGAGCCTTATCTTGCTTGCGACGCTCGGCGCCGGCGCGCTGGCGACGACGGTCGCGCTGACGGCGTTCTTCACCGCCTTCAACGTCATGGAGGCGATGCTGCCGTCGCTGGTCACCAAGTTCGCCCCCGCCGACGCCAAGGGCGCGGCGACCGGCGTCTATTCGACCGCGCAGTTCTTCGGCATTTTCGCCGGCGGCGCCGGCGGCGGCGCGATGCTGGCGGCGGGCGGCGCGACCGGCGTCCTCGCCTTCGCCGTCGCGTTGACGCTCATCTGGTTGGCGGTCGCGCTCACGATGCGCCGGCCGGCGCGCCGGCAAGCGGACGTGACGGGGCCTCGGCCGACCGCAGCGCCGAGCCGCTAGGGCGGAATGTTCGCGGGCGGAATCGGGGGAGCGTCGGTGGGGAAGTAGCGGCGGGCGGGCGGATTGCGCGGGGCGGGCGCAGCGGACGGCGTGGGCGAGGAGGCGGGCGCCGCGGCGGGGCTCGCCGCGCCGCCGATGCCGAGCGGGCTGGCTTCGATGACGGCCGGGCCGGGCTTGGGCTTGCGCTTCTTGGCCGCCGCCGCCGCGGCCGCCGCGGCCTTGGCGTCGGGCGGCGTCGCGGCCAGGTCCGCGTCGGGCGGCTCGGGCGAAGGCGCGTCGACGACGTCGGGCGCCTCGTGGATGATCTGCGTGCCGCCCTTACAGTCGGTCAGCCAGATGTCGTAGACGGGGTGCTCGATGCCGTGCATCCCCGGGCTGTCGGCGAACATCCAGCCGGTGAAGATGCGGTGAAGGGTCTTGTTCTCCGCGACTTCGTCGACTTCGGCGAAGACGTCGGTCTGCGGCGCTTCGGTGGGCGGGCGCGAGTAGCACACGCGCGGCGTGATCTGCAGCGATCCGAACTGCACCGTCTCGTCGATCGCCGCTTCGAAGGCGATGATCCGGCCGGTGATCTTGTCGAGCCCGGCGAAGACCGCGGTCGGATGCTTGATCTTGTCGGCCGAGGCGGCGCCGACGGCGACGAGGAGCCCCGCGCTCGCGAGGGCGGCGATCAGCCAAATGCGTCCGTTCATCGTCGGATTCGGGGCCGCCGCATGGAATCCCGCGCGCTCCATTGGATCGGCTCCCCCGTGACGGCAAAGCAGGGCGAAATGAAGGCGGCGGCTTCAGCCTTCCGGCGTCCACGCCCGATAATCGCCGCTGGAAGCCTGGCGCGCGCCGCGCCGCAGCGTCGACCCCTTGGGGCGAATCGCCGCAGGCGTGCCGGTGGGATTGCCGATGTGCGGGCGCTCCCAGTCGCGCGCCCGGTAGGTCTCCTCGCTAGGGGGGACGTCGACGGTGTGATGCAGCCAGCCGTTCCAGCCCGGCGGCGTCGTCGAGGCTTCGGAAACGCCGTTGTAGATCGCCCAGCGCCGCTCGAAGCCGAGGCCCGGATCGATCGCGCCGCCGCGCGTGCGGTAATAGCGGTTGCCGAATTCGTCGCGGCCGACCAGCTCGCCATGCCGAAGCGTGTGCCAGAGCGTGTTGAGCGTCGCCCCGTTCCACCAGGTGAACAATCTGAGCAAGAACAGCTTCATCGTTTCCGGCCGTTGGGGAAGAATTTGGGCGCGGCGCGCGCCCTCGAACGCGGCGGACTATGGCGGCGCAAGGGGCGCCTGTCCAGCGCCGGGGAAGAGCGGGGGACGGAAAAAATATTTGGCTTGCCGGAGCGCGCCGACTCGGCGGATGCTGTCCGTCTGTCGGCGCCGTTAACGCGATCTTAATCTTTGTTGTCCACCATATGTTGTGCTCAGGCGTGGGCATGGGCACAATCGGTTGACGCCGGGGTGATAAAGTCGGTATAATCGCGTCTTTGTGGGCGCGCTCCGATTTACGGCCCCGCGCGGCGCCGATCGACGGTCGGCGCCGGGGTTGGCGGCGCGTTCGGGAACGTCTTGGAGCGGCGAGTCGCCGGCGGCGCGGTGGCCGGGGCGCTCGACAGGCTTGGCGCCGGTTCGCAAGCGCGAAGTCGGCATAGGGGCCGTTTTTAGCGGTCGAGGGCGGATTCGCGTCCGCCGGTGTTCGGGAATGGGACCGATGCATATCGAGCGGCGCTACACCCAGAGTTCGCAATCGCCTTACGCCGCGATCGCGTTCGAGACGACGAAGAGCGAGATTCGCAACCCCGACGGCTCGGTGGTGTTTTCGCTCGATGCGATCGAGGTCCCGGCGGGCTGGAGCCAGGTCGCCGCCGACGTGCTGGCGCAGAAGTACTTCCGCAAGGCCGGCGTGCCGGCGCGCCTGAAGCGCGTCGAGGAGAACGGCGTCCCCTCGTTCCTGTGGCGCTCGGCGCCCGACGAGGCGGCGTTGGAGGGGCTGCCCAAGGGCGAGCGATTCGGCTCGGAGACGTCGGCGCGCCAAGTGTTCGACCGGCTCGCCGGCGCCTGGGCCTACTGGGGCTGGAAGGGCGGCTATTTCGACGGCGAGGAAGACGCGCGCGCCTATCTCGACGAAACGCGCTTCATGCTGGCGCGGCAGATGGCGGCGCCCAATTCGCCGCAATGGTTCAACACCGGCCTGCATTGGGCCTACGGCGTCGACGGGCCGGGGCAGGGCCATTACTACGTCGACTTCCAAACGGGAAAGCTGACCCGGTCGAAGTCCGCCTACGAACATCCGCAGCCGCACGCCTGCTTCATCCAGTCGGTCGCCGACGATCTCGTCAACGAAGGCGGCATTATGGACCTGTGGGTGCGCGAGGCGCGCCTGTTCAAGTACGGCTCGGGAACGGGGTCGAATTTCTCCAGGCTGCGCGGCGAGAACGAGAAGTTGTCGGGCGGCGGGCGCTCCAGCGGCCTGATGTCGTTCCTCAAGATCGGCGATCGCGCCGCCGGCGCGATCAAGTCGGGCGGCACCACGCGCCGGGCGGCCAAGATGGTGGTGGTCGACGTCGACCACCCCGACATCGAGGCCTATATCGACTGGAAAGTGAAGGAGGAGCAAAAGGTCGCGGCGCTGGTGGCCGGCTCCAAGATCGTCAAGCGCCGCCTCAAGGCGATCCTCAAGGCCTGCGTCAACTGCCAGGGCCAGGGCGACGATTGCTTCGCGGTGGAGAAGAACCCGGCGCTCAAGCGCGAAGTGAAGCTGGCGCGGCGCGACGAAGTGCCCGACGGCATGATCACGCGCGTCATCCAGTTCGCGCGCCAGGGCTATACGAACCTCGAATTCGACACGTACGACACCGACTGGCAATCCGAGGCCTATCTCACCGTCGCCGGGCAGAACTCCAACAATTCCGTGCGCGTCCCCGACGCCTTTTTGCACGCGGTCGAGGCCGACGGGGAGTGGAGCCTGACCCGCCGCCTCGACGGCAAGGTCCACAAGACGGTGAAGGCGAGGGAGCTGTGGGAGAAGATCGGCTACGCCGCCTGGGCCTCGGCCGACCCCGGCCTGCAATACCACACCACCATCAACGATTGGCACACCTGCCCGGAATCGGGGCCGATCCGCGCCTCCAATCCGTGCTCGGAATACATGTTCCTCGACGACACCGCCTGCAATCTGGCGTCGCTGAACCTCGCGCCGTTTTATGACTCGCAGATGCGGCGTTTCGACGTCGCCTCCTACGAGCACGCGGTCCGGTTGTGGACGCTGACGCTGGAAATCTCGGTGGCGATGGCGCAGTTCCCGTCGAAGGAAATCGCGCGCCTGTCGTACGACTACCGCACGCTGGGCCTGGGCTACGCCAACATCGGCGGCCTGTTGATGTCGTGCGGCATCGCCTACGACAGCGACGAGGCGCGCGCGATCGGCGGCGCGCTCTCCGCGATCCTGACCGGGCGCGCCTACGCGACTTCGGCGGAGATCGCCGCCAAGCTCGGCGCCTTCCCCGGCCACAAGGCCAACGCCAAGGCGATGCTGCGCGTCATCCGCAACCACAAGCGCGCCGCCGACGGCCTCGCCGAAGGCTACGAACAGTTGTCGATCGTTCCGACGCCGCTCGACCACGATTCGCTCGCCAAGGCGGGCGCGGCCTGGAGCGATCTTTCCGCCGCCGCGCGCGGCGCCTGGCGCGACGCGCTGGCGCTGGGGGGCAAACACGGCTACCGCAACGCCCAGGTCTCGGTCGTCGCGCCGACCGGCACCATCGGCCTGGTGATGGATTGCGACACCACCGGCATCGAGCCCGACTTCGC
>Ga0326728_10008401_pt1 | contig 25686 bp, 16 predicted proteins | sample MB3enrmetagenome_FD_207602 | JGI IMG/M metagenome (GOLD analysis project Ga0326728, IMG submission 207602) | Lab enriched peat soil microbial communities from McLean, Ithaca, NY, United States - MB31MN | ecosystem: Environmental > Terrestrial > Soil > Wetlands > Peat | place: USA: New York... | reverse complement strand
GCGCCGCGGATTTCCAGGTCGCGCATGGCGATTTTAAATCCGCTGCCGAGGCTGGAGTATTGTTTGATGGCGTTGATGCGTTTGCGCGCATCGGTGAGAAGGCCGGCATGGCGCGGCAAGAGCAAATAAGCATAGGCCTGGTGTTTGAAACGCCCGACGCGGCCCCGCAACTGATAGAGATCGCTCAGGCCGAAACGGTCGGCCCGGTCGATGATAATGGTGTTGGCGTTGGGAATATCCAGGCCGCTTTCGATGATGGTGGTGGAAAGCAGGACGTCGGTCTGGCCGTTGACAAAGGCCGTCATGACTTCTTCCAATTGGTCGCTGTGCATCTGGCCGTGGCCGACGGCCAGGCGGGCTTGGGGAACCAGGGCGCGCAACCGCTGCGCCACCGCTTCGATGTCCAGAACGCGGTTGTGCAGATAAAAGACCTGGCCGCCGCGATTGATTTCGCGCTGGATGGCGTCGCGAATGAGGCGCTCGTCGAATTGGGCGACGAGCGTTTCCACCGGCAACCGGTCCTGGGGCGGCGTTTCGATGGTGCTCATGTCGCGCGCCCCCGCCAGCGCCAGATACAGGGTGCGCGGAATCGGCGTGGCCGTCAGGGTCAGGACATCCACCAGGGTGCGCAGGCGCTTGAATTTCTCCTTGTGCAGCACGCCGAAGCGTTGTTCCTCGTCAATGACCACCAGGCCCAGGTCTTTGAAAAGGACATCGCTTTGCAGCAGGCGATGGGTGCCGATGACAATATCCACCGAGCCGGCCGCCAAATCGCGGATAACCCGGGCCTGATCGCGGCGGGAGCGGAAACGGGAGAGCAATTCAATGCGCACGGGATAATCGGCCATTCGCTCACGGAACGTGTTGAAATGCTGCTGGGCCAGGACGGTGGTGGGGACGAGCACGGCGGCCTGTTTGCCGGCCAGGGCCGATTTGAAGGCGGCCCGGATGGCGACCTCCGTTTTTCCATAGCCGACGTCGCCGCAAATCAGGCGGTCCATGGGCTTTGGGGTTTCCATGTCTTTTTTGGTGGCGGCAATGGCCAGCGATTGATCGGGCGTTTCTTCGTAGATGAAACTGTCTTCAAATTCGTGTTGCCAGGGCGCGTCGGGCGGGAAGGCGTGCCCTGCCTGGGTCGAACGAACCGCCTGGATGGACAGCATTTCGCCCGCCAAATCGCGCACCGCTTCCTGCGCCAGCGCCTTGGTTTTGGCCCAGCGCGTCCCGCCCAGCATGTTCAAGGGCGGCCGCGCCCTGCCCGCGCCGACATATTTGCTGACCAGGTGCGACTGGCTCACGGGCACATAAAGTTTCGGCGCCGGCTGGAGCGGATCCCCGGCCGCGTACTCGATGACCAGGCATTCTTCGCCCGTCGCCGCCAACTGCGTGTTGCCCGCCACCGGTTTTTGGCCCAGCGCCGCGGGCAGACTGCGCAAGCCCAAATACCGCCCGATGCCATGCTGGAGGTGGACCACATAATCGCCCTCCGCCAATTCGGAAAAATTGATGTCCAGCAATGACTTGCCCAATTGGGCTTGGGGCGACTTGAGGCGCCGGGGCCGCTGCACTTTATAGCGCCCGAAAATTTCCGCGTCGGTCACCACCGCCAGTTTCGCCGGCTCAAAAAGAAAACCGCGCGCCAGCGGGCCGATGTGCTGGCGCAAGGCATCGGGGTTGCCCAGCCCGTATTCCCGCCAGATTTCCTGGAAACGCCGCCGCTCGCCGTCATTGTTGCAAAAAAGATGCGCCGCATAACCCTGCCGCACCCAGCGATGAAGCTGGCTGAAAAATTCCCTGCGCTGCGCTTCGGCGATGTGCGGCTCGGGCCGGCGGTCGCCAATCGGACGGAAGACCTCGAGGCTTTGCCACGTCATCCCGTCTTTGCCTGCAAAGCCCGCCGCGCCGGGCAGGACGTTCTCGATGAAAACATTTTCCATTTCGCTCACGGCGACGGAAACCAGGCCGCGCCGGGCCATCTCTTCCTGGAATTGTTCCCACGAAATGTAAAATCGGTCCCGTTCCTGAACTTGCGCCTCGTAGCGGCCCGCCTGTTCGCGCAACAGTTCCGGCTCGCACAGGAGAAAAATGGCCCCGGCCGGAAGATACTCCAGCAAGCTGGCAACCGGCAGCCGCGCGTCCGCCTTCAACAGCCCCAATTCGCCGCCGGGTGGAATGACCAGCATGGTAATTTCGTCGCGGGAGATTTGTGTCAGCGGATCGAAGTGGCGCAAGGATTCCAATTCATTGCCAAAAAATTCGAGGCGGACCGGCCAGGGGCTGGTCAACGGCCACAAATCCAGAATGCCGCCGCGCATCGAGAGATCGCCTTTCTGCGTCACTTGCGCCTCCGGCTCGTAGCCCTGGTTCTCCAGCCCTTCGACCAAATCCAACGGATCCAATGAGTCGCCGCGCCGCAACGACCGCGTGCGCCGCGCGATTTCGCCGGCCTGAAATGTTTTTTGGAGCAAGGCCGTGACGCTGGCCACGATGATCGGCGCCGGCTCCGGGGCGGGCCGGTTGGAAAGGCCGACCAAAGTTTCCAGGCGTTCGCTCACCACGTCCACATGCGGCAGGCGCGGTTCGTGAGGCAACACCTCCCACGCCGGAAAAAAAAGAGGCCGGGCCGGTGGCGCGGCGCCGCCGGGGCGCGACTCCGCTGCCCACGTTTCAATGTCCTGCTGAAAAATTTCCTGTGTCCTGAGACTTTCGGTGACAACAACGACCGGCCTGGCGGGAAAGAGATGGGCCAGCAAGACGGCGAAGAACGGCTGGGCCGCCGGGCTGACCGAGGAAAAAGACAACGCTTCCCCCCGTTCCACGCGTTCGCGCAGGGACTGCACGACGGGAACCGACGCCACGGCCGAAAAGAGATCACCGGCCGCCGATTCTGACTGGCCTTTGGCCAAGTCATGAAACTTCGCCGCGCCGGGCCGGAACGTCAAGAGGGGAGTGCGGTGTTCACCCCATAGACGGAGTGAGGCAACCGGCCTACGATCATTGCATGAATCGGGTGCCAATGTTTGTCACGCAACAGTACATATGAAAAAAATCACTGTCCTTCTGGCGGATGACAACAGCGTCGTTCGCAGGGGATTTAGAAAGATACTCGAACTGGAAGAGGATCTCGAAGTGGCCGGCGAAGCCAAAAACGGCCGTCAGGCCGTCGCCATGGTCAGGAAACTTCGTCCCGCATTGGTTCTGATGGATGTTGCCATGCCGCTGCTCAATGGTTTGTAAGCCGCCCGCCAGATTCTCAAAGCCGGCCCCGCCACCAAAGTGCTCATGCTCTCGGCCCACAGTGATGAAGCCTATGTCGTGGAGGCGATCAACTCCGGCGCCGTGGGCTATCTGATCAAACAAACCGCCACTGACAATGTGTGCCATGCGATTCGGGAAGTCCAAAAGGGCAACACCTTCTTCAGCCCGTCGATTCCCAAACGTCTTCACAAACGCAAACCGATGAAGCAGATGGATTGGGCTGGATTGCCCAAGACGCGCCTGGCCGCTTAAACCCTGAAAACACGTCAGGGTCAGAAGCGTCGGCAGGGCCAAGCTCCGCAACCGTAGCCCTGTGTCGGACTGTGTCGAACTGCCTTACAGTTTCATCAAGCAATGCCTGATGACATCTCCTCTTTGCGTTAACAATTCATTGTGAATGGCTTATGCAATGATTGATTCCCGTCGAGGCCCGATGAGGCCCTTCCAACTCGAGAATTGTGTCGGATTCCTTTCCATTTCGCATCCGCTGGCGCCACGCGCCGGAAGCAATTCATTGAGGGTTAATATATTGAATGTCAACGAGTTGCGTCAATTGCCACTAGATTTAAAAAAATCTGGCACGGAACTTTCTTTATAATACCTGTCTTTAAAACCATATCGCAAGCGCCCGTCGAAAGGCGGGCGTTTGTGCTTTCTGGCGCGGGCCGCGACCCATTGCCAACCTCCAGCAAAAAGATGGCATCGGACTAGCTATGTTCTCATTGTGGAGAGACGAGAATGAGTGAAAGTGTGGCAAGAAAATGAGTGAAAGTGCGACTTTGACGAAAAAGGCCAGATTTGATTTCACGGCGGAAACTTTGCCGGAACACCCGCTTTTCACCGGCTTGGCCATCCCCTTCCGGCAGATCCTGGCCGAATGCGCGATGCGGGCGGATTTTGAACCGGGCGACAGGGTGGTCGAGGCGGGGCAACCCGCCAGTTGCATTTATCTGGTCATCCACGGCTCGATTGATTTGGAAACCCCGGAATTGCAGATCCCGGCGCGGGTGCAGACGATTGGCGCGGGCGACATCCTGGGCTGGTCCTGGCTCTTTCCTCCCTATTATTGGCACTTCAACGCGGTGGCCCGGGAACCGACCCGGACCATTTTTTTCTACGGCTCCCGATTGAGCCAGCAATGCGACCGCAACCATGAGTTTGGCTACGAATTGATCAAAGGCATGTCACAAATCCTCATCGCCCATTTGCAGGCCGACCGGGAGAGATGGATCGAAGCCGCCCACGTCGCGCCGACAGGGACGGGAATCCTGACGGACTATCTGGTGATCTAAGCCTACTTGATCGGCGAATAATCGGTCGCAGTCATAAAAACAGAATCGACCTTCTCCACAAGTTTGCCGTTCTTTTCGGTTTCCAATTTGACCGCATGCCACTCCAGATCGTCGGCAAAGTCTTTCCAAGCCTTGTCGTGCGCCTCGCGGCTCGGGAAAGCGAGAATGTAAACCAGTGTGTTCTCGTATTGCCCCTCTTTATTCATCGGAACCCAGTAGGCGACCATCTCCATGCCGTGTTTGGCGAAGAGTTTGTTGGTGAAATCGCGGAACCGGGCATGGAGGGCCTCCAATTTGCCCGGAGCGGCATGATAGGTGCGCATCTCAAAGAAGCGCGAGTCTTTGGCCAGTGACGGCGATGCAGGCGCTGAAGGCGATGTTTTAGCCGCGTCATCTGCCAAGGCATTCAAGGCGGCCACGGCGGCGATAAAGGAAAACAAGTATCGAATCATGGGCGCATCTTACCGCAAGCAAGCTGAAATGCAATCCCGTCGGATACTGCCATAAGTCAATTTCGTTGATCGGGATACTGATATTAGCAATGCGAATAGAAATCTTAGTCAAATTAATATCTGCATAAAAATGAAAATAAAGCTTGCATTCCGCGATTGGAAGGCACAGAAAGAGGCGTCGAACGAAAACTTTCTCTGCTTGCATGATTGTTCATGGACCTTCGCACGATTGTCACAATTGTGTCCTTGACAGCCGGCATCGGCCATGAATAATCAAGCGTGCCGGTCATGGGCAAAAGATTGCCACTCGTTCCCGGCGCTCAAATAGTGCAGTAAACCTAAAATGCCCGTGAAATCATGGAAGGATTTATGAATTGCAAACCATTCAAAAAAACATCTCCGCATAGTGCCCATCGACTGCTCAACACACTGGCTGCGGCTGGCCTGGCCCTAATGGCATCAGGCGCCTCGGTCCAGGCCGACTATTGCTACACGACCAATACCGAGAAGTGGTTCCAGCCGCCCCAAATTTACCAGGGCTTTGACGTGCTGGACTCCCACGGAATTGTTTTGGCGGATGACTTTCTTTGCACCAATACCGGGCCGATTACCGACATTCACTTGTGGGGATCGTGGCAGAATGATCAGGTGGGCTCGATCAGCAACTTCTATCTCTTCATCTACAGCAATGTGCCGGCAGGCCCGAACTACCCCTACAGCCAGCCCGGAACTTTGCTCTGGCAGCAGATGTTTCTGCCCGGCCAGTACTCTTCCAACTTTTACACCAACGGCAGCGAGAACTTTTGGGACCCCAGCAACTACTTTTCCGCCAGTGACTCGGTCGTGTGGCAGTTCTGCTTTCAGCCGCCGGCGACCAACCCCTTTACCCAGACTGGAAGTCTTTCAAATTCAATCGTTTATTGGCTGGTGGCTTATGCGGACGGAGTTCCGAACACCAATCATTACGGATGGAAAAGCTCGACCACCAATTGGAACGATGCCGCCGTGTGGGGCGGCTGGAACAGCGTGATCCAGCAGCCGATGGGGAATTGGTCGCCCATGTCCAACCCCTCCAACACCCAACAGCAACTCGACCTCTCCTTTGAACTCTTCACCTCGACCAACACCCCATCCACCAATTGTTGCTCCACCACCAATGCCGAGAAGTGGTTCCAGCCGCCCCAAACCCAGCCTGACTTGGGCTTTGACGTGCAAGACTGCCAGGGAATTGTTTTGGCGGATGACTTCCTTTGCACCAATGCCGGGTTCATTACTGACATTTATCTATGGGGTTCGTGGTTGAATGATGCGGTGGGCTCGATCAGCAATTTCCATCTCTTCATCTACAGCAATGTGCCGGCGGGCCCGCCGGCCAGTGGTTTCAGCCAGCCCGGAACTTTGCTCTGGCAGCAGGCGTATCTGCCCGGCCAGTACTGTTCCAACATTTACTACACCAACACCTACGAGTACTTTTGGAATCCCAGCAACAACATTTTCGGCAGTGACTATACCGTGTGGCAGTTCTGCTTTCAGCCGCCGGCGACCAACCCCTTTCCCCAGACTGGAAGTCTTACAAATCCAATTGTTTATTGGCTGGTGGCTTATGCGGACGGAGTTCCTGCCGCCGATGATTACGGCTGGAAAAGCTCGACCACCAATTGGAACGACGCCGCAGTCTGGGGCAGTTGGAACAACGTGCTCCAGCAGCCGATGGGAAATTGGTCGCCCATGCTCAATCCGAACACCGGACTGAAACTCGACCTCTCCTTTGAACTCTTCAACTCGACCAACATCCCAACCACCAATTGTTGCTACACGACCAATACCGAGAAGTGGCTCCAGCCGCCCAACTTCAACGGTGTTGACGTGCAAGACAGCCAGGGCATTGTTTTGGCGGATGACTTTCTTTGCACCAATACTGCGTGGATCACTGACATTTATCTATGGGGCTCGTGGTGGGAGGATCAGGCGGGCCCGATACAGAATTTCCATATCTTCATCTACAGCGATGTGCCGGTCGGCAGCCCGAGCAACACCCTCGGTTACAGCTATCCCGGAAATTTGCTCTGGCATGAAACCTTTCCAGCCGGCCAGTTCTGTTCCAACGCCCTCCCCGCGGGGCAGGAGTACTTTTTAAATCCCAGCAACATCATGTACCTGCCTGAGACGATCCCGTGGCAGTTCTGCTTTGAGCCGACCAACCCTTATCAGCAGACTGGAAGTCCTTCAAATGCAATTGTTTATTGGCTGGTGGTTTCTGCGGGAGGCATTCCGCAGACCAATGTTTTCGGCTGGAAAACCTCCACCACCAATTGGAACGACCCCGCAGTGTGGTGCAGTTGGAACAGCGCGACCGGGCAGCCAATGGGAAATTGGACGCCCATTCCCAACCCCTTCACCGAAGCGCCCCTGGACCTATCCTTTGAACTCTTCAACTCGACCAATTGCCTGATTTCATACACCTGCTCCCCGGACAAGCAGGTCCAATGCGGCAGCAGTTGGACCTTCGACCCGCCGGTGGTGGGGATTGACTCTAACTGTTGCCCGACGGCGCCTCCGACCGTGACGACTAACGTCGCCGTCACAAACGGCGACTGTCCGCAGATCGCCACGGAATCTTGGATCATCACCGACTGCCTGGGGCACAGCGTTGTCTGCACTCAAAACGTGACGATCTTGGACACCACGCCGCCGACCATGCTCTGTCCGGGCAACATTATCACCAACATTTGCACCAGCAACGTGCAGGTGACCTGGACTGCTTTCGCCTGGGCCTGTAACAGCACGAACATCCCGGTGACGTCCACGCCGCCCTCGGGCAGCTTTTTCAACGCGGACACCACCAACACGGTGACTAACACCGCGGTGGATCTCTGCGGCAACACCAACACCTGTTTCTTCACAATCGCAGTCACCCGCCCCGTGCTGGGACCTCTCACCTACACCAGGGCTGCCACCACCGTCACGCTTATCTATGCCAACGGCATATTGCAGTCCTGCACCAACCTGAACCCGCCCGCCGTTTGGGTGGACGTGCCGGGGGCGTCGCCGCCATCATTTACCACGAACTTCACCAGTCTGGAGCAATTCTTCCGCCTGCGGTGCGAATCGCCGTAGCCGGACGCGACAGGCTGCAAGCATGGGTCATGCAAGGAAGGTTCCTTGCATGACCATTTTTTTAACCGGCTGAAATGCAACTCCATCGGGGGAGGGGCTTCAGCTTCACTGAGTACCCACGGCGCGACGAGTCGGCGCGACAAGAGGCTGAAGACCGAAGTTTCGATTGTGTTCACGTGCCTTGCTCACAACATGTTATGACTATTCAATTGAAAAAACCGGGGAAATTTCACGGTTCTTTATTCTTGAGAAATTTAAAAAACATTACAATTTGCAAGGTTTCGAAGACGGACTTCAGGCCGATTGTCGAAAAGCCGACACTTTACCATTGATGGGAACTGCGGAATGGGGTACTGTGGTTGCACACTGTTCGGCGCGCGAGTTATGCCGCGTGCTTTCAGCCAATGAAAAATGCCGCCATATTGGCTTTTGTCGCCGCCCTGTCGGGCGGGCTGACAGCGTTGTTGGCCGCTTTCCGGGAACGCCGATCGATTCCAAAATGGTCCTTTGTGGCCGGCATGACCTTGCTGGCGTTGGAAAGCATTTTCTCCGGACTCTCGGCCCTTACGGATCAGGGGAGCGAGGCAATTAGATACTGGCAGCAGTGGAGGTTGGTGGCCATGTCGTTTTTGCCCGGGACGTGGCTTTTGTTCAGCTTCAGCTTCGCCCGCGGCAACGCCGGGGAGTTTTTGTTCAAATGGCGCTTTATGCTGGCCGCGGCGTTTGTCGTGCCCGCGGCCATCGCGTGGTTTTTTTATCACGGTTTGATTGGGATTGATTACTCGAGCATCGTGCCGGATTTAAGGTTGTTGCATCTGTCGATGGCGGGGCTGGTTTTGTCCGCTTTATTCCTGATCGCCGCCGTGCTGGTGTTGATGAACTTGGAACGGACTTTCCGCGCTTCCGTCGGAACGATGAGGTGGCGGATTAAATTCATGATCCTGGGGTTGGGCGTTTTATTTGCCGTGCGGGTTTATACCAGCAGCCAGGCGCTGTTGTGGCCGGGACGCGGTCTTGTCGAATCGCTCCTGACGCTGGATTCCATCGGGCTGCTTCTGGGATGCCTCATGCTTTTCCGGTCGCTTTTGCGCAGGCCGATGGACGTGGCGGTCTATCCGCCATTTGGCTTGCTGCAGAATTCGTTGATCGTGCTGCTGGCGGGGATTTACCTCATGGTCGTCGGGGTGTTTGCCAAATTCGTCGAGTGGATTGGGGTGGACACGAGTTTTCAAGCCAAGACGTTCATTATCATGGTTGTTCTGGTCGGATTAACCATTGTGGGGCTGTCGGACCGCGTGCGGCTGCACACGCGGCGGTTTTTCAGCCGTTATTTGCAACGGCCTCTTTACGATTACCGCACCGTCTGGAGAAGCTTCACTGAAGCGACCGCCTCCCGCGTCACGCAGCAGGAGCTTTGTGAAGCCGCAGCCAAGGAGATCGCCGAAATATTTCAAGCCCTCTCCGTCACCATCTGGCTGGTGGACGAGAAGAGGGAGAATCTTTTCTTCGCCGCCTCGACTTCCTTGTTGCCTGCGGCGGGGAAGGAATTGGGGCCGCAAAAGGAACAAGCCATGGCGATCATCCGGGCGATGCAGGATCATGCCGAGCCGAAGGATATTGAATCTTCCAAGGAAGATTGGGCCGTCGCGCTCCGGCGCTGTCACCCCCCGCAGTTCCGCACGGGAGGCGGCCGGGTTTGCGTGCCGATGAAAGCGGGGCGGCAGTTGATGGGAGTGATCACTTTGGGGGACCGCGTGGGCGGCATTTTCTTTTCCCTCCAGGATTTCGATCTTCTCAAATGCGTGGGCGACCAGGTGGCCGCCGGGTTGCTCAATGCCCAGCTTTCGCAGAAGCTTTTGCAAACCAAGGAACTGGAGGCCTTTCAGACGATGTCGGCCTTTTTTGTGCATGACTTGAAGAACACGGCCTCGACCCTGAACTTGATGTTGCAGAATTTGCCGGTGCATTTTGACAACCCGGCCTTCCGGGAGGACGCTTTGCGCGGCGTGGCCAAGACTTGCGAGCACATCAATCATCTCATTGGCCGCTTGAGCCTTCTTCGCCATGACTTGCACATTCGACCGGCCGAAATGGATTTGAATGACGTTATATCCAGAGTTCTGGCGAGCTGGAACGGCGCCACGGGAGTCACCCTGGTCAAGAATCTTCGTCCGTGCCCCAAATTGCTCCTGGATCAGGAGCAATTCCTCAAAGTGGTGACCAATCTGGTGCTCAACGCCACGGAAGCCGTGTCCCAGGGCGGGCAAGTCGTTGTTGAAACCAGCCAGAACAATGGCTGGGCCGTCCTGACCGTTTCCGACAATGGCTGCGGCATGGAACCGGAATTTCTCCACCACGCCTTGTTCCGCCCTTTCCAAACCACCAAGAAGGATGGTTTGGGCATCGGCATGTTTCAGAGCAAAATGATCGTTGAAGCCCACGGCGGCAGAATCGAGGTTGAAAGCGAATTGAAAAAAGGCACGACTTTCCGCGTGCTCCTGCCCGTGCAAAAACAATTAAAATGAACCCCAAATTGCTTGTTGTTGAAGACGACCCGGAAATCCGCACACAAATGAAGTGGGCGCTGGCCGGGGAGTATGACATTGTTCTGGCGGAAGATCGCGCCAGCGCCATCGAAACTTTTCAGACGGTCCGGCCTCTGGTCGTTTTGCTGGATTTGGGCCTGCCGCCTCATCCGGGCGATCCGGACGAAGGCCTGGCCACCTTGTCCGAGTTGCTGGTGTTGGAGAGGCTGGCCAAGATCGTCATCATCACCGGCCAGGGGGAAAAGGCCATCGCGTTGCAGGCCATTGGCGCCGGCGCCTACGATTTTATGGTCAAACCGGTGGATACGGAGGAACTCAAACTTCTCGTGCGCCGTGGTTTCCATGTGGCCAGTCTCGAAGTTGAGTACCGTCAAATGCAACAATTGCTCGGTGGCAATGCCTTCGCGGGGATGATGGGCGCCAGCCCGGCCATCCGCGCCGTGTTTGATTCCATCCGCAAGGTCGCGACCACCGAGGCGCCCGTCCTTCTTTTGGGCGAGAGCGGAACAGGAAAGGAAATGGCGGCCCGGGCCATTCATGACAGCAGCGCCCGAAAGGATGGCCCCTTTATCGCCATCAATTGCAGCGCCATTCCGGAAACGCTCCTGGAAAGCGAATTATTCGGACATGAAAAGGGATCCTTTACAGGCGCCCATGCCCAGCGCAAAGGCCGTTTCGAGATGGCCAACGGCGGAACGCTTTTCCTGGATGAAATCGGCGAAATCCCCCTGGGCCTGCAAGTCAAGCTGCTCCGCTTTCTCCAGGAACAATGCATTGAACGGGTCGGGGGCAGACAGCCCATCCAGATTGACACCCGGATCATCACCGCGACCAATTCCGATCTGAAAAAAGGCATGATGGAGGGAACGTTCCGGGAGGATTTGTATTACCGCCTGGCCGTGGTGCAGGTGGTGCTGCCGCCTCTGCGCGAGCGCGAGGGCGACATCCGCCTGCTGGGCCAGTATTTCCTGCAACGTTTTGGCGCGCAGGCCAACAAGACCGGTTTGGCTTTTGATCAGGAGGCCCTTCGAACGTTGGACCGTCATCCCTGGCCCGGCAACGTCCGCCAATTGGAAAATTGCGTTCGCCGCGCCGTGATCATGTGCGAGGGAAAACGCCTCACGGTTCGAGACCTTGAATTGGCCCCCGCCAGCCCGGGAATCCCCACCAACCTGAAAGATGCCCGGGAAAATCTGGAGCGCGACATGATCCAAAACGCCTTGCGCAAGCACTCCGGCAAAATCGCGCCCGCCGCCTCCGATTTGGGGGTCAGCCGGCCCACTCTTTACGATTTGATGGATAAACTTGGCATTGCCAAGGAGTAGCGTTCAAACTGTAATTTTGTAAGGATTTCTGACACTTCTTCATTTTGTTTTCGCGGTATTTTTGCAAGCGGTTGATTTCGAGTGGCTTGCATAATTCAAAACATTAATGAATATTCTGATTTCTTCTTATCCATGTCGATGGTGTTTACACTTCCGGCTTTCTGCATTCGGTTTCCACGAGTCACAATATATTGTGCAACAATGCTTTACATCAAAATGCTGATTTGTTCAATCTTGGCATATTTCCGGCTGTCAATGGCCCGTTGCCGATTGTGTTCGGCAATCTTAGTGAAGGCCTAACAGTAGTTTGACATCAAAAAATATGAAGAGACACATAATGAAACAAATTCTGAACGGGGCAATTCTGATTACGCTCCTTGCGGCCGCCACTCAAAATGCACATGCAATTGCTATTGTGCCCGATGCGGGATCAACGTCCCTGCTTCTGGTGCTTGCGTGCGCTGGTTTGACTGTGGTCCGCCGATTCAAGCGCTAAAGCAGCACTGCTGCGCTTTACGATCCCTGGCTGCGGGTTTTGAGCCGTAGCCAGGTTTTTCTTTTTCAAGATTCCTTTCGCCGCGCGGTGACCATGTGCAAAGGAAAAACGCCTCACGGTCTACTGGAGTTGTTTGAGAAGTTTCAGATGTAATCAATTCCGACAATTGGACCGCAATTTGCAAGTAATTGCACATCAGCAGCTTGTGATTGTTGTTTTATGCCGGGCCTCAATTATTTTGTCGAATATGCTTACACTTTCGCCTTGGTGGCAAAATGGCCGGAGGATTTTGATTAATTTACAAGTCTCTATCTTCCAACATGTTACGCGGGGCATGATTGACAGGCGAAATCTTGGCCTCGTTCTTGCTGGTAGTCTGGCATGGCTCCTAGTGGAGCTTTGTGGGAACCAATAAGAACAAAAAACATTAGAGCAAAATCGGCAAAAATTCAACAAGAAGCTAATATGAAACAATTAATACTGATAAGCGGTGTCTTGGCGGCGTTTTTAACTGCAGGCGTGCAAGCCTACGCTAATAATGATCCAGCATTTACGAACTCTAATCCTAACATAGATGCTTCCATCGCGAGCGGACCCTATGATGGTTCGTTCTCGGACTCCACCTTCAAAAGTGGCTCCATCACTTTCAATAACAGCCAATATACCATTACCGGCGGAACGATGTCCTTGACGACTGAGCACGTGCCAAACGGTGATTCGGTTGAGTTGACAATCGGTTCTGGTACTGGGTCCACTTCAATCCAGTATGGCAATGGCAGTAGCCCCGAAACATTCACTTTCACCCTGGACACGGAGCAGTACGATTACATCCAAAGCGAGGATGGCTCTTTCTCTTATACCGTCACACTTGACTGCACATTGGACAGCGACAAATTGATTGTGAATACCAGTCAGTCCACAGGTACTGTGCCTGATGGCGGTTCCACAGTGATGCTTCTCGGTGGAGCTCTGGCAACTCTTGGCTTGATGAAACGCAAGATCGCTTAGTTCGTTGGATTGCCATATTTTGCGCAAGCGTCCCGAAGCCGCGGGAAAGGCCCGGGACGTTTGTTTTTGTGCTCCTTGCGGCGGCAGGAACCGCATCCAGCGGCCGTTTTGAAATTGTGGCTTTCGGATTTCCCTTTCCGGCGTGTAAAAGAGTGAGAATCCGCCGCTTGGCGCGCGCCGCCAGTCCAAACGGTTCTAGCAGCTTGCATGGCGGAGGCGTTGACTTCCCGGGCAAATTATGTCGCTATTGGAGGCTTCGCTATGCGCAAGGGACGCAAAGTTGAATTTTCATGAAAATGAACCATTCCCGCGTCGTCTCTGAAGTGCGGCACGGCGTGGTTGCCATTGTCCTCGCCTCGGCGCTGGGATGCGGGTTTGTCTCCCGCGCCGGCGCTCAAGCCATGAAGACGCTGACCGGACACGTGCCGCCTGCGGTGGCCGGCCTGACGGCTGCAGGCCGTCTTGCGGCGGAAACGGGAATGCGCCTGAGCATCGGCCTGCCGTTGCACAACCGCGAGGCCTTGACCAACCTGCTCCAAGATCTTTATGACCCAGCCAGTGCGTCCTTCCGACAGTTCCTCACGGTGGACGATTTCACGAAACGCTTCTGCCCGACGGAGGAGGATTACCGGAAAGTGATTGATTTCGCCCAGTCGAGCGGCCTGAAGGCCAGGGTCAAACATCCCAATCGCATGCTGGTGGAGGTGACCGGGCGGACGGCGGATGTGGAGAAAGCGTTCCATGTGACGTTGCGGGAATACCAGCATCCGACCGAAGACCGGACATTTTTTGCGCCGGACAGGGAACCGTCGGTGGATGCTGCGCTGCCGATTTTGCACATCAGCGGAATGGACAACTACGTGAAACCGCGGGCCTTGAGCCACCTCAGGGCGGCGGGGGCGGCCAGTCCGGCTTCCGGTTCCGGGCCGGGAGGCAATTATGCGGGCAACGACTTTCGGGCGGCCTACGTTCCCGGCACGACGTTGACGGGGGCGGGGCAGTCGGTCGGTTTGATGGAGTACGCTGGTTACTACGTCAGTGACATTCTGCAATACGAGAGCAACTACAGCCTTCCCAACGTGCCGTTGAACAACGTCGTGCTGGACGGCATCGGCAATGTCACCGTAAGCCCGAACGGCGTGGAACAGCCGTTGGACATCGAGATGGCGATTTCGATGGCGCCGGGTCTTTCCCAAGTGATCATCTATTATGGGAACAGTGGGGACGACATATTGAACCGGATGGCGACGGACAACCTGGCCAAACAACTCAGCTCATCCTGGCTCTACAGCATTGACGACACGACCTTGCAGATTTTTCAGGAATTCGTCGCGCAAGGGCAAAACTATTTCAACGCTTCCGGCGATTCCCTCGCCTACACGGCCGGTACGGAGCCTCCGACGGACGCGCCTTACATCACATGTGTGGGGGGGACGACGTTGGTCACCAGCGGGCCGGGTGGCAATTGGGTTGCCGAGACGGTCTGGAATGAGGGGAGCGGGTTGGGCAGCAGCGGCGGCACAAGCGTGAATTTCGCCCTGCCGATGTGGCAGGAGGGCCTGAGCATGATTGTCAACCAGGGTTCAACCACCATGAGGAATATTCCCGACGTGGCGCTGACGGGCGACAGTGTCTGGGTGGTGTACAACAACGGGAATGGCGGCAGTGCCTACGGGACCAGTTGCGCGGCGCCGTTGTGGGCCGGGTTCCTGGCGCTGGCCAACGAGCAGGCGGCCAGCAACAGCCTGCCGCCCATTGGTTTCATCAATCCGGCCGTGTACGCCATTGGCAAGGGAAGTTCTTACGCAACGACTTTTCACGACATCACCAACGGCAACAACACGAGCGCGATGAGCCCCACGGAATACTTCGCGGTGCAGGGCTACGATCTCTGCACCGGGTGGGGCACGCCGCAAGGCGCCAACCTCATCAACGCCCTGGCCGGCGTCGGCGCTCCCAACATTCTGCTTGATGCCGCGCCCGTGGCGCTGACAATGACCGCCGGGGGCGAAGCCACGGTGCTATTGACGGAAGTGGCCATGAACACCGCCAACAGCAGCGTCAGTCTCTCGATCACCAACCTGCCATCCGGTGTGACCGCCTCATTTAATCCTTCCAGCACCACTTCCAACAGTATTCTGACGCTGACCGCCGCCTCCACGGCGGCCACCGGGACCGTCACCCTGACCATTACCGGCGCGACGGCCAGCGCGACGAACACCGTAACGGTCAACTTGACGGTCCTGGCGCCCGTGCCCGGCGCGACGGCCGTGAGCCTCACCTCCGTTTTCAACACCCATGGCATCTACGAAGACGGCACGCAGTTCTCCGGCGAGGGACTGGACGGCGCTGGCGACGCCTTTTCGGCGAATCTGCTGGCGAGCGGGCTGAGCTTCAACGGTTGTGTCTTCAACCTGGGACCTGCCGCCGGGTTGGACGCGGTTGCGTGCAATGGCCAGCAGGTCACCCTGCCGCCCGGCCATTACTCCTGCTTGAACCTGCTGGCGACCGGCGTCGACGGCAACCAGATCAACCAGACTTTTGTCGTCAATTATACCGACGGCACCTCCGCGACGTTCATCCAGAGCTTCAGTGATTGGGGTGCGATGCAGAGTTATCCAGGCCAGACCCTGGTCTCTTTCATGGCCTACAACGACAATGGCGACGGCATGCAAAACACCACCGTCTCCGCCAGCATCTACGGCTATTCATTCGCCTTGAACCCGAACAAGGTAGTCAAAAATATGGAGCTGCCGACTAATGCCAGCGTCATGGTCCTGGCCATGTCCGTATCCCTGTCCAGCCCATTGTTCCTTTCGGCGACGGTAACGGAGAACGGCCTGATCACCTTCACCTGGACCGCCGTGCCCAGTCAGCAGTACCAAGTGCAATACACGGGAGACCTGTCTGCCGGACTTTGGACTAATCTCGGCTCGCCTATCACAGCCACCAATACCAGCATGACAGACACGGATGCCGTCGGCCCCGATCCGCAGCGATTCTATCAAGTGCTGCTGGTGCAGTAGCTTTGTCCTTGCCCCGGCGAGCTCAATAGCACCGGCACCGGCGGATCGAGCTACTGCGGCGCCTGGAGCGGCACCGGGTCGTGTTCCTTCTGATTTCCGGTCTGGATAAAGCGGCCGGGGAGGAGGGGGGAGGCGGGCTTGCGAATTGCCGGCCCCGGCGGCGCAAACATTCAGTTGTCAAAAGCCCTTTCGGCTGCTATTGTTTTCCATTAAACGATTCGTTGCCATGAGCGTGCTTTCCGATAAAGAACTTTCGCCGCCCGACGCGATGCATGATAAACAGAGCGAGCCGGACCATCGGCAGTTGCGCATCGACAAGGTCGGCGTGCGGGGGTTGCGTTTTCCCATCCAAATCCGCGACAAGGCGCACACGTTGCAAAACACAATCGCCACCATCGGCATGTTCGTCGATTTGCCCCATGAATTCAAAGGCACGCACATGAGCCGGTTCATCGAGGTGCTCAATTCGCACGGGCACATCGTCCATGTGGAAAACATCACGGACATTCTTTACGCCATGCAAGCCAAGCTCAAATCGGCCGCGGCCCATTTGGAGATGGAGTTCCCCTTTTTCCTGGTCAAAAAGGCGCCCGTTTCGGGCATGGAAAGCGTCATGGATTACACCGCCCGGTTCGATGCCAATGCCATCGGCCGGGAGATTGATTTTGTCCTGACGGTGCGGGTGGGAGTGACGACGCTCTGCCCCTGTTCAAAGGCCATCAGCCGTTTTGGGGCGCATAACCAGCGCAGCCTGGTCACCGTCCAGGTCCGCTCGCGCAAGGCGATTTGGATCGAAGACTTGATCGCCCTGGTGGAGAGTTCGGGCAGTGCGGAGTTGTATTCCCTTTTGAAGCGCCGGGATGAAAAGGCGGTCACGGAACGGGCTTACGAAAACCCCGTATTCGTCGAGGATTTGGTGCGCAATGTCGCCGTGAAGCTGAATGCCCACCCGGATGTGGCGTGGTACAAGGTTGAGGCGGAGAACTTTGAGAGCATTCACAGCCATAATGCTTACGCCTCCATTGAAAAAGGCTGAACAACCGGAGGATTGAGCTGTCTGAAGACTGGCAAATAAAGACGACTTCCCTTAAAAAAGTTGTGGCATTATTTGCCCCCTTTGCTACAGTCCCACACTCCGCAAAAGCGCGGGGCGAACCATTCGCGGGGAATGGAGCAGAAAGACATTTGTGACGAAAAAAAAAGCGACCATGAAAAAATCAGCCGTAACGCGGGCGTCCGGCAAAAAAGCCGGGGCGGCCACGGCCGCCTCGATTCTCGGCCGGGCGGTCGTGAAAGCCAAATCCAACGGGCAGACTACTAAAATCAAACCGCAATGGGCCAAGTATCACCGCCACCTGCTGGAGCTGCGCGAGCGGCTCCTCCATCAAATGAGCGGCCTGGCCAAGGAGTCCGCCGAGGAGATGGCCAGTTACAGCCTGCACATGGCGGATTCCGGCACGGATAATTTTGACCGCGATTTCGCCCTGAGCCTCCTGTCGTCCGACCAGGACGCCATTTATGAAATCGAAGAAGCCCTCAAGCGCATCGAGAAGAACACTTACGGGATTTGCGAATTGACGGGCAAAACCATCCCGGCCACGCGCCTGGAGGCCATTCCCTGGACCCGTTTCACCGTCGAAGCGCAAAGCCAGCTCGAACGCGAAGGAGCGCTGCGCCAGCGCCGGTTGGGCCAGTTGGGCACGGTGGACAACACGGGCGGGACCGAGTTGGAAGAAGAGGAAGAGACGGAGGAAAAGCCGGCCAAAGACAAGGAATAACCATGCCCAGGGAAATCATCACCATTGAATGCACTGAAGCGCGCAAGGAGGGCAAATCACCCTCGCGCTATACAACGACCCGCAACAAAAAGTTGAAAACCGAGAAATTGGAAATCAAAAAGTACAACCCCGCCTTGCGCCGCCGCACCGTCCATCGCGAAATCAAATAATTTTTATGCCACGAAAGACACATCCGGAAAAGCCCGGCGGCCGCGGCGCCAAAGGCAAGGCCTCAACCATTGAAGTCCGCACTCCCCGGCCCAAACCCAAGATTGACTTCACTTTTGATGCCTTGGATTTCAAGAATGTCACCCTCCTCAAACAATTCGTGACCGACCAGGGCCGCATCCTCCCGCGCAAATACACCGGCCTGCCCGCCCATTACCAGCGGCAATTGAACCGCTCCATTAAACGGGCGCGCCAGATGCTCTTGATGAAATAAGAGGGCGGGAGCAAAGACAAAAGGGACAAAGGGCGCAACATGGGTCATTGAGGCTTGGTCATTTGTGGTTCGTCATTCGTCATTTTTAAAATCACCCTGTCCAGTTGCGCGGCGTGGGCTTCCAGCGTGGTGTCTGTCCAGATCACGAAATCCGCGCGGGCGATTTTCTCTTCCGCCGGCCATTGCGCCGCCAGACGCTGCTGGATCTCCGCGCGGCTCCAGCCCCGTTCCCGCAAGCGTTCGAATTGAGAGGCGGCGGAACACGCCACACAAATAATGGCGTCAAAATGGGATTCGGCTTTGGTTTCAAACAGCAGCGGAATAACCACCGCGCCCCGGGCGCAACCGGAAGCGCGCCACCTTTTTGCCTCCGCCTCCCAGGCCTCGCGAATTCTCGGATGGAGGATTGCTTCCAGTTTGGCGCGCTCCGCCGCGTCCGCAAAGACGCGCCGGGCCAATTCCTTGCGATCCAGGCCACCATTGGGCAAGATGACAGACGGGCCAAAGGCGCCGGCAATTTCGGCCAGCGCCGGCTGGCCTGGCTCGACCAATCGCCGCGCGATGTGGTCCGTGTCCGCCACCGCTGTTGCCCGCTTTTCCAGCAAGGCGCCGGTGGTGGATTTGCCCATTCCGACGCCGCCGGTGATGCCGAAAAGTTTCATGTGCCTGGATCCTGCCCCGCCGGCGGATTGGCCCTCCTACGGGGGCAGTTGAACGGCGCGATAGAACCGTTGCGAGGCATTTGTGACGGTATCGGTAAAGATAAAGGCGCCGGTGTTGGTGCTGACCGCCGTCCAGGAAACCAGATTGCTCGAAGTCTGAATCGCGTAGTTTTGCCCCGCAAATCCATCGAGCGTCGCTTGAAACAACCCGCCTGCCGAGACAACAATGTTCGTCCAGGAGGGCGGTTCAGTGTTTGCCAGCGCGGTGTTTAGGGGGCTGACGGCAGTCAAACCCAGAGACCATCCGCCGCTGATAACGCCGTTGTTGCCCTGCGTGTCATCATAAACATAAAGCGACCAGATGCCGTTCGGGTTGGAGCCATTGAAGACGGCGAGGTTTGTATTGGCGGCCGGCACGGCGGCGAGGCCGGGGAGAACGTCAAATGGCGTGTATTCCGTGGCCAAAAATGTTCCCGAAAACAAAGTACTGTTCGAGGGCAGGCTGTTCGACGCCGCATCATCGAAAGTCAACATCAGGTTGGTGACGCTGTAAAATGTGCCGGTGTGTTCCATCAAAACCAGTTCTTGTCCGGCGGGGCTGACCAGCACCGCCTCAACATCATGAGGCCAGCTATGCGTGAATTCGTCCAACGTGGCCGTGACCCTGCTCACTAACAAGTTGGTCAGCCCATTGGTCAGCCCGGAAACCTGGATACTGGAAGGATACGGAGACCCCGGGCCGATATACGGGATGGTAATTGTCCCCGAATTGCTGTAACTTTGCGTGATGGGAATCATGAACGTGTAGGAGACAGGCCCCAGATTGGTGTTGCCTCCGTCCCGCAATGACAACTCAGCCGTGATGGTTGCCCCGGCACTGCCAGTGCCGACAAAGGTGTAAGATTGGGAGGCGGAACCCCCGACTGCAATCGGGCCATAGACATTGCTCACGGTGACCGGCCTGAGGCCACTGTTCGCCAGCAGCGTCGCAACTAGGTTCGTTGTCGCAGCCGTGCCGACATTGACCAGGGTGAAAGACACCGTATTGGTCTGGTTGGAATTGATTGCGCCGTTATAGGGAGGCGAACCCTGCGCCAGCAACGTGACTGGCCCATTGGTGAGGACCGCCGTTGGATATATCACCGTGACATTGGTGCTGACGGAATTGTTGGCCGAATTGGTGTTGGCCGAGGCGGTGAGCACACTCCAAACGTTGGTCACGACCCCGGTTGACAGCGCGGTGGCGACGACCGTAACCTCGGCATAGTTGCCAACCGTGATTGTGCCCAGGTTGCATTGCACGAAGCCGTTGCTTACAGTGTAACTGGCGCCTTGAGATGGAAAGAGAACGGCGTTACTGAACTGAAGGCCTGACAAAGCAAAAGTGCCGACAACATCGAAGGCATTGCCCGGACCGTTGTTGGTTACGGCGAGGATGTAAACCAGGTTGCCATCAATAACAACCGGATTCGGAGCGACTGAGATCGGCGCGACGATCAAATCGACCGGCGGCGGATTGACCATCGTCACCACGCTGGCCGTGTTATTGCCGGGATTGTCATCCAGCACGGTTGAGCCAACGGAAATCACGTTAGTTTGCGGACCGTTTGAAATTGCCGTAACCACGTTGGTGACGAGCGCGCCGCCTCCGGAAATCAGGCCGCCCAGATTATAGACCCAGGCCGGGCTGGCTTGGATGAGGCTCGCGCCCGGAGGAAGGGTGTTGCTTGCAAGCGCCAATCCTGAAGACAAAGTGTTTGTGACAACAACATTGGTGGCCGCGTCGGGGCCGTTGTTGGTCACGGTCCATATATTGGTGATGTTGTTGCCCAAGACGACCAGATTGGTCGATGCGACAATGCCCGCCGCCAAATCCGCCACCTGATTGACCGGCGTGATCGTTGTAAACGCCAGACCCCAGCCGTTGGAGATCGCGCCCGAATCCGCATTTGCGTCGTCCTCAACGTACAAGGACCACGTTCCATTGGCCGAAAGGCTTCCAAAAACGGCCAAATTGGTGTTATAAGGGCCGACGGGAACAGGCGAGTTGGTGTAGGTTTCTGTCGTGCCGTTCTGGCTCTCATAGTAGTCGGTCGGTTGGTAGGATCCCGGAACAATTCCCCCCTCGGCCGGCAGCGCCTGCGCGGCGTTTTGATCGAAAGTAACGGTGATTGGCGTGCTAATCCCGGAATACGCGGCGGTGGCGGACATCAGGACGCAATTCGCTCCGGTGGGGCCTACAAGCAACATGCCAATATCATGCGGATAACTGTGGATCAAATTTGAGACGGTGACGGTCACCGTTGACACATCACCGCTGACATTCGACACGACGATAACCGATGGATAGGGATTGGCCGGGCCGCTGTCCGGCTCGGGAATGTACTTCTGGTCGGGGATGGAGATGAAATTTGTGTTCCAGAAGGTTTGGACAACCGGCATGAGGAAAGTAAAAGTGACGGTGCCCAGGTTGTTGGAGCCATCCAGCAACTGCAAGACAGCCAGAATGGCGCCTCCGTTGGTGCCGCTGGCCGTGAATGAATACTGGCCCGCTGTCGGAGCCGCCTCCGGCTCAAGGATGCCATACGTTTGCGAACCGCTGGAAGAGGTCACGCCGTTGCCGTTTTGCAGGGTGGCGACAAGATTTGTCGTGGAAATGTTGCCCACATTCTGGAGAGAAAGCTGGACGCTGTACGTTCCGTTTGTCCCCACCGAGCCATTCGCGCTTCCCGAAGTCACCGTGGCTCCGGCCGCCACGATGGTCACCGTCGGCGGCTCCTCCACGTTTGTCAGCGTGACAACATTATTGTTGAGGTTTGGATCGCCCGGCTGGCCAAAGACCGAGAGGGTGGAGATCATCAAATTCGACTGCACGCCGGGCAGCAGCGTGGGCGATTGGACCACGTTGACAAAAAGTATGTTTGACCCGCTGGCCAGGTTCGTTATGGTCGCGCTGATCAGATTGCCGGAAACGGTGTGGCCCGGCAGGGTGCTCGAAACAAAAGTGCTCCCCGCCGGCAGCGACTGGCTAAACACCACGCTTGTCGCCGGGCTTGGCCCGGCGTTGGACACCGTGCCGACGTAGCCCAAGTTGTGGCCCTCCACCACCGGACTCGGCGTGGCAAAGGCCGTGATCCCCAAATCGGCCGCAGGCCCAACGATCGTGGAGACGGAGGCGTAGTTATTATAGGCGATTGGATCAATCTCATAAGAATTGGCGCCGAGGGCCACCGTGGTGCTGGCGGTGATGTTCCCCGTGACGGTTGGGCTGACTACGATTGTCACGACCACGTTCGTTCCCAGACCGATGTCGCCCAACGCCCCGACGGTGCCATTGAAAGACAACGTCCCTTGCGAGGTCGTCGCGGAGATAAAATTGGCATCGGCCGGCAGGGTGGTGGTCAGCGTCACACCCTCGGCTGTGAAAGGTCCGTTGTTGGTCACGTTAATGGTGTAGGTCAGCAATGCTCCTTGCAAAACGGAGCTGGGCGAACCCGTCATGGTTACCGCCAAATCCGCCGTCCGTTCCATCACGAGCACGGTGGCGGAAGCCGTGCTGTTGCCGGGATTTGGATTGGGAGCGGGCGATGAAACGCTGGCCACACTGGTGACAAGGGCCGTGATGTTTGTGCCCAGCGTGTTTGAAGTAAATGTCGCCGACACGGAAACGGTTGCCGCGCCATACACCGGCAATGATGCCAGGGTCATGCTGAGGTTCGAACCGGATAGACTGACCGAAACCGAGGTACCGGTGACAGTGACATAGGTAACACCAGGAGGCAAACTTTGAGAAATGACCACGTTTTGAGCCGCGCTGGGTCCGGCATTCGACACGGTCAGGCTGTAAACCACATTGCTGCCCACAAAAACAGTGCCCGGGCTGGCGGACATCGTCAGCGAAAGAGCCGCACCCGGACATTGGCCGCCGCCGTCCACACAGACCTCCGGCGACACATTGAGAGACCAGCACTCCAGCGCAGCCGTGTCACCCGAATACTCATTCACCACCTGGAGGTTCCATGTTCCATTCAGATTGGTGCCACTCAGGAGGTTGAAGACCGACAGCGGCTGTTCCGGCTGAAAGCTGCCGACATACGGCGGGGCGCCGGAAACGATCGGGACACTCGCCGCATCGTCAAAGGTGGTTTCCGAACCTGACCCGCAACCCGAGCCGTAGTTTGCGTTGGTGCCGCCATTGTCTTGGGACAATAACACGTTGGTTCCACTTGGGCTTATCAATCGCAGAGAAAGCCCGAAATCATATAGCGCCTGCAGATAGACGGATACGGTTATTTTGCTGGCGGACTGCAACCCCGAAACCACGATGGGCGAATTGACGGGAACCGAGGTGGAAGGAATGGAAATTGCCGTTGAATTTGTAAAACTCTCCGGCGGCCCCAAAGCCCCCGAAGGAAGCTGAATATAGTTGGTTTGAATCCCCTGGTCGGATTTCAACACCAGGGTCAAATCAATGGGCGTACCGCAAGCAAAAGTCGGTTCCGTGCTGAGGGTAAACAGAGTCTGGTTGGTGGCGATGCCGTTCGTGGGAAGTGTCGGGTAGGAGGAGGTGCCCTGCCCCACGATCGCTCCCAAAGTGGTCGAGAAAAGAGTGGCCTCGATGCCACTGAAACTGATGGAGCCTTCGTTGGTCAGAACAATCGTTAGATTATAGCATCCATCAAAATTGATGATCCCACTGCCATTGCTGCCGGAGATGATGGTGGTCAGCACCGCCAAAGGATTAGGAATGAGCGCAGTAATCAGGCTGCCGCCCGCTGGCGTACCCCACCCCGTGCAAAGGTCGTAGCCGGCAACAGCGTAAAACTCATTGGGACTGCCACTCCAAGTGTTGTTGCCATTCGTGATGTCATGGAAGGCGGAGGCATAGCTCGACCCCTTGCCGATGGCGTAGATGGCCGGATTGATAAAGCCGACCGTATTCGCGCCGCGGCCCACGGCCGCCTGATTGACCAGGGCGATGAAGCCAGCCCACAAAGGCGCCGCACAACTGGTGCCGCCCACGCCGATATTGGAGGCGCCGTTCGCGATGACGAAAATGTTGTCCGCGGTCAGGGCCACATCTGGAATGTTGCGCATCGTCGTGGAGCCACCGTCGGATGCCATGCTGATGCCTTCTTGCCAGATTGGAATCGCGTAGTTGGTGCTGATCCCGCCGCCGCTTCCCACGCCATCAAAATTCGTGCCGTACTCAACATCCCAATTCCAGACTGTTTCCGACACCCATGCGCCTCCCGGACCGCTGGTGGTCAAAGTGGTCCCTCCCACCAAAGTGAGGTACGGATCATCATTCCATTGGAAGGTTTCTGGCGTGTAAGCGTCTTCATCGCCGGAAGCTTCAAAGAACGACTGTCCTTGGACGCCAAATTCCAGGAATATCTGGTCCAGACCGGCGTCGTTTCTAAAAACCCACGAGGAACTGATTTGTTTTGCCTGATTATCCGTAGCCATGCGATTCACCAAATCGTAAATAAACGCGGGCGTGTCGGCAGACGCTTCATAGACAATGACATTCGACAGACCCGGCGCCATGGAAATGGCCATTTCAATGTCCAGAGACACCTCCACCACGTCGTTCGAATCTTCGGGAATTCCGTTAAACCCATCCACCAACACGTTTTGCAAAGGAACATTTGGCAGTCCGGTCAGGCTCTCGTAGGCGAGGATATCGTTCGTGTAATAGCCGTCACACTCCAACAGACCCACGTTTTGCCCGGTGCCGGTGAGGGCGACACCTGGAGCGTACGCCGCCCTGAAATCATACCCCATGTAATTGCCGCTCGGGCCTGAGCCGGAGAGCCGGGTCAAATTCGTTCCACCGTTCAACCCGTTCAATTTAACCCAGGCCGGGCGGGGAAGCACATAAGTGTCCAAGCCACCGATATGCAGCACCGGAAGATCCAAGTCGAGCGACGGCTCAACATCCGGCGCGAAAAACGTGCGGTGTTCCGCAGGATGCTGGTAAACACGCATTGTTATGTGAAACGCTTTTTCAATGTCGGCAACAGACCCCTCCACATCCAACAAAGTGCGGTTGGGATGGGTGCCCGTCACGGCCAAATTGTTCGAGATTGCAAACGCCTTCAGCGTTTCATAATCCGCCGCCGTTGGACCAAACCGATCCGCAAACTGCGCCGCAGTCAAGTAGTGATGGTAGTTGGGGCTGGTTGGATCATAAATCTGCCGGAGCAGCATCGACAAACCCGCCCGGTCCCGCAAGGGCAGGCTGATGGCCAGCTTCAAATGATTGGTGCCATCGAGACGCC
>Ga0326728_10008400_pt1 | contig 25688 bp, 22 predicted proteins | sample MB3enrmetagenome_FD_207602 | JGI IMG/M metagenome (GOLD analysis project Ga0326728, IMG submission 207602) | Lab enriched peat soil microbial communities from McLean, Ithaca, NY, United States - MB31MN | ecosystem: Environmental > Terrestrial > Soil > Wetlands > Peat | place: USA: New York... | reverse complement strand
GAGCCCGGAGCCCGAGCAAAGATCGGCCTGCAATGAACCCGCAAGGGAGTTGTAGGAAAAGGTCAGCAAGGGTCTAAACGCGAGCTACTGGCCGAGAGGAATGAGTTCAACATCACCTCGGGACTCTCTACGTTTGTAGGCAGCTCTCAGTCTCTTCCCCCAAGGCACGCTCGGCCGCCCTACGCAGTGATTTGCACCAAGGATTCGTTGAGACCCATTCCAAACGATTCGAGAAACGCCGCCGCGCTCTTCATGCAGTTGACCCGATCAGGGACTTGAGCAGCGATGCGGTCTGGATATTCGTCGTATGTGCGGCCATCGAGCAATCTTCCGTTCTTAGCCTTCCGCACGCCGCCCCATTGTTTGAAGAAGAAGGGCACGCCCTGTATTCGGCATTGCTTCCGAATGGAAATGACCCACTCTCGCTTCATCGGACGCGCCCCCGGCCCACTCTCGCCGCCGACAATCACCCAGGTAATGCCTGACAGGTCGATTTCACCGAGGTCTTCCAGCAGCGGCTCAATCGACAGGAAGCGAACCTTCGCCGGAGCTTGTCGAAGATGATCGACTCGCGGCAAACCATGTTTCCGATCCTCGACGCTGACGCCCCACCAAATATTTTCCTGTTCCGCCGCAAAACGCAATCGGCCCTTGAGTAACTGCAACAGCCTCCCCGACCGCTTCGTCAGAATCTGATAGGTGTGCCAATTCGCCGTCGCCATCACGTGCGAGACGGCCTCCGCGTAGTCATCCGGCACGCCAGCCTGAAACAGGTCGCTCATCGAGTTCACGAACACCAGCTTAGGAGAGCGCCAAGAAAAAGGCTCCGTCAACTTCTCTGGCACTAGCCGCAGATCGAACCCCTGTTCGTAAGGATGCCCCTTGACTCCGCGAAATCGCTCGGCAAACGTCTCGGCATAGCAGTGCTTGCACCCAGGGCTGATCTTGACACAACCACGGACGGGATTCCAGGTCGCATCGGTCCATTCGATGTGAGAGTTAAGACTCACTTATTTTCCTCATGCACTATCTTTTTTAGAAACGTCACACACACATGATCTGCAAAGGTACCTTTGGGGCGCTTTGGCGCTGGCGGTTCTGATCGGACAAGACCGTTCTCCTCCATCTTGAGCAAAACTGCCTTGTAGTTTTTCATTGTGTAAGGGCGTCCTACGTTGTGGAGATCATATATCTGCCGGGTGGTAAGATTTTGCCCCGCAAAATCTCGAAGCAACATCTCCTCCAAGTCATCCAACGGACGATTTAGCTCGAACAACCTCGGGTAGATTCTCGAAGCTGGACAGTAACCGAAGGAGGCAACTCCCTGGTGCTGCTCGGAACTTGCTTTTGCCATGATGTCCTTCATAATCCCATAACCCACCGGGCTCTTCGTCGCGAATACTAGGTGATGGCTAGTACGATTTCCTCGATCGTCCTTAAAACAGAATGGAAGCACATACTTTGCTCCCAATTCGGCCACGGCTTCACACAAGGCCTCGATGATCGCTGGCTCTCGCTCCCACGATTGCAGACCTGCAAGTCTTTCCCGCAGCCCCTGAGCGCGATCCGGCCCAAACAGAGCATCCATGTGGCCTTTTACCGTCTCGTTACTCAAACCGGGATTGATACGGTTGTAGTTGAAGAAGAATACGCAATCACACCCCCAATTCTTGAGCACGGAGTCTATGAGGCCGAGCGACAACCCTTTGTAACCCCACGGATCAGCAAACAAGAACGTCGGGACGAGGTCAATCTTTCGGAACGCTTGAACAGTTTCGTCACCGACTTCCCCGCTATCAACGTCGGGCTGATGCTTAAGTTTCTCGATGCCAGGCAGCGCGGCGATTTCGGTTCGTAATGAGCGAACATTTTCTTCATTCGCGTCGTTGAAAGTCGTAACGAGCCGCTCTCGCATGTCTGGGTCGGCAATGGCCTTTTCCAGCACGAGAAGTGGAGTGGATTTAGTTCCGTCCTTGTACTTCCCCGGACCTGCGAACAGATCAATGTATGCAATTCGTCCTCGCTGCTTCTTAAGGATTATCTTCGCCCACGCCCAAAAATAATCCCTGACGATTGCCGCCTTGATGCGCTATTGTTCAGTCGACTCCTCGAAGAAGCTCTCAGTTTCCACGGCTGCATTGATGGCGAACAAACGGCGAATTTATAACAGCTATCATACCGACGGCACCGCACGTTTTCAATAACCTTCTTGGTCACAGCCACCATCGTTATCACCGACCGAGCCGGTCAGGGCGATGCTCCGGCTAAAACCTCGCTTTGGGGCAAAGCACCATATAAGATGCTATATTCGCATCATTATCGATGTCACCCAAAACATTCATTCCCTCACCACCTTCAAGCGCAACTCCTCGGGCCTGATGAAACACATGAACAAAACCGGGCATCCGCTGGTGATCACGGTGAAGGGCAAAGCCGAAGCTGTCGTTCTCGATGCCAAGGCCTATCAAGAGATAGCCAGTCAACTAGACACTGTGGCGAGCATTCGCCGTGGTCTTGCACAAGCGCGCAAAGGCGCGGGCCGCCCTGCAGATGAAGTGTTTGACGAACTGGAACACGAAGACGCGAACGGATAGATGATCTATCGCGTCATCACTGCTCGCGGGCGAGGGCGCCCGCGCTACACAAAGTTCTGGGCGGCACGGCTGAACAGGCTGCGGAAAAATTAGTCCACCGGCAAAGAGCGCTACCTCGGCGGCTAAAGCCACACTCAAAACAACACAGATACCGCAGCGGTAAACCGCTGCGCCACCCAAAAGCAACGCGAGATCTGGTTTATCGGCTCTTTGCGGCACGGCTGAAGCCGTGCCCTTTCAAAACGCTACAGCGGTATATTCCCATGCTTCTTCGGCGGGTTCTTGTCGCGCTTGGTTTCGAGCATCTCCAGCGCCTGAATCAGCTTTTTGCGCGTCTCGCGCGGCTGGATGACGGCATCGACGAAGCCGCGGTCGGCGGCGACGTAGGGATTCGCCAGGCGGTCGCGGAATTCTTCGATCTTTTGCTGGCGGACCGCTTCGCGGTTTTCCGCGCCGTCCAGTTCGCGTTTGTAGACGATATCGACCGCGCCTTCCGGACCCATAACCGCGATTTCGGCGCTCGGCCAGGCATAGTTCACGTCGGTGCGGATGTGCTTGGACGCCATGACGCAATACGCTCCGCCGTAGGCCTTGCGCGTGATCACGGTGACTTTGGGCACGGTCGCTTCCGCAAACGCATAGAGCAACTTCGCGCCGTGCTTGATGATGCCGCCATACTCCTGCTGCGTGCCGGGCAGAAAACCGGGAACGTCTTCAAACGTGACCAACGGTATATTGAAGCAGTCGCAGAAACGCACGAAGCGCGCGCCCTTCACGGACGCGTTGATATCGAGCGTGCCGGCCAGCATTGCGGGCTGATTGGCCACGATCCCGACCGGCTTGCCGTTGAAGCGCGCAAATCCCACGACAATGTTCCTGGCGTAGTGTTCGTGAATTTCAAAAAAATAGCCGTCGTCGACGACCGTGTGAATCGCGTCTTTCATATCGTACGGCATGTTCGATCGATCGGGGACCAGCGTGTCGAGCTTCTCGTCCAGGCGATCGATCGGGTCGGAGCAGGGCTTGCGCGGCGGGTCTTCGAGATTGTTCGACGGAATAAAACTCAGCAGCTCGCGAACCGTCGACAGACACTCGGCATCGTCGCGGCACATGAAGTGCGCCACACCTGAAGTTTCGTTGTGGGTGTGCGCTCCACCGAGCTGGTCTTTGCTGACCTCCTCGTGCGTCACCAGCTTGATCACGTCCGGTCCGGTGATGAACATGTAGGAAGTCTGGTCGACCATGAAGATAAAATCAGTGATGGCTGGCGAATATACGGCGCCGCCGGCGCACGGGCCCATGATGGCCGAGATCTGCGGCACGACTCCGCTATAAAGGGTGTTGCGTAAAAAAATGTCGGCGTAGCCGGCAAGCGACATCACGCCTTCCTGAATGCGGGCGCCACCCGAATCGTTCAGTCCGATGACGGGCGCTCCCATCTTGGCGGCGAGATCCATGATCTTGACGATTTTTCCGGCATTGGCCTCGGAGAGCGAGCCTCCGAACACGGTAAAATCCTGCGCGAACACAAAGACCAGCCGCCCTTCGACGCGGCCGTAGCCGGTAATGAAACCGTCGCCGTAGTATTTCTGTTCGGCCATGCCGAAATCGCTGCAACGGTGCGTGACCAGCTTATCGGTTTCCTCGAAGGTGCCCTCGTCAAGCAGGAATTCGATGCGCTCGCGGGCCGACATCTTGCCCTCTTTGTGCTGGCGCTCGCGGCGCTGCGCGCCGCCGCCTTCCTGGGCCAGCCGGTCTCGCTTCTTCAGTTCGGCAATTTTCTCGTCGAGTTTCATAGGGGGACATTATAGGCGGGGGACCGCTGTTCGTCGTTCGCTATTCGCCGAACGCTTCTCGCCTTTCGCGAAGAGCGAACGACGAACAGCGACCGATGCACTCACGCTCGCAAGGTCGCTGCGTCAAACAAATTCAGAAATTCGATTTTCTTTTCTGGTGACAGAAACGACGCCTCAAACGAATTGCGCGCCATTTCGCGCAGGTGTTCGTCGGTGAAACCGAACGTGTGCTGCACAAGCCCGTATTCTTCGACCAGCGACGTGCGAAACATCGCGGGATCGTCGCTGTTGAGGGTCAGCATCAGGCCCTGATCGAAGTAGCTGCGCACCGGATGTTGCGCAAGTTCGGCGCAGCAGCCGGTCCGCAGATTGCTGGTCACGCAGATTTCCAGCGGAACCTGGCGAAAAACCAGCTCTTCGATCAATTCCGGATCTTGCCCGGCTGTCAGGCCATGGCCAATGCGCTCCGCTTTGAGGTTGAGCGCGCCCCAGATGGATTCCGGCCCGGCGCTTTCACCGGCGTGGGCCGTGAGATGAAGGCCGTGCTCGGCAGCGCGCGCGTAAACCCCTGTGAACCACTCAGGAGGCCCGGCGCACTCGTCGCCACCAATGCCGAAGGCAACTACGTTGCGCGCGCGAAATTGGATGGCGAGATCGACGACGCTCTGCGCTTTCTCGGCGCCGAACTGCCGGACGGCATCGAAGATCCACAACACCGAAATGCCGAAATCTCTCTCGCCGCGCTGGCGGCCGCGTTCCAGACCTTCGAAAATCGCGGGGAAATCTTGCTTGCGCCACAGGCAGACACCGACCGAAACCATCACTTCGGCATGGAGCACGTTCTGCGCTTTGAGCCGCTCCATCAGCCGGTAAGTAATCAACTCGTAGTCTTCCGGAGTGCGCAGGTGTCCTGTAACATCCTTGAAAGCCGTGAGGAAGCCCGCGAAGTCCTTGTAGTTATAGAGTTGCTCGACTTCGGCAAGCGAAGCCCCTTCCATCCCGTGCCGCTGCCGCAGTTCGAGCAGCGTGGACGGTTCGATCGAACCCTCAAGATGCAGATGAAGCTCGGCCTTCGGCAAAGTGCGGATAAAGCTGGACGGCTCGGCCATGCGGAGATTCTAGCGGATCGGGTGATCTGGCGATTGGGCCATCGGGCATACACTATGCTCACGGCGTCGGTTCCACTGCCGTTCGTGTGGTTCTGAGTGACGCAATCGCTACACGTGGGCTTGAATGGCCGAGCTGTCACCTTGATGGTACGCGGCAGGTCAAGTTCGATCTTGGGATTCTCAGGTTGCGATGTTTGTTCCCCCTCGATCTTGTATACGTATGTCGCAATAAAAGTCGTGCGACCCTCTGGCTGAAACTGCCAGGTCTTGACGTTTGCAACAGATGGAAACGAGAAGTACGGGATAAGCTTGACTTGGTTTTCGATCACCCCGCTCTTTTCGGCGCCTACCTGGTATTCGATCGTTCCGCTTTTGACTTTAGCATCCACTACAGCACCCTTTTCAACAGTCACCTCGATTTCGACCGTTCCCCCGAGATGAGCTGACCACGGGGCAGGGGGATACAATGGAATCTCCGCATGAGTAATTATTGGGTAGTGTGTTGTGTCAGGATACTTGTTCTCAACAGGGTTTTGGGCGAGTACAGATGCAACCCAGAGCAGGAGGACAACACCGCGACCCAACATGAAGATCCCCTTTCAACTCAAGATCGGAAAAAGATGGCCCGATGGCCCGATCACCCGATGGCCCGATCTTTCTTGCAAAACTCGCTATGGTGCCGGCTGTAGAAAAAATATATCAGCAGCCCGAGCGCCAGCCAGATCACGAAACGCAGCCAGGTAATCAGCGTCAAGCCGGTCATGAGTCCGCCACACAGGACCACGGAGATCAGCGGGAACCACGGCACAAAGGGCACGCGGAATACACGCTTGCGTTCGGGTTGACTGCGGCGCAGAAAAATCACGCCCAGCGAAACCAGCACGAAGGCGAACAGCGTGCCAATGTTGGCGAGGTCGGCGGCGTCGCCGATATCCACGAGTCCGGCGGGAATGCCGACAGCAAAGCAGGCGATCCAGGTTGACCAGTGCGGCGTTTTATATTTCGGGTGCACGGCGGAGAACAATTTCGGCAACAGGCCGTCGCGCGACATGGCGTACCAGATGCGCGCCTGCCCGTATTGAAATACCAGCAACGAGGAGATCATCCCCGTCAACGCTCCAATCACGATCACCGACCGGAAGAGCGGGTGCACTCCTAGATACTTCATCGCGTAAGCGACGGGCGCTTCGGCGGCTTCTCCGGAAACGAAGGTCGTGTATTTCATCATGCCGAGCAGCACGACGGCGACGCCGACATACAGCAGAGTGCAAACAATCAGCGACATGATGATGCCGAACGGCAGATCTTTTTGCGGATTGCGCGACTCCTCGGCGGCGGTCGAAACCGAATCGAATCCGATGTAGGTGAAGAAGACGATGGCACCGCCGGTGACAATGCCGGCGAAACCGGAAGGCGCGAAGGGCGTCCAGTTGGCGGGCTTGACCAGCATTCCACCGACGACCAGGAAGGTCAGGATGGCGCCGATCTTTATCGCGACCATGATGTTGTTGGTCTCGGCCGATTCCTTCACCCCGCGCACTAGGAGCAGCGTAAGAATGAAGACGATCAGGAAGCCGGGCAGATTGAAGTAAGCGCCCGTCCACTGCCCGGAGGCCCAGACGGGACTCGCCCATTTGTCGGGCAAGTGGATGCCGAACGCGGCGAATTGCGCCTTGGTATAACCGGCAAAGCCGACCGCGACGGCCACGTTGCTGACCACATATTCGAGGATCAGGTCCCAGCCAATGATCCAGGCAAAGATTTCGCCGAGGGTCGCGTAGGAGTAGGTATAGGCGCTGCCGGCGATGGGGATCATCGACGCCAGTTCGGCGTAGCACAATCCGGCAAAACTGCACGCAATCGCCACCAGAAAAAACGAGATGGCAATCGAAGGCCCGGCAGGCGGGCGGCCGTGCATGAGCGCTCCGGCGGTGCTTCCGGTACGCAGCAAATTCACGATCACGTCGAGCGCCTGCGCATGCAGGATGGAGGGCGCTTTGAAATATTCCCCGGCCGCGGCCGTGCCCGTGAGGACGAAGATTCCCGAGCCGATGATGGCGCCGATGCCGAGCGCCGTCAGCGACCACGGGCCCAGCGTTTTACTGAGCCGGTGTTCCGGGTTCTCCGACTCCGAAATCAGTTTGTCGATGGACTTACAACAGAAAAGCTGTCTGTTGGAAGTGCGTACGCTGCCGGCGTCCGGCCCAGGGGATGATGGCGACAAGAGTTGGCTGTCTCCTCAGCTAATCGGTGACTGCACGGTGACGCATCGCCGTACGATGCGAAACCGTTGAGTTACATTTCGTTGACTCTTTTGCGACATAGCGGATACCGGACATGGACGCTCGCCCATGCCCGGCCCCGCTTACGATTCGGTGGACAGATTACCGTTTCGCCTGACCGCGCGCCAGCTTTTTCACTTTGCGTTTTTTCGATCCGCGGGCGTAGTCGCGGGGCTTCTTCGGTTTATCCGCTTTGATCTTCTTGCGGGCGGCTCGCTTGGTTTTCTTGCGTTCTTCTTTGGTTAGCTTCTTTGTGTTTGCCATGATTGCGGTTTACGTCCTCTCTGGTTCTCTCTCAAATTTGTGGCGCGGATCTCAAGAACCGCGCCTGGAAACTCGCTGCTCTACGCCTTCTCCAGCTGCGCGTACTTCTCCACCAGCTTCTTCAAACCGAAGCGAGGAAATTGTACCGTAATCTTGGCATCTTCCCCATCCCCTTCGCGCCGAAGCACGGTTCCTTCCCCATATTTCGGGTGCTTGACCTTCTGCCCAGGACGGAATCCACGCCTGCCCGCGGGCTCTTCGTGCATCATTTTCGGAACCTTGAACTTCTTGCCGCGCGAGGCGAAAAACTCGGCGATGTTGTCGATCGAATTGTAATTGGCGAGTGGAGTCGCCGTCTTGGTCTTCGTTATTGGCTTGACCTGCGCCGGGTTCCAGGTCGCGCTCTGGTCTTCGTCTTCGTAGGAGTAGTGCGTTGTTTCGGCGGTCGCGCGGCTTCGTCCGGCCGGACGGGCGAGGGCGCCCGTCCCTCCACCATCTCCTTGTGAGCGCGCGCGAGTTGACCGCAATCCGCCCAGCTCTTCCACCAGCCGCGGCGGAATTTCTTCCAGGAACCGCGACGGCACGCTGGCCTCGGGCATGTCCGTGCCATAGCGCCGGCGATACACGGCGCGCGATAACACCAGCGTATCCATGGCGCGCGTCATGCCGACGTAACAGAGGCGCCGTTCTTCTTCGATGGCATCCGGTTCGAGCATAGTGCGCGAATGAGGAAACAGGCCTTCTTCCATCCCAGCGAGGACCACCAGTGGAAACTCCAGCCCCTTGGCCGCGTGCAGCGTCATCAGCGTGATCTGCGCGTGTTCGTCGTACTGGTCGGCGTCGCTGACCAGCGCGGCATGATCGAGGAACTGATCGAGCGTCTCTCCGCGATCGCGCGAGTCCATGGCCGCGTTCACCAATTCGCGCAGATTCTCGATGCGCGAGTAGGCTTCCGGCGTGTCTTCCTCTTCCAGTTGCTTGATGTATCCCGTGCGGTCGATCAGGAACTTCAGAATTTCAGCAGTATTCGCCGCCGCGCCAATTTCGAGGAAAGGTTCGCGGAGATCTTCGACCGCAGCATCGACATCCTCGCCGGTGGAGCGACGGGCGTCTCCGCTCGTCTCCTCGTTTTCCGACACGGCGCTGGCCGCAAAATCAAAGTTAAAGTTGCCCGGGTCGAAATCCGTATCGCTGCCGGATTGCGCAGCACCAGCTTGTGTGGGGACGGGCGACTCGCCCGTCCCAGCCGAACGCAGCTCGGCGACGTTCTCGGCAGATGCTGCCCCCGCCGTCTCTTCCCCGCGTTCCACGAACATCCCTGCCAGCATTGCGCGCGCGTCCTCGATCAATGAGCGAAAGCTCTGCAACGCGGCCAGCGCCCGCGACGGCAACAACTGCCGCGTAATCGCTTCGCCGACCGCGCCCCACATTGACAAACCCGTTTCCAGCGCGAGCCGTTCGATCGTCTCAATCGTCGTCTTGCCAATCCCGCGCACTGGCGTATTGATCACCCGCAGCAGCGAAACCGAATCATCTGGATTCTGGATGACCTTCAAATACGAGACCAGGTCCTTGATCTCGGCCCGCTCGTAGAACGAGAAACCGCCCACCACGTGATATTTCAACTGATAGCGGCGCATGGCCTCTTCGAACAAACGCGATTGCGAGTTCGTCCGATAGAGCACGGCGGCGCGCGCCGTTTCGCCGTTTTCGCCCGCCTGCTGCACGTAACGGTTGATCGTGTCGGCGGCGAACAGCGCCTCGTTTTCGCCGTCCGGAGCCTCGTAGTAACCGATCTTCGCCCCGCCCTGCCGCGCTGTCCAAAGAGTCTTGCCTTTGCGCCGGACGTTGTTCGCGACCACAGCCGACGCCGCTTCCAAAATGTTTTCGGTCGAGCGGTAGTTCTGCTCCAGACGGACGATCTTCGCTTCGGGAAAGTCGCGCTCGAACTCCAGTATGTTGCGAATGTCGGCCCCGCGCCAGGAGTAGATCGACTGATCTTCGTCGCCCACAGCGCAGACGTTGTGCCCGGCGCCCGCGAGCAGCCGCATCAGTTCGTATTGCGGACGGTTCGTGTCCTGATATTCATCGACTAAAAGATATTGGAAACGCCGGTTGTAATATTCACGCACCGCCGCTACAGACTTGAGCAGGCGCATGGCTTCGAGCAGCAGGTCGTCGAAGTCCATGGCATTTGCCTTGCGCAGTTCTTTGCGGTACTCCTCGAAAATATGGGCAATCTTTTCCGTTTTCGGATCCGCGGATTGCAGATAAATTTCCTGCGGATCGAGCATGTGGTTCTTGGCCCAGGAAATTCGCGAGAGCACGTTGCGCGGCGTCAGTTGCTTGTCGTCCATCCCCAGCCGCCGCATGACGCTTTTTACGACTTGCTGCTGATCGCTCTCATCGTAGATGACAAAATTTTTCGTAAGCCCGATAGGCGGCTGTCCCGGCACGGTCGAAGGAATCCGCAAAGCCTCAATGTCGCGGCGCAGCACGCGCACGCAAAACGAATGGAAGGTCGAGATCACCGGCTTGGCGACGGAGAGTCCGTCGACCAGCTTTTCGACGCGCTCGGCCATCTCCGACGAGGCCTTGTTGGTGAAGGTCACGGCGAGAATCGATTCCGGCATCACTCCCATGCGCTCGATCAGGTAGGCGATGCGAAAGGTGATGACGCGCGTCTTCCCGCTGCCCGCTCCGGCCAGGATGAGCACGGGGCCTTCGGTGACTTCGACGGCTTCGCGTTGTTGCGGATTAAGATCGTCCAGAAACGACAAAAGAGAATGGCTCCCACGAAATCGCTATTTGAATTCTACATTGCGCCATTGGAGAGACGGGCGGACGCCCTTGTCCACCGGCGCCTCATGGCGTCCAGTGTCCCTGCAATTATAGAAAGACTTCCGGGGACACATGGAACCGCCGGCTGAGGCGGCGAATGTGCTCGGTGGTGAGCTGGCGTTTTCCATGGAGGACTTCGGAGACTATGCTGGGTGCGCCGAAAACATCCAGCAGGTCTTTTTGCTTCAAATTGTTGGCCGCTATCAATTCATTGAGCACATCGACAGGACTGGACGCCTTGAGCGTATAGTGCTTGTCTTCGAAGTCTTCAATGAGCAGAGTCAGCAACTCGGCCAAGCGGCGCTCGGCAGCCGTCAACCGTTTACCCTTGGCGTCCAACTCTTCCAGCAGGGCGATGTAACGCTCGTTCTCCGCCTCGCTGCGAATGACCGCTGGCAAAGTGTTGGACAGTAGCGTGGCATATTCAGAACGTACGGCAGTCGCACTCATGATTTCCAACCTCCACGGTCATACTCGGCATGTGTCAAAACATGGCGGACATAAATTCGTCCGAAAACAAAGTTGATTTCGGCAATCAGCCGGTATTGGTTCCCTTTGATATTGAATACTGTCCACTTGCCGACGGCGTCCGCGCTTGAAAATGTCTTGCGGACGTCGGCCAGATTCTCCCACTCGGCCTTCTTGGCAATGCGAAACCACGCGTCGAGCGGGCCTTCCAGATCGGCGTGCCGTGCGGTGGCGTCCTTAAGCTTTTTGCGGCTTATGACATGCATGCCGCTCCTCGCGAACTTCGCAATCTGCGAACATTGTACTTCGCAAAACGCGAAGATGTCAAGAGGTTTAACTGTTGGGAACCGCTTGCATTTTCATCGGAATACGCGAATGGGAATCCAGCCGTCGCTGGGCTGTATAATTAGTAATTGCGCTCATGAAGAAGAACACCCTAGCAACCACGGCCTCTGACAACACAGCCAGCGCTTCCGCTCGCCGCCTGATTCGCTCGACCACCGTGCTCTGCGTCCGCCGCGACGACAAGGTTGTGATGGCGGGCGATGGACAGGTCACGCTCGGCGAATCCGTCATCAAGCACGGCGCGAAGAAAATTCGCCGCCTCTATCAGGACAAGATTCTTGCCGGATTTGCCGGTTCGACCGCCGACGCTTTCACTTTGTTTAGCCGCTTCGAGGCCAAGCTGGAGCAGTATCACGGCAACATCGGGCGCGCTGCCGTTGAACTCGCGAAAGATTGGCGTACCGATAAATATCTGCGGCATCTGGAAGCGCTACTCTTGGTCACCGACAAGGAAGCGACGTTCCTGTTGAGCGGCCAGGGAGATGTGATCGAGCCCGACACTGGTATTGCGGCCATCGGTTCCGGCGGCCCGTTTGCCCAAGCGGCAGCGCAGGCCCTGGCCGATCACACCCAGCTCTCTCCGCGAGAAATCGCCGAAGAAGCCATGAAGATTGCCGGCCGCATGTGCATCTATACCAATGACAAGGTGACGATTGAGGAATTGTGAGTCGAAGTCGATGGTCGTTAGTCGCTAGTCGTTCGCGGATTGCGAATGCTTGCGGCCTTTTCTAACGACCAACGACCAACGACCAACGACGCAATTATGGCAATTTATCTACCCGGAACCGCCGAAGAAGAACAAGTCACGCTCGACGAACTGACGCCGCGCGAAATCGTCACCGAGCTCGACAAGTATGTTGTCGGGCAAAAAGACGCGAAGCGCGCCGTCGCCATCGCCCTGCGCAACCGCATGCGGCGGCAGAAGCTCGCGCCCGAAATGGCCGAAGAGGTCATTCCCAAGAACATCATCATGATCGGCCCCACGGGCGTGGGCAAAACCGAAATCGCCCGCCGCCTCGCCAAGCTCGCCAACTCGCCGTTTCTGAAGGTTGAGGCTTCCAAGTTCACGGAAGTCGGCTACGTGGGCCGCGACGTAGAATCCATGATCCGCGACCTGGTCGAAATCGCCATCGAAATGGTGCGCGAAGAAAAGCTGGAAGACGTCTCCGACAAAGCGGAACTGAATGCCGAAGAGCGCCTGCTCGATATTCTTCTGCCTCCAACATCGCCGCGTTCGTCGGATTCCGCCGCACCCGCCAGTTCGACCGGCGGAGTGGTCATCGACGCCAGTACTAGCCTGACCGAATCTTCCAGCCGCACGCGAGAAAAGTTACGGCAGCAATTGCGCGAAGGGAAACTCGACGACCGCACCGTGGAGATCGAAACTCGCGAGCGCAACTTTCCGTCATTCGAAATTATTTCCAACCAGGGCGCCGAGGAGATGGACATCAACATCAAGGACATGTTGCCCAACATCTTCGGCCAGCGCACCAAGAAGCGGAAGATGAAAGTCAACGAGGCCTTCGAGTATTTGATCCAGGAAGAAGAACAGCGCCTGATCGACATGGAGCAGGTCACGCGCGTCGCCATCGACCGCGTGGAAAACTCCGGTATAGTATTCCTCGATGAAATCGACAAGATCGCCGGCCGTGAAAGCAGCCACGGGCCGGACGTTTCGCGCGAAGGAGTACAGCGCGACATCCTGCCCATCGTCGAAGGCACGACCGTCAATACACGCTACGGCATGGTGCGCACCGACCACATCCTGTTCATCGCCGCGGGCGCGTTCCACGTCTCGAAGCCGAGCGATCTGATCCCAGAACTGCAAGGCCGTTTCCCGATTCGCGTCGAACTGCAGTCGCTGACCATGGAAGACTTCGTCCGCATCCTGACCGAGCCGAAATCTTCGCTGACTCGGCAGTACATCGCGCTGCTCGATACCGAAGGCGTGAAATTGGAGTTCACGCCCGACGCGCTGGAAGAGGTGGCACGCTTTGCCTTTCGCGTGAATGAAGGCACGGAAAACATCGGCGCTCGCCGTTTGCACACCATCATGGAGCGCGTGCTCGACGAAATCAGCTTCGAGGCTCCCGAGAAAAAAGGGCAGGAATTCAAAGTGGACGCGGCCTACGTGCAGAAAATGCTGAGCGAGATTGTGAAAGACCAAGACCTGAGCCGATATATCCTATAGAATCTCTGCCATGCGTTCGCCACAGTGGTTTTGCATGTGGTTTCTCTGTGCATCTATTCTTGCCGTTGTCTTTTTCCAAGACACGTTGGCGCAAGAATCCAGCCACGGTCAACCGCAGAAACCTGAAATCGCATTGACCGAACTGTCCCCACCGATTTTTCCTCCACTGGCGCGACAGGCCAGAATTGCGGGCGACGTACAGATACAGATGAAGATTCGAAAAGATGGAAGCGTCGCTTCAGCGGAAGTAGTGAGTGGCCATCCAATGCTAAAGCAGGCAGCTTTGGAAAGTGCTCGAAAGTCGAAATTTCTGTGCTCGGGTTGTAGTGAGGAAGTAAACTCCTATGTTCTTATTTACACCTTCGGGTTCCGTAACGATGGCGACTGCGGTTATCAGCGGCAGCGTTCACTAAAGTGCTTGAACTTGTGGAGATGCGGCGGTTGGCAGTATAAACCCCGAGAACCAGTAGTGGGACAATTGCAAGACCGTGTCGTGGTGCTTGCAGACACTACTTGTGTTGAAACTTTGACCGCTAATCCCTCCGGAGGCTAACGCAAGCCTTGAAGCTGCATCTTGCAAAGTTCATCGCGCCCACCGCGCTCTGCTTACTGCTGGCCGGTTGCGCTCAGACTGGGCCTCCGCTGCCGCCTTCGCTTGAACTTCCGAAGGCGCCGACGGACCTGCGGGCCAGCCGCAAAGGCAATCGCGTCACGCTGAGCTGGAGCGAGCCCACGCTCACCACCGACCGCAAGAGTTTGCGTTATGTTGGCCCAACCTTAGTCTGCCGCGCCATAAATCCTGAATTCGCCACCTGCGGAAATCCCGCCGCCACGCTGCCCGCGCCATCCGCCGCCCTGCAACAGCCGCGCTCCGCACGCCATTCAACGCAGCAGTCAAACTCGCCGCGCCCCGCATCGCAGACCTACACCGATACATTGACCGCAGCCATGCAATCGCAAGGTCCGTCCGCTGAAGTCACTTACGCGGTCGAGGTCATGAATCGCAACGCCCGCAGCGCGGGATTGTCGAACCGCGTACACGTGCCCGCCGTCATCACGTTGCCTCCGCCGGGCGATCTCACCGCCGAACTCACGGGCGATGGCGTCGCGCTCAGATGGACGAGCGCAGGCGAATCGCAGTACGCTTCCGGTCATTTGTCCGGCTTGGAATTTCGTTATCGAATTTATCGGCGCGACGAGAGCTCCGGCAAAGATGCGATTGCCGGCGAAGTCCCCGTGGACGTGGCTGGCCCTGCGCATTTCACCGACTCCGGCTTCGAGTGGGAAAAGACCTACCTCTACCGCATCACTGCCGTGAGCATCGCCAAACGGCCCGACAGCGAGGTGCAGGTTGAGGGAGACGACACTCCGCCGGTGCGCGTGATTGCCCACGATGTTTTCCCGCCCAACGTGCCCGTTGGATTGCAGGCGGCGTATTCGGGCGAAGGGCAGAAGCCATTTATCGATCTCATCTGGGCGCCGGTGACGAACGCCGATCTCGCCGGATACAACGTCTATCGCAGCGAAGCGAATGCTGCCGAAGTCAAGACAACGATTAAGCTAAATACCGAACTGGTGAAATCGCCGTCGTATCGAGATAGCGCGGTCGCCTCCGGTAAAACCTACACTTACGCAGTTTCCGCGGTGGACGTGCGTGGCAACGAGAGCCAGCGGTCTGAGGCGGCCAGCGAGCCGGTTCCGTAGTCGGTTACTAGTGTGTAGGGGGCCTTCGATTCCGCTCAGGAAGACGCGCCGTACTGCGCGGCTGACTCTGCCGTTCCTGGGTGGCGGCGGTGTGCAGGTGGCAGATGGCGATGGCGAGGGCATCGGCGGCGTCGGCGGGTTCGGGAATTCGATCGAGATTCAGAAGACGCGCCACCATTTGCTGGACCTGATGCTTTTCGGCGCGGCCATATCCGACCACCGAGGATTTGATGGAGAGTGGCGAATACTCGGCGACTTCGAGGCCGGCGGAAGCGGCGGCCAGCATTGCAACTCCGCGCACTTGTCCCAGTTTCAGAGCGGACTTCACATTGGCGGCGTAGAAAACGTCTTCAATGGCGACGCGGTCGGGCTTGTGCTCGGCGATCAATTCTTGCAGCCCCGTCGAAATCGTCGACAGCCGCGTGGGCATCGGCAGCTTTGGTGAAACCTTGATCGCGCCACAAACGATGCACACTAGCCGATTGTCGGAGAGCAGATCGACTACGCCGTATCCGGTGTATTCCGTGCCGCAGTCGATGCCGAGAACGCGCATGGGGGAAGTGTAGCAGGGAGGCCCTCAGCGATCGGCCTTCAGTTCTCGGCCATCGCTTTTCATCTCCTGGTTAATTGCTTTTTGGCGGAGTGTCCAGCTAGATAGCCGCGGGCCTGCGGTTCTGAGAACGCGGGCCAATGCAACGTGATAATCTATTGACATTCCGGCACAGTGAAACATGCGCGCGGGCGGATTCCATCCACTCAGGGCGCGGACTCATAACTAAAGCCAGAAATCATACTTTAAGGAGCAGGCAATGAGAATTGGAATGTTGACGGGCGGAGGCGATTGTCCAGGGCTGAATGCAGTGATTCGCGCGGTAGTGCGCAAGGGCACCTTCCACTATGACGATGAGTTCGTGGGATTCGTCGAGGGTTGGCGCGGGTTGCTGGAAGACAGGACCACGGAGCTCAGCCTTGCGACGGTGGGTGGCATTCTGCCACGCGGCGGCACGATTTTGCGCACTTCGCGCACCAATCCAGCCAAGCGTCCCGACGGCCTGCAACAGTGCGCCGAGAACCTCAAGAAACACGGTTGCGACGCGCTGATCGCGATTGGCGGCGACGACACGCTTTCGGTGGCGCAGAAACTTTTCGACATGGGAGTCAAAGTGATTGGCGTACCGAAAACGATCGACAACGATCTGTCGGGCACCGACTTCACCTTCGGCTTCGACACGGCCGTGAATGTGGCCACCGGCGCCATTGACCGTGTGCATACGACGGCCGAGGCGCACAATCGCGTGATCGTGGTGGAGGTGATGGGACGCGATTCGGGCTGGATCGCGACCTATAGCGGAATCGCCGGGGGCGCGGACGTGATACTGATCCCCGAAATTCCTTTCGATATCGACCAGGTGGCCGAATTGATTCGGCAGCGCCACTCGCGCGGGAGATATTTCAGCATCGTCGTGGCGGCCGAGGGCGCGACCTTTGCCGGTGGCAACGTGGAGGATGGAGCCGCGGGCCGCGATGAGTTTGGGCACGTCCGGTTGGGCGGCATCGGCGCGTTGGTGGCAAGCGAGATCGAAAAACGGACCGGCTTCGAGTCGCGATCAGTAGTGCTCGGCCACATTCAGCGGGGCGGATCGCCTAGCGCCTTCGACCGCGTGCTGGCCACGCGCTATGGGCTGGGCGCCATCGACATGGCTCACCGCGGCGAATTTGGGCACATGGCGGCGCTGCGCGGGAACAAGATCGTTTCCGTTCCGCTGGCCGAAGCCATCGCTTCCAATCGCAAGGTGGACAAGGAAATTCTCGACGCCTCGATCGGTATACTCGACAAGCTCGACTTTAAGATTCCGAAAACGTCCTAAGCTAGCGTGGAAACGAAAGAAGGGGAAGAGCGCGCTGGCGTTCTTCCCCTTAATCATGTGGTCCCGCGCAAACCGCAGGATCGGTCGATCTTCGGCGCCAGATTTGCATTTCCGGCAGAGGCGCGGCTTGCTGTGTTTCCGGGAGACGGGACAAAATCCGTCTCTACCAGCGGAAGAACAAGCGGAAGAACTCTTGGCATGGGCGCGGTTTTAGGGGCATACTAGCTGAACCATCCCCGAGACGGTTTTGGGGATGCTGGCGTGCCCATGTTTCAAGACGAGACTCAGCCCGAAAACCATCTGGAGCGAACGGAACCGCTTCCCTTGCAACCCGCGCTACAGGATACCGAAGTGCAACGCAAGCGCCTGCTCATCGCGCTCGCGATACTGCTGACGGCGCTCGGGGCAGTGCTTCTGAAAGACTGGGATTTCTGGTTCCCGCCGGGCGCTGAAGTCGAGGAAGCCGCCGTCCACAGCAAGAGCGGGAAGAAGACTATGGCCGCGCCAACCGCAAGCGCGCCCGTGGCTCCCGCGCGCGAACCGAAGCCCGCCAGGTCTCCGCAGCCCACAGCGACCGATGTTCCCTTCTCGGCAACCACCGAGCGCGCAGCCCTGCCTCCTCTACAGGTGGAAGTCGTGGCCGGGAACCGCCACATCAACGTGCCCGCGAAAAGCAACGCCATCAATGTGGACGTGGAGTCGGGTGCGGCGTCTTCCGCGTCCAGTGCTGCGGCGTCGGCGCCGAATGCGCCGGTCGATGTTAGGACCGCCAATGCTAGGACGAACCATGCCGGCGATCGCGTCGAGCTCTCGCCGCAAACCACCCAGAGCGTAAGCGTTTCCGTGCCGCCGGATTATCCCTTGCTGGCGCGGCAGATGAAGGTGCAGGGCGCAGTCAGTCTGCAGGCGCTGATCGCGCGAGATGGCACAATTCAAGAGTTGCAGATTCTCAGTGGACCCGCCATTTTGGCGGCTGCGGCCCGCGAAGCGGTGAAGCAGTGGCATTTCAAACCGTACTTCCAGAACGGACAGCCCGTGGAAACTCAGGCCCGCATCACGGTGAACTTCACCATTTCCACAAATTGAAACCAGGTCTCAGGACATAAGCAGATCGAAGTCTCGAACGTGCTGCCCCGCACTTGACCCTGAGACCTCAGACCTGAGACCTAATACTGGACGGCATGCAGCACCCAAAATTAAAGGGGCGTCCGGATTCTTTCAAATCCAGGACGCCCGGGCAGCCCTCCCCCAGAACTGCTCATCTGGGAATGTAAGTCGAAACGGCGATTCCGAAAATGGCACGCACGTGCCAAACTGGCCCACCAAAGTTGCACCGTGTAAATCGCACATTACAAGTCTGTAACTGAGCTCGATCACGGGCTTCTACTCTTCTGGAAACACCATATCCCCGGGCGCCGCTCCAGCGGTGGAAAAGGGCGATCCCGAAATAGCCTTGAGCGCGCCGGTCGATGAATTGTAGTTATAACCCTCGATACCCTTTGCCGACTGACTTCCGAGATAGAAATAGTTGCCCAGCGGGTCGAAGAGGGCGAACAGTCCGCCCGCAGCCACGCTGAACGGAGAACTCGTCACCTCCGCCAATTGTCCGGTCTCTGGATCGATGGAAAAGCACCAGATGGAGTCGCTCGACCCAGGGTTTAGCGCGTAAACCAAGGAACCGGTGGGATCGACCGTGATCACGGTGGGGCCCTCGTTGCCGGACGTGGAAACAAACGGCGATCCTTCGATCGCAGTCAGCTCGCCAGTGTCGGAGTCGATGTTGAAACCGGAAATGTTGCCCGTCGTGTTCTGGTACGGGGGAGTGTTGCTAGCTGAAGGGTTCGCAACGTAGAGGAACCGATCGCTCGCATCCACGGTTAGGGCGGCGGCTCCTGAGCCCGCGAGGGTCGGAGACCCAGGCACCTGAGTGAGCACGCCGTTCGCGAACGAAAAGCCGGTGACCATCCCGAGGACCGGGTTGGTGACGTACACGAACTGGCCAGAATGCGTGAACGCAATCTCGGTGGGCCCCGTATTCGCGGAGAACGGCGATCCCGATGCGGTGAGCTCCGACAAAGCGCCGCTGCTGGAATCGATGGAGAAAACGGAAATGTCGTTGGAAAAGACATTCGTCACTAACAAGTACCCGCCGGAAGAGTCAGCGTCGACGATTGCCGCAGTCGGACCGTCACCGGCAGGAACCGGATTGGCATTGAGGGTCAAGGTCCCGTCGTTGGCGACGTAGAAAGTCGAGATCGTGTAGTTGTTGGAATTGATCGCGTAGAGAAATTTTTTCGAAGGGGCCAGCGCCAGGGCGGTGGGCGTAAAGTCATTTTCAGGTGTCGTTTGCGCTCCCGAGGTGATGGCGCCGGTGGCGCCGTCGATCTGCAACAGAAGTACGGTACCCAAGCTTGGCAGGGTCACGTAGGCGCTATGATCAGGCACCGTCGGCGTGCCACTGCCGCCGCAGGAAAGGGAAAGCGAGGCCAGAACGACGACCACGGCCGCGAGAATCCGGGGAAGACGACTTTGACCTGCCAGTGCGGCACGCGCCGCCCTTAGAAAGCTCATTTGCGAATCTGCTCCTCAATATCCAAAGTGAGAACGAAAAGGTTGTCTTGACTATCGTGCACGAGAAGGCGCGAACTGGCAACTGCGCAATGGATCGGGACATCCGACTCGATCCATGCAAACGGGATGTGTTCTAATCAGTGAAGCCCAAAGCAGCGTGTACCGAGCGAAGATTACGCCGTGATCGACATCCACTGCCACATTCTGCCCGAGGTTGACGACGGCCCCAAGTCCTGGGATGTTGCCGTCGAAATGTGCCGCATAGCGGCGGCGGACGGCATTACTCATACGGTCGCCACTCCGCACGCCAACCATCGTTACGCCTACGAGCGCGCGTACCTCTCCGGACTTCTCCGACAACTGCAAGAAAGGATCGGTCCGGCGCTGCCATTGCAGTTAAGTCTGGGCTGCGATTTTCATCTCTCTTTCGAAAATCTGGAACGCGTGCTCGAGCAGCCGCACACCTACACGATTGGGGAGACGAATTATCTGCTGATTGAACTCAGCGACTACAGCATCCCGACCCACCTTTCCGAGTGTTTCACGCGCCTGGCAGATCGCGGGCTTACGCCGATCCTGACTCATCCGGAGCGGAATCCGATCCTGCAGCAAACGCCGCAGCGCATTGTTGAATGGGCCGAGCAGGGCTGCCTGATACAGGTCACGGCCTCGGCGCTGACGGGATCCTGGGGAGAGCGTCCCGAAATCGTCGCGCGCTGGCTGCTCGACCGCTCTGCCGTCCACATTCTTGCTTCGGACGCGCACGACAGCAAGCGCCGCGTCCCGAATCTTTCCGCGGCTCGCGCCGTGGCGGAAAAAATCGTGGGAACCGAGTACGCCGAAGCGCTGGTCGAGGGCAACCCCGGCGCAATTGTCAGGGGGATGCCAATTCCCTATTGTCCGCGGCCGGTGCTGGATTAGGACAAAATTCCGACAGCACTTGCCTCTTCTACCGTCCGTGTTTGGTTTTCGCCTGTTTACTCTTAAGGCACTAACCCGGTGTTTCGCAAAAAAAAATATAACCCTGATTTTTTGGAATCATGGAGTTGCGCAAAAATTCTCGCAAAATCTTTGAGTTTAAAGGACTTACAGCTAAAATCTTTAAGAACCAATAACTTAGCGGCGATTTTGCTGCGCTTGGTTGTCAAAGAGCTTCCCAAAATGGGATTGTGGCGGCTCCCGATGGCCGTCCTGGAGATGGGCACACTTCTTCCTCCGCCAATCAGATCTTCATTGTCGCGCACAGCGGATTGGGAGTCTGCGATGGCGGTCACTGGCCGATTGTGATGAATAACTCTGCACCGGCGTGCTCAACCGGTACTTGCCGGTAAAGGAGCGGAACATGATCTCGCCATGCAGCCGGGTTCTGAGTGCTATCGCCTGTGGGTGTTGAAAAACTCTCTTCAGGGAATTTCAACGATGAAGTTCGTTCTTAAATTATTGAATGTTCGTTCGCCGCAGGCGTTGAAATTCGCTGAAATTACTGCTTTGGTTCCTTTTTCAACAGCCACGCCTGATTACAACATTCCCTTCCGCTTGCCCCAAAATCCGAGCAGAGCTGACCGAAGCTCTGGAAGAGACTTGCTCACTTCACCGCTGCGGGTTGAGAGGCGAAGACGTAGGCTGTCTGGTCGGCGGTTAGAACGACGAATTTAGAGCTATCGGGAGTAAAGCCGACATACGACACACGGCTTCCGAAGGTCATCTTGTCGAGTTCACGCAGTCTTTCCACATCGTAGAGGATCAGCCTGCCGGGCTCTCGTTCGACACATAGCGATTTGCCATCCAGCGAGAGTGCAACGTAACCGCCGAAGAGACGTCCCTTCTTTTCACCTTTATATGAATACAGCGAGACGCGGTCATCGCTGTCGAGCATGGCCACCGTGCCGCCCGCAGCCAGAAACTCGCGGGCGAGAAAAGAGGCGCGCCCCGTCTCGATCGGAAACTTGCCGAGAGGAACGCCCGATCATAGATTTACAACCTCGACCAGATAGCTGCCATCCTCATCCTTGATACCGCTCACCAGTCGTTTGGCCTCGGGATCGTCGGCCAATTCCTCCTTTGCACGCTTGGTTCCAAGGGCCCAGGAGAATACCGCTACGTCGCTGTCATGGCTGGATTCGATCCCCGGGAGTCCATGCGCAAAAAAGCGGGACCAAAGCAAGTTACCGGTTTGGGCATCTCGCGCTTCGAGCGTAACATCTTTGCGAGGTTTGTCATCATCGACCGGTGTCGAAGCCAGCACCACGGAACCAAATTGCCACACTCGGGTCCGTTTCTTCATGGTTGAAATTGGAGTCACAGCATGCGTAGACAGATCGAGCCGGACGACAATATCGCCGGGCTTTCCCGCTTCCCGACGGCGCACATCCGCTTCGGTCTCACCCTCTGCGGGAAGTTCACCATACTGATCGGCAGGAGGAAAGTCCATATAGACACCGTCCGCGCCAAAAAAGGCGCCGCGAAACCCGGGCCCGGCCCCTAACTGCTCGCCGTTTTCCAGATTCCATAACGCTCCCCGGGACATCTGACTGAACGCGATGGTCGAAGCGTGCGCCGATACACTGGCGGCTGACAAACGTCCCAATGTTGCGCTGGGAAGGAGCAGTGTGGCAAACGGCTTCTCCTCACGGAGATGGTACAGGGCGACTTCGCCATTGACTCTTTCGCTGACTAGCACAACGCCGAAAACATCGGTTGCATCCTTATGGTTGCCGCGAAAAAGCGTCTTGGCATCCAGGTCAATGATCCCCAGGGGCGCCTTTAGCATGGGGCGCACAATGGTGAAGTCTCCGTGAGTCACCGGATACAGAGTCCGTCCCCCTAGGTGAATATGTTCCGAAACGATATCGCCCGATGGGAATTTAACAACTGTTGCTTCCTTGTTCTCACCCTCGGCCCCAACGATCTTGTCGGGACCGACAAACGCGAAGGATCGCTCGGTGATTCTGCGAAGAACCCCGGGCATCTTGACTTCGGAGACTGATCGCAGATCCAACATCAAGTTTGCGCTCGTAGCGCCAAGAACGAAGTAATGACCGTCTGCAGAGAAAGCCATCGGCGTATGGAATCTGCGTCCTAGCACCAAATCGGAGAAATGGCTCAAGACCGCCCCGTTTCTTTCCAACGGTCCGAGCAAGTCTTTCTTCGTGAACACAGGATTACCAGTATTGAGATCGTAGAGCGTAAAGGTAAGGGGATAATAAGTTTCCCAGTCCGGTCGAAGGCAGGCGAGATAGTTACCGTCGGGAGAGACTGCCGACTGAACGCATCCGCCGTAGATATAGGGTTCGCGCACATCTTCCAATCGCTGATCGGCAATGTTCCACAGCTCAATCCTCAACCCTTCAGCGGAAACGACGATATAGCGGGAGTCGGGACTGAAACCTGCGTCAACTGCGTCGGGCGCGTCGATACGAAATAGACTGGCTAGGGGATCCCGAGTCAGGACAAAAATACCGCCGCTGTCCTGAGCGAGAAGGTAGTTTCCATCGGGGCTGAAACGAAAATTGTGGATATCCGCACGCAAAACTGGACTGAGCGGATGCTTCGATAAGGCTTGATGCAGCGATTCCCTCTTGCCGAAACCGTTGTAATTCTTGGTGGCGGCCTGCCAGCGCGCGAAGTCGCCAGGGGCAGCGGCGTTGTCGGCTGGTCGTATGCAGCCAGTGGGTAGAGAGCTGAGGTCCTTGACAAACCCCCGTAGGCGTTTGGACTCAGGGCGCGTAGTGCGGAAGACATCCGTCCACCAGTTCCCCTGTTTCCCTTTCGTCTCAGAGAACCGGTCCCAGAAATCGATCACGGCTTGAGGAGAATATCCAGCCCGTGCGACCGCGTAGACGGCAACCTGGTCGGCGCCTGTCTGCTCGTGCTCTTCGTTGCCGCGCGAATAAGATCTGCCGCGAGTTCGAATCGTATCGAGATACTGATTGTATTTATCCTCGATATCGGCGCGGTCACCAAGTTGGGTCACGCCCAGATCGTCGTGAAATATGCGGCTCCAGTCCAGGGCCCCATGATGGGCCAATTGGTGCCCCATTTCGTGACCGAGAACGCCTGCAAGTTCATCTTCCGAACGGAGGGTGGTGATCAGTTTTCGCGTAACGTAAACACGCCCGCCGGGAATGGCGAAGGCATTCGCTTCAGGACTATCCACCAGAAAAAAGCGGAAGCGAATCTTCGTCGGCGGCATTTGCGCGACCAGCCGGCTGCCAATTTGCTGCAAGTATCCGGCCACAGCGTCGTCCTCGATGACGTGCAGGGAAAACGAAATATGTTCGGCGAAGACTTCGCCCAGATCGTACTCTTGCTGCTCATTAAATAAGTTCAGCGCGTGCGAGGGTGTTAAGACGGGAGGTGAGCAACTCTGTGCCGCGGAGAATGAAACAGAAGTCAGTACTATCAGAAGAATGCAGCATAGAGAAAGGCCAACATAGGCGGCGACTCCAGTGCGGCAACTTATCAATACTCGGAATCGCAATCTGGGAATGCGACGATAGTTGTTCCAGGAGAAGGAATTCATGAGTCCTCGAAACACCCGATTCTACATTCCCGCGCGGTCTACAGACGAAACCATCCTCGCACAGAAAATGGAAAGTCTGGAATCTCGTTCTCTTTTCACAGTTGGCGTAACTTCCCCATTGCACTCACAATCATTGCGCGGGCCAATACGCTTCTACCTAAAATTGGGTTCGCGGGGCTGGCTACTGCTAGGGAAGGTTGTTGTCCGCCGGGGCCGGATTCGCACCGGCCTTGGGATCGGCAGCGGCGCGCACGGTGGATTGGGAGTCTGTGATGGCGGTCACTGGCCGATTGTGATGAATAACTCTGCACCGGCGTACACAACCGGTACTTGCCGGTAAAGGAGCGGAACATGATCTCGCCATGCTGCCGGGTTCTGAGTGCAAATGCCTGGTTGCGTCAACCTTGTTCGACAATGAGTATGGGCAAGAAAAACGCTCCTCTCGCATGTCTGCGAGAGGAGCGGGAAAGCAAGCAAAAGCCAGAATGTTAGAAGGTGATCTTGAGGGCCAACTGAATGCCACGCGGGCCTCCGCCGCCGAGGAACGGGTTGCCGATGCCGACGTCGCCGGTGGCGGTGATGGGATATGATCCGGCGCCGACTTCACGACCGGCACTGTTGACTGCATAGCCCGATACGCCAGCATCCGCAAAAAAGGCTGGCAGGAACGGATTGGCAAAGTTGGGGTGATTGGGAAGGTTGAAGAAGTCGGCGCGGAATTGCGCGTTGACCCGCTCCGTAATCGCAGTGTTTTTATAAATGGCGAAGTTGAATTCCTTAAAGGCGGGACCATGCAGCGAATCTCGGCCCTCGTTGCCATAGTGGCGCGTGCCCGGCAAGCAGTCCTGATCGCTACCGGTGGACGCGGCTTGTGCAGCTACGGTAAGTGAACACGGGATGGCAAACGAGCTTAGCTGAAGGTAATTGGCCGGATTCTTGGCGTCGTATTGAATGGGGCCGACGACATCGGGGCGGTCGAAACCGTCGCCTCCTCCGCTATAGTCGCCCTCGTAAAAGTAGTTGAGTTGGAAGGGCTGCCCGTCCTGCAAGGTCAGCACGCTGTTGAGACCCCAACCATTCTTCGCCCGTTGCCAACTGCCACCCCTCTTGGGAAGCTCATAAGAGAAGTTCCA